>Ga0073934_10004031_pt1 | contig 25292 bp, 28 predicted proteins | sample LarsenN4metaG_FD_76834 | JGI IMG/M metagenome (GOLD analysis project Ga0073934, IMG submission 76834) | Hot spring sediment bacterial and archeal communities from British Columbia, Canada, to study Microbial Dark Matter (Phase II) - Larsen... ... | reverse complement strand
CGCCAAGCGCCGCAAACGTCATCTGCCGCATCGAAAACCCCGTCGACCATGAATGTCCCAATCAGGGTGGACTGCTTCGCCCGCTTCGGGAATCCTCGGACTTGTTCAGAGTGTCCTTAGGGTTGGCGATAACGCGCAGGCTTGCTCGCGCTATGGGCGGCGACGTCGTTGCAGCGAGCGAAGTCGGCAGCGGATCTGTCTTCACGCTCTATGTGCCGCTTGGCGAGTCGCCTGCGGCGCGGGCCGCTGCCTAGCGGCCGAATAGGGCGCTGAGATACGTGCGGTAGAGGTCCATTTGCGTGCGCATCGCGGGCGGGGGATCGCGGACGCGGTCCATGATCATGGCGCCCTGCACGATGGCGATGGCCATATCGGCAAGCGCATCGAGGTCGACCTCGCTTCGGGGCGAGTATTTCGCTGCCGCTTTCGCCAGGAGATCCCGGATCATGCGCCGTCTGACGGCGAGCCCATCCTCAATGAGCTGCCGCATCTCCTCGTCGAACAGTGCGTGCTGATACGAGAATGCAGCGGCCAGACAGGTCGCTTGAAGGAAAGTGCAGACAGGACGGCGACCCGTACGCAACCCGTTACGGCTGCTTCCTTCCGGACCTGACCGGGTTGGCGGGGCGGCCGTCCGCCGCCTGCCTGCGCCGTCGATATCGGCGGTCTGGTTCGTCAGCGCAAGCCTGGAACGGTCGTTTGCCGCCGGCGTTCTTCGGGGTGTTCAGCCTTAAACGGAGGCCGCGCCGAACCGTTGCTTGCGGCGAAAACCCCGACCCTGCGATGGGATTGCTCGTGCGAACAGATGAGGGCACGGTCGTTGGCCGTGTCGCGGCGATCGAGCGCGACGCGGCCGGACGCATTGTCGCGGCTGAGATCGAAGGACTTGAGCCAGCCGATGCGCCAAGCGTGGATCAGGAAATGGTCGCGGAAGAGGAGCGCTTCTGGGTGCGTACGAGCACGTCAGCTGCTCAGGGCGCGTTCGTCTCTTTGCGGTGAGCTTCCAATCAACTGCCAGCCAGCCACGACAAAGCCTGCGCCGAATAACGCGCCAGCGGCCAGCAGGCCGTCGTTTGAAAACGGCGCCGGCAAGATCGCAAGTACGCCGGCCGCTATCACGCTAGCGAACCAGCAGAGGGGCGGCGCAAATGGCCGTTCACCGGCGCGGAACCAAGCTATGCTGAGTCCTACCATGGCGATCGCCAGGGTCGTTGCGCCTTCCTGGTAGGTGCTGAATCCGAAGGGGTCGGCGTCGGGTCCGCCAATGAACGAGAGGGCGGCGACCGCGACAATGAAACTGGCAAAGCCCAAGAAGCCGAGCCGTGGGGCGCGCGACAGGTAAATGCCCATAACGCCGAAAAGCAGCAGCACATCGATCGCCGTATAGAGCCATTCGAGTGCGATCTCATTTTCAGTCACGGGGAAAGCAGCGACTAGCCGCATCAGACCGCCTGACAACGCAGCGGCGCCGGCGGCGCGATAGAGGCGGGCGGACGTCACGCCTCTAACTTTGGCCATATGGAAAGCCAGCACAAGCAAGAAGGGCCCGGCGTTTTTGCGCCGAGCCCTTCAGCGGCCCCGCGACGCCCCCATCTCATCACAAGCAAAGGGCGTGAACCTCACGGTTCACGCCCCGCACGAAGGTTGAACGCCCCGCGAGCCGCGCCTGTTCCACGCGCCAGCGGCTGCCTCGCGCTCAGATGTCCAACATATCGGGCGTCACAACCGGCTCTCCGCTGGTTGGGCTCATCCCGTCATCCATGTCCTCCATCGGATCGGCATCTGGCGCCGGTGTTTCCGGGTCTGGATCGTTTACAGGCGGCGGGCTCGGCTGATAGGTCGCGCCTGGCGCGGCCATGCTCGGATTGTAGCCGGGCGCTGTCCCGGGCTGATAGCTGGCGAGTTGCTGCGGGTTGAACAGCTGCGCGTACTGTTCACTCGATGTGGCGATGCCTGCGAATTGCATCTCAATTTCGAGGCCGCCGGTATCTACGTCTTGTATTTCGATCAAGCCGGCGTCGACGCCATGGGCGATAAGCAACTGACGCGCTTCATCTGCGCGCCCGGTCGGGCTGTTGATGATGACGCGCTGGAATTCGCACACAGAAGCGCGGTCGGCCGCGTTGATGAGCTGGTGTTCCTTGTCGCGCGGGAGGCTGGTTCCGCGCATCGTGAGCGCGATTTCGCGCGGCATGCAGACTTCTTGCGGTGTCATTGGCAGACCGTCCATGCCGGCATCGCGTGCGTGTTGTTCCAGACTCGCGAATGTCGCTGTGTTTTCGCCCATACCCGAGTCTGCCATTGCGTCATATGACTGGGTCTCGGCTTGGCCGGCCGTGTGGGTTTCCACGCTGACGCCAGTGTCGGTCTGCGCGCTCATGCCTGTGTGCGCTTGTGCTTGAGCAGCGCCAACGCCGACCTGCCCCTGCGGGCTGAACGATTGGGTCGCTGACACAGTGGGAGGATCTTGCAGTTCAGGCGCGCCGGGTGTCGTTAGCGTCGACTGCGGTTGTGTAGACAGCGTATCGGGCTGGGCCGCGACCGACTCGTCAGCTGGGGTCGCCGGATCGTCGGGGACCGGCGTGGTGTAAGGCGCGGTCGCCGGCGGAGGCGTCGTGTATTGGGCGGTTGCAAGCGGAGCGGCGACCGAAAGCGCGATAACCGCCGCGGTTGCCAGCAAAAGGCGTTTCATGGGTGGGCTCCTTCTGAAGTTCCTGAAGCGCAACGCCCGCCCAACGCCGCATCGCCGCGCCGCGCTAAGCGCCGCGGCCCGATGGCTGCCAACGCACCCTTGCAAGGCGAGTTCCTGAACGTCAGAAAGCGCACCGCTTGACGCTCTTGGCGGCGCTCCATACCTGTGGAGATCCAATGGCAATCCGACCGATCCTCACAGCGCCCGATCCGCGGCTGAAGCAAAGGTCCGCGCCGGTGCAAGGCGGCGTAACGGACGCGCACCGAGCGCTTATGGATGACATGTTGGAAACCATGTACGATGCCCCCGGCATCGGGCTCGCGGCGATCCAGATCGGCGAGCCGCTTCGCATCATCGTCATGGACCTGGCCAAAGAAGGCGAGCCAAAGCAGCCGCGCTATTTCGTCAATCCGGAGATCCTCTGGGCGTCCGAGGAGACTCAGCCGTACGAAGAAGGCTGTCTTTCAGTTCCGGATATCTACGACGAAGTGGAGCGGCCGGCGCGGGTGAAGCTCCGCTATCTCAACTACCACGGCGAGCAGGTCGAAGAGGATGCAGAAGGGCTGTTTGCCGTTTGCATCCAGCACGAGATGGACCACCTAGAGGGCGTTTTGTTCATCGACCATCTCTCGCGGTTGAAGCGCGAGAAGGTGCTGCAGAAGCTCAAGAAGGCCAAACGCGCCGCCGAAGCCGACGTCGAACCGGCGCAACGGTCGCACCGTCTGTAGATTTTTTCGGCTCAAGACCCCCTTTAATCGTGCGCGGAAGCCCCTATGCTTCGCGGCGATTGGGCGCTTGAGAGCGCCGGCCTGGGGGTTGTCCATGTCAGAAGCGTTCGGCGGTTATGTTTGCACCTCGGCTGCGATCGATGCGGCGGTGGAGGCGCGCTCCATGCTCACTCACCCATTCTACCAGGCCTGGGAAGAAGGGGTGCTGACGCGCGAGGCGCTGCGCGAATACGCCAAGCAATACTTCCATCATGTCGAAGCCTTTCCGCGGGTCGTCAGCGCCGTGCATGCCAATTGTCCGGACGCAAAAGGGCGGCGCTTGCTGGCGGAGAACCTCGCCGAAGAGGAGGGCTTGGGCGAAGGCAAGGATGATCACGCCTCGCTCTGGCTCGACTTTGCCAGGGCGATGGGCGCCGACGAGGACGAGGTGCGCGCCATTGAGATCAATTCCGAGACAAGGCATCTGATCGAGACCTTCCGCAAGCTGTCGCGCCGCTCGTACGCGTCGGGGCTCGCTGCGCTCTATGCTTATGAGAGCCAGCTTCCCGCGATCGCAAAGACAAAGATCAAGGGCCTAATAGAACGCTACGACGTGACGGCGCCGGCAGCGCTGAAATTTTTCGAAGTGCACGAAATTGCCGACATCGAACATGCCGACGTCTGCCGAGAGCTGCTCGACGGGTTGCCGCCCGAACAGCGCGCCGAAGCGCACGCCGCCGCGTGCGAATTGGCCGACGCGCTGCGCCTCTTCCTTACCGGGATGCAGCGCACGACCGGCATAGCGTGCTGATGCTTACGCTTACTCGGCGCGTTTCTCCGCCACTTCCTTGGCGCCGCCGCTGACAGATATCCGAGGTTCAATGGTTTCACCGGCCTGGACGGGCTGGGTTGGCTTGCCGATCGAGAAGAACTCGAGCTCCGCGTTCAGCGCCCCGCCGAGTAGGAAGACCAGCGCTGTAATGTAGAGCCACAGAAGCAGCGCCACCACGCTGGCGAGCGAGCCATAGGCTGCGCCGAACGCAGGAAACTCGCGCAGGGCAAATGTCAACGCAGTGGACGCGAGCAGCCAAAGCAAAGGCGCGGCGATGGCGCCTGGCCACAGCCATTTCCATGGCGGCGGGCGGCGGCGCGGCCCCCAGCGGTAAAGAATCAGCGCCACGCCGATCGCTGCGCCGCCGAGCACCGGCCATCGCAGCGCTAGCAGCAGCAACTCTGTACCGTGTTCGATGTGAAGAAACGCGAGCACGACAGGCGCCACACCCATCAGCAATACCGCGAGCACGCTCAGACCCAGGCCATACAGCGTGAATGTCCCCGCCGCGAGATAGCGCCCGAGGGCGCGTCGTTTCTCCGCGCGGCGGTTGACGGCCGTGAGCGCGATCAGCACCCAGCGCGTGCCTTGTAGCGCCGCCCAGAGCGCGAGGAGCAGGTTGAAGATGGCGCCCGCCAGCAGCGTGTCGTTGCGTGTGCTGACCAGGCGCTGCACTTCCTGATAGATGATCGACACGACTGCGTCCGGCGCGAGCCCGCCGAGCGCCCTGATCTGTTCGGCAATCCAAGCAGGATCGCCAAATATCCCGACCAGCGCGATGAGCGCCGTCATGCCGGGGATCACCGCCATCAACCCGAAAAAGGCGACGCCGGCGGAGATGAGCGCGAGATTTGCGCGCTCCATCGTCGCCCCGACACCGCGCAGCACACAGCGCCAATCCTGCAGGGTCAGTTTGTGCGGGCCACTGCGGATTTCCTCCAGATGCGCCGGATCGGGCAGGGAAACGTCGTGCATGCCATGAAAACCGGCCGCGCTGGAGGCAAGTTCCGGCCGCAGCTTGCGCCTGCGGCTGCGATGCGCGATGGCGAGGCGATGAGCATGCGTCTCGCGTTCATGGGTTCGCCAAGCTTCGCGCTGACCGCGCTCCGAGTCCTGATTGCGGCGGACCATGAGATCGCGTGCGTTTATTCGCAGCCGCCCCGGCCGGCCGGGCGCGGCCAGCAGCCGCGCGCAACGCCGGTTGCGGCATTCGCTGCCGAACGCGGTCTCGAAACGCGCACGCCGAGGAGTTTGAAATCGCCTGAAGAGCAGTCTGCCTTCGCGGCGCTTGAACTCGATGCAGCGATCGTGGTGGCCTATGGTCTTATCTTGCCAAGGCCCATTCTCGACGCGCCGCGGCTGGGCGCGTTCAACCTGCACGCTTCGCTACTGCCGCGTTGGCGCGGCGCCGCTCCGATCCAGCGCGCAATCATGGCCGGGGACCCGGTGACCGGCGTGCAGGTCATGCGGATGGAAGAGGGACTCGACACGGGACCGATTTTGGCCAGCGCCGAGACCGCGATTACGCCAGATGACAATGCGCAGACCTTGCACGATCGCCTCGCAGGACTCGGCGCCGAACTGCTTGTCGACACACTGCGGCGGCTCGAACTGGGAGAGGCGCGGGAGACGCCTCAGAGCGCGGAGGGCGTCACCTACGCTAACAAGATCACGCCCGCTGAGACGCGTATCGACTGGACGCGCCCGGCGCGGGAAGTCGACGGCAAGATCCGTGGCCTTGCGCCGGCGCCGGGCGCCTGGTTCGAGCTCGCCAACGCGCGGGTAAAAGCGCTGCATTCGCGCCTGGAGACGGGGGCTGGCACGCCTGGCGAACTGCTCGACGACGCCATGCTGGTAGCTTGCGGCGAGGGCGCCGTGCGTCTGTTGAGGGTCCAAAGAGAAGGCCGCTCGCCCCTTGACGCTGGCGAATTCTTGCGCGGCGTTGCGGTCCTTCGAGGGGCTCGGCTTGGTTGAAAGATTGAAGCTGACGCGACCAGCCGCTAAGACGGCGGCGAGGGCCTACGATGACTTTCCGCTTCGCCGTGTTTCTGTTGGCGCTTGCGCTTGGCGCCTGCAATCAACAGAACGCGCAAAATGCCGACCAGCAGAGCGCTGTGCTCGACACGCCAGCCCCCGAACTGGCGCCCGATAGCGCGCTGACGCCGAACAACGACGCTGCGCGCAGCGTCACCGGACAGTTGACGATGGCGGTGTCGCTGCGCCTTCCTAACGCCGGATCGGACAACACCGATCAGCAGGAGGTCCTAACGCTCCGCGGGGCGAGCGGGCTTGTCGTTGAGGCTGCGATCACCAACGTCGTTTCGCCCGCCACGCAAGTGCAGGGTCGGACGCTGCGAGCGCTGCTGGATATTCCGGTCGAAGAGCCGCAGGTGCTGGTCTATCGCGTGACCAGCGAAGAGAGACCCCAGGGCGTCGGCGGCCTCTGCGGGAGCGAAGCCGCGGACTACGTCGTCGTGTGGGAGCCGTCATCGCCGGGCGCATCCAGCATGCGTCTCCTCGGCGTGCGCGGCGGCGCTCCAGGCGCAGCCAGCGCTCGCGCGTGTTCGATGCTCGACTATACGCGCGGCGGCTGAGAAGCGGTGCGATACAAGCTGACGCTTGAATATGACGGGGGGCCGTTCTCGGGCTGGCAGAGACTTGGCGAAGGCCCGAGCGTCCAGGCGGCCATCGAAGGCGCTGTAGAACGGTTAACAGGGGCCCGATGCGAAGTTGTCGGCTCCGGCCGCACTGACGCGGGCGTGCATGCCATGGGGCAGGCGGCGCACGTCGATATCGAGAAGAGCTTTGTGTCGCCGCAGCGGTTGGCTGACGCGCTAAACGCACATCTGCGCCCGCATCCGATTGCGGTGCTGCATGCGCAGGAGGCTGCGCCGCATTTCCACGCACGCTTCGATGCGGTGCGCCGGGTCTATCTTTATTCGATCCTCAATCGGCGCGCGCCCGCAGCGCTTGCGCGCGGGAAGGTCTGGCGCATCGCGCGGCGGCTGGACGCGGACGCGATGCACGCCGCGGCCCAGCGTCTGGTCGGGCGCCACGATTTCACGACCTTTCGCGACAGCCAGTGCCAGGCCAAGAGCCCCGTAAAGACGCTTGAGCGCTGCGATGTGGTTCGCCATGACGAAAGCGTGCAAGTCTGGTGCGAAGCCCGCAGTTTTCTGCACCGGCAAGTGCGTTCCATTGTGGGCACGCTGGCTGAGGTCGGTTTGGGCAAAATGAATGCAGACGATGTTGCGGCAGCGCTGGCCGCAAGAGACCGGGCCCGTTGCGGGCCGGTTGCGCCGGCGGAAGGGCTCTATCTGATGCGCGTGGATTACGCGAAGTAACGCTGCAGCACCGCTTCATAACACCGCGCCAGCGCGCGCACGTCCTCTACGGACACGTGTTCGTCCACCATATGCGCTGTCTCATTGCGCAGCCCAAGTTCAGCTACCGGACAGTAGAGGCGGAAGTAGCGGGCGTCGGAGGTGCCGCCCGTGGTCGCCAGTTTCGGCGCGACTCCGAATGTCTCGCGCGCGGCTTCGACGACGAGATCCGTGAACGGTCCCGGCTCTGTGTAGAAAGCGAGGCTTTGCGAGCTGATGGTTCGGGCATATGCGCTGCCGGCCCGGGATGCCGCCGCATCTGCGACTTCATCAATCCAGCCGAGCAACGTCTCGGCCGTGTGATTGGTGTTGAAGCGGATGTTCAGCCGCGCGCTTGCCCGTTGTGGAATGACGTTGTGCGCAGGATTGCCGACGTCGACGCTTGTCACCTCAAGATTCGAAGGATCGAAACCCGGCGCGCCATTGTCGAGCCGGCGCGCCTTCAGCGCTGAGAGCGTCTCAATCAACGGCGTCAGCGGATTGCGCGCGCGATGCGGGTAGGCGACATGACCTTGCTTGCCCTCCATCGTAACGACGACATTCAGACTGCCACGCCGCCCATTCTTGATGACGTCGCCGACGCGCTCTTCGCTGGTCGGCTCGCCGACCAGGCAGTGATCGAAGGTCGTGCCCTCAGCCGCGAGCGCCGCCAGCGCGGCCTGGGTGCCGTCGACGGCGGGCCCTTCTTCGTCGCAGGTGAGCAAAAAGGAGATCGAGCCTTTCGGTGCGCCCTTGCGCGAAAGGAAACCCTCCGTGCCCGCGATCATTGCGGCGATGGCGGTCTTCATGTCGGCCGCTCCGCGGCCATAGAGCATGCCGTCCCGAATCTCGGGCGTAAATGGATTGCTCGACCAACCCTCGCCTGGCGGCACGACATCGACATGGCCGGCGAAGCAAAAGTTCGGCCGCGCTTCGCCGAGCCGGGCGTAAAGATTGTCGACTAGCCCGAACTTCAAACGCCGCGTCGTGAAGCCCAGCGCAGCCAGCGCCGTTTCGCACACGTCAAGCGCGCCGGCCTCGTCCGGTGTTACCGAGCGACAGCGCATTAGGGCTTGGGCGAGGGGGATGGGATCGGTAAGAGTGGCGGCGTCCATGCGCAGGGGTCTAGCCTCGCGGTGAGTTCGGCAAAAGGGACTAAGGGGGACCCGGACCGATGACAGACATGACGACGGCAATGGCGCCTGGGGAAGCGGCGATGGGCGCAGCGGCCCCCGTGAGGGAGCAGGACCGGATCAAGGCGCTGGACGTCGTGCGCGGGCTGGCGCTGCTGGGCATTTTGGCTGTCAACGCGGTCTATTTCGCGGCGCCCTTCCAGGCCGCGCAGAACCCGCTGCTGGCGCCGATCCCGATCGACGAAGGCACGCTGTGGTCGTGGTTCGCGATGCACGTCTTCTTCGAGTTCAAGATGATCACCTTGTTCTCGATGCTGTTCGGCGCAAGCATCTATCTTGTTGGCGGCGAGCGCAGCGACAAGGAGCGGGGGCGGGTACTGCATCGGCGTTTGCTTTGGATGGTGCTGTTCGGCGTCATCCACGGCGCCCTGATCTGGTACGGCGATATCCTGCTGATATATGCGCTGACGGGACTGCTGGTCATGTTCGCGCGGTCGTGGCGGCCCGCGACGTTGTTTATCGTTGGCGGCATTCTGCTTGTGTTGGGCACGGCGCTCTTCGCAGGAATGGGCGCCGCGCTGCAATACGCGCCGACTGAGGCGCTGGAACAGATGCGCGCCGAAATGTGGGCGCCGTCGGCGGAGGAGATCGAGCGCCAGATCGCCGCCTATCAGGCTGGCGCCCTCTCGGCGACGCAGGAAAACCTCAACAGCTGGCTCGACTTTCTGGGCTACATTCCGATGTTCATGATCCGCACGGCAGGCGTGATGATGATCGGCATGGCCCTGTTTAAGACAGGGTTCTTCAGCGGGCGGAGTCCATATTGGGTTTACGCGGTTACGGCCCTGATCGGCGCGGCGGCGCTGTTGGCAGTGGCCTACCAGGCCTTGCTCAACTGGCAGCTGCGCTTTGACTTCCTGCACATGATAACAGCCGGCAATTTTGCGAACACGGCGCTCTCCATTTTCGTTTCGCTCTTCTACGCGAGCCTTCTCATCATGCTGGTGAAGGCTGGGGCGCTGCGCGTGCTGACCGAACCGCTCGCGGCTGTGGGCCGTATGGCGTTCACCAACTACATCGCCCAGTCGCTCATCATGACGACAATCTTCTATGGCGGGCGCGGATTTGGGCTGTGGGGCGAAGTGGATCGGCCCACGCTCTGGGCCATCGTGCTGGCGATCTGGGCGGCGCAGCTGATCTGGTCACCGCTGTGGCTGTCGCGGTTCCAGATGGGCCCGCTGGAATGGCTGTGGCGCCGCTTGAGCTATGCGCGCCCGGTGGCTATGGGCAAGACAGCTGCGTCTTGAACGCTTACATTGGTGGAGGACAAAAATGAAAAGACTTGCGGCTCTCGTTGCGCTTGGCGCCTTGCTGACGGCCGGCGCGGCCTCGGCGCAAATGATGCAGAGCGCCTACAACAACACAATCGTCGTGACCTACGCAAATGGGGCGCAATCGCGCTATCACTTCAACGCCGACAATACCTTCAGCGTGCGCACGCCAGACGGGCAAACCGTCACCGGAACCTACGCGGTGGAAGGCGGGCAGATTTGCCTCACGCCAGCGGGCGGCGAACGGGCGTGCACTCAGTATGTCGGTGACAAGAATGTCGGCGATACGTGGACGCAGACTGCAACCGATGGGTCGCAGATCACCGTGACGCTGGAAGCTGGGCGATAGGAGCGGGGGAGCAGGACGACAGGTCGTCCTACTCCCTCAACAGCTCATTCACACTAGTTTTCGCGCGCGTCTGCGCATCGACGCGTTTGACGATCACGGCGCATGCGAGGGAAGGCCCTCCCTTCGCGTCGGGCAGCGTACCCGGCACGACCACCGAATAGGCCGGCACTTCGCCGCGGAACACCTCGCCAGTGGCTCGGTCGACGATTTTCGTCGACTGGCTGATGAATGTGCCCATCGCAAGCACCGCGCCCTGACGTACGATCACGCCTTCAGCCACTTCGCTGCGCGCGCCGATGAAGCAATCGTCTTCGATGATTGTAGGGTTGCCCTGAATGGGTTCGAGCACGCCGCCAATGCCCGCTCCGCCCGAGAGATGCACGTTTTTGCCGATTTGGGCGCATGAGCCGACCGTCGCCCAAGTGTCGATCATCGCGCCTTCATCGACATAGGCGCCGATATTGACGAACGAGGGCATCAGCACAGCATTGCGCGCAATGTGAGCGCCGCGGCGCACGATGGCGCCCGGCACGGCGCGGAAGCCGGCCTTTTGGAACGACGCTTCGCCCCAGCCGAGGAACTTCGAATGGACCTTGTCCCACCACGGGCCTGGGGAGGGGTCGACGCCGTTGGCCTGCGATGCGCCGATCAGCTGATTAGGCGCGATTCGGAACGACAGCAGCACGGCTTTCTTGAGCCATTGATGCGTCTGCCAACTGCCGTCTGAGCTGCGCGCGGCGACGCGCGCTTCGCCAGAGTCCAGCAGATCAAGCGCGGCTTCTATTGCTTCAATGTCGGCGCCTTTGCTCTGCGGCGAAAGCTCGGCGCGGCGTTCCCAGGCGGCTTCGACTTGAGCGGCGAGATCGGTACTCATGCCGCAAAAGCTAGCGCGTTTCCTCTGCGGCGCCAAACTGGACCCTATCCAGCGCGCGCAGCAGCGCCTTCACATCGCTTCCCCAGTGATTGAGATAGATGGGACGCGGTTCCGGATGCACCGGGCCCACCAGCGCGGTAGTGAAACCCAGCGCATGCGCAGGTTCCAGATTTCGCAACGTATCCTCGATCAGGATCGAGCGTGTCGGGTCGATGCTAAAAGCTTTCACCAGCCGCTCGTAACTCTCACGCTGCGGCTTGGGCGAAAGGCCTGCAGCTTCAATGTCGAATATCCCGTCGAAGCAGGATGCAAGGCCAAGCGTCTCCAGTACTCGCTCCGGATGGCCGCCGCCGCCATTCGTGAAGGCGAGGCGCCGTCCGGGCAGGTCTGCAATCAATTCGCGCAGTTCATCGTCGACCACGAGCACGGAATGATCGGCCTCGTGCACGTCCGCCAGGAAATCGCGCGCGTCGACACCGTGATGGCGGACGAGACCCACAATCGTTGCGCCATATTGGTGGAAGTAGAGTTCCCGCAGGCGCAGCGCCTCGGCATCGTCGACGCCGACGGTGCGCGCTATGTAGGCGGTCATCCGCGCGCCGATCTCATCATAGAGATCCGCGGCCGGATAGAGCGTGTTGTCGAGGTCGAACACCCAGGCGCTGAAGCGCTCGTTGCTCATGGCGCGCTTGGGCGATCCTGCGTTGGCGCGGTTTCGGGGTCGAGCCCGCGGCGCCCCTCGGCGCCCGGCTGCGGCGCGCGCGCCGCGTTCTCCTGCATCACGCGCAGCTGGCGCGGCGTCTCACCGGGCGGGAGGAATTGCTCATCGCGGAAATCCACGATGAGACCGGGGCGGCCGCGTGTGCCGATGGGCGTGAACAACTGCTCATCGTAATAGCGGGCCTCGCAGTTCTCGCGCCCGAGAATGGCAAAGCGCGCGCCGCTCGTGCAGAACGCCTCGCCGCCGGCGGCGAGAAGGCGAGGTCCTTCGCTGGTCTCCATCGCCGCGTGCACATAATAAAGCTCTTGCATCAGGTTTTCGTCGATTGTGCGTACGCAGCCGCCGGGATTCAGCGACCACCAGCCACGGCTCTCCCAGCCCTCGCCGCGGCGTCGTGCGATAGCGGTCCAGAGCCGCGAATTGGTGCGATTGCAGAGCGTCAGCCCGACCTGCTGCGAGCGCCGGCGCGCCGCCGCTTCGAGAGCGTCGATCAGCTGATTTTCACTGGCGTTCGGCGCAAGGTTCGCTGTCGAACGAAATTGCGCGATGGCTTGTGCGATGCGCCGCGGATCGGCGCCGCGTCGGCCCTGGCGCAGATCGAAACCAGCGTCCTCCAAAAGGCGCTGCAGGCCGGCCTGACGCGCGCGCCTCAATGTGTAGGGCTGCGTCTCGGCCAAGGATGTGCGCCAGGTGTCGCGTTTATTGATGGCGACGCGGCGAAAACGCCGCTCTTCCAGCCCCATTGTGGCGCAGTTGGGCGGGTTCTCGATGGTGAATTGGCCAGAGGGATCGATGCACAGCCGGGCATCTCCACCCCACTGTCGACGCCCCCCCCGGTGCGCCCCGGAGCTGCGCGCGTACAAATAATGGGTGCCACGCGCGAGTGGGGCTCCAACCGTGATCCTGCACTCGCCCGGCCGCAGCCTCCACCAGCCCTGCACAACGATCGCCCTCCCGTCCGGGCGGCCGGCGGCGGCCTCAATCACGTAGCTGGTCTCGTTGCAGATTTGCCAGCCGCTCGCGCGTTGTTGCTGACGCTGCTGGGCGTCCGCCACGCCGGCGAGCGCCGCCAGCGCCGCCAGCGCGGCGCATGCCAGCGCGGCTAACGCGCCGGCGCTAGTGAATGAGCGTGCCGGCGCCATGTTCGGTGAACAATTCCATGAGGAGGACGTGCGGCGTGCGCCCGTCGAGGATGACTGCAGCTTCCACTCCGTTGTCCAGGGCGGCGATGCAGGTTTCTAGTTTTGGGATCATGCCGCCCTTGGCGACGCCGCTGTCGATCAGCTTTCGCGCGTCAGCTACGGACATTTCGCGCACGAGCTCGCCGTTTGCATCGAGTACGCCGGCCACATCCGACAGCAGCAGGAAGCGCTTGGCGGAGAGCGCCTTGGCGATGGCGCCAGCAGCCGTGTCGGCGTTGATGTTGTAGGTCTTGCCGTCGGCGGCAACACCGATCGGCGCGATCACAGGCACATAATCCTCCGGCGCGTTGATCAGCGCCTGGATCAATGTCGGATCGACTTCCGTGGGCTCCCCGACAAAGCCAAGATCGAGCGCCTGCTCGATCATGCTGTCCGGATCCTTGCGTGTGCGCACGGCCTTCTCGACCGTGATCAAGCGGGCATCCTTGCCAGATAGGCCAACGCCGCGCACGTCGGCTTCGGCGCCAGCGGCGGTGATGAGATGCGCAAGCTCTTTATTGACGCTGCCCGACAGCACCATCTCCGCCACTTCCATCGTGTCGGCGTCGGTCACGCGCAGCCCGTCGACGAACTGCGATTTGACCCCCGCCTTTTCCAGCATGCGGCTGATTTGCGGGCCTCCGCCGTGAACGACCACCGGATGGATGCCCACCAGTTTCAGAAGAACGATGTCTGCGGCGAATTTGCGGGCGGTCTCTGTATCGCCCATGGCGTGACCGCCGTACTTCACCACTACGGTTTCGCGATCGTAGATCTGGATGAACGGAAGCGCCTCGGCGAGCGTCTTGGCCTTGGTCAGCCCCTGTTCGAGGGCCGCCAGACGGTCTTTTGCCGGGAGCTTGGTCACAGCCGGTTCCTAAGCGGTTCGGCCGTCTACGCCAAGGCCGCGATCTCAGCGCGAAGCTGCTCGATCCCAAGGCCCGTCTCCGCGGAGGTGGCGATGACGTCCGGATGTGCGGCTGGCCGCTTGTGAATTTCAGCTCTGGCTGCGGCGGAAAGAGCGACGACCTCGGTCGGCTTCGGCTTGTCGGCTTTGGTTAGCACGAGCTGATAATTCACAGCCGCTTGGTCCAGGACATCCATGACTTCCCTGTCATGCGGCTTCAAGCCATGGCGGGCATCGACAAGCAGCATGACTCGTTTCAGCGCCGCTCGCCCGCGCAAATAATCGCGCACAAGAGTCGTCCAGCGCTTGATGTCGGCTTTGCCGGCTTTGGCGTAGCCGTAGCCAGGCATGTCGACGAGCCGAAGCCGATCGCCAACGCGAAAGAAGTTGAGCTCACGTGTGCGGCCGGGCTCGGTCGAGGCGCGCGCCAGCTTGCTGCGGCCCGTGACGGCGTTGATCAGCGAGGATTTACCGACATTGGAGCGCCCGGCGAACGCGACCTCCGGCAGATCGCCCTCGGGCAGTTGGTCCAAGCTGGCCACACCCAGTTCGAACTCGACCGGTCCCGCGAACAAGACGCGGCCTGCTTCGATGCGTTCGGCGTCCGCTTCCATAAGGGCGGTGCTCCGTTCGTCGCCGGCGTGCTGCCTATTCGGCGGCGGCGGGCTGGCTCTTTTTGCCCCCGCCGCCCGAATCGTCGTCCCGCCTGCCGAAGCGCTTCCTGAGCCAAGTGTCCAACTGCGTCTCGACGCCCTGCCTGCGCATGATCACGTACTGCTGAAGGATCGAGAGCGTGTTCGACCACGTCCAATAAATCACAAGGCCTGCAGGGAATGCCGCGAACATGAAGGTGAACAAGATCGGCAACAGACGAAAGATTTGCGCCTGGATTGGATCGGTCGGCGGCGGGGAGAGGGCCTGCAGCGCCCACATCGAGATGCCGTAGAGAATTGGCCAAACCCCGATGAGCAGCATCCCGCCGATCAGCGGAACAGCTGCCGGGTCGAAGGGTAGCATTCCGAACAGATTGAAGATTGAAGTGGGGTCGCGCGCCGAAAGGTCCTCGATCCAGCCAGGGAACGGCGCGTGGCGCATCTCAATCGTGTTGGTGAGAACCTTATAGAGGGCGTAAAATACCGGAATCTGCAGCAAGATTGGCAAGCAGCCGGAAACCGGATTGACCTTCTCTGTTTGGTAGAGCCGCAAGATCTCTTGCTGCTGACGCTGCTTGTCGGCGGCGTAGCGCTCCTGAATCTCCTTCATCTTGGGCGCGAGCCCGCGCATCTTCGCCATCGCTTTGAACGAGTGATAGACGAGCGGAAACAGCAGCAGCTTGATGACGATCGTCGAAAGCAGAATGGCGAAGCCGAACGCGAAGGCGCCTGAAATGCGCTCACCGAACCAGTGCATCATCGCGAAGAACGGGCGGGTCAGAAACCAGAAGTTGCCCCAGTCGATGGCGTCGTCGAAGCGTGGGATAGGCTGGCCGATGTCCCGACCTTCTTCCCGGCGCCCGTTCTGATATTCGTTCAGCAGTTCGTATTCTTTCGCGCCGGCGAAGAATCGCTGCGTATAGGTGATCGAACCGCCTGGCGGCGCCTGGCGCCAGGCGCCGCGATAGGCGGTGCGGAAGTCGGCGGATGCTTCGCCCTCGCGGCGGCGGGCGTCAAAGTAGGCGGAATATTGCTCGCCCTGATCTGGGACGATCGCAGCGAGCCAGTAGTGGTCAACGAGACCGAACCATCCGCCTTGGGCCTGTTCTTCCTCGATCCTCTCATCGGGTCCCGCCCGTCCCCGGACACGGTTATCTGCGTGTTTTTGCGCATTGCGGAAGGTCACCTGGCGGAGTGCGTTCTCGCCGAAGACCCCGATCAGGCCCTGATGCACGATCTGGTTGACGCGGAAATCTTGGGGCAGGCCTTCGCGGCGCACGACCCCGAACGGCCGCACCGTCAGCGGCGCGCTGCTATTGTTTCGGACCGTGTCGGTGATCGTGAACATGTAATGTTCATCGATCGCTATGATGCGCTCGATGGTGAGGTTAGCCCCAGCCTGGCGAGTCAGCGTCACCGGCGTTGACGGCGTGAGCCTTGCCCCTTCGGGCGCCGTCCACTCCGTTGCGGCGTCGGCTAATGTCGCCACATCTGAGCCGGCCTGAATCTCCCAGCCGAAAAACGCGTCATGGCCGAACTGCGTATCGATCGGCGCAAGCAGCGTGACCTCGGGGCTGTCCTCGTCGACCGTGCGGCGATAATTGCGCAGGTTGAGGTCATCGAGGCGCGCGCCCGCAAGCGAGATTGAGCCGTCGACGGAGGGTGTGTCGATCGGCACACGCGCAGCGGCTGAGGCGGCGAGCGCGTCCTCTCTGGTTGCGGGGGCGGCCGGTTCTGGCGCGCCGGCGCCTTCCTCGTCTTGAGCGCGCCCGGGTTGGCCCTGGATTTGTGCTTCGATGCGGGCGCGTTCTTGCGCTTGCAGCCGCTCGCGCTGAGGGGCGTTGTAGAAAAATTCGAACCCGAAAAAAATCGCGAGCGAGAGCACGATCGCGATCAGGACATTGCGGGTCTCGTTGGGGCCGGGGCCGCCGCGGTATTGCATCGGTTTTTCAGTCGCCCTTGGCGCTGCGGGCGCCGGTTTTTTCGCTCTGAGATGAAGTGCGCGCGCGCCGACTGCGCCGCGCCGGGGCGGCGCCCGGTTCCAGATCGGCGCGGAGCCTTATCAGCGCGTTTCGAATATCGTCAAGCAAGGCAGGCCAGGGGGCCGCTGGGGTGTGTTGCCGCGCCACCAGCACGTAATCCACCCCCGCTAATCCGAATTCCGGCAAAAGTTGACGCGCCGCTTCGCGAAGGCGCCTCCGGGCTCGGTTGCGCTGAACCGCCCCGCCCACCTTTTTGCTCGCCGTCAGGCCAATCCCGATCGGGCCGTCGTCCGACCGTCGACGCGCCTCGATCGTCACGGTGGGGCGACCGGCCCGCACGCCTTGGCGCACGAACAGGAACTCTGTGCGCTTGGTGAGCTTGCGAATTGTGGTCATCAGGCCGGGGGTAATAACCCGGCGGATGGCCTAGGCCGAGAGCCGCTTGCGCCCCTTGGCGCGGCGGCGCGACAAAACCTTTCGGCCCCCCTTGGTGGCCATGCGGGCGCGGAACCCATGGCGGCGCTTCCGGACAAGCCGGCTCGGCTGATAGGTGCGCTTGGTGCTCACTGGGACGCCTCGATATTTGGGGCAGAAAATGAAGGCGCGGGCCTTACCGTGGCCTTCCGCCAGCGTCAAGACAGAGGCGGGGCTAGGTTCGTCACAGCGTCAGCCGTGAGCGCATTTTCGGCAGGGCCCCCCCTTCGGAGCAGTGTTTCGGTTGACGGGGCTAGACGTTCAGCCAGGGCACACGTACCAGCACTAGGACGCCGGAGCCCTTTGAGCCGGATTGTCGATTTGCGCCCCTTGTGTTGCGCGAACGCGGCCTCACCGAGGAACAGATCGAGGCCCTCCTGAAGCGCCCCCTGTGCGCCCGACACCCTGCGCTGACGACAGTTCCCGCTTCATAAGCTACTCGTCTGCGACATGGCGCGACCAGAGACCTCTTCGCCCACGGTGGCGAGCCTGTGGGCGCGGCTGCGCGCCTTTGCCTCAAGCCTCGCAGGCAGGCTTCTGGCGATCACCGCGGCGACGGTGCTGGCGGGGGAGGCGCTTGTTTTCGCGCCGGCGCTCGCGCGGTTTCATGAAGATTGGCTGACCGAGCGCATGAATCTTTCCCAGGTGGCCGCACTGGCGCTGGAGGTTTCGCCGGACATCGAGATCGCGGAGTCGCTGGAATACGAGCTATTGACCAACGCTGGCGTGCAACGCGCGGCGCTGCAGCGCGAAGGCGAGCGCGTATTGCTTCTGGAGGACCCGAATGCGGCGCCGTCAGGACCTCTGGTTACATACGATTACACCGGTGCGGGGGGCGTGCAGCGTTTCCTCTGGGCGTTCGAGACATTTTTTTCGCGCGATGGCCGCACCTTGCGCGTTCTCGCCAAGCCGCGCTTCGAAAGCGGAGAGTTCATCGAGATTGTACTAACGGAAGCGCCGCTCAAGCAGGCAATGGCGGATTTCGCCGGCGACTTCGTGCGCACGTCGATGCTAATTCTGATCGCCGCCGGCGCGCTGGTCTATATTTCGCTGACGATTGCGTTCGTGCGACCGATGCACGACCTCACAGAAGCGATCGAGCGTTTCCGCGACCGGCCTGAGGATGTCTCAATCGCCTTTCCCCGCAGCCATCGCCAGGATGAGATTGGGCGCGCGCAGCGGGCGGCGGCTGACATGGCCGAGCAGGTGAGAAACGCGTTGCGGCAGAAGGAGCGCCTGGCCGCGCTCGGCGCGGCCGTCGCGCGCATCGGGCACGATTTGCGCAACATGCTGTCGACTGCTCAATTGGTTGCCGATCGCCTCAGCAAATCGGGCGATGAAGAAGTTCGCCGCCTGGCCCCGCGGCTCGAGAAGACCATTGACCGAGCGGCCGGACTTGCGTCGAGTACGCTGAAGTACGGGCGCGCGGACGAAAAGGCGCCAGAGCTCCAACCGCTCGACGTTGCGGTGATATGCGCGGATGCGTCCGCCGACGCGCTGGTGGGCTTCGAAGGCGTCCAGTATCGCTCTGACATAGAGCCGAACCTCGGCTGCATCGCCGATCCGGAGCACATGCATCGCATTCTGGTCAATCTCTTGCGCAATGCCGCCCAGGCGATGATGGGGCATGACCGGGCGGACAAAACGGTGCTGGTGCGCGGCACGCGCATCGAAGGCCGGTGCGAGATCGAGGTCATCGACCGTGGGCCGGGGGTGCCGGAGAAACTTCGGCCTCGTCTGTTTGAGCCATTTGTGTCGGCGGCGCCCGAAGCGGGGGGCACTGGGCTGGGCCTTGCCATTGCGCGGGAGCTGACGCGTGCGATGGGAGGCGAACTGACGCTCGCGCGGACGGGGGCTGAAGGCACGACCTTCAAGATCGAACTGCCCGCTGCCTGAGGCGTTGCGCAAGAAGGAGAAGCTTATGCGCGTGAAGGTCTTGTGGATGTGCATTGCACTCGCCGCGTGCGCCACCGTGGGCGGGGCGCTGCCATCGCCCCGTTACGCGGACGCAGCGAGCCGCGGGGCGCTGGCTTCGTTTCTCGCCGGCCGCCCGAGCGCAGGGCAGGTGGAGCAAACGACACAAAACTGGTCGCACGCGCTCGGCGACAGTTTCGCCTGCGGCGTCTCCGTGCGCCACGTGATCGATGCGGGCCTAGTGGGCGCACTGGAAATCGGCGCCATGAACGCGGCGATGAGCCAAGGCGGCGAGCGCGAGGTGCGGGAAGGCGTGCGCAGCTATGTCGGCGAGCTTGCCCGCCTCCTTACCGATCGCCGTCCGCGCCCGTCGGCGCAACGCTGTGAGGCCCTTGAAGGCTGGGCGCCGCGTACTGCCGACGCCGGCCGCGAAGCCGTCGAGCGCGCCCGGCGCAATGGGCTGATGGACAGCGAATACGGCATCCTGCTCGATCTGCTTTCGCGTTAGGCGTCACTGCGCCGGCGCGCGCGCCACGACGCCCTCGCGCCGCGGGTCGGCGCCGCCGATCAAGCCTGTATCCGTTACAAGGATCGCGTGCAGTCCCGAATCCTCAAGCTCGCCGACATTACGCAGGGCCCAGCCACGCTCAGCTAAGCCCTCCGCGACTCCCGCTGGCATGCGTTCGGTCTCAACGATCACCGGCGAATTTCGTGCAGTCGCGTTGGAGAGATCGATCGCCTGTTGCGGCGAAAGACCCCAATCCAGAATGCCGATCGTCGCGCGCGCGACATAGCCGATGATGCTCGATCCCCCCGGCGAGCCGATGACGAGAACCAGCTCGCCATCGCCATCCGTCACGATCAGCGGCGACATCGACGAGCGCGGCGCCTTGCCCGGCTCAATCGCGTTGGCGACCGGCCTGCCGTTCAGCGTTGGCCGAAACGCAAAGTCGGTAAGCTGGTTGTTCAGAAAGAATCCGCCGGCCATGCGGTGCGACCCGAACGCAGACTCCACCGTCGCCGTTAGCGCAACCGCATTGCCCCATCGGTCGACAATAGAGATGTGCGTCGTGCCAGCATCGGCGCTCCGCACGCGCCCCCAGGTTTCGTAGAGCGCGCGTCCGGCCGGCATGCCGGGTTCAGTGCGTGCGGGCGCGCGGGCAATGTCGATGAGGCGGGCGCGCCGGTCGAGATAGGCCGGCGCAATCAGTTCGCGCGTCGGCGCACGCACGAACCCGTCGTCGGCCATGTAATGATCTCGATCCGCGTAGGCGAGGCGGCTCGCCCACAGGAAGGCCGACCAGTCGTCGATATTGTCCGGGCCGTCCGGGCGCGGTCGCGCGCGCTCGTAAAGACCGAGGATGGCGAGAACGGCGTTGCCGGAGCTGGGCGGGCCCATTGTACAGGCCCGATAAATGCGAAAGACGCCGCACACAGGCTCCAGGCGCCGGGGCGCGACGGCTTGCAGATCGGCCAGCGTCAACGATCCCGGCAACGGCTCGCGCCGCGCCGCTGCGACAATGGCCTCCGCGATCGGACCTTCGGTGAGCGCGCGCGGCCCCTGCGCCGCGATGGCGCGCAGCGTTGCTGCGTACTGCGGATTGCGCAGCAGATGGCCGGCGGGGAAGGGCCTCCCTCGAGCGTCGAAGAGATAGGCGCGCCCGGCGGGATCGCGGCGCAACCCTCCGCGCTCGGCGTAAGCAGCAAGGAAGCGGGCCATGCGCGGCGACATCTCGAAGCCATTTTCCGCCAAACGGATCGCCGGCTCGAACAGCTCCGCCCACTCCAATCGTCCGTGGTCGCCATGGGCCATGTGCAACATGGCGACGAGCGACGGCGCTCCAACGGCGCGCCCGCTCGTCTGCGCCTGCAGGAAGGGCAACGGCTCGCCGTTCTCATCTAGAAACATGCCGGGCGTCGCGCCCGCCGGCGCGCGCTCGCGCCCGTCGTAGGCGACGATCTCCTCACTCGCCGCCTCATAGTGCAGCAGGAAGCCGCCGCCGCCGATGCCGGAGCTTTGCGGTTCGACCAGCCCCAGCACCAGCTCGGCCGCGATCGCCGCGTCGGTGGCCGAGCCGCCCGCGCGCAGCATTTCCAGCGCGGCGTCGACGGCATGCGGATTGGCCGCTGCGACCATGGCTTCGCCGCCGCTCGCGGCCCGCGACGCATCGCGCGGCCCGGGCGCGCTCGCACACGCGATGAGGGCAAGCGCGACGAGCGGGGCCGCGATCCGTCTCAAGGATTGCTTGTCAAACATCGGGACGCTTCCTACGAGGGCCTTTCGAGCAACGCGGAAGGCGGCCCATGGCGCGTCCCGGCGCGAACAATGATTTGAGTGACGTGGCCGGTTTGTCCATAGGCTGCGCTGTGGACGAGAACGCGCTGACGGGCGTCACCGTGATCGTGCCAGATCGGCGCGCCGTGTGCGCGGCCGACGTGCGCGGGGGCGGGCCTGGCACGCGCGAGACCGATGCGCTCGCCGCGGAAAATCTTGTCGATGCAGTTGACGCCGTGGTGCTTTCGGGCGGCTCCGTCTATGGCCTTGCGGCCGCGGACGGCGTCGCTGCTGCAATGGGGGCCGAGGGCAGGGGCTTTGCGCTCCTCGACGCACCCGGCGTGCCGCGATCGCCCGTGATCCCAGCCGCCATTCTCTACGATCTCGCCAACGGCGGAAACAAAGCCTGGGGCGATGCGCCGCCGTATGCCGCGCTCGGCCGGGCCGCCTACGCCGCGCGCCCGCGCGAGCTGAGGCTGGGCAACGCCGGCGCCGGGATGGGCGCAAAAGCGGGCGCGCTCAAGGGCGGGCAAGGCAGCGCGAGCATTGTCACCGCCGACGGCTTCACGGTGGCCGCGCTTGCGTGCGTCAATTGCTGGGGCTCGGTCACGATGCCCAACAGCCGCGTGTTCTGGGCGCATGCGTTCGAGATCGACGCGGAGTTCGGCGGGGTAAAGCCCCAAGGCGGCGAACGCTTCGATCTCGAAGACTGGGGCGGCGCAAAGTTTAGCGCCGAGCCGCGCGCTAACACGACGATCGCCTGCGTCGCTGTCGATGCTGACCTTACGCCGGGCGAAGCCAAACGCATTGCGCAAATGGCGGCCGCCGGCCTTGCCCGCGCCATCCGCCCAGTGTTTGCGCCATTCGATGGCGACGTGGTCTTCGCCCTTGCTACGGCGCGGAAACCAACGCCGGCGCCGCGCTCACTCTCCGTCGCGCGCTTCGGCGCGCTTGCCGCCGACTGCCTCGCGCGTGCTGTTGCGCGGGGCGTGCATGCGGCGGAAACGATCGGCGTTCACACCGCTTGGCGGGACACGTGAGGGCCGTGCGTTTGCTCATCACGGGCCGTGTGCAGGGCGTTGGGTATCGCGACTTCGTGCGCAGCGAAGCTCACTTGCGCGGGCTTGCCGGATGGGTGCGCAATCGCCGCGACGGCAGCGTGGAGGCGGTCGCCGCGGGCGTATCGGACAGTATCGACGAACTGATCGCCGCATGCTGGCGCGGTCCGCCGGCGGCGCGCGTCGCCGATATCGCTGTGACGGCAATGGACGCGGCAGACGCAGCGCTGCTCGGCGCAGAGTTTGCCATTCGCCCGACGGCGTGAGCCGCCGTCACGGCTTCTTAGCTCAAATGGACTATTCCAGCTGCTTCAGCTCTGCATCGCCTCGTGGCGGCGCTGGCCGCTGCATGCGATCATGCGGCCTGGGCGGGTTTGGATGATGTCGGAAGCGTTTCGCGCAGCCCTCGAACACTATCGCGATCACGGGTACGCAGTCGTGCGCGGCTTTTTCGCGGCGAATGAAGTCGCGGCAATGGCGTCGTCTTTCGACCGGCATTGGGCCGTCGGAATGGCGCGCGGCGCCAGCTGGCGCCACGGCAATCTCTTCTACCGCGTCGGCGAGGACGCTGCGATCGGGCGTGTCGTCAAAATGGTCCAGTGGCCCGCCTACGAGGACGCGACTCTGGAAGCGGTGCGCCGCGATCCGCGCTGGCTTGGGCTGCTCGAACCGCTGCTCGGCGGCGACATCAAACAAATCATCAATCAACTGCACTGGAAACCGCCTGGCGCGGCCGCCGCGGAGTTCGCTTTCCATCAGGACGTGAAATCGCGCCGGCCGCGGGCGGCTTACCGCAATCTGCCGGATTGTTATGTGCAGACCGGCGTCGCCATCGACCCGCACCGCGCGGCCAATGGCGCCATGCGCATCCTGCCTGGCTCGCATCGGCTGGGAGAACTCAAGATGGGCGACATGGGCCATGCGCTTGGGCGGCAAATGGCGGACGAGGAATTGGCGGCGGCTGGCCTGGATCCGTCCAAAGTCATAGAGCTCGAACTCGACCCAGGCGACGTGGCGCTGTGGAATGTCTTCACCGTGCACGGCTCGGGACGCAACACCACGCGGGTGGACCGGCGCTTCTACCTGAATGGCTATGTCCGCGCCGCCGACTGCGACCGCGGCGAGTGGGTGTTCCGGTCGGGCCAACCCGTCCGGCTCGGCGCGCCTGTGCTGGTGCATTACGAAGCGCTTCACGAACGCCCCGAGCCCCATTTCGTCGAAGATTAAACCGGTGGCGTCCGGGCTTCGCCTTGCAACCGCCCCGGCGGCCCGCTATGTCCCGCCCCTTCGCGCCCGTAGCTCAGCTGGATAGAGCACCAGACTACGAATCTGGGGGTCAGGAGTTCGAATCTCTTCGGGCGCGCCATGTTTTTTGTTTCCTGCTCGATGCGATCCGAAGTAATCGTAAATAACAATCTTTAGTTGTTGCACTAAGCCATTAACAACAACTTGGAATTGGATTTCTGTTTTTCTCTGTCTAAACTTGGTCTCTGCTTGCTGCTCAATTAGTATGGGCGCGCATGAGCGACGTCCTGAGCTCAATTCGCGCGCGGCGGGCGGAGATCGCCCGCGCGGTCGAGGAACGACGCGCTGAGTTGGAAAAGCTCCGCGCAGAGGATGCCTGTCTCGCCAAGACAGAAGAAGAATACGTCACTGAGTTCCGAGGCGGCGGGGTTCGCGGTGTTGCCGAGGATCGCGCTGCGTTTGAAGCAGCGCCCTCCAATGAGGTTAGCCAGAGGGAAGCGGTCCTGATTGCGTTGCGCCGGTCGGATCGGGCTTGGCTTCGGTCCCATGAGATAGCAGCAGCTGCTAAGCGGTACTGCGGAAAGACAATCTCTGAACGCAGCTTGCGCCCGTTGCTGTCCGTGATGAAGCGTGATGGGGAGATCGCACGAAATGGCCGGCTGATTGCGCTCAAGCAACGCGAGCATGAGTCGAGGAGCGCCGGCGACTGAGCTTTCCCTGCGACGATCGCCAAGGGAGCAGGCGCACGGGCGTGAAGCGCGGCTTAAGTGGCCGCGCGGACGGTGGAGGCCCGCGAGCGCGGCACGAAGCGAGAGAGCGCCAGGACGAGAGGCCGTTCCACCAGCTTGTACGACAGCACTGCCACGATGCAACTGGCGGCGGCACCGGCGAGCGTGAAGAGCAGCGGGTCCTGGGGCGCCTCGGCGGCAGTCCATAACCACCGCAGCGCGCCCAATGTGAAGATGTGGGTAAGGTAGAGCGAATAGGAGGCGTCGCCGAGCAGCTTGGGAAGCCTCCAGGCGAAGCGCGCTCCCGCCGCCTCCAGCCAAACGAACCCGGCAACCAAAGCCGTCGCGGGCAAGCCAAACATGATCCAGCGATGTGGCAAGTCCTCCAGCGACAGACGCGATAATAGTGCAAAGCCGCACACGCCCAGCAGCGCCAGCGCGCCAGCACCCCATTTGGGAAGCGTCGCGCCCGAGATGAGCGCGCGCGCGAGCCCCATCCCGAAGACGAACTCAAGTATGATTGGATCGGTGTAAGTGATCCATGCCGGATTTTGCGCTGGAAATGCTGCGCCCAGCAGAACGAGTATCGCGAAGACGCTTGCAACGGCCGGAAAACGAAGCCCTTGCGGCGCGCCCAGAAACAGAGCGAATACGAGATAGAAAAACATCTCGTAGTTCAGGGTCCAGCCTAACGAGAGCAGAGGACGAATGCGTCCGGCCGGATTTTCGTGCGGCACAAAAAGCAGCGACTTAAGGACACTCTGAACAAGTCCGAGGATTCCCGAAGCGGGCGAAGCAGTCCACCCTGATTGGGACATTCATGGTCGACGGGGTTTTCGATGCGGCAGATGACGTTTGCGGCGCTTGGCGGGGG
>Ga0073934_10004030_pt1 | contig 25296 bp, 14 predicted proteins | sample LarsenN4metaG_FD_76834 | JGI IMG/M metagenome (GOLD analysis project Ga0073934, IMG submission 76834) | Hot spring sediment bacterial and archeal communities from British Columbia, Canada, to study Microbial Dark Matter (Phase II) - Larsen... ... | reverse complement strand
TGAGGTATCGGCTACTTCTATTAATAATAAGATATCTTGGGGTTGGGGATGGGCGGTGAGATAAAAATCACGGCGAGGTGCGAGGAGGGTAATATCTGGTTGCGGTTCTGATAGGTTATCCCCTAAACTGATGGGATTTTGCACGCTGACGGAGACACGCTGACCTAGGGTTTCTGAGAAAAGTTGGGTTAAGCGGCGCACCCAAGCAGCGTGGCGGGAACCAATGGGGGACATTTCGATAATTTCTCCTTGAATTAGTTCTAGGCGGTCAGATGATGCAAAAATACCGGTTTCTGCCATCCGGTGATATTGGTCAACTGTGAATTTCCGTTTTAATAGTTGTACAGACATGGGTTTAATCGGGTTTGGTTAAATATTGGGAATGGAGGACACGGCAATGCCGTGTCCCTACCAGAAAATGCCGCCATTACATCGAGTCAAATTGATAACGAGAACCGGTGGGGCCGGATTTTCCTTCTACGGCTTTGACCAGGGGAATGTCTTGGAATAGGTCAAATTCGGTGGCGGTGTTGCTGACGGTGATGCCTTGGTTGAGTGCGGCGGAAATTGCGGCTCGATCGCCCGGATGATCCGTCAACGCGATCGCCAATGCCCGCGTGGCATCATAAGTAGTCGCCGTCCGCCAACTCACCCGACCTTGCCAAAGATTAGCCGCATCGCGAGCAAACGGATCATCTGGTCGCCACCGCCAAGGCACAGCTAACACCATCCCCGCCACTGCTGCATCCCCTTGCACCAACAAAGTGGGATTATACAACTCATCTCCGGCTAATAGTGCCATTTGATTATTATTAGCTTTTGCAATCGCCACCGCCGCATCTACTTTATTCTTACTTAAAGCCAAAAACGCCGCTTTCGCCCCCGCTTGCTGCACATTATTTATGGCGGTAGCCGCATCAAAATCCGGCGCCATAATATCAACCACCTGCACTGCTTGTCCCCCCGCCGCCGATAAAGCCGAGACAAACTCATCCTTCATTTTTTCGCTGTAGTTACTGTCAGAATTGTAAAACACCGCCACGGATGCCGTATTATTTTTGATGGCATAATTGGCCAGGGTGCCTCCCACTTTTTGCAGATAGCTATTCAGCAGAGTTGTGGCCTGGGACGCTGGGATAGTCCGCACCGTGGAACCGCCAGTATCATTCTTAGTAATTGCCGTATTCAGCGGCGACAGGGCGGCAATTTTGTTTTTCTCGTAATTCCCCAGCGCCTGACGACTGTTGCTATCCACACCATGTCCTAATACTGCCAGCACATTCAGGCTAGAGCTGATTAAATCTTGCGCCAAGGAATCTGCTAGGGATGCTTGCCTTTCATCTACTACCACCACCTCCAAAAATTGGGCTGGGTTATTGCGGTTAAACTCATCTTGATATTGCGCCACTCCCCGCAACACTTCCCGCGCTTCATTTGGCGAAGGAGTTATCGGCACCACTACCGCGATCGCCATTAAATTGCCCGCCTGTTTTGCCCGCGCATTATTCAGATAAATTTTCGCCTCCGGGTCATTAGCATCCTGAGCAGTTGCTTGCTGATACTTTTGCATCGCCCCATTCCAATCTTTCGCTGCAAAAGCTGTTGCCGCCTCAGTTTTTAACTGAAAATTCCCCCCACCTGAGAGCAAAATCTTTTCCCCTTGAGAAATCAAACTACCATTCACCGCCGTATCGCTCACCAACGCCATCGGGTCTGCCATCGTCGCAGTACCACCGTTCGTCTCCTCAGCCGTCGGTTCCGGCTCTGGGGTTGATTTTGGTCGGAAGAAGAACCAGCCAGCACTGCCTAATATCAGCAACACCGCCACCACCGCCACCACTGCACCCGCAGGCACTTTACTGCCACCACCCCCAGATACCACGGTTTTGCTCGCATTCATCGCCTCTCGGGGCAAACCGCACATTTCACAGTCCGGTCCGTAATTCTCATGGGGTGGGTGCGGTCCTGCACTATTATAAGACTTGCCATCCTTGGGCACCCCGTCACACATCCAACTTTTCTGCCCAGTCACATTCCCTACCTCGCTGGTGATGATGTCGTTATCTATTGTAAAAGCTATAATCAAATCACACCAGAAAATTTAGCAATTTTTTACCCTGTAGTTGCATTCCGTCCTCAGATAGGATAGACTGTGGCAGTGCCTTGGCACACCTCACCAGTCCTAACTACTACTGACAGCGAACAATGGGTTTAAAAATCGTCGAAAACTACAACCACAGCTTTGTTCTCGAACCCGCCGCCAGGGACAACCTTATCGCCTTATTAACCAGTGACACATTCCGCCAGCAAGTGGCCACACAAGCTGGCTGCCCCCAAGTAGAATTCACCAACCAACTATTCCAACCGGTTCCCTACAGCAGCGCCACCCCCAAAGGGATGCCCCCAGAATTTGAGCCCTACCACGCGGCAGACGAATACATCATCATCAACGTCCCCCCTAACTTCATGTTTCAAGCCAAAATCTTCCACCCTAGTCGCCTTTGCGCTATTTACCGGAAAATCAGCTAATCAAAACTATTATTTCAATTTATTATCCCCTAAAATGACCGATATCACCGCCAATCCTACCCTCGCCAGCCTCCCCTATCTCCCCTATCTCGATGGGGCAGGCAATCTGAACAGCGATTATCAAGGCCAAGTGGGAGTTTACGCTGTTTTTGATGCCGATAAAATTCTGCAATTTATTGGTTACTCCCGCGATGTGGCTCTTAGCCTCAAGCAGCATTTTGTCCGCCAGTCCAATAAATGCTACTGGCTCAAAGTCACTACCATAAATCGCCCCAGTCGCAGTGTTTTAGAAACTATTCGCGCTGCTTGGATATCGGAAAACGGCACGATTCCTCCTGGGAATAACGGCGGTGAAGCGGAATGGACCGAGGCCATAGATGTGAAACCGTTGATGACCCCAGAAGAGCAGCAGCAATACCAGCAAGCATTAGGCGACCCCCTGGCGGAAACCAAAGTTTTAAAAAATATTGCTCGCCGGGTGGAAGCTGACATTTTCGCGGTTCTGGAAAACCGGGGGTTACAAGAAAAACTCCGTTTTAACCCCAAACTCAAAGAACAAGGATTGCTGGATTTGAAGTGATTGTATCATTGGCACAACCAGGGTGAGAAGCCGGTCAGGGTGAGCAAAAACCGGATTTTTCCAGGAAATCTTGATTTTCTCCCGAATAATTGGGGCAAGAAGGTTTCTTGACTGCTCATGGTTTAAAATCTAAGTTCTAAAATCCCAAAGCTAACATCCCATGACATTAGGACTGCTGGACAAGCGCTATCTCATCCTTCAGGAATTAGGCGCCGGGGGGTTTGGTCAAACCTTCCTGGCGGAAGATACCCAAATGCCTTCTCGCCGCCGCTGCGTCATTAAGCAGCTTAAACCGGCTACGGATAAACCGGAAATTTTCCCTCTGGTGCAGGAGCGCTTTCGGCGGGAAGCGGCGGTTTTGGAACACTTGGGGGAAGGAAACCGGCAAATTCCCCGGTTGTATGCTTATTTTGAATTAGACGGGCAGTTTTATCTGATTCAAGAATGGGTGGAGGGGGAGACTCTAACGCAAAAGTTGCAACAGTCGGGAACTCTCGGCGAAGGGTTTGTGAGGCAGCTTTTAATGGATTTGTTGCCAGTTTTGGAGTTTTTGCATAATAACCGCATTGTGCATCGGGATATCAAACCGGATAATATTATTTGGCGACAGCGCGACGGTTTACCGGTGCTGATTGATTTTGGGGCGGTGAAGGAAACGATGGCAACGGTGGTGAATACTGCCGGTAGCCCCACGAATTCGATCGCGATCGGCACCCCCGGTTTTATGCCTGCAGAACAAGCCGCCGGACGCCCCCTCTATTCTAGCGATTTGTACGGTTTGGGGATGACCGCCGTTTACCTCCTCACGGGAATTTTGCCTCAGCAACTAGAAACCGATGCTCTGACTGGGGAAATTCACTGGCGACAATATGCTCCCAATATCAGTCCCGGTTTTGCCACAATTTTAGATAAAGCTATTCGGTTTAACCCTAGGGAAAGGTTCGCTACCGCTCGCGATATGCTCGCCGCTTTGCAGCCTGTAGTTACCCCCACGGCGGCGACGGTAGCGGCTGCACCAGTTTACACCAATCCTGTCACCACAACCGCGCCATCAACGGTCTCGTCGCCGCCACCACAGCAACAGTCTAGTGGCGGTGTATGGCTGAAACTTTTCCTGGCTCTGATAGTGGTGGTAGGAGCTTCGGTTTTGGGGTTCGCGATCGCCTCCCAAGACAAAGACAAAGACAAAGACAACGATCGCAAAAAACCCGAACCACCACCCATCACAGCTCCCGCTCCCACGGATACCGCTCCCCCACCAACACCCACACCCACACCAACACCCACACCCACACCAACACCCACACCCACACCCACACCCACACCCACAGTTCCGCCACCAGTGGAAACGCCGCCACCAGTGGAAACGCCGCCACCCGTGGAAACACCACCACCAGTGGAAACTCCCACTCCCACGCCACCACCAGTGGAAACGCCACCACCAGTGGAAACGCCGCCACCCGTGGAAACGCCACCACCCGTGGAAACGCCACCACCCGTGGAAACGCCGCTACCCGTGGAAACACCAACTCCCACGCCACCAGTGGAAACGCCACCACCCGTGGAAACGCCACCACCCGTGGAAACGCCACCACCCGTGGAAACGCCACCACCAGTGGAAACGCCAACGCCTCAACCGTCACCAACAGACGCCGTGCGCAGTTATTATGACAAAATCAATGGCCGCCAGTATAGCACTACCTGGCAGCAGCTTTCTCCCAAACTCCAAACAAACTATTCCTCATATACCGGTTGGTGGAATAGTGTGGAGTATGTGGAATTTGGCAATGCCAAACTACTAAACCAAAACCAAAAAACCGCCAAAATTGAAGCGAATTTGACCTACCAAATGAAAGACGGCAGAACCGATAACGAACGGCTCCGCATTTGGATGGTGTGGGACGCAGCCTCGGGCAAGTGGTTATTTGACCAAACCCAACGGCAATAACTCATATAAGAAACCGGGTCTCTTGAAGAAACCCGGTTTCTGATCGCCCAATTAAACTTCGCCATAGCAATGATAAATTTACCGATGCCAAACCCAATAATTATGAATCAACTTGCAAAGATAAACGCGGCACCTTAATTGATACCAGAGTTTTCCCCTTACCAGCGCACTCTGGACATGGCTGATGGTTATGCAAAATACCTGTGCCTACACAATTGAGGCAAAAAGTGTAAACATATCGGCGTGATTCTGCTTCGCCATTCACCGGGTAATTGGAGTAAGTTGATAATAAATATTCCCCATCCATATGGCCAACCTATAATATCTTTTCTGCATATTTATCCAATCAGCGCCCAACTAAAACAGAATTTTTTCTCAGAAAAAAATATTTTTATTAGATTTATCCCATTTTTCTGGGATGACTGGGGGGCTCCAACACAATTGGCAGCCTCCTTCCCATCCCTATCACAGGTTGGCAATTAATTTAGGGATTCCATTTAGCCCCTCATGGGTTTATTCCTGAGTAGTACCATCAGGCAAAACGGCCCCTTTTAATTTCGCCCCATCGAGATTAGCCCCAACCCAATCGGCATCTTTAAGGTTAGCATTTTCCAAATTCGCATGTGACAAATCTGCCCCCCGTAAATCCGCAGAGGACAGGTCAGCCCCGCTCAAATTGCAGCTTGAGAGATTAGCCCCACAGAAATTAGCCCCGCTCAATTTTTGGCCGCTCAGGTTTGCTGAATTTAGGTCCACACCGGCAAAACTAGCTCCCTTCAGGTTCGCACTGGTGAGATTGGCTGCAATAGAGATATGGTTGTAGCTATTTTTACCGAAGTTAGCATAGGTAATCTTGGCTTCGCTGAGGTCTGTATCCGTGAGATTTGCAGCTCTGAGGTCAGCGTGAGTTAAGTTGGCTCCGGCTAAGTTGGCGGTGGTTAAGTTTGCGTCAGACAAATCGGCTCTCGTTAGGTTGGCTCCTGTTAAGTTGGCCGTGGTTAAGTTTGCGTGAGACAAGTTGGCTTTCACTAATGTTGCCTGACTCAGATTCGCCTGCAGGAGTTCTGCGTTTTGCAAGTTGGCACCGGTCAAGTCGGCACCACTGAAATTGGTTTGAATTAATTTTGCTCCCGATAGGTTAGTAGATTTCAAATTTGCCCCCCGGAGGTCAGCGGCAATGAGGAGAACCGAACTCAAATCTAACCCAGATAAGTTGGCATTCACCAAAGATGCTTTTGGTTCGATGAAGTATGGGCCAGCCTCTCCAAAATCGAAATCGATGGTAAATACAGTTTTTTCATTGCAAACCGCTTGCTCAAACTTGGTGGCTTCCAGTTGGGCACCAGCGAAATCTACCCCTAAGAGATTAGCTCTGCTGAAATCAGCCTGATTGAGATTAGCATCTACCAAGCTAGCACCCATCAAGTTAGCATTTATCAATTTAGCCGAGCTGAGGTTGGCTTTGTCCAAATTAGCTCTAAATAAGTTGGCTTTCGTGAAGTTGGCACCGCTGAGGTTGGCTCCCGCTAAACTGCGGTCTTCTAGGTTCGTTCCCGTGAAGTTGGCGCCGCTGAGGTTAGATGCTGACAAATTAGCTCTAAATAAGTCCGTTCCCGTGAAGTTGGCGCCGGTGAGGTTGGCTCCTACCAAATTGCGGTATCTTAGGTTCGCTCCCGTGAAGTTGGCGCCACTGAGTTGCCAGTAATTTTGAAAATCTATTTCCTCTAAATCGGCACCTGCCAGGTTAATTCCGGTAAAATCTGTTTCGCCGGATTGAATCCGCTGGGAGAATTCCGCTGCAGTGATGGGGGGGTTTTGATTGCTAGCAGCTTCGGCGGCGGTGTCGGCGGTTGTTGCTTCTGCGTCTGGGAGAGTTTCTTCAGCAGTCTGGGGAGCAGCGCTTTTTTGTGGCGTTGGGTTCGCCGAAATGACACCAGTTTCGATTTGCTGTTCCAAGCGCTCGATACCCAGAGTTACTTTGAATTCCTCATCAACTGTCCCAGCGGTGCTGAGGGTTTGGGGTAGCTGACTGAGATATTGATGAATGCGAGTGATTTCTCGCTTGAGAGTTTTTAGCTCCTCGGTTTCGGGGCGGTCTTTAAATGCTTTTACCACCTGATCTAGGTGCTGTTTTAAACCTGCAAGATATTTCTTGAAAGTATCTTGCTGTTTTTTCAGTTCTATGATATGATTTTTCAGCACATCTTGCTGCTGTTCCAGTTTTGACAGCCTCTCCGCCAGAGCCTCTGGGTTCTGTTGTGCCTGTGACATACTGCTTTTAGTGTAAGGAATATTCTGATTATCCCATGTTTGGGGATATTGGGGATAGTCGCTGTATCCCAATTTCCGTAAATTGGGGGGGTAGGGACACGGCAATTCCGTGTCCTCTGGCGAATGTTGCCCCAACTGATATTATTCCTGATGCTGCTGCAACCAGTTGACTAAATCAGCCTCTGTTTGAAAATCCAGCATCGCTTCACCTAAAGCCTCGACTACCTCAATGGGTAATTGGCGGATGCGTGCGGCCAAGGTAGGATTCAACCCACCCAAACGCCGCTCAATCTGGCGTAAAACTAAGCCAGTTTCTCGCTGAATTCCCGTTTGCAATCCGGTTTCTAAACCTCGTTGTAATCCTACCTCCATCCAACTGGTGATGATTTCCATAACCTGCTCCTCCTCTACCAATCTAGATAAAGATAGCGTGACCAGTCACCTGTAGGGACACGGCATTGCCGTGTCCTCCGGTGAATGTTGCCCCAACTGATATTATTCCTGATGCTGCTGCAACCAGTTGACTAAATCAGCCTCGGTTTGAAAATCCAGCATCGCTTCACCTAAAGCCTCGACTACCTCAATGGGTAATTGGCGGATGCGTGCGGCTAAGGTTGGATTCAACCCACCCAAACGCCGCTCAATCAGGCGTAAAACTAAGCCAGTTTCTCGCTGAATTCCCGTTTGCAATCCGGTTTCTAATCCCTGTTGCAATCCGGTTTCTAAACCTCGTTGTAATCCTACCTCCATCCAACTGGTGATGATTTCCATAACCTGCTCCTCCTCTACCAATCCCATTTGTGATAGTTCTGCCTCAAAGGCGACGGTTTCTGTTTCGTTTAAGCGGAGATAAGTATCCACAAACCCGGAAATCAACTGCACTCTTGCCGGATCTAGTCGCAGTGTGGCCAGCAACCGTAGGCATTCGGCTTTGACTTTGGGTCGGTCTGGAGGGGCGATGTTCATTTTCGCCATCAACGCCGCCGCTACCGGGTTGGGTTGCCGCAAAAAGTCTCGCCAGTTAAGGCGATTTAGCTGAATTGCGGTGTAGTTAAAGTCTAACACTTTCTTGTCGGGAAATTCTACCAGGTATTGTTCCGGTTCGGGACGCTGGGGGGCGTCAAAGGAAAACACCGTTATCGGATACACTGGCAAGGCGTATTTCTCATCGAGACGGGCGAAGTAATGAAAAATCCGCCGTGCAAATCCCGCTTGGCTAAATGATTGGGCTTCGGTGTGGATGAGAAAACAGCTATCTTTTCCCAGAAACTGGGCGCGGGCGAGTAAATCTACCTCCCGCTTTTCCCCGGAGGTGACATCGATAAACACTTCCTGGGGTAAGAATGTAATTGATTCTCGATCGACGTAAGCGGCTGTCTCCGGTAAGAACAATTCTAGGAATTCCCAGAAGAAGGTTGACAGCAGTTCTTTGAATAGCCGATCGTGGTTGATGTTTGGTGACTGAATTTCGCTCAAGATATTTTTCCTGCTTGGCTTTTTATATTTCAGTTAATTTTATTTTAGCATATTTAGTAATCGGAAAATGGCTAAATTTTAAATTTAACCTTTTTTAACAGAAATTAAATTAGGACACGGCAATGCCGTGTCCCTAGGGTTGGGGTGAACATCTAAATAATGTCTTTGCGCTTTTGCCACCAAAACGTAATCGCCAAATAAATGGCAGCATGCAACAACAAAATACCCCAGTTTAACCCCAAGTTTTCCCAAGTGGCATCGTAAACTGGGGTGGGGTCAAAGGGTTTGGGAATGGGGTCGCCATAGTAGTCTAATAGGTCTTGGTCGGGGACTAAGGCATTGACGTTGACCAGGGAACCGTAGGCACCAACTGACCAGCGACTAAGCATCAACCAAGAGATTTTGCTGGCGGCGCCTTCCATTTTGAATAAGACGCCGGAAAAGATGATTTGGGGCAATAGGAGGAGGGGGATGGTGGTGTTGGCTTGGTCGCTGTTTTTGGCGACGGCGGACACCAACAAGCCGAGGCTAATACTGGTTAATAGGGTGAGAAAGGCGGTGATGGCTAATCCTATTAGCCAGGGAATTAATTCTGGTTGGGGTGGTTTGAAACCTAGTAAGATAACCAGGCTCATTAAGATGGTTTGCCCTATGGCTAAGGCTCCTAATAGAAGGATTTTGGAGCTGATATATGGCCATAAACCTAAGTTGACTAAGCGCTCACGTTCGTAAATTTTGGCTTCTTTGACGATTTCTTGGAGGGAGGTAGAAAGTCCTACCCAAATGCCTGCGCAGGTGAAGACGAATAAAACGCGGAGGGCTAAGGGTGCTAATGTGGGGGATGGGTCGCCTGCTAAGGGGTCTTCGCGGAGGGCTATGGGAATGAGCCCGATGCCGATCGGGGCGGTTAATAGGGCTAAACCAAGGTTGAGCCGATCGCGTGTTAACAACCGCCAGTAACGCTGGATGAGAATGGATAATTGCTGGAAAGGCGAGGGTTTGACTTGCTGTGGGGGCAAACTGCTCCCGCTGGTGGCACCGCTGAGGTGGTTGGTGATGTAACGTTGGTAATAAGGAGAGTTTTTGAATTGCTCTGCCCAGGCTTTAACGCTGTTTTCGCCAGTTTCTAACTGAGTGTAGATGTCGGCAAAGTCGCCGCTGGTGATGCCGAAAAAGTCGAAGGCTTCTTTGGGTATTCCGAAGTAGCATAACCGTCCGCCGCGTCCGAGAAAGGCGATGCGATCGCACAAATTAATATTCGCCGTGGCGTGGGTGACTAAAACAATTGTCCGTCCTTGGTTCGCCAGCTTGCGCAACAGTTCCATCATCTTTTTATCCAAACCAGGGTCTAACCCCGATGTGGGTTCATCCAAAAAAAACAGCTTCGGGTTAGCCAACAATTCCACGCCAATACTTACCCGCTTTCGCTGTCCCCCGCTCAACTTGCTGACCAACTTATCGCCGTGGTCTGTCATTTCCACTTCCGCCAAGGTTTGCTTTACCACCGCATCCACATCTGTATCTGGGGGTAAGCGCAGTTTTACCGCGTATTTCAGCACCTCTTTCACCGTCAAATTGTAGTGAATAATATCATCCTGGGGTACATAACCGATTTGGGTGCGGTAAATGTTAAAGTTTTTCCGCAAATCATCTCCATTTAAATAAACTTGTCCTTTGTCAACCTTATTGATGCCCAACAAAGTCCGCATTAAAGTAGATTTACCTGTGCCGCTCCCTCCCACTAATGCCACTAATTGCCCTGGTTCTATTGCAATCTCAATATTATCTAAAATTTGCTTCCATTTTCCTTCCTCATCTTTAACTCTTAAAGCCAGGTTTTGCGCATCTAACCGAATTTGATTACCAGCGTCTTGTTCTTGGATTTCGTCTCCATGCAATACCAGAGTAAACGGCCCAATTTTGATAATATCGCCATCTTTAAGCTGTGCCTTTCCCGCCACCCGCTGGTTATTGACAAATACCCCATTGGTGCTATAATCGGTGATGACATAACCACCACCAGCGCTAGAATCTATAGTGGCATGACGCCGCGAGACAATTGGGGATTCTATTTGCAGAGTAGCGCTGGGGTCTCGACCGAGCAAAACTGAGCGACTTTTCAGAGAAATCGCCCGTTGTTTTAATGGGTTTTGACTATAATCGGGATTAACATAGGTTAAAATAATCCAATCTTTAGGATTTTGCCCGATGCGCAATTGGGTGCCATTGGTGAGTTTATATGGTTGGTGGGTAGTGATGCGGGTTCGGTCTGCAAATAACCCGTTAGTGCTGGGTTTATGTCCGTCGCCGTCAGAGATGTAGTAATCATCTCCCACTCGTTTGAGGACTGCTTGGCAGCGTCCGACTATTGCCCAATCAGGTGGTACTAAAAGGTCGGCGCCACTGGCCCGATCGCGCCCCAAAATATGCTGGGGTTTTTCCAGAGTCAACTGGCATATTTTGCCCTGGTTGTTCAGCTCCAAATAAGGATTACTCCCGAAAACCGTTTTTTGTCCGCTCCCAGTCATCATTTTGTCCCTACCTGGTATTCTCACGATTTATGCACTAGCATATCAAAATATCTAAATTTTATCCCGGTAGTCTTAGATGTCAATGCAGCAACCAAGCAACTAACCCCACAATACGATACCATATACAAGCAGCCTTCATCTCAATGGAATCGATGCTCAAAACTCGTACCGCCGCCTTCGCAACCACCTTGATTTTGCTTCTAGGTGGATGCACTACGCCAGAACCCACCCAAACCACATCTCCCACCCCGCCACCGCCACCCACTCCCGCCGCCACCACACCCCCAGCACCCGTAACCGCACCACCGGAAAAGCCAGACCCAGCTATCAACGGAGAAATCGAGCAATATATTAACAAATTGGCGGCGCGGGGATATGCCAGAGAAAAACAAGGAGTGTGGATTCAATCTCAAGATACCCTGCTAGCAAATTACAACGGCACCAGCCCTTTATCTGCAGCTTCTGTCACCAAAGTGGCAACTACAGTAGCGGCGATAGAAACTTTTGGCCCCCAACACCAGTTTACCACAGAAATCGGCATTAATGGTACAGTAAAAAATGGCATTTTGCAGGGAGATTTAGTCATCACAGGAGGGGAAGACCCCTTATTTGTGTGGGAAGAGGCGATCGGCCTTGGCAACACCATCAATCAACTAGGCATCAAACAAATAACCGGCCACCTCATCATCACCGGCAAATTCTACATGAACTTTGAATTTGACCCCCTCATCTCCGGTGAATTCCTCCAACAAGGATTAACCGGGCAAAATTGGCCAGCCGAAGCCGAAACCCAATATCAAAAAATGCCCCCCGGCACCCCCCGCCCCCAAATTACCATCAACGGTGGCATCAAAATCATCCCCACCCCACCCCCCAACACCAAAACCATCATCCGCCACCTTTCCCAACCCCTCGGCAAAATCGTCAAATTGATGAATATGTACAGCAACAACTACATCGCCCAGATGTTAGCCGACTCCCTCGGTGGCGCCAACATTGTTGCCGAAAAAGCCGCTGCTGCTGCTGGAGTTCCCCCCACAGAAATTCAACTTATCAACGGCTCCGGTTTAGGAGAAGAAAATCGCCTTTCCCCCCGCGCTGCCTGCGGTTTATTCCTCGCCTTAGAGCGCGATTTAAAACCATATAACATGACAGTTGCCGATATCGCCGCCATTGTCGGCCAAGATTTAGGCGTATTGCAAACCCGCACCGCCATCAACCTTGGCGTCGTCAAAACCGGCACCCTCAATAACGTCAGTTCTATTGCCGGACTCTTACCCAATCAAAAATATGGTTTCGTCTGCGTTGCCATCATCAATGGCGGTGCAGACGCTGATGCCTTTCGCAGCGAACAAGACAGCATATTAAGCCAATTGCTGCAACAGTGGGGCACCGTTACCACCCCACCACCCGAATTAAAACCTACCCCTTGGGAAAACGGCAAAACTTCTGGCAGTCAAATTATCAATAAGCCAGCCAGTTAGAGATTTGGCATCAATTGTCATTTCCTCATGCCAAATAATATGATTCCCCAAAACCCAGATTGTAGGGGCACGGCATCTTAAATTTTTGTTAGATAACCAACAGATTGATATCGCCGTGCCCCCACAAGGTCACGGCATAATTAATCTTGTTATCAAAACCTCCTCATCTATTTTAACCAATTTTTAATTTCATCTACCAGCAAACTCAACTGCGCTTCATTCAATGGCTCGCCAAAACCAACTTTTTTTACTCGCGAAAATATTGCCCACTTTATCTTATAATTAATAGCAATTTGCCAATGATTGTGGTAACGTTCCGATGGCTCTACCCTGACATCTTGGATTTGGCCGATTTCTCCTCGTTCCTGTTCTATGGGGCTAGAAGCCGGGAAAGAAATGCGGGAAATTTCAAATTGAGAGCGGTTGAAATAAATCCGCGTCGTTTGCAGGTAATCTACGCCTCTAACTGCCCCAAAAATTACAAAAATTAACATCAGCATCAGAGCTAAGGGCAGCAAATATAGGCAAGTGGCACTAGCGAAGATAATAGTACGAAACAATATGCTAAAAAAGCCCAGTCCCAGTCCCGGAACCAACCGCAGGATTAAAATCGCGAGACTGAAGCCAACAATAATCGCAGTTTGTGATGGGGGATGGAGTTCTGGGGAATCTCCCGCCAGTTTGGTAAAGGGTGCCATAATCGCACCACCGATCGTTTTGAATAGATTACTTACCGGATAAAAAAACGCCAATTCCAGGGGCGAAGGAATTTCAATAATTAATTCCGTGGGAGATTTCCGCAAACGCACCGGCACCCCAGCAACTTCTGAGAGCATACCATTAGGGTGGGGTGTCATTGGCACTGATGTGAGCGCCTTCAGAGCCTCCGTGGCGGTGCTAAAGCGACGTTCCAACGCAGGTTCTGTGAGTTTTGTCAACCAGCGGACAAACTGAGGACTGAGGCGGGAACTCACCCGATCGCGCCACTGCAACCGCAAATCCGCCTGCGGTAATTCCGCCGGTGGCACCCCCGTCAACAAATGCACCAAAGTCGCCCCCAAAGCATACAAATCAGAAGCCGCCACCGCCTGACCCCCAAACTGTTCCAGCGGCGTATAACCATAAGTCCCCCCCACCGTAAACGTCCCCCCCGGCGCCAACCCCCCATTTTGCATCGCTTGCACCGCCCCAAAATCCACCAAATAAACCGCCCCATCGTCCCCCAAAACCAAATTACTCGGTTTAATATCCCGATGCAGTACCGGCGGTCTCAACTCATGCAAATAATTAAGAATCGCCAGCACTTCCGCCCCAATTTGCCGCCCAAACTCCTCCTCAAACTGCTGTCCCCTGACCAGCAACTCCTTAAGAGAAGCACCAGGAATATATTCCTGCACCAGACAAAACCACTGGGTCTGATTTTCCACCGTAAAATAATCCCGATACTTAGGAATCCGCGAGTGCCGCAACTGCTGCAACACCGCCGCCTCCCGCTCAAACAACTTCAAATCCTGCCACTGCATCGGACCGCCAAATGGCAGCAACTTCATTACCACCAATTCTCCCAATCCCAAGTCCTCAGCCAACCAAGTCTGACGCACCGGATTATCTCCCAATTGGCGCTGCAGTCGATAACGCTCTTTCAATACCGAATTTAATGTAAACATGGATTTCGGGGCAGTATTAACCAGCCATTCTCCTCTCAGTTTGCCACAAATACCGCCAAAAAACCGTAAAAAATCTTAATAATCTCTCAATCCGACACAATAGGGTATAGATTGGTAAGGTAGGTCAAGCCCACCTTACAGCTCCGGGATAAAAGAATTTTGTATGGCTCCAACATTTTCTAATCCAAAACCATCTCTCTCCCTCCTCCTAACCTCCATAACCTTGGTTAGCATCATTTCCCCCCATACCACCACTGCCCAATCGATTATTCCCAGTAACGACGGCACTAACACCCAGATTACCACCCATCAAACCCGCTTTGACATCACCGGCGGCCAAACCTCCCCAGACGGAGCCAACCTCTTCCACAGTTTCCAGCAATTTGGCCTAGAACCCAACCAAATAGCCAACTTTATCTCATCACCACATATCACCAATATTCTGGGGCGAGTCACCGGCGGCGACCCCTCAATTATCAACGGCTTAATCACCCTCACTGGCGGCAACTCCAACCTATTTTTAATCAACCCCGCTGGCATCATCTTTGGTGCCAATGCAGCTCTGAACATCCCCGCCGACTTCACCGCCACCACCGCCACCAGCATCGGCTTTGATAACGGGTGGTTTCACGCCAATAGCCCCAATGACTATACTAGCATAATTGGCAAACCCAGCACATTTAATTTTGCTATATTCCCAGCCGGTAGCATCATCAACACCGCCGCTTTATCCGTCCCCGACGGTCAAAACTTAACCCTCATAGGCGGCACAATTATTAACAGCGGTTCCCTCACCGCCACTGGCGGCAATATCACCATTACCGCCGTTTCCTCTTCTCCCTCCTCTCCCATCTTGGGAGAGGGGACAGGGGTGAGGGCAGGTGAGGGGGGAGCTACCATCCGCATTTCCCAACCAGGACATTTGCTCAGTTTGGATATTCCCGCATCTAACATTCCCATTACTCCTTTAAGTCTTCCCCAACTCCTTGCTAATACCAACATCCCCCACGCCAATACTGTCACCGTCACTCCCACTGGGGAAGTGATTTTGAGTGGTTCTGGTTGGTCAATTCGTCCGGGGGATGCAGTGTTAGTCAATTCCTCACTTAATGCCAATCAGGCCACTTTGTCTGCCACAGGAAATCTCACCTTAGTGGGCAGTCAACTATCCCTAAACCAAGATTTACATCTATTAGCTGGCGATACTGTGCGCATTCGGGATGGAGTTTTCACCTTCCAAACCACTGCTGGTGGTTCCATTTGGATTCAAGGGAACCAAAACATCGATATTTTGGCACTAGAGACCATTTCACCTTTTACGGCTTTAGGTGATATCACCTTAGCCAGTAATGGGCAAATTTCCGGCGATTCTCAGTTTACAGCGGGGGGTCATTTCTCGCTGCAAAACTTAACCGGACAACTGGGGACTTTTATCAGTTGGTATGACCCCATTATTATCGCCGCCGGAGATGTTACATTTGGCGATTATACCGGAGTTGCCCTAAAAGTGGAAGCCGGAGGCGCTATCAGAGCTGGTAATATTACTATCACTGGCCCCGATGTCACCTTGGCTAATGCGGCTGACCCAGATGCAGCGGTTTTAAGCAGTAGTGCGGCTTTAATTCTCCGTTCTGGTGTCACCAGCTTTAGCGGCTCTCCTAATTTAACACCAGATATCAACATCACCGATACTTCTTTTATCACTACTCCCATTTCTAATAATAGTATTTCTACTGGTGTCATTACCACTGCAGGCGGCCCAGTGATTTGGAATGCTGCGGGCAATATTACTGCTGACCGCATCGCAACTAATGGCGGGAATATCGATATCACTGCGGCTAACAATATTACCATTGCCCGTTTTCTCGACTCCAGCGGTGGTAATATTGACCTTACCAGTAATCTGCTACAAGTGAGGGACGTTTTTACCAATAGCAATGGGATTGATGCCAGCATTTCCAGTGCTGCTGGTAGCAGCGGCGGTAGCATTAGTATCCGCCATAATGGTAGCACTAATACCACATTTATTGTGGGTGATGCTACCACATTAGGCACGGCGGGAGCTATTACCACTGGCAGCGAAACCATTAACCCCCGGTTTGTGGTTCCCGTTCCCCCCGATACTTATAACCAGGGTAATATTACCATCATCACTACTGCACCGGAAACGCCAGTGGAGGAACCACCGCCAGCAAATACCCCCAGTGAAATTATCACATTACCACCCATTTCGGAGCCAACGGAGGAAACACCCGCCGAGGAGACGACAGAGCCAGAACCATCTACCACAGAGCCGACGGGAGAAACCCCTCCGGTTGATAACACCGAGCCAGAACCATCTACCGCAGAGCCGACGGGAGAAACCCCTCCGGTTGATAACACCGAGCCAGAACCATCTACCGCAGAGCCGACGGGAGAAACCCCTCCAGTTGATAACACCACAACACCAACCACATCCACAGCCGTGGTAAATATCCCCAGTGCTAATACTACAACACCAATAACACCCACATCAGCAGAAAATATATCGAGTGCTAATACTCCCACAGTGACAACATCCACACCGGTGGTCAATACGCCTCCTAATACCACAACGCCAGTAATATCGGCACCAGTAGCGTCAGCAAATCCGCCAATTCCAACACCTGCGCCTGTTAATGCACCAGAAATCAGGCGGCAACAATTGCTAGATAGCATCAATGAAACTCCGGCAACCAATAACGCTATCAACAACAGTATCACCCCTGGGAGTTCTGCTTCAGAAAACAGCGCTAGTAGTGGTGGGCGTGCAACTATTTCTGTGGTTAGTTCCGGCGAGCAAGCAACTGCAGCTCAATTGAGTTTTCGCACAGTTAGCCCTAGTGATGTAGGTGGTGAAATTGACAGCGGTAATGTGCCGGAAGCTACCACATTTATTGATACCATATTTACGGAAGAGTTAGGGTCTTATATTGATAAAAGTGTGACGGTTGAGTTAAAATCTTTTGGGGCTATCCAAGACAAAATTGGGGCAGTATCTAGTCTGACCAATACTAAAAGTGCCATCCTTTACGCTTTTGCTCGTCCCGAACAGCTAGATATCATTCTGGTGCCGCAGAAAGGCTTACCTATTCACCGGAGCATTCCCGAAGCGAAGCGCCAGGTTCTGCTGGCAACGCTCCAAAAACTTAGCGGAGAAATAACTAATCCTCGTGGGCGCTATAATAATAGCTATTTGACAGTTTCTCAACAGCTATATCAATGGATAATCGCGCCTCTAGAGGATGAAATTGAAAAGCTGGGTTTGGATACTATCCTGTTTTCTATGGATGCGGGGTTGCGGTCTCTACCTATCGCGGCTCTCCACGATGGCCAGCAGTTCTTGGTGGAAAAATACAGCTTGGCTCTGATTCCCAGTGTTAATTTAACTGATACTAGCTACTCACCGTTGAAAGATGCGGAGATTTTGGCGATGGGGGCGTCGGAATTTGAGGGGCAAACACCTTTGCCTGCGGTGCCGGTGGAGATTAATAATATTACCCAAAATTGGCAGGGTTCGTCTTTTCTGAATGAAAACTTTACTCTGGATAATCTGAAGAAACAGAGGGCAAGTAGCCAATTTAGAATTGTGCATCTGGCCACTCACGCGGAATTTGTGCCGGGAAAACCGGAAAATTCTTATATTCAGTTGGGGGATGAGAAATTGACGCTCGATCGCCTCTCGGAATTGCGCTTATATGACCCACCGGTTGACCTGTTGGTACTCAGTGCTTGTCGGACAGCTTTGGGGGACGATCGCTCAGAATTAGGATTTGCCGGACTAGCCGTCCAAGCCGGAGTCAAAACCGCCCTAGCCAGCCTGTGGTACGTCAGCGACGAAGGCACCCTCGCCCTAATGACCGAATTTTACCACAGTCTCAAACAAGCCCCCATCAAAGCCGAAGCTCTCCGCCAAGCCCAAATTGCCATGATTAAAAACCAAGCTCGCATAGAAAACGGCAACCTCATCCTAGAAAACTCCAATCAAACCATCCCCCTCCCCCCAGAAATCGCTAACCAACCCATCCCCAACCTGCAACATCCATATTATTGGGCTCCTTTCACCATGATTGGCAGTCCTTGGTAATTAGCAGAGCTTTAGCTTATGTTCAAGGTTCGTAGTTGGGCTTCAGCCCTCCCCAGCCCACTAAAATTGGTGTAGGGGCAAACCCCGCGCCCCCCTCACAGACAAAAAACCACCATTAAATCATCAACATCTACCACACCAAATCACATCTATGGTCAGTGCATCTACCCATCAACTCCCCACCAGCCAAAATCAAACCATCCCACCACAACGGCAAATCGTCATTATTGACCCCCAAATCGACGATTATCAAATGCTCGCTTCCGCCGTCATTCCCGGCGTCGAACTCCTCATCCTCCAACCCAACCGCGACGGTATCGAACAAATCACCGAATACCTCCAAAAAGCCCCCCAATCATCGGGAGGTTGGGGGGATGGAGCCACCGCCCCCCTTTCAAAGGGGGGTTGGGGGGATTCTTCTCTGCACATCATCTCCCACGGCTCCCCCGGACGTATTCATCTAGGCAACAGCATCCTAGAACTGAATAACATCGAGCAATATCGCCCCCAACTTCAACAATGGGGCATGGCACATCTATATATCTATGGTTGCAAAGTCGCCGCTGGTGACGCTGGTGCAGAATTTATCACCAAATTACATCAAATTACCGGTGCCACCATCTACGCCAACCCCCACCCCACGGGCAATGCAGCATTAGGCGGCACCTGGGAACTGCAACTCAAAAGCCCCCCTTTTGAAGGGGGGTTGGGGGGATTCCCCCTCAACCCAGAAACCCTCGCCACCTACCCCGGTATCCTCCTAGAACCCGAATACGCCTGGGCCAAGAGTATGGGGGGGAGCAGTGGCGAAGGTGGCAGCAGTATCACCATAGACAGCAGTGGCAACATTTACACCATTGGCTCTTTCTGGGGCACCGCCGACTTTGACCCCGGTCCTGGCACCTATAACCTCACTTCAGCCGGAAGTGCTGACAGCTTCATCAGCAAGCTGAACCCAGACGGCACTTTCGCCTGGGCGAAGCAACTGGGGGGGAGCGGTATGGACGACAGTTGGAGTACTGCCATAGATGGCAGTGGCAACATTTACACTATTGGCAATTTCCAAGGCACCGCCGACTTTGACCCTGGTCCTGGCACCTTCAACCTCACTTCTGCTGTGAGCTATGACATCTTCATCAGCAAACTCGACGCCAACGGCAACTATGTTTGGGCTAAGAAAATGGGGGCGGGTGGTAGCGATCGTGGCAGCAGCATCACCCTTGACAGCAGCGGCAATGTTTACACCACTGGCGGTTTCTCTGGCACGGTTGACTTTGACCCCGGTTCTGGCACCTTCAACCTCACTTCTGCGGGATATTCTGACACCTTCATCAGCAAACTTAACCCTGATGGCAGTTTCGCCTGGGCCAAGAACATGGGGGGGAGCGGTGAGCACATAGGCAACAGCATAACCCTTGACAGCAGTGGCAACATCTACACCACTGGCTCTTTCTCTGGCACCGCCGACTTTGACCCCGGTCCTGGCACCTATAACCTCACTTCAGCCGGAAGTGCTGACAGCTTCATCAGCAAACTTAACCCTGATGGCAGTTTCGCTTGGGCCAAGCAACTCGGGGGTAACAGCTTGGGCATTGGCATCGCCATCGACAGCAGTGGCAACATTTATACCAGTGGCAGATTTAATGGCACCGCCGACTTCGACCCTGATCCTGGCACCTTCAACCTCACTTCTGCAGGAGGCTGGGACATCTTCATCAACAAGCTGAACTCTGATGGCACCTTCGCTTGGGCAAAGCAACTGGGGGGGGGCAGTGATGATTATGGTGGCAAGATCGCCCTTGACAGCAGCGGCAATGTTTACACCACTGGCGGTTTCTCTGGCACCGCCGACTTTGACCCTGGTACTGGCACCTTCAACCTCACTTCAGGGGGAAGCAATGACATTTTCATCAGCAAGCTGAACTCTGACGGCACCTTCGCCTGGGCTAAGAATATGGGGGGGAGCAGTGGTGACGAAGGCTACAACATCGCCCTTGATACCAGCGGCAATGTTTACACCACTGGCTATTTCACTGGCACCACCGACTTTGACCCCGGTACTGGCACCGCCAACTTCACTTCAGCGGGAAGTGGTGATATCTTCATCAGCAAGTTGACACCCGGAGTCGCTCCCACCGTCACCAGCATCACCTCCAGCCAAACCGATGGCAGCTACAACCTCGGTAGCCTCATCCCCATTACCATCGCCTTTTCCGAACCCGTCACCGTCACTGGCACCCCTACCCTCACCTTAAACACAGGTCGCACCATCATCTATACCTCCGGTAGCGGCACCAACACCCTCACCTTTAACTACACCGTCGGCACCTCCGAGAACAGCTCCGACCTCGACTATACCAGCACCACTGCCCTCAACCTCAACGGCGGCACCATCAAAGATGGCGCTACCAACGATGCAGACCTCACCCTCCCCAGTCCCGGTACTACCAACTCCCTCGGTGCGAATAAAAACCTCATCATCGACACCACCCCTCCCACCGTCACCATAGAACAAGCAGGCGGACAAACCGACCCCGCCACCACTTCTCCCATCAACTTTACCGTCAGCTTCTCCGAACCCATCACCGGTTTTGACCCCACAGACATCAACTTTACCGGTACTACCACCACCGGCACATTAACTCCCACCATCACCGGTAGCGGTACTACTTATAATGTGGCAGTTTCTGGTATGACCAGCAGCGGCAACGTAATAGTCAGCATCAACGCCAACGCCGCCACTGACGCCGCCAGCAACAACAACACCGCCAGTACCAGCACAGATAACACCGTCACCTACAACACCATCCCCACCATCACCAACATCAACAAAACCGGCGATGAAGACACCAACATCACCTTTACTGAAACCGACTTTACCACCGTCTTCAGTGATATTGATAACGACAGCCTCAACAAAATTCAAATTACCAGCCTACCCACCAATGGCATTCTGCAAATAGGCGGTGTTGATGTCACCTTAAACCAAGAAATACTCCTCGCCAACATCCCCAACCTCACCTTTATCCCCGCCGCCGACTTCAACGGTAACAGCAGCTTTACTTGGAATGGCAGCGACGGTAGCAACTACGCCACCACCACCGCCACCGTAAACCTCACCATCAACCCCATCAACGACGCTCCCAGTTTCACCGCCACCAACCCCACCGCCGTCAACGAAGATAGTGCAGCCATAAACATCCCCAACTGGGCAACTTTCAACCCCGGACCGGCTAATGAAGCCACCCAAACTGCCACCTACACCATCAGCAACATCAGCAACCCTGGTTTATTTGCTGCTATTCCCACAGTAAATAGTAGCGGTACTCTCTCTTACACCCCCACTGCTGACACCAGTGGCATTTCCACTTTTGATGTAGCAGTCCAAGATAACGGCGGCGGTAACAATATCTTCCCCGCGCAAACCTTCAGCATCACAGTTAACCCCGTCAATGACCGTCCCAGCTTCAGCCACCTAGGAAACCAAACCCTTTCCACTTGGACAAACTCACCCCAAACCGTTACCGGATGGGCAAATACTTTCATTTTCGGTCCGGTGGAAGAAAACACCCAAACTGTGGCCGACTTCCTCATTAACATCACATCTGGCAACACCTTATTTACCACTCCCCCCGATATCGCCAATAACGGCACCCTCACCTACACCCCCACGGGGACACCAGGTACAGCCACTATTTCCGTTCAACTCCAAGATAACGGCGGCACAGCTAACAGCGGTATTGACACCTCAACCACTCAAACCTTCACCATCACCATCCCCCCACCCACCATCAACCTCGAAGTTCTTCCCAATAGTGGTAGTGAAGCCGGAACCAGTACCATTACTATCAACGCCACCGCTGCTGGCCCTGTCTTTGGCAACCAAACCCTAAACTTAGCCTTATCTGGCACAGCCGATAACAGCGACTTTAGCACCACCATCCCCACTCAAATTATCATTCCTGATGGTGCCACCACCGGTTCCGTTACCGTCACTATTGCTCAAGATAGCATCGCCGAAGGAGACGAAACCGCCACCTTTACCATCAGTAACCCTACGGCTGGCATTCAGTTAGGAACTACCACTAATGCCAGTTTCACCATCACCGATAATGACACCGCTGGGATAACTGTCACCCCCATCAGTCTCACCACCAGCGAAGCCGGGGGTATGGCTAATTTTACCGTAGTTTTGAACAGTCAACCCACCGCCGATGTCACCATTAACCTCACCAGTGACAACCCCGCCGAAGGCACAGTTATTCCCAGTCTAACATTTACCCCAGCCAACTGGAATCAAACCCAAACTGTCCCGGTGACTGGTGTTGATGACAATGTAGATGATGGCGATATCAATTACAACATCATCACCGAGTCTGCCATCAGTGCTGACCCTAACTACAACGGTGTTGATGTGCCAGATGTGGTGGTGACTAATACCGATAATGACACCGCTGGGATAACTGTCAGTGCTACCACGATTAATGTCACCGAAGGTGGCGCCAATAGCACCTATGACATCGTGCTGACCAGCGCTCCCACGGCACCCGTCACGATCAATTTTACCACCGATTCAGAAATTAATCCCATTGCCCCCATAATTTTTGATAGCACCAACTGGAATCAACCCCACACCGTGATAGTGACGGCGGTAGATGATAGCAATATTGACAGATTGCATCTGGGCAATATTACTCACAGTGCTGTCAGCAATGACCCTGGTTATAATGGCATGACCATTGCTCCTGTGGTCGCCAATATTGCCGATAATGACACCGGTGGTGTCTCGATTATTCACCCATTAGGTAGCACCGATGTTCTGGAAGGTTTTGGCACCGATGTTTACAAACTGGTGCTGACATCGCCCCCAGTAGCTGATGTCACCATTGCCCTCAATAATGATCGCCAAATTACCACCGATGTCCCTACGGTAACATTTACTCCCTCTAACTGGAATCTGCCCCAAATGGTCACAGTGACAGCGGTAGATGATAGTCAGTTAGAAGGAAATCATCAGGGCAATATTACCCACAATATCACCAGTGACGACCCATCTTATAACAATCTTAAAATTCCCCAGATAATTGGAAATATCAGCGATAATGATAACCGAGGGTCAACTTTCCAGTTATCCCCACCAAGCATAATCGGTTTGACGGCTCAGGATGATATTGTCACCAGCTCAACTGCTGATGATATAGTTTATGACGCCGCTGGTAATGATGTCATTGATGGCGGCGAAGGAAATGATAATCTGTATGCACAAGCGGGAGATGATGGCCTCAATGGCGGTAACGGTAATGATGTCATTTTTGCGGGGTTGGGTAATGACCACGCCACTGGCTTAGGTGGTGATGATATCCTGTATGGGGGTGAGGGCAACGACCGGCTTTATGGTGATGATGGGGATGACTTTTTGCTGGGTCATAGTGGTAATGACTTTTTGTTTGGAGGTACTGGTATAGATAATCTCACCGGTGGGACGGGACGGGATGCCTTTGTTTTGAGTAATGGCACTGGTGGCATGACTGTGGCAGGGGCAGATATTATCACTGATTTTGTCAAGGGTGAGGATATCTTTTATTTGAGTGGTAATTTGAATTTCTCACAATTGGTCATCAGCCCAGGTATGGGGAATTTGGCGAATGATGCGATGATTCAGGATGCTGGCTCTGGTGAGTTTTTGGCGGTGGTGAAGGGAGTAGCGGTGACGGATCTAACCGCTAGTCATTTTGTCTAGGGTATATGGGTGAGACTGGGGCGATATCTCCACGGGTGCTGTCTGGAGGTATCGCGTCAGGATTAGCCAATACCTGCTCATTTCCAGGCATAACTGGGGCATCCTAATCAAGAGCCCTCTCACCCATAAGACCATTAAACTTTTTTTGCCATCAACATCTACCAAACTTAAATTTATGATTAGTAAAACTACTTATCAACTCCCCACCACCCACCATCACAGCATCGAACCATCACGGCAAATCGTCATTATTGACCCCCAAATCGACGATTACCACCTCCTCGCCGCCGCCATCCTTCCTGGCGTCGAACTCCTCATCCTCCACAGCAACCGAGATGGGATTACCCAAATCACCGAATATCTCGCTGGTGAGAGTGTGGGGAGTGTGGGGAGTGTGGGAAGTGTGGGGAGTGTGGGGAGTGTGGGGAGTAATCTTCCCCATCTTCCCCATCTTCCCCATCTTCCCCCTCCTCCCCATCTTCCCACCCCTCCCTCTCTTCCCCCTCCCCCCATCTTCCCCATCTTCCCCGTCTCCCCGTCTCCCCGTCTCCCCCATCCTCCCTCTCTCCACATCATCTCCCACGGGTCCCCCGGACGCCTCCACCTGGGCAACAGCACTCTAGAACTGAGCAACATCGAGTCATATCGCCCCCAACTTCAACAATGGGGCATCACCCATCTATATATCTATGGTTGCAAAGTCGCCGCCGGTGATGCTGGTGCAGAATTTATCACCAAATTACACCAAATCACCCAAGCGCAAATCTACGCCAACCCCCATCCCACGGGTAATGCAGCATTAGGCGGCACCTGGGAACTGCAACTTCAAAGCCCCCCTTTTGAAGCTATGCGTTACTCACATCTTCTAGAAGCGACAGCCTGTAAGGGTTTGGGGGGATGGACAAAACTTAACTGGGGGCGGGAGTTAGGGGTGGGAGCGCTGTTACCACTGGCTCGGTAGATGG
>Ga0073934_10004028_pt1 | contig 25302 bp, 26 predicted proteins | sample LarsenN4metaG_FD_76834 | JGI IMG/M metagenome (GOLD analysis project Ga0073934, IMG submission 76834) | Hot spring sediment bacterial and archeal communities from British Columbia, Canada, to study Microbial Dark Matter (Phase II) - Larsen... ... | reverse complement strand
GGTGTTGGCCGTCTCGTGGTCAAACTCAGGCAGTAAGGCTGCGCTCAAGCCCATAGGTTCCTCCGTTGGAGAGATCGTCTTTCCATTCAACACAACGGAAGCGCGGCTCGCAAGAGTTTATGGAATGCCTGGAAAAGGTGCCAGTATTTGGGTTGAAGGCAGTATCTTCAGTCGCGCTGGCCGCGGACTCGCATGTGTTCAAGAATTCCGGTCGCGTGTTCAGTTCCGGGGATCTCTCCGACCAGCACGGCTTCATGGACGCAGACGATTCCCCGCCGCATTGGCGCAGATACTCCAGCACGCTTCACGCCGCAGCGTCAGTTACTGCCTCTCTACCCGCGGAATTTGATGAAGACTACGCCGTGTCTGGGCACGTTTGCGGAAAAGCTGCGATCAAAGCTCCCCAGGTCGCGCCGCGCCCAAAGGTCGCGCACCGTTGCGCTGTCTCCCACGCCGATATCGTCGAAGCTCACGGTCACAACCGCATCCGATCCGCTGCGATTGAATAGCGCGACTGCTTTGCTCCCATCGGCCAGCAGCTTCATCCACACTTCCAACGGACCTTCCTGCCACACGCGATGTCCCTGGATCCCCGCAGGGTCCTGGTCCACGGCGATCACTTCTGGATTCGTCAGGATGGCCAGCGTCGCCGGAGTCATCTTCGTCAGGTCGTTGCCCGCCAGCAATGGCGCTGCCAACAGGCACCACAGGCTCATGTGTGTGCGGTATTCGTCCTCGCTCATCCCGCCGTTGCCCACTTCGAGCATGTCCGGGTCGTTCCAGTGGCCGGGCCCGGCGAAGCGCTCCAGCCCGTTTTGCCCGAAGCCGATAACGATCATCCGATCGTAGTTGTCGGTGATGTCCCCGGTGGTGCGCCATAGATTGCCGCCCACTGACGCGCCCCACGACCACACGCGCTGATGCCCGTACTGGCACAGGCTATAGACAATCGGCCGCCCGGTCTTGCGCAGCGCGTCGCGCATTTTCGCGTAGGCCGCGCGTTGGTCGCCCTTCGCGCTGCACCAGTCGTATTTCAGGTAGTCCACGCCCCACGCCGCGTAGGTCTGCGCGTCCTGTTCTTCGTGGCCGTAGCTGCCTTCGTATCCCGCGCAAGTTTTCGGCCCCGGAGAAGAATAAATCCCGAACTTCAATTCTTTGCTGTGGATGTAATCGCCTAACGCCTTCATGTCCGGGAATTTCTCGTTGGGCAGGATGTTGCCTTGCGCGTCGCGCTTTCCTTGCCAGCAATCGTCAATGTTGACGTATAGGTACCCCACGGCCTTCATGCCGCTGCTGATCATCGCGTCGGCCTGTGCGCGGATGATGGCATCGCTCACCTTACATTCGAAATGGTTCCAACTGTTCCAACCCATCGGCGGCGTCCGCGCCAGTTCCGGCTGTTGCGGCAGTGGAATCCCACTCAGACAAACCGCTATGAAGAAGAGCAGGAAAACATTCGCCGCCGGGAGAATCTTTGAAGGCCTCACAACAAGCCTCCTTTCTCAATGCAGGCTGTACCTTGGCTGCACAGTGCGGTAAGTCGGGCGCAACGCTGCGGGCAGCCTACTCCCGCCGCACAAGAAAAGTCCAGCCTGACGAAGTGTTCACGCAGATTGGTGGTGAGGATCAGTGGGGTCCCATAGGACTCGAAACTCCGGACCGGGCAGCCCGTCTCGCTGTTGGCGTAGCGGTCGTGCGTGCCGCGCACATCGCTGCGCTGGACGACCAGAGTATCCGGCTTGGAAAGAGAAAGCGGGCGTAGAACTGCGCCTCCTGTCGGGCGCGCGACTCGCATTCTGCTCTGTTTCTCTGATGTATTTGTTCAGGACTTCAGATTGGTCAACGGGTATTGCGCAGTATTCTCAGGAAATCCGGTCGCGCGTTTCCATTGAGGCTCAGGCAGCCATAGACCACGTGAATGAGTTGCACGTCTTTCCGCAACGGATCGCGGAGAAAAGGGAAAGGACTTTGCGCGCCAATGGCCCAGAAGAAGTGCGCCTTCGCCCCGCGCAGATCTTCTGGCAGACCGTACTTTTCAATCTCCGCCCGCTCGACGATTCGTTGCCCTTGTGCCTCGAAGACAAAGAAGGTTCGCCCGCCGATCTCCGTCTGTTCCATCGGCGGCAGATAGAACTCGTGCAGGCGACCGCGCACGCGCTCCTGCTTCTCCGTTCGTGAAAAAGTAAGGCCTGTGCTCACTTGCTCGGCGTACATCTCGAGCAACGTGCTCGAGAAGGAGCAAGGCTGGTGCATGGTGAGCGGCGGAAGCGGTGCCTTCAGTATTCCGTCCTTATCGCGCTCGGCGTTCCGCTCTTGCTCGCTCTTTCGTCGCTCAAATTCCAGCCGGCCGCGCTCCAAGCACGCTTTGGGCGGCGGGAAGAAGAAATAGAACAAGTGCTCGTGCAAGCCGCCGCCCGTGCCGGGCCCTGCGTGAAACTGCTGGTCCAGCGAGGGCGCATCGCGCCCCACGAACGGGTTGTCCGATAGTGCGAGTTGAAGGACGGATCGCGACTTGTGGTTTTCCAAAATCAGTGCGTCGGAGAAACTCAGTTTCGGAGCGGAAGGTATCAACGCAGGCAGCGGAGGAGGCTCGGCATCGCGCCGCTCGGTCCACTGGCCGTCGAGTTCCACGAAGATTTGTCCGGCCAGCGAGAAGGTCCGCGACATCGAAGAGGATTGCCCGGTCAATCCGGCTGCGGCACAGGCCACGGCCGCTATCGTTAGCATCGACGGTCGCAGGAATTGCGCCGCGCCTTTTTCTCGTGTTTTCACACCGGCACCCTAATTCCGCGTGCCCAACAGTGTCAACATTACGATGGATGTGAGATTAGAACCGAACGGTTGTCTGGATGTATCCCCAGCGATGCGTCTCAGGCCCTCGCCGAAGCTCTGCAAACCGCCCGGGCACGAAAAACGAATACCCGGCCAAGAACATGAAGTGCTTGTGCGCCGGGATCCGCGCAGTGAAATCCACTTCGTGCCCCAAGTTCTGTCCGGAATTGCCCGTGGCATCGAATCCGAGGACGCGCCCCGTGGCGTTCTTCCAAGGGCCTTTTGGAGAGGCCAGCCAGAAGTGGTGGTAGTCCACCTCCAGCGTCAGCTTGGGATACGGCGTGGACGCGGCCGTGAAACGCAGGTCGTGTATGTTGCGCAACCCGACTAGGTCGGCATAGCCATAGTAGATGTGATTGGTTGGAAAGAGATTGTGAAACTCACGCGATTTTCCGTCGGTGGGATTGTTATCGCCGCTGGCGAATGCATATTCAAAGCCCACGCGCGGCTTGTTTTTCGTTCCCCACGCGTAGCCCGCCGTGGCGATCAGCATCGCTGCCACGTGCCCGTCTAGCCCGCGCTTCCCGAACTGCCAGGCGTGCTCCAGCGAATAACGGAAGCCTGTCTTCGGTTGCCACACGCGCCGCAGGCCTGCTGTAAAGATCCGAAGCGTCTCCAGTGGGTTGCCCGCAATCTCGCCACGCGTGCGTAAACCGTCGCGGAGGAAAAACCCGTAGAATTCCGTTTTCGCCGGCGAATCTTTGGGCGCCCACGATGCGTAACCGCCGGAGAGGTCCTGTTCGCCGGCGCGCGCCCGAGCTCCGTTGCGGCGGACGTTTGTCACGCGACCCCAGAAAAAGTCGCTGGTCCAAGCGCTGTTCTTGTAGCGCAGCCGCGCCGCGTCAAATGAGCGGCCCACGTTATCCCACCCGAACGCACCCACCAGCCTTTCCTCGCCGTAGATAAGCTCCTGGCGCCCCATGCGCAGCTCAATGCGCTTGCTGCCGCGGGGTCTCCAGTCCAGGTAGGCCTGGTAAAGGTTCGTGGCCAAGTCGTGAATGACCTTGTCGCCCTTCGCGTCAAAGAGCCACACGTCTTGCCCCTGCACGAAGAAGGTAAGGTCAGGGTGGAGCCGTGCCTTCAGGTGAATCCGCACGCGTTGCCCGGTGAACGCGTCAAAGTCGTCCGTCGGGCGGAAGTCGCCGTTGTCGCGGAACTCACTCCGCCAGCGCATCTCCACGCCTACCTCAACGGCTTTGGCCTTCGGTTCCGATGCTGCCGGGCTCGGTGGCTTATCCTGTGCCACCGCAGGACGACCCGTGGGCAGGAGCAGTGCCGCAAGTAACACCAATCCAACTTTGCGCGCGCGCTTGGAGTTGCATCCTGGTGTTTCGGATTGGTTGGCTCGCGTCACTTCTGGTGTTGGAAGATTTCAGCGGTCAGCGTATCCATCAGCTTGTGCAACCGGTCGTGGGTTCCTGCACCCATCCTTTCAAGTTCGACCTTCTCGAACTGCGCGGCCAGTTGTCGTTGCTCCTCGTCGCTTAGCATTTGCTCCGCCATCACGAAGAGGATGTTGTTCTCTTTGTAGATGTGTTCCTGGAGCAGCCGGGAGTACTCCACTGCGGCTCCAGCCCATTGTGGCCCCGCGTCCGTTGCGCCCCCGGCGTAGGCTTTGGAGGCTTCCGTCATCTGCCGGATCAGCGAACGCCCCAGGTCATGCTCGTGAAGCATCACCCCGATCGGGCCACCCATCCGCGGCATTCCTTTGCTCTCTAGCGTCGGGAAGAGCAGATCTTCCTCCTTGCCGTGGTGGCAACGGTCGGCGAAGAGCTGGAGGAATTCCAGCAAGCCGTCCAGGACGTGCGGCGCCACTTTCTGCCCCCCGCGTAACTGCCGGGCAACCTCCTCGGCTGCCTCCAGCATTTTCAGGATGGCATCGTGCTCTTTGCGGAGAATGCTTGTTGCATCATTCATGGGTAGTTCGCTGCCTCCTGGGGATCGGCGCCTTTACAACCCGGTAAGTCTGGCACTCCAATTGCCAAAGCCAGTGGGCGGGCCAAGTGATTCAAATGATGAAAACGCGGCTTTTGGGTCGATTCTGGACGTTCAACTCCAGTAACAAGCGGCAATGTGTGCGGAAATTCCCGCAGGACCGCGAGAGAAGGCGCAGCCAAGGCACGCTAACTCCTTAGCTTGCCGCGCAGTTGGCCCACCAGGGCAGAGAGGGTCCAGAAGTGGAGCGCGAGGTCAATTAGTGTGATGTTCTCACGCACAACCAAATACGCCATCCGCGCAATGAAATACCTGGCGGCACAGCCCCCTGGAAAACTCACTGGGGCAAAGTCCATCGCTGAAGCGGAGGACATCCCAATGCCGTTCCTCTGGAAGATCCTCCAGGCGCTTGCTCATCGCCGCCTAATCCGTTCTTTCAAGGGCCTGCGTGGGGGCTACGAATTGGCCATGCCGCCCGACGATATCCCCCTGCTTGCCATTGTTCGCGCCTTGGAGACTGAGGAGAATATCCAACGCTGCGCGCTGGGTTTGCCCCAATGCAATGATCAATGTGCCTGCGCCCTGCACTACTGTTGGAAAGGCCTCCGCGAACGGCTGGTCGCCATGCTCGAACAGAACACCCTAGCTGGTCTTGTTGGCAGCTCCGATCAAACTGCAAGGAACCTGACTAGTAGTCCCTCCGCACACGGAATCCTCTGACGCGGCAGTCTTTCGACACGCAGCGGAATGGCGATAGCTCTGCAACTGCACGCCAGCGAGGTATCCACCCGCCACGAGTTGTTTCAGCCGGTTGATGTTTGGAGGAGAGTTGATTGGACCGCGCGGTCTCACACCGGACAGCCCGTTGTGGCCCGTTTGACAGCACTTCCACCGGCTTGATAGCGTGTGCTCGATGCCTGCGCCCGCGTCGCCGATCGTCGAAGTTGAATTCCGCAGTGTCTCCTATTACGTCCCAGGGCCAGGCGATATCATTTCCGGTCTGACGCTGCGCATCTTTCGCGGCGAGATGCTGGTTCTGCTCGGTCGCAGCGGTTCGGGCAAGACCACCGCGCTCAAACTCATCAACCGCCTGCTCGAGCCCAGCCGCGGCGAAGTACTCGTGGAGGGACGTTCCACTCTCGATTGGGATCCCATCCGCCTCCGTCGCCGCGCGGGCTACGTCATTCAGGAAGTCGGCCTGATGCCGCATTTCACTGTCGAGCGCAACGTCCGCTTGCTGCCACGTTTGGAAAGATGGCCCCCCGAGCGCGCCCGCTCTCGCGTGGACGAGCTCCTCGCCCTCGTCGGCCTTCCTCCTGCCGAGTTCCGCGGGCGCTATCCCCGCGAGCTTTCCGGCGGGCAGCGTCAGCGGGTAGGCGTGGCCCGCGCTCTCGCCGCCGACCCGCCGCTGCTGCTGATGGACGAACCGTTTGGCGCGCTCGATCCCATCACCCGCGCGGAAATCCAACGGGAATTCCTCGCTCTACAACGTCGTCTGTGCAAAACGGTTGTCATTGTCACGCACGATCTTCGAGAAGCTCTTCTACTGGGCAATCGCATCGCCCTGCTTGAGGCGGGTCGCCTAGTTGGTGTTTATTCCGCGCAAGACTTCCTCCGCGCGAGCGAGCCGCTCACCGCGGCCTACGTTGCTGCATTCGCGTCCGGCACTCAACGTACTTCCCCGTGAATCGAGGGCTTCGATGAACACATGGCAATTCGTGCAGAAAAACAGCGGACAGATTCTGAATCTCACGCTGGAACATGTCTGGCTGGTGGCTCTGTCAATGCTGTTGGCCATCGCCATCGGCATTCCACTCGGTATTGTGCTCGCCCGGCGGGCCAAGCCGGCAGACCCCTGGAATCGCGCGGTCCTGGGCTTTGCCAACGTCATGCAGACGGTTCCCAGCCTCGCGCTGTTCGGCTTTCTGTTACCGTTCCCGTGGCTCGGCGAGCGCGCCGACCGTCTGGCCATCACTGCGCTCACCCTCTACGCGCTTCTTCCGATTATCCGCAACACCTACACGGGGATCCGCGAGGTTGACCCTGCCGTGCGCGAGGCCGCACTGGGCATGGGCATGACCGACCGGCAAATACTTCTCCATGTTGAGCTACCTCTCGCGATGGGGGTCATTCTTTCCGGGATCCGCGTTGCCACCGTCATCTGCGTGGGAGTTGCAACGATTGCCGCCGCTGTCGGTGCGGGGGGCTTGGGTGAGTTCATCTTCCGCGGCGTGGCCAGTGTTTCCAACCAGCTTATCCTTGCGGGTGCGATTCCTGCAGCGCTGCTCGCGCTGGCGGTGGACTTTCTGCTCGGCCGGGTCGAGCGCCGGCTTCGAGTTGCCCGCTAATGAAGCACCGTGCGTGCCTGGTTGCGTTGCTTCTCCTGGCGGCGTGTAGCGTGCCGGGCCGTTCGGATATCGTCATCGGCTCGAAAGATTTCACCGAACAAGTCGTACTGAGCGAGCTGCTCGCCCAGCACATCGAATCCACCGGCGTACGCGTGGGCCGCCGCTTCTACCTGCGCGGCACGTACATCGCCCACCAGGCGCTCCTCGCCGGCCGCATAGATCTCTACGTGGAGTACACGGGCACCGCACTCACTGCCGTGCTGAGGGAGCCTGTGGTGAACGACGCACGCGCGGCGTACGACCGTGTGCGCAACGGCTACGCTACGCGCTTCAACCTTGAGGTCGGCCCGCCGCTCGGGTTCCAGAATACGTTTGCGATCATCATCCGCGGCGAGGATGCGCGCCGATTGAATATTCGCTCGCTTTCTGAGGCTGCGCGCCATACGCTTGGCTGGCGCGCCGGTTTTGGCTATGAGTTTATGGAGCGTCCGGACGGTTTCCCCGGTCTCGCGCGTGCTTACGGGCTCCAATTCGGCGCTCCCCCACGAATCATGGATTTGGGCCTGCTCTACCGAGCTTTGCAGGAAAAGCAGGTGGATCTGGTTGCCGGCAACTCCACCGACGGTGCCATCACTGCGCTCGACCTGTTCGTTCTTGCCGACGACCGCAGGTACTTCCCGCCCTACGAGGCTGTTCCGATTGTCCGGCGGCAAACGCTCGAGAAATATCCGGCCGTCCGCGCCGCAATTGCCCAGCTTGCCGGAAAGCTCACGGCCGACGAGATGCGCCGCATGAACTACGCCGTGGACGGGCAGCACCGCGACGTTGCCGATGTCGTGCGCGAATTCCTCCGCCGTTAGCGTCCACATGCATTGGCCGGCCATCTCCCAATTGACTGCAGAATGGCTTCTGCCAATTCCCGGGAACCTCTGATAAGCTTCTCTCAGCGCCGTCCGGGGAAACGATTTCACAATGCCCGAGGGCCCGTCTCATTTCGCATATAGCCTTCCCACCGATGTCGCCGGCGCCTTCCGCGCTGCACTCGACGATTGGCGGGGGCACAACAAGGTCGCGCGTCTGTGGGCCCGTGACGCTTCGCTTTGGACCGGCATGGACGAGGCCAACTGGTTGGGATGGCTCGATCTAGCCGGCAAGCACCGTGCGGACACTCAGGATCTCGCCGCATTCGCGGGGGAAGTGAAGCGTGAAGGTTTCACACATGTCTTGCTTCTCGGGATGGGCGGTTCGAGCCTGTGCCCTGAAGTGCTGGCGTTGAGCTTTGGCCGGCAGCCCGGTTTTCCCGAGCTTCGCGTCCTGGATTCGACCGATCCGGCGCAGGTGAAGGCCCTGGAGGCAGCAGTGGATCTGCGTCGGACGCTCTTCATCGTTGCCAGTAAATCCGGCAGCACGCTCGAACCCAACATCTTCAAGCAGTATTTCTTTGAGCGAGTGAAGCAGGTCTTAGGCGCAAGCGAGGTTGGCAAGCACTTTATCGCCATCACCGACCCCGGGTCAAAAATGCAGCAAGTGGCGCAACGCGATGGCTTTCGGCGCGTTTTCTTTGGTATCCCCAGTGTCGGTGGCCGCTACTCGGCCCTCTCGAATTTTGGTCTGGTGCCCGCCGCGGTAATGGGCCTCGACTCGAACCGGCTTCTGCTACGCGCACGAGAAATGGCCAGTTCTTGTGCGGCAGAAGCTGATCTCGAACGCAATCCGGGTGCTGTCCTCGGCATCATCCTTGGCGTTCTTGCACAGAACGGGCGAGACAAAGTCACTTTATTTGCCTCACCGCGCATCTCCGACATCGGAGCCTGGCTTGAGCAGTTGGTCGCCGAATCCACCGGCAAAGACGGAAAGGCGCTGATCCCGGTTGACCGCGAGCGGCTCAGACCTCCCGAGCTGTACAGCAATGATCGCGTGTACGTCTATCTGCGCCTGACCTCCGCACCAGACGCTGCCAATGATTCGGCGGCCGACGCCATCGAGCGGTTCGGCCACCCGGTCATTCGCATTTCGCTCGCCGATGAATACGACTTGGCACGTGAATTCTTTCGCTGGGAATTTGCTACGGCGGTCGCTGGCTCGATCCTCGGCATCAATCCCTTCAACCAGCCCGATGTTGAATTCAGCAAGGTCGAGACGCACAAGCTCACTCAGGCGTACGAATCGTCGGGCGCTCTTCCGATGGAGACCCCCGTCCTTGATGAAAGTGGAATCCAGTTGTTGACTGACCCGGCCAACGCTGCGGCGCTCGCCGAGCGCGCCGGACGTGATGCTTCGCTGGTGGGCTACCTCCGCGCGCACCTGAGCCGCCTCGGTGCGGGCGATTATTTCGCCCTGCTTGCCTATCTAGAGGCGAACCCGGCGGTCGAGGAAATGCTCCAAAGGATCCGTCATGCGGTTCTTGATGCCCGCCGCGTGGCCACGTGCCTCGGTTTTGGACCGCGGTTCCTGCACTCCACGGGACAAGCCTACAAAGGGGGGCCCAACACGGGCGTGTTTTTGCAAATCACCTGCGATGACGCCGCGGATCTCCCGGTCCCCGGACAGAAGTTCACATTTGGTGTGGTAAAAGCCGCTCAAGCTCGCGGAGATTTCGCCGTCCTCGCCGCGCGCCACCGCCGGGCCCTTCGTGTGCATCTCGGCAAAGACGTCACCGCCGGCCTCGCGGCTCTGGCCGCGGCCGTTCAACAGGCGCTGGCCTTGGTCCGGAATGGAAAGTAGACGCTATGCCTACCGTCGCCCCCGAAATCCGCATCGTAAAGGATCCGGAGGAACTGACCCGGGCCGCGGCGGGCGAGTTTGTCCGTTGTGCGAAGGAAGCGGTCCGCCAGCTTGGCCGCTTTACCGTTGCGCTCTCAGGCGGCACCACGCCCCGCGCGCTGTATTGCCTCCTTGCGACGCAGCCCACCTTCCGCACGCTATTGCCCTGGCGGAGTGCGCATTTTTTCTGGGGCGACGAACGCCACGTTCCGCCCGACCATGAAGACAGCAACTACCGTGTGGCTCGCGAGGCGATGCTTTCCCTGGTGGAGATTCCTCCGGAGAACATCCATCGCATCCACGCCGAAAATCCGGATGCGGCCGCCGTTGCCGCCGAGTATGAGTCAGAATTGCTTCGCTTCTTCGCTCCCAAGGCGAGCAAGCTGCCTCGATTTGACCTGGTTCTGCTCGGAATGGGTCCGGACGGGCACACCGCTTCGCTCTTTCCGGGTTCCGACGCGTTGCACGTGCAGGACCGGCTGGTGACGGCCACCTGGGTGGAAAAGTTCCATGGCCATCGCATCACGCTGACGCTTCCCGTTCTGAACAATGCCGCTACAGTGTTGTTTCTTGCTGCGGGGAAGGAGAAGGCAGAGGTCGTGCGGGAGGTCTTGAGCCGCGTCGAGCAGCCGGTCAAGGCAGAAACACGATTCCCCGCCTCGCTGGTTCGGCCCACGAATGGTCGCCTGCTGTGGATCGTGGACGAGCTAGCCGCCCAGCTGCTGGCCTTGGGCCGCTAGCCAACTTATCTCGCATCGAGCACCTCACGCACCTTTCGCGCCAGCACTTGCATTCGGAGCGGCAGCCACAGAAGACTCGCCCGCTGTCAGCACGTTGCCCAGCCGGAACCCGCACATCACGGGCTGCGCTTGCGCCAGTAACGCGCCAGACCCATCCAACACAAGTCCAGGCCAGCGCCCTCGGCGTAGCGCTCAGCATCCTGCTCGGGCAGGTGCTGGCGCATCTCGGCGAGGACCTGCGTGGCGAACTTGTTCGCACAAGTGGCGTCGTCTTCGCCGCTCTGGAGCGTTTCGCGTACCAGCCGGGCCCAATGTGCGAGGCGTTCGCGCAGTTCGGCGACGTGCTCGGCGACGTGCTCGGCGACGCCGAAATGCGTCAGGAAGAACCGGGCAGGCTTGCGGGCGAGAATCGCATCGAGGCTTCTTCCCCAGAGTTCGACGTCAATATCGGGGGGTGGCGTGGGCGCGACAATGTAAGCGCGGTTCGCAATGCGGATGCCTGCGGTATCGCCAACGAAGGCAATGCCATCCGAATCGTCGAAGTAGGTGACGTGGTGGGAGGCGTGCCCGGGCGTATAGGCCACTTCGAACGAACGACCGCCGGCACGAATCTGCTCGCCTCCGGTCAGCGCGTGCAGATTTTCCACGGGAACGGCGCGCACTTCGCCCCACAGCCGATCCATTTCCGCGCCGTAGAGGCGACGGGCACTGTCGAGCAACTTGGCCGGGTCAGCCATGTGCGGCGCTCCGCGCTCGTGAACGTACACGCGGAGGCGAGGGTTTTCCGCCACGAGCAGGCCGGTGGCGCCCGCGTGATCGAGATGCACGTGCGTCAGCAGGAGCGCGTTGAGATTGGCCACGCTCAAGCCGTGCTGGGCGAGCTTCTTCTTGAGCGTGGGAAGCGCCGAGGCTGGCCCGGGGTCCACCAAGGCCGCGCCACCATTTCCGGTCAGAAGGCATGACGCGATGACTTGGGCGTTGCCCAGATGCTCGACGTCAATCAGGGTCATGTTGCTGGCGATGGTTTGCACAATCTATCTCTCCGAGCGGCAGAACACGGAAGGCGCAAGCGGGCATTGTAGCCCGTGCGTAGCATGGGCGTCCATCCGGACGATTGTTGGGCACATCAAGGTTGGCTCATGCTTGACGCGGCGCGCGGTAGCAGCGAGAATTCTAAATGAAGTGGGATGCCGTTGCGGCAAGCGCGGAGCGCGGCAGCCACCGTCCGCGGAACCCTCCCCTCCCGGACATCATCCATACGTTTATGTCCTCGCGCAGCGAGGGAAGAGAGTTGCCATGCCCCTCAACCCGAGACCGGAAACGAACACGAATTGGCAGGAACGGCGGCGCGGCACGCGGCTGAATTCGCACGTCCGCGTGGCAGTGGAGTGGGAGGACGAAGGCGGCGCCACGTCGCGTGCAGAAGGCTACACACGCGTAGTAAATCCGACGGGCTGCATGGTAATCCTGCCGCACGACCTTGCCTTCGAGCAGCGCGTCCGCCTGACGAACCTCGACCTGCCCCAGAGCGCCGCCGCCGCAGCCGCCGTGGTGTGGAAAGGGAAAGAGACGCCGGATGGCTTCGAACTGGGGTTCGAGTTCGACCGCTCGCCGTTCGATTTCTGGGGGCTCGAAATCTGAAATCCGCAGGACGCCTGCGCCTCGGAAAATCTTTCTGTGGACGCAGCGAACCTTTTCCTTCCCGGGGCCGTCTAAGCCAACCAAGAACTATGCGAAGCCGCGATCACCGCGCGCTGCTGTTTTCTTTTCTTGCGGCCCTTCTCACTGCGGGCGTCGCCGTCTCGCTCGCGCAGAACGACGACGCCAAGCGTGACGCCTGGCAGCGACCGAACGATGTAATGGACGCGCTGGGCGTGCGCGGCGGGAGCCGTGTGGCGGACGTGGGCTGCGGGCAGGGCTACTTTGTGATGCACTTGGCGCGGCGCGTCGGCGCGGAAGGGGCTGTGTACGCGGTGGACGTGGACGAGGAAGCGCTGGGGAAGCTCCGTCGGCGTGTAGAGAAGGACAAACTCTCGAATGTGCAGGTCATCCACAGCAAGGAGAATGATCCGAAACTGCCGGGGGGCGAGCTGGATGGGGTATTGATTGTCAATGCTTACCACGAAATGCGCGAGCACGACGCCATTCTGCGGGCGCTGCACACGGCGCTCAGGCCCGGCGGGCGGCTGGTGATTATTGACGCGCCGGGTAAGGAGAACCGCTCGCGCGCCGAGCATCGCCGCAACCACACTGTCTCCACGGAGCTGGTGCGCGAAGACGCCGAACGCAACGGCTTCCGTTTCGTCCGCGAGGAGCCCGGGTTCGACAGCTCGCGCGAAGATTCCAGCCGCGGGCGGTGGTTCTTCCTCCTCTTCGAAAAGCCGGTGCAGTAGAACGTGCACCCCTCGCGAGCCGAAAAAAGGCTGTAGCATCCTCCGACCCAATACGGCACATGGGTCGCTCCTGAAGAGGCTGGCAAACCTTCCACCGCGTCCCGGAGTTCTAGGTGAGTTTCGTAAAGGGAAGTCGGTCGAGGTCCACATTGCCGCCGGAGAGGATGACGCCGACGTTCTTCCCGGCCATGGGGATTTTGCGTTCGAAGGCGACGGCCGCGGCCACGGCGGAGGACGGCTCGATGATGATCTTCATGCGCTCCCAGACCAGTCGCATGGCCTCCACGATTTCGTCTTCGCTCACGAGGGCGATGCGATCCACGCGTTCGCGGAGGATGTCGAAGGTCAGGGGACAAAGGGAGGCGCGGAGGCCGTCGGCGATCGTGTCCGGATGCTCCATAGGCTGGATGCTGCCGGAAGCAAGGGAGCGGAATGCATCGTCTGCATTTTTCGGCTCACAGCCGATCACCCGGATCTGCGGGCGGAGGCTGGAGGCGGCGATGGCCGTGCCGCTGAGGAGTCCGCCGCCGCTGACGGGGGCTAGGATGAAATCGAGGTCAGGGACTTCCTCGAGCAGCTCGAGCGCGGCGGTGCCCTGGCCGGCGATGATGCGCGCGTCGTTATAAGGGTGGAGCATCACTGAGCCGGTGCGCTCGATGATCGCGCGCGCGGCGGCTTCACGGGCGGGCAGTGTGGGTTCGCACTCGGTGATCTTGCCGCCGTAGCGCTCCACCGCGCGTTTCTTAGTGAGCGGAGCGTTCGTAGGCATGACAATCCAGGCAGTGACTCCGCGCGTGCGCGCGGCCAGGGATAGCGCGGCAGCGTGGTTGCCGGAGGAGTGCGTCACGACGCCGCAGCGGGCTTCTTGGGGAGTGAGCGAAGCAATGGCATTCGTAGCGCCGCGGATCTTGAACGAGCCGGTTTTCTGCAAATTCTCGCACTTAAAGAAGAGGCGCGCGCCGGCGAGCTGGTCGAGCGAGGCGCAGGTCATCACCTGCGTGTGGTGGATGAGGGGCGCGATGCGGCGATGTGCTTCGCGGATAGCGCCGAGATCCGGGGCGCTGGCCGTGTGCTGTGTTTGGACATTCATGGAAGTCCCTCTGCCAGAGTCTGCGGCGTCACCAGGAGGCCCGGGGCGTGGAAGAACAACCCCTTCCAACGGCACAATACCGCAGGGAGGATTGGGAGTGCTATGGAAAACGTCGGCGGGCGGAAGGCGAGCATGGATTTCGGGCGGTGGCCGCCGGGCTCGGCAGCGTGCGGGCTTTAGTTGATCAGCGTGCGGTTTTGCCGCGTCAGGAGCATGATCTTCGCCTGGAGCGCTTTGCGGCGCTCTTTCAGCTCGTTGTGGCGGCGGTTCCAGCGCGGGTCGTCAACGGCACGCCAGGGTTCAGCGGCCCACCACTCGTCGTTGAGGCGGTAGTACTCCTCCAGTAGCGGCTTCAGCTTATCGTAGATCACCATCTTCAAAATCCTCAGTTCCTGCGACCAGTGCAGCAATCTTTTTGCCAGAGGCGAACGGCCGCGGATTCAGCCAGCATTCGTGTTATTCGTTCAAATCAAAAGACTTGTACTGGGCCAGTGGGTGCCCGGCATGGATTAGTTGGAAACTTGCACCCCTAGGGGACCAGGAATGTGCAACGGCTTGCACAGTGCGGGGCAGAGGTGCGGAGCCTCCACTTCTCACACTTCCGTCTTTGAAGCGAAAACGTGAAGTGGCATAATGCGCTCCCTGGGCAAATGGGCAGGCGGCTGAGCCGAGAGTGGTCTGAATCTACACCGGATGGAGAGACGCATGGCGGATGACGAGCGCCGTAAGGAGCCCCGCATTTCAGCGAAATTGCCTGTGAAGCTGCGCACAGTGGAGGGGGTCACGCCCCTTATGGTGAGCGGCGACTCGATCAACGTCTCCGAGCGCGGACTCCTCTTTCAAATGAACGGTCCCATGAAGGCCGGCACACGGATTGAACTTGCGTTCACCATGCCTCCAGAAGTCACGGGCAGCGTGCCGATGAAGGTGCGTTGCATCGGGCGCGTGATCCGCGTTGAACCGGACGCAAGCGCAGACGGGCGCACCGGCGTGGCAGCGCAAATCGAGCGGTTCGAAACAATCCTGGCGGAAGGTTAAAGAAGGGAAATCACTGTGCGCGGCGTGGATGTGCCGCCGCTCCTTTGGCAGCCAGTCCTACCGTTTTTTCCCCGGTTCCACTGCAAACGTCACCTTGGCGCTCGAAGAGTTTTCGTATAGGTCAAAGATGCGCAGGGCCAGGGTGTGCTCGCCGGGCGGGAGATCGCGAAAGACGACCTCGTAGGTCTCGAGTGGGGAATCGGTAAGGCGGTTGACGGGGAAGACCAGCTTCCAGTCGGCGGCGTCGAGGCTGTATTCAGCGCGAGAGATGGCGCTATAGGAATCGCGGGCCTCGAAGCGCACGCGCACCTCAGGGCTGACTGGCTCGGCCTTCAGGTTTTCGACGCGCGGTGGAGTGTTGTCCACTTCGAAGCGGTCGCTTTCGCGCTCGACGCACATGGCCTCAGTCGGAGGATTGGACGGCGTATCACACGCGACGATCTTCAGGTAGTAGGCGCCGTCGGGCAACGTGCTGGATTCCCAAGAAAAGAACTTCTGCTCGACTTTTTCCTTGAGCAGTCTCCAGTTCTTTTCGCCCTCGCCGCGGAAGTAGATGTTGAAGGTCAACTCGTCGTCATTGTCGTCCCGGGCGGTCCAGACAACGCTTTGGAAGCCGCGCTGGACGAAGCCTTGCGGGGGCGGATCGAATCGCTGGGGCGTCTGCGGCGGCTGCTGCGGCACGGCCATGCCGGAAGGACCTGTGGTAGGCGGCAAGCGGAGTTGGACCGGCTGTTCCTGCTGCTGAGGAGCGGGAAAACCCTGCACGCGAATGCCCGGGTTCTGCACGACGATGCTCTCCACGGTGGGGACCACGTTCTTGGGCAGATAAGCCAGGGTTGCCCAGGAGATGCTGGTGGCTTCGCCACTGGCAGGCGGCGCGCCCTTGGGGGCAGCCGCAGGATTCTTGAAGACGGCCTTCCACTGGACAAACCGCGCGGGCGGGCAGTTGACAGCGTCGCCCTTTGCGTTAGTGAGCGGACCAGCCCAAGGGCTCCAGTTTCTCTCGGGGTTGGAAGTATTGCCGGAACGCACATGAAACTCCACCTGACCGCTCGTGGCGCCGTTGTCACCCCACCAAGTGAGCTGCCCCCACTGCGAGAAAATCTTTGCGTCAAAGGTCTGCGATTCGAAGCTGCCCTCGGGCTCGAAGTCGGGCCCCAGCGCGAAAACCTTGCCGGGGTTGGCCGTACCGACAAAAACTTTTCCGGCGGCACCGAGGACCAAGCCGGTGACTTGTCCTGCGGCCGTCTTGGGCAGGGTGGAGAAGATGCGGTTGCCCTCGAGCTGGATGACCAGCCCGCGGTTGCCGGTGCCGAGCAGCAATTTGCCGGCGGGCGAAAGGCCCAGCGCGTACACAAGATCCTCGCGGGAATTCCAGAGCACTTCCGGCGCGCCGTCGGGGGCGATGCGATAGACCTCGCTGCCACCCGTGAGCGGTGGGAAAGGAATGAATGTGGTCGCCTGCTGACCGATCGGCGCAGACACGGCACCGGCCATGGCCGGCGCGGTGGAGACAGTGGTTTGCGGCACGATAGCCTGCGGCACCGGGAAGGCAGGCGTAACGCGGGGCTTATCTCCGACGGACGCGGCGAAAATGCTGCCTGCACGGTCCACCAGCAACGCGGTCACTTCCTTGCGGTCGGTCTCGTAGAGCACGAACGCCGGGCGCTGGTCCGGCTTATCGGCTCCGGCGGGGCTGGTCATGGAGATGCGCACGACGAGGCCGTGGGGTTCGGTACCAATCAGAAGATTGCCCTTGCCGTCGAAGGCCAAAGAGCGGATGTGTGTCTCCTGGCTCTTGTAGAACAGGGTCGCCTTGCCGTCGGGGGAGACGGCATGGACTTCGCCCTTGTCACCGGTGGCAACAAAGACCGTGCCGGACGGATCTACGGCGAGGTCCCAGATGTATTTCGTCTTGGGCTCGAAGAAGACGGCGGCCTTGCCCATCTCGCCGCGAGCGTCAGGGGCGGGGATCTTGTACACCTTGCCGTCGGGCGAGGTGGCAACGTACAGGTTGTCCCAGGTGTCAATGGCCAGGGCCTGGGCGGCCATCTCCTGCGACTCGAAGACGACGGTGGGGTTGCCCTTCTCGTCGAAGCGGAGAACCTTGGCGTTGGAGCCGCCGGCAACAAAGAGCGTGCCGCGTGAATTGACGCGCACGGCCCAGAGGTAGGCGACGTTGGGGTCGGCGAATTGCGCGAAGCGCGGAGCCAGCACAAGCTTGCCGTCGCTGCGCAGCGCGACGCCCTTCGCGGTGCCTTTCTCGAACTCGTCGTAGTTCGACTGCCGCCAGAAGCGGGTGCGCTCCGCGCTGATCTGAATGGGGAGCAGCACGGCGAAGCCGAGCGCGCCTGCAAGCACTACTATCGAGCTCCTACGCATGGATCTCCTTGTATCGCGCATCGAGTTGTTCCCAGAAGAAAATCACTTCACCGTGACCGTGAGCAGGTATTGGCCGGAAACCACCTGGTTCAGCGGGAGCGACCACTCCCCCACAGTGGACTCGCGCAACAGCAGGGAACTGCCCGGCACCCGGCGCTGATCCAGCACGTTGATCTGCGAGATGGGCGCGTTGGGCAGCTCTTTTTCCTCGAACAAAAGCGTGGGCGTGGGCTGCAGCAGCGTGACGAAGAGCCGGTTGTTGCGTCTCTCGCGGTTCAACAGGGTGATGAGCTGCTCGAGGCCCGGCAGGCGACTCAGCGGGCTCGAGGAAAAGAAGCGCGTCATGCGGTTGAGCGTCTCGGAGTCGCTGACCATCACACGCAACTGGCCCGTGGTAGCCTGCAGAGGAATGACGATAGGAACCGTGTGCATCACCGGCGCTCCGCGATAGGGCCGCAGCAGCACCTTGACGTCAATCTTTTCGCCCGGCGAGACCTCGCTCTTGTCACACCAGGCGCTTTCGATCGTAGCAGAGCGGCGCTCGGGGATGGTCTCCACGTGGAGAGAGATCTTCTCAATGCGCGCGCGCTCGTAGGGATTCGTGAATATGCGCGTGAAGATGCTCTGCACGGTCAGGGTGAGGAAGAAACCGTCGGGGACAGGCTGGTCGGTGGGCGCGAACATGTTGTCAAGCACCACGCGGGTGTGCCCGGCGATCTCGATCCCGCCGGAGAGTTGGAAGGTCATGCCCTCGCTGTAAACGGTATTGGCGATCAGTCCGTTCATGACGGCCATGGAAGCCAGCAGCGGCGTGAGCTTGGAGTGCTCCATCATTTCAAAACGAAACTGCTTGGTGCCCGCAGGTGAGACGATGGCCAGCTCCACAGGAATTAGCCGCGGCGGGGCGCCCAGCCGTGCGGTGACAGCGGTGATGCGGTCTTGGGTGACGCTGCCGATCACGCCGCCGGCATTGACGATCTTGAAGGAGTTGAACGCGGAGGCCAGCGTGGTTACCACGCGGCCGCGGGCCAGCGGCATCTCTACTTCACCGTAGCCGAACAAGGGGTGGCCGCAGACAAAGATTTTGTCACCCACCACCGCGGTAACAGTGCAGGAGGCCTGCAAGGAGAGGTCGCCCTTCATAAGCACTATGCTGACCATCTGGCCGGGCTGGAGTTGGCTGTCGTCAGGTGCCGGCGCGGCCGTCCCGCCCTGCGTGGCCACTAGGCCGTAAGGTGTGAACGATCTGCCGAACTGCTGGACAACCTCCGGACGAAAACCGGAGAAGACCAGAGGCGTATCAATGCGGGTCAGATAGGCGCCCTCGCCCAGCCCCAGCCGGCTAGCCACTTCTCCTGGCAGCGGGACCCTAAGGTTGGCGGACTGCTCCTCGGGCGGCGCGTCTGCAGAAGCCGCGGCACGCTGCGTTCCGACGGCGGAGGACCTGTCAGCGTCAAAGACGTTCTGGATGGGCGTGACGCCAGCCAGCGCTTCTTTGCTGAATGAGCCGAAGCGCAGCGAAAGAGCGCCGAGAAGCCTGCCATCAACATAGGCAGGGCTACCGCTCATCCCGGCGACTACGCCGGTGAATTCCGCGCGCTTGCCGAGCAGCTTGACCAGGATGATGTCCTGCTTGGGTCCGAGGGTGTTGGGAAGAACGCCGAGCACTTCCATCTCGATTTGCTCGATCGTGTCACCTTCGAGAATCGTGTGCACCACGCCCTTCATTCCAGGTTTGACCTGGTCCAGTGGAAGGATTTGGGGCGTGTCCGCGGAGAATCCCGGATACCCAACAGACGCGGCCAACAGAAGCGCCGCGCAGGGAAGCAGCCATAGATGCCGGGAAGTGAGACGCATCAAACTTTCATGATACCCGCACGGGCGTTCGGATTCAATCACAGCCGCGGGCGTTGCCTGGGATGCGGCGTCTTTTCCAGTCGTGGCACGAAATTTCGTCCTCCCACTCGCGGCGACCATACGCATCGCGGGGCGGAGAAACGCGCCGTGCTAAAATTCCGGCGTGGGCAAGCAAACCGTCGCGCCGGCGCGGACGATCAGGGGAGGGTTGCCCGTTCCCGGCGACAAATCCATTTCTCACCGCTACGCGATCCTGGCGGCGCTGGCCGAGGGACGCAGCGAGATCTTGAATTTCTCTGCCGCAGCCGATTGCCGGAGCACGCTGGAATGCTTGCGGCGACTGGGCGTGAAAATTGACCTGCAAAAAGACCGGGTCGTGATTCACGGGGCAGGGCTGCGTGGACTGAAGCCGCCGGAGAAAAAACTGGACGCACAGAACTCCGGCACGACGATGCGGCTGCTGGCGGGCGTGCTGGCGGCGCAGGCGTTCGAGTCCGTGCTGACCGGCGATGCGTCCCTGCGGCGGCGGCCGATGCAGCGGGTGATCGAACCGCTTGCGCAGATGGGCGCAAATATCCGCGCGCGGGAGGGAGAGTTTGCGCCGCTCGAAATCCACGGAGGCGCGCTCAAGGCGATTGACTACGCGATGCCCGTGGCCAGTGCGCAGGTGAAGTCGGCCGTGCTGTTGGCTGGGCTCTACGCGGCGGGGCAGACGTCGGTGACCGAACCGGCGCGCACGCGGGATCACACGGAAATTGCGCTGGGCGAATTCGGTGCGAACGTGCGTCTGGACGGTCTGACCGTGAGCGTGAGCGGCGCGACGCGGCTGGTGGGCCACCAGCTTGCCGTGCCGGGCGATATTTCCGCGGCGGTGTTTTTTCTGGCAGCGGCGCTGGTGCTGGCGGGTTCCGATCTCCTAATCCATGGCTGCGGGCTCAACCCGACGCGGACGGCGGTGCTGGATTTTCTTGCCACTATGGGTGCGCCAATCAGCCTAGTGAACGTGAGGATGCAGCACGGCGAACTGGTGGGTGATATCGCCGTCCGGCATGCGCCGCTCAGCGGTGGCGTGATTGCCGGCCCGCACGTCGCGCAGATGATTGACGAGCTGCCCATGCTGGCGGCGCTGGCGCCGTACACAGAGCAGGGCATCGAAATCCGCGACGCGCGCGAGTTGCGCGTGAAGGAGTCCGACCGCATTTCCGCGCTGGCTGAAAACCTGCGAAGGATGGGCGCGAAGGTGCAGGAGTTCCCGGACGGGCTGAAAGTGGAAGGGAAGTCCGGCGGGAAACTGCGCGGGGCGGAGATCGAGCCGCACGGCGACCACCGCATCGCCATGGCGTTTGCGGTGACAGCCCTGGGCGCCGAGGGCGAGACGCGCATCCGCGACGCCCAGTGCGCCAGTGTATCCTTCCCTCAATTCTTCTCTTTGCTGGACTCGCTGCTGGAAAGGTAAGATCGGGTCCGCGCCCGCCGTCAAGGTCGAAGCTGCGCGATAGCGACCTGCTTACGGGTTTTTCTGAACGCTGAGGGTGCCGTAAGTGGTATGCAGGCGAATCTGCGGGCCGCGCTTGCCCACTTTGCCGGTGAGCTTCGCCGTATTGCCGTCGTCCTCGCGCTTGAGTTCCGGCCCTTCGAAATTGGTTTCGATGTCGCCGCCGCGGGAGCTGGCCGTGATCTCGAACGCCGCGTCGGAAGGCAGAGAAAGCTCGATGCGTCCCGACTCATTGTTCACTTCGATCTCTTCCTTGGGGGCGTTCTTGCACCGCACCTCCACGCTGCCATTGCGGTTATCAATCTTGATGCGGCCGCTGACGTTTTCGAGGTGAATGTTCTTGTTGTTGGTGGAGATGGAGACACCGCCGCTGGCATCGAAAAGTTCGAAGTCACCGGAAACCATTTCGAGGCGTCCAAGGAGCGGACCAAAAGTGAGGTCGGTGCGCCTGGAGCGGAAGTTGCCGCCCTTGCCGGCGTTCTTGATGCGAATGGAGTGGAACTCGCCCTCGACTCTGGCGCTGCCGGCGACGTCGGTGGCTTCCACGTCGTCACCGCGCCCGGTCACGCGGAAGTCGCCCTTCACGCCGCTGACCTGGAGATCGTAGCTGCGGACGTCTGAGCCGGGCATCTGCACAACTACGTCTTTGGCGGCGTCGCGGATCTCCACGTTGCCTCGCCTGGCTGTCACGTTGATGGCGCCGGCGAGGCCGACGATCTTGACGTTGCCGCGTTCGCTCGAGGCCTCGACGCTAGCCTCTTTTGGCACATGGATCTCGAGGTCCACCTCGACGCGGCGAGCGCCGCCACCCTGGTCCACCGGGCGGATTTCGTAACCCGTGGAGATTTCACGGATGTCGATCATGACTTGGTTGGCGCGATTCTGGGCGTCAGATTCGCGCCGCGAACTTCTTACGGTCTTCTGGGCAACAACGCGGATTTCCGGAGTGTCTTCCGGAATTACGGCGATATCGCCATAGTCCGTGGTGATGTTGATTTGCGAGGCGGGTTTGATTTCCTTCTTGGCCGCTTCCTCAGTGAAAGAGAACGAGCGCGCCCAGGGGCCCTCCCAGTCCACTCGGGGACCCAGCCAATCGGCAAAGGTGAAGGTTCCGCCGAGGGCGATCAACAGCAGCAGCAGGAAAAACTCGCCGCCCGTGAAGGCCGGCGGACCGGCAGCGCCAGTGCGGCGCGCGGCAAAGTAATCAAACATCTTCGCCAGGCCCCAGAGGATCAGCAGGACCGGCCAATAGGTGCGGAAGAGCTGGCCGAGGTGGAGATCGGCATAGAAGTTGTTGGTCAGGAGCAGGCCGCCGACCAGAATGAAGAGCAGCCCGCCAAAGATTGAACGCCGTCGTGGTGGTGCGCCGTTGCTCATGAGTTCCTCACGAACTCTTATGTCCATCTGTGGAGGCCAATGCCTCCGCCACTTTGACCAGGCCGATGACCACCAGCAACGCGGGCCACAGGTCCCCAAAGCCGTAGCCCCAGCCCATCCGGCCAACCAGGAAGAGTACGCCTAAAGTGATCAAGACGACCGGGCCCATCAGCCCGCCCACGGTACAGCGCGGGCAGCAACACCTAGTTCCGTCGCTCATGACTTTCCGCCTCCGAAGGAGACGTCCGGCCCCGCATCCGTTTGCGCAACAGGATCGCGCCGATGGCGATCAGCGCCAACGGGAAGAAGTACTCCCCGATCCGGTCAAGATCGAGCAGGTCAAACTTGTCCAGCAGCAGCAGGGCCCCAAATCCGATCAGCAGAATCGGACCCCAGGGGAGATCAGTGCCCAGGTCGCCCAGCGGCGATGTAGGCTTCTGCCCCAGGAGTTTGGCCTTGGCGCACATGTATGCGTCCACTGGCATATACACAAACAGGCCGGCGATCATCAGGCCGGTGAGCGGCTGGGGTCCGCCATGACTGGCCATGGTCACCAGCCCGACAAAGACCAGGAAATGAATCAGCGCCCTAGGGTAATCGCCGTTGTAGACCGCCCCCAGCCCAGGGACCACCCCCAGCACTGCAGCCAAAGCGGGATTGCCCGCACCCTCCACCGGCTGGGGCTTGGCCGCCAGGTCGCTGAGGCAGGCCTCGCAGTAAAGGACGCCGCGAACTTCGCGCAGCGTTTCTGCCGTGAGCGAGGTTCCGCAATTGCGGCAGAAGCCTTTCGTCTCGCTCGGGATGGGTTCTCCAGTACTCATTGCACGCTCCTCGAAGGGAAGCCACCCAGGCCGGTGGCCAGAACACACATCCGGCAGTTGGGTTCGTTCAGCCGATTGCTTTCGCGGTTCGGTTTATCCTGCGGATTGGTTGGCGGTTTCTGTTGCGGCTGCTGCTCCGGTTCGCTGCGCAGGCGCGTCTGGATCTCGTACACCACACGCAGATCGTTCACGAACTTCTCGCCGCGCGCGTAGAGCAGGTGGACGCGGCGGTTGGCCTCGCGATAGAGCTTTCCCGGGTGCAGGTCGCTCCAACTGAGCTGCGTCAGTTGCAGGCCCAAGCCCTGGAGCGTAATCACGCCGAAAAGAACAACGGTGGCGAAGCCCATGGCCATGCGCGGCTGCAAGACCGGCTGCAACCAGCCCAGCCAGGCCTTCTTGGGCTTCCGCGGGCCGAGAGTTTGCTCCAGGATCTTGCGAAACAGCCCGGGCGGCTCAGGGAGCGGCTCGAGGCGGTGTACCTGGCGGAGCACGCCGCTGACCTGCGCGACCATCGTGCGGCACCGTGGGCACCCGGCCAGGTGCGCATCGAACCCGGAGCGCTCGCTGGCTGCGAGCAGACCGTCCAGATGATCGCTCAAGCGTTCTTCGGTTTGATCACACGTCCAGTTCATGGCTTACTCCGGGCGCACGCCCATCTCCGCGAGCAGGCGGGCCAACTCAATCCGCCCGCGGTTGATGCGCGATTTCACCGTGCCTTCGGGCACTTCTAACAGATCCTGAATCTCTCGGTAATCGAGCCCCTGGAGGTCGCGGAGGATGACCGCCTCACGCAGGTCGGGCGAAAGCCCGCCTAGCGCGCGCTGGACTTGGGCGCTCAGCTCGCCGGCGACAGCGATCTGGTCGGGGCGGCGATGAGAGGAGGCCTTTTCTTCCAGCGTGGGCATCTCGTCCTCGATGGAACTCGTCACGCGATCCTTCCGCGTGCGGCGGTAATGGTCAATCAGGAGGTTTCGCGTGACGCTGGTCATCCAGGTCGTAAACCCACCGTGGACCGCCCGGTAGCTGGAAAGCGTCTTGTACACGCGAAGAAAGACCTCCTGCGTCAAGTCTTCGGCCTCGTGCGTGCGCCCGGTGAACCGGTAGCAGAGGTTATATATGCGCCGGGTGTGCCGTCGCACAAGTTCCTCCCAGGCCGAGCCATCTCCCTGGAGGCATTGCTGTACCAGTTGAGCGTCGGGCTCCAACTCCGCATCAGCCTCGTGTCCCGGTTCACCTTCCGGCCTCACCTGATGAAACGCAGGAGGCGGCCGAAAAGTTCCGTTTCGCTGCCTGTGGTGAGCGCAGCCGAACCAGCCGGCATGTTAGCTGCCCGCAGAGGGCGTGACAAGCCTTCTGCGGTTGTACAGGCTTCCAGCCTGTGCGCTCTTCCGCAGCAGCACCATACATTGCGTCCTTCGCCGCTTCTTTTCAGCAGCGGCTTCCCGCCAGCAGCCTACTCCTTTCGTCCTTTCCCCTTGGGTGGTTGTTGACTACAAGCTATAATATTTTAAATCCATGTCCCCTCGCAGCTTTGGGACCCTCCCACCCCGGAAAGCTCCTGGGCTTTGGCTCTCCGACGCTTCTACCCTTCGACAATTGGACTTAGGTGTCCCCATCGCTTCCTTGACACTCCGTTGCCTACCTGCTACGGTGACGCTCGGATGCGCTCTTCCGTTCGCAAAGCCATCTTCTTGCTGCTGATTCTTCTTGTTATTGCCGCTTTGGCCTATCGTTCCCGCGGTTCCATCGGGCTTCAGGACTTCAGTTGGTCGCAGTTGGCGGATTCGGTGCGTCACGCCAATCTCCCGTTGCTGTTTCTTTCGCTGGCCGGGATTCAGGCGTGCTATGCATTGCGCGCGTGGAGGTGGACGCGTTTTTCGCGTTACTTGCCGCGGGCGTCGTTTCCGAACATCTTCAGCGCGACGGTGATCGGCTTCAGCGGCGTGTTCCTGTTGGGGCGCGCGGGGGAGCCGCTGCGTCCGTTGTTGATTGCGCGGAGAGACGAAGTGCCGGTGTCGAGCACGTTCGGGATTTACATACTCGAGAGGATGTTCGACATGGCCAGCACGGTGGTCTTGGCGGCGATTGCGCTGCTGGCAATACCTCGGCTGGCGGTAGCCGGTCCGGGCGACGCGGTGCTGAAGGCTGCGCGGACGACGGGAGTGGCGTTGCTGCTGGCGGTCGTTGCGGGCATCGCCTTCCTGATCTACTTCCGGTTGCACGGCGCGGGG
>Ga0073934_10004027_pt1 | contig 25303 bp, 17 predicted proteins | sample LarsenN4metaG_FD_76834 | JGI IMG/M metagenome (GOLD analysis project Ga0073934, IMG submission 76834) | Hot spring sediment bacterial and archeal communities from British Columbia, Canada, to study Microbial Dark Matter (Phase II) - Larsen... ... | reverse complement strand
GTCGCCGCCGGCGATGAAGGCGACCTCCAGGCCGTCGCTGGTGAACGCCACTTGTTCCGCCTGAGACCAGGTGCGGCGGAGCAGGGGATCGACGGCGGCATCATCGGCGACGTCGACGGCAATCGGATGCGGCGGCTGACCGGCGTCCGGGCGAAAGACGTACAGGTCGAACAGCCGACGGAACGCAATCGTCTTGCCATCGCGCGAAATCGACGGGAACACAACGGAATCGTCCTCGTAGTTCGTGAGCATCTGCACCGACTGATCGGCGAACGAGAACTCGGCGAGATTCCCGCATCGTTGGCCGGTCACGAAGTAGAACCCGCTGCCGTCGGGTTTCCACAGCGGCCACCTGGACTCCACGGTTTCCCTGCGGAGCTGGTCGAACTTCTGCGTCTCCAGGTCGTACCGCCAGATTTGAGCGGCCCGCGAGCCGACGTAGCCCTTTCGCCACCACTGCTCCCCCTCGCGGGAGAACAGCAGCGACTTCCCGTCGGGCGAGAGCTGGCCATCATGGCCATAGTCGTCGAACAGCGGCCGCTCCGCGGTGCGGCGGTCCAGTTCCACCCGGAAGAATCGTGTTCCGCTGCGCCAGAAATGATCGCGCACGCCGCTGGTCAGCACGGCGCGTCCGTCGGGAGACCAGTCCTCAAGCTGCGAGCCCTGGGTGTGAAACGTGAGCTGCCGGGCTTCGCCGCCGGTGGCCGGCATGACGAACACCTGCGACGTGCCGGTCCGGTTGCTGGAGAAGGCCAGCTGCTTCCCGTCGGGCGAAAAGCGCGGCCGGTGCTCGACGGCGGCATGGTGCGTCAACCGCGTGGCGGTCCCGCCGGTCGCGGCCACCTGCCACAGGTCCCCCCGCCAGGCGAAAACGATCTGCGTGCCATCGGGGGACAGCGCCGGGTCATTGGCCAGCCGCACCACCTCGGCCGACGCGGTCGCTGTCAGAACCAGACAGGCCGTCCACGCCGCTCCCCATCGTCGCCACGCGCGCATCGTCCGCTTCCCGCTGTTCGTTTGGAATTGGTGATTCAAGGATCACTTATTCTGACCGGCGTTCCGGGCGGTGGGCAGCGGAAAACCGCGCGATTCCGTCCGATCTGGACGATTGCGACGAAGGTGCCGATCGCAGTGGCTCACGGCTGCTTCGCGTCCACCGTGGCCTGAAGCTGGTTCTCCACGGGTTGCACGCCCGCCTTGTGCTTTTCGACCGCGGCGACGATGTCGGCCAGAACTTCCGGATGGTCGGCGGCGATGTTGAACCGTTCGCCGGGATCTTCCACCACGTTGAACAGCAGCGGCGGCTCGTGCGGCTGCGGCTTCTCCGGTCCATACGCGGGACGGGTGGTGAAGTGCGCCTTCCACGGCCCCAACCGGGCCGCATACAACTGGGTGCCGCGATAGAAGCAGAACACGTCCCGCTGCACGGCGCCGCCATCGAACAGCACGGGAGCGAGGTCGACGCCGTCGGTCGCCGTGGTGGCGTCCGCGCCGGCCAACCGGGCGCAGGTCGGGAACAGGTCCATCATCGTCGCCAGTTCACGCTGCACCTGTCCGGGTCTGATCCGGCTGGGCCACCAGGCGATGCCGGGGACGCGCATGCCGCCCTCCCACGTGCTCCCCTTGCCTTCGTGCAGCAGCCCGGCGCTCCCTCCCGCGGCGTCCATGATCAGCCACGGACCGTTGTCGCTGGAGAAAAAGACGAACGTGTTCTCCGCCAGACCCTCCGAACGCAGCGTGTCGAGCACGCGGCCGACGCTGGCGTCGAGCTCTTCGACCACGTCCCCATACAGCCCGCGGGGACTTTTTCCGCGGAAATCGTCCGAAGCAAACAGCGGCACGTGCGGAAAGCTATGGGGCAGGTACAGGAAGAACGGCTGCGACCGATGCGCGCGGATGAACTTCACTGCCTCGTCGGTATACCGCCGGGTGAGTTGCGTCTGATCGGCGGGCCGTTCGATCAGTTCCATTCCCGAATACAACGGCGCGTTCCACCATCCGGCCTGCTGGTCCAGCCGGGCCGTGGCCCGCGGCGGATTGCCGGGCATCGGGTCCATGTCGTTGGAGTGGGGCAGGCCAAACGTGACGTCGAAGCCGTGCCTGGAAGGGTGATGTGCCGGGTTGTTGGCCCACACCCCCAGATGCCACTTGCCCACGACCGCCGTCGCATATCCGCGGGCCTTGAGCGCCTCGGCCAGCGTGACTTCGCCGTCCGGCAGGCCGCCCGTGGAGATCCGCCGCAGCACGCGGAACTGGTCGTGGCACATGCCGGTGCGGATCGGATACTTCCCGGTCAGCAGGGCCGCCCGGCTCGGCGTGCAGACTTCTGCCGCGCTGTAAAACGACGTGAACCGCATCCCTTCCGCCGCCATGCGGTCCAGGTGCGGCGTGCGGATGCTGGGATGGCCGTAGCAGCCCAGATCGCCGTAACCGAGATCATCCGCCAGAATAATGACGAAACTCGGCGGACGCTCCGCGGCGGAGAGGCAGGCCGCGGCTGGAAGCAACACAAACGCAGTCGTCATCGCCAGCCATCGCATCGGCAGCACCCCGGTTGGAAGTCGCATGGGAGGATTTCAATTCGCCGCTGTCGTCGCCTTCTTGTTCTTGCGACCGCCTCCGCCGCCTCCGCCCCACAAGGGGGGGACGTTGCCCTGGTTCCACGCGTCCCAACGGGCCTGCAGCTCGCGGACCCTGTCCGACATCGCCGCCGACAGGTCCGTCGTTTCGGCGAGGTCCTGCGACAGGTCGTACAGCTTCGGCGGCGTGACCCCCTGGTTGTTCTGGCCCGTCAGCGTGTCGGCGTTGACGTCGTAGCGGACGAGCTTGTAGTTCCCCATGCGGATCGCCATCTGCTCGCCAAATCGCCAGAAGAGCGCCTCGTGCGGGGCGCCGGTTTGCTCGCCGGCGAGGTACGGCAGCAGGTTGACGCCGTCCAGCTTGTCCGCGGTGACGCCGGCGGCGGCGAGCGCCGTCGCGGTGGCGTCCAGTTGGATCACGGGCGGGTCGTACACGCCGGGCGGCACGCGGCCGGGCCAACTGAGGACGAACGGCACGCGGATGCCCCCCTCCAGCGTCGTCCGCTTGGACCCGCGGAGCGGCGCATTGCTCGACCCGTTCACCGTCACGCCGGGCATCGTCGGGCCGCCGTTGTCGCTGATGAACACCACCAGCGTGTTCCGGGTCTGGCCGGCATCCTCGACCGCCTTGACAATCCGGCCGACGGCCTCGTCCATCGCGAACATCATCGCCGCATACGTGCGGCGGGTCTTGTCGGTGATCGATGCGAACTTCTTGAGCCGGGCGTCGTCGGCCTGCATCGGCGTGTGAACGGCATTGAAGGTCACCGCGAGGAACCACGGCTCGCCGCGATGCCTCTCAATGAACGCCGCACTCTCGCGGCCGATGGCGTCGGTCAGATACTCCGACTCCATGATCTCCTCGCGGCCGCGGAGGATGCCCTCGTCTTTGAAGTAGTCGTGCGCGCCGCCGAGGAAGCCGAAGAACTCCTGAAAGCCGCGCTGCTGCGGATGAAACTGCGGCTCGCCGCCGAGATGCCATTTGCCGACGAGGCCGGTGGCATAACCGGCGGCCTGCAGGCGGTTGGCCAGCGTGGTCTCCGTCGTCGGCAGGCCGGCGCCTCCGGCACCGGGATTGAACTCGTGGCCGAACCGCTGCTGATACCGGCCGGTCAGCAGTCCGGCCCGCGTCGGTGAGCAGTATGGTCCGGTGACGTAGCCATTGGTGAATCGCACGCCGCTGGCTGCAAGCTTATCGAGATTTGGCGTCGGGATGTCCTTGCAGCCGTGAAAACCGACGTCGGCGTAGCCCATGTCGTCTCCGACGACGATCAGCACGTTCGGCTTGCGGGACTGGTCGCGGCTGTCCGCCATCGCCACGAGCTGCGCCGCCTCGTCCGCTGGGAGGTCCCTGACGAACAGGTTTCGCCAGCGGATTTCGCCGCCATGCGTTTGCAGCATGATCGGCCCCTTCGCCGGCAAAGGCTGCATGCGGTCCCAGTAGTTCTCCATGATCGCGCCGTCGACCACCAGCTTGTCGTTGAGCCACACCCACGTCCGGCTGCCGGCCTGCTTGATGCGGAACGCGTTCCACTCGCCGAACGGTTTGTCGGCCAGCTCCAGCGGCAACTGACCGGGGGTGCCCTTGGTGTTGTTGAACAGCCCGCCCGATCCCTTGTAGGCGTTGCGGTCCCACTTGCCCCCTTCTTTCGTGTAGTCCCAGATCTGCACCTGCGGCGTGCCGCGGAGATAGATGCCGCTGTCCGCCTTCGCGACGGTTTTGTATTCGATGAGGAACTCGATGTCGCTGAATTCCTCCTCGGTGGTGGCGTACGGGCCGGTGCCGACGTTGACGAGCTCGCCGTTTTCCACACTCCAATGCTGGGGAAACTCTTCGCGTTGCTTCTGCAGGTTCGCGGCCTTCTTTTCGCCGTCGAGCTTCACGACGGCATGCGGGTTGAGACCGTACCAGCCGGTGAGATCCTTGCCATTGAAGATCGCGCGGAAGCCGGCCGGGGGCTTGGGTTCTGCGGCGTCGAGGAGCAGGGGGGACGTCAGCAGCAGCGTCAGACAGACCAGGCGGGCGGACATCGGCGGTCTCCGAAGGGGAATGGCGTCGGCGGTATTGTGCGGCAGGGAGGGGCGCGACGCCAGTCTGCGGCGCGCCGTTTGCCTTCACCGCGTCGGGAGCGGCTCCCGGCCGGGCGCCAGGAACGCTTCCAGCGCCGTCCGGGCGATTCCGGTGCCGACGAGTGCGACCTGAAAGCCGATCATGCCCAAGGCGATCAGCCCCGTGGTCAGCCAGCGAAAGGCGACGTATTCGCTATCGGAGAATGATTGCGGGCTCGTGCCGATCATCAGGGCGGCTCCGGCCAGCGGAATGGCGACGGCGAGAAACGGGATCACGCGGAGCATCTTCAACAAAGGACGAACGTCGCAGGCGGCCCGCGACCGGAACTCGAGCGGATCGGTGCACAGCCGGGGATAGAAGATGCCCGCCGTCAGACACAGCACCCCGAGCGCGGAGTACGTCAGCGCGATCAACCCCGACAGCGCCACCGACAGCTGCAGGTGCAGCACCTCGCCGCTGGTCAGCGGCCTGGCCCAGACATGCAGGCCCCACGGAAACCAGACCGCACCGGGCAACCAGCCGATGAGGGCGACAATCACCGCCCACCGCGGAAAGGTCAGCACCCGCTGGCGGATGCGGGCCGTCTCGTCCGGGCCGATGGCGACCTCCCCCCGCTGTCGACGCCGCCAGTCCTGGTACACCGGCCAGATCAGGAAACAGCAGAGCGCGATGCACCCCGGATAGAGCGCCACGTTGTACACATTCACCAGCCACCAGAAGACCTTGACGTCCTGTGGCTCGGGGCCGACGACCCGCAGCAGGTTGTACGGAATGTTGACCGCACTGCCGAGCAGATGCGGCGCGAGTCCCAACAGAATCATCCCGGTGAAGGGACGCCGCCGGAGCCACGCGGGGCAGGGGCCGCCAGACGCGACTTGTTGCAGCGTCCGCCGCAGATCGACGACGCCATCCAGGGCCCGCGACAGGTCGTCCCCCGACCGCCAGCGCTCGGCCGGGTCGGGGGCGAGACCCTGTTGCAGCACGGTCAGGAGCGCCGGCTCGGAGAGCAGTTGCGGATGCGACCACAATCGCTCCGGCTCGCGCCGCTCGGCAGCCATCCGGCGAACGCGCTCCGTGGGGGTCAGCACCCCAGCCGGAGCCGGAAATGGCAACTCCCCCGTGAGCAGCTTGAACAGCATCACCCCCAGCGAATAAATGTCCGACTGCTCGGTCACGTCGGCGGGCGTGGCGGGATGCTCGGGATTGAACGCATCCAGATGCTCCGGCGACATGTACGGCAATGTGCCCCCGAAGACCTGCGAACCGTGCGGGACGTTGCGGGTGAAATCGGCCAGGTTGAAATCCACCAGCATCGGCCGGCCGTACTGGCTGACCAGCACGTTGCCCGGTTTGAGGTCGCGGTGCAGCACTCCATGGCGGTGCGCATGGGCGATGGCATCGGCCAGCCGGGCGATGATCCAGCAGACGGAGTCGACGTGGTCCAGCCCGCTCAGCCGTTGCCGGTCGGCGAGCTGCGCCGGGTCGAACTCCGCGGCGAGCGTCAGCCGCGCGTCGATCACCGCCAGCAAATCCGCGCCGGTCCACGACGACGATTTGTCCTGGAGCTCGGCCAGCAGGTTCTCGAGGTCGATCGAGGGCACATACTGCATGCACAGCATCCGCAGTCCATTCCGGATGATTTCCGCATGCACGCGGACGATGTGCGGATGGTCGAGCCGGGCCAGCGTGCGCCCCTCCTGGCCGACGCACGGCGAAACCTTGAGCGCAATCTGCCGCCCGAGCGACACCTGCCAGGCCAGATACACGACGCCGAACGCTCCGCGGCCCAGGACGGCGGCGATCTGGTAATCGTCGATCTGCTGGCCCGGGGCGAGCGACAGCGGATCATTGGTTGCGACGGGCGGCGCGGGCTGCGGCAGACTGGGCACGAACCCCCGCGACGTCAACGGAGGCCCGGACGCCTGCAGCGTGGATTCACGGAGCGCGGGGTCGTCGATCGAATCGGTGGAACCGCGCGAAGTGTCGGACATGGCCTCACGCCCCATCCGTCTGCCGTTCGAGGGCCGCGCGGCAATAGTCGAGCAACTGCAGTTCGATCAGTTCCTCGTCGAGCAGGTCGCGGCGATTCTCGGGGAGACTGTCGGTGACTGCGGCGAGCAGAAACTCCGCGAACAGCTCCCGCGCCCGGTGCAGCAGCACCCGCACGTTGGCCGAACTGATCTCGCGTCCTAACCGCTCGGAGACCGCGGCCGCAAGTTCGGGCGAGCGTGCGTCCGGCTGTTCGGCCCGCACCAGCAACACCGTGTGGTACGGTTTCCCCGTTTGCTGCTCGTCATTCGCCAGTTTCTGCCACGCCCGCGCCAGCAGATCGTCGCGCCAGCTTTTCAGGAAGGCGGCATCATCCGCGGAGTCCCCCGCCGGGGTTGAGTGAGCCGCCATCTGCTCCATGTCGGCCTCGACATGCGCCCCCTTTTTCCGGCGACGCTGGTGGTCGACAATCAGATGGTACAGGCAGGTCTTGAGAAAACTGCGGAATCGTCCCCGCTCCGGACTGACGTTGCGGAAATCCCCCCGGACGAACCGCAGGGAGAACTCCTGATACACCTCGTCGACACCGTCCTCGTTGCACAGCGCAGCCATCAAATACCGCCGGACTGCGCCGCCGTACAGCTCCAGCATCCGCTCCTGGGCGGGTCGCGCGTCCTCCAACTGTCCGGCGTGGGCACGGTGCACGACCGACCACAGGGTCTGGATCTGGCTCAGGTGATCGGCGGGATCGGACATGCCGGGGGCACACTCGTGAAGAATGTCGATACGGTTCCGTCTGGCCCGCAACTGCCGGCAAGTGTACCCGGTCACGTCGGGGCCGTCAGCCATGTTTCGCTTCGTGACGAGGGTGGTGGCATGGCCGCCCGGGCGGTACCATGCGGCTCCCCGATCCGCACGCTAGGGTTCCGCCATGACCGGCCGGCTGCTCAAGGACAAGCTGCTCAAAGGACAGACGGTCTACGGCACGCTGATTCAGCACGCCGTCAATCCCGCGATGGTGGACTTCCTGCCGCCGAACGCGCTGGACTTCGTGATCGTGACGGCGGAGCACAACGCGCTGGATCTCGCCGAGTTTCTCCCGCTGCGGTACGCGCTGGCGGCCAAGGGGATCGCGTGTCTGGCGCGAACGCACAGCCGTGACCCCGATGACGTGTCCAAGGTCTGCGACAGCTACGACGGCGTCGTCGTCCCGTATGTCGAGGACGTCGAGCACGCGCAGCGATTGGCCGCGGCGGCGGTCTACCGTCCGCTGAAGGGGGCGGCTTTGGACCGCGTGCTGAAGGAAGGCGTCTGGCCCAGCGACCGGACCCGCGACTATATCGCCAAGAAGTGTGCGGACACGCTGTTCATCCCGATGATTGAATCGGTCCGGGGCGTCGAGAACCTCGATGCCATCTGTTCGATTCCGGGCGTGATCGCGGTGTTCGTCGGCCCCAACGACCTGACGGTCAACATGGGGATCCCCAACGAGTACGATCACCCCGACCTCATCGCGATCCTGCAGCGGATCATCGACACGGCCAACCGGCGTCACGTCGCCGCCGGCTGCTGGTTCGCCGAGACGCAACAGGCGCTGCGGACGATCCGCCAGGGAGCGCGGCTGGTGGTCTTTTCGAACGACGGCGTCCTGCTTCGTGACGCCTTCGCTGCCGCGTTCAACGATCTGCGGCGGGGATGAAGCAGAGAAGAGGTCTTGCCACAAGAGGCACCAAAGTCACAAAAGGGATACGGAGATAACCGGTGATGGGTTCTCTTCCCCTTTTGTGTTTTCTGTGCCTTTTGAGGCTGGAAATCCTGTCCTCAGCCTACGCGGGTTCCAGGCCGCGCATCGTGCCGGTGGCGGTGGCGAAGCGGCTGGTTTCGAGGCCGGTCTGCTGCAGGACCGAGAGGTACAGGTTGGGCAGCGGGTAGTTCTTCTTCGTGTCGAACGCCAGGTGCTGGCCGTGACGGAAACCGCCGCCGGCGAAGAGCACAGGCATGTTGCGATTGTCGTGGCTGGAGGCGTTGCCGAGATTGCTGGTGAGCAGCACCGACGTGTGGTCGAGCAGCGTGCCGCCGTGGTCGTCGGTGTTTTGCAGGCTCCGCAGGAAGTCCCCCCACGCCCGGACGATCTCGGTTTCGACCAGCGCGAGCTGTTCCAGCTTCTCCTCGTCCTGGCCGTGGTGACTGAGGTTGTGATATCCCTCCTCGACGCCGGGAATCGGCACGACACCCCCGGACCCGCCGAAGTGCAGCGTGATGAACCGGGACGAATCCGTCGCCAAGGCCAGTCGGACCATGTCGCTCATCAGCCGCTGCCGGCCGACGAAGTCGTTCGGATTGCCGATGTCCACCGGCCGCGGGACGTCGACCTTCGGCTTCGGCCGGTTGGCCCAGGCTTCCGACTCGACCAGCCGCCGCTCCAGTTCGCGGACGCTGGTGAAGTAGGCATCCAGGCGGTCCCGGTCCCCGGCGCCGAGCTGCTTCTGCAGCGACTTCGCATCGTCCGCGACGAGGTCCATGATGCTCTGTCCCTCGCGGGCCCGCTGCGTCTGCCGCTCGCGGTCGCGGACCGAGTCGTTCACGAACAGCCGCGTGAACAGCCGGGCCGGGGAATCCTCGGCTGGGATCATCGAGCCGTTCTCGGTGTACGACGGACTGTTGCTGCCCGACAGCCCCAGCACCAGCGACGGGAACCGGGTCTTGTCCCCCAGATGCCTGGCGAGCAACTGGTCGAGCGAGATCGTATTCTTGGACTGGGCCGAGCTGCTCATCGGCGCCGCGGTCAGCAGGCTGGCTTCCGCGCGGTGCCCGCCCGACACGCCGGGATGCGACGATCCGGAGATCACCGTGAAGCGCTCGCGGAGGTCCTGGATCGGCTCCAGATACCGCGACGGCTGATAGTCGCGGCCGGCTTCCTTGGGGAACAGGTTCGGGCCGTGCAGGCCGAGCCCCAGCGTCATCGCCACAAACCGTCGCGGCGGCGGCGAGGCGGCCGGACTCGCGAACGCGGCGGTCATGGCGTTCAGCCACGGCAGGGCGAGCGCCACGCCGGCGCCCCGGAGCACGGTCCGGCGGCTGAGCTTCCGCTGGAAGTTGAACTGCACGTCGGCCATCGGAGCGGTCCTTTCGTTACTTGCTCACAAAGACGGGACTCAGCGCCACTTGTTCGATGAGGGAGCGGAATCCGTAATTGTCATCGGCAGCGGCATCGGCGATCTGGTCCACAATTCCCCGATCCGCGAACGAAACCGGGGCGCCAGTCCCATAGACTAACAGTTTCTCGGCGACATTGCGGGCCAACTGACGGGGATCGGCGGCAATCAACCTGCGGAAGTCGTCGACGTTCTGGAACTCCCGGCCATCGCTGAGCGTGTAGCTGGCATCGACCGTCGCGCCAGACTTCCGCCGGCCATCCACCAGCATCACGTAGTCCTCCCGCCAGCGTCCGGCGGGATCGAAGTTCTCGAGTGCAAAGCCCGGCGGGTCGATCTTCACGTGGCAGCTCGCGCACGCATCCTGCGAGCGGTGCTTGGCCAGCATTTCGCGGATCGTCTTTGCGCCGCGAATGTCCGGTTCGATGGCCGGCACGTTGTCCGGCGGCGGAGGAATCGGCACCCCCAGCAACCGTTCAGACACCCACACCCCGCGGACCACCGGCGACGTGTTCGACCCGTTCGCCGTGACCTTCAGAATCGCTCCCTGCGTGAGCACGCCTCCGCGGTGGTGCTTCGGCTCCAGCGTCACGCGGCGGAGCTCGTCTCCCGTCACCCCGTCGATGTTGTAGAACCGCGCCAGCCGGCTGTGGAGGAACGTGAAGTCCGATTCGATCAGGTTCGTCACGCTCAGATTGTCCCGGAGCATCGTCTCCAGATACGTCCGCGTTTCGTCGAGCATCCCGTTCTGGACGATGCTGTCGAACTCGGGAAACAGCTTGCCGTCCGGTTCGGTGAAGTCGATCAGGTCCAGATCCAGCCATTGGGCGGCGAAGTCCTCGACGAACTGCCGGCCGCCGGAACCGGACAACAAGCGCCGCACTTCGCCGCGCAGCACCTCCGGCTGGTGCAGCCGGCCGGCGTCAGCGAGCTGGCTCAGCGCCGCATCCGGCGGGCTGCCGGTGAGGAAATAACTCAGCCGCGCGGCGATGGCGTGGTCGTCGAGCGGGCCCGGCGCTTCCGTGAGGTACAGGAAGCGGGGCGAACACAGGACGGCCCGATAGCCAATCCGTAACGCCGCCGCCAGCTCCTCTCCGTCGTTCAGCGCCGCGCGAACCAACTCCTGATAGGGCGCGACATCCTCCGCGGACACCGGCCGGCGAAACGCCCGGCGGGCGAAGTTGGTGACCAGACGTTTCGCGTCCTCTTCCGGCGACTGCGACACAAGCCGGTACGGTTGCTGCCGCGAATCATTCCGCTGCACGACATTGCCGAACAGGCGCTGGCGGATGCCGTCGTCGTCCGGCCCGCGATGGAACCGCTCCATCGTCAACCCGTCAAAGGCAATGCCGGGAACGTCCTGAGGTTCCCCCTCGCCGACGCCGACCTGGCCCCCTTGGAACCGGCCCCGCTTGAGCGTGACGTCGCCGGGGCGGATCTCCAGCATGTGCCGGCGGGGCAGCCACGCCTCGAAGGTCAGCGTCCGTGGTTCGGGGGTGGCCTCGAACGATCCGACCCACGCCAGGAGCGGCGCGCTGGAGACGCACAGACCGCTGCGGACGGTGCACCACACGCCCCCCGTGGATGGCGGCTTGAGTCCTGACACCGTCACCGTGAAGCGGTACCAACCGTCCTCCGGGGCGGATGTCGCCGGGAGGCGACCGTAAAAGATCAGGCCCGACGACCAGGTGACCGCCTGCCCGTTGCGCAGTTCCGGCTCGCGGGTTCGTCGGCTGGGATCGGTGCGGGCGATCCCCGCCGCGTCGAATTCTCGCCGATAGCGGTCTTCCGGCGAAAATGCGCGGCGAAAGGCCTCGTCGAGCGCCACGTCCACCACAGCCAGGTGTCGTTCCAACTGAAAGTGCGACATCGATTGGCCGGTGGCCACCGTGGTGAAACTGCCCGGCGGCCGGACTTCATCCGGCAACTGGTCGGCGAGCGGGATGTCGATTCCCAGCAGATCCTGCAGTGATCGCTCCAACTCGCGCTTGGTGAGCCTTCGTCCGCGGACGCGGCCCAACTTGGCATCCTGTGCGTGCTGATGCGATCGCAGCCAGTCGCCGGTCGTCTTGAGAAACTCTGCTGCCGCTTGTGGCGGGAGTTTTTCGGCGTCCGGCGGCGGCATTTCGCCGTCGTTCACGCGGTCGAAAATGCGAACCCACCGCGTCATCACGGCGGCGTCGGTAAGATCCGTCGGAAGCGCGGTCAGGTCGAGTCCGGCTTGTGCCTCTTTTCCCTGATGACAGTCGGCGCAGTGTGTCTTCAGGAATGAAGCGGTCCGGTCCGGTACACCGGAGTCACCCGACCAGCCATACGGCGCGATGGCGCACCAGCAGACAAGCGCGAGCAGGAAAGAGTCGCTGACAGGGGAGGGGATGCGGGCCATCGTGCGCACATTCAGCAACTGGCGGGGTGGGGCTGGCAGAGCCGGCGGGACTTCCGTTGGGAACCGGTGTTCCTTAGTGTACCTTGAGATTTCATCGCGTCGAGGGGGAAGGACGGCAAATCCCCCCGGTCAGTCCTGAACAATGCGGGCCTGTCACTCGAAATGGGGAGCAGCAAAATGCGGATGCAGCACATGATCGGCCTGGCGAGTCTGATGGTCGTCCTCGCGGGGGTCGCCGTCAGCGCGGCGGACTTTGCTGCGGAACGGGCTCACAACTGGCATCAATGGCGCGGCCCGGAGGCCAACGGGCTTGCGCCCCTGGCCGATCCGCCCGTCGCATGGAGCCAGACCCGAAATGTGAAGTGGAAGGTCGAGATTCCCGGCCGTGGCAAATCGACGCCCATCATCTGGGGCGACCGGGTGTTCGTCACAACGGCCGTCGATACGCGGAAGGTGGTCGAAGGGGCGATTCCACCGGACCAGCAGCCGCAGCGGCAGTTCGGCATCAAATTCCCCAACACGCTGTACCGCTTCGTGGTGCTGTGTCTCGATCGGCAGACCGGCAAGCTTCTGTGGGAGCAGACCGCCGTCGAGGAATTGCCGCACGAAGGGCACCACGGCGACAACAGTTTCGCGTCGGCCTCCCCCACCACAGACGGTGAGTTTCTGTATGTTTCGTTTGGTTCGCGCGGCGTGTACTGCTACAGCCTGGACGGTGAGTTCCGCTGGAAGCGGAAGCTGAACGACGTCAGCACCCGCCTGAGTTTCGGCGAGGGAAGCTCCCCCGTGGTGCACGGCGACACGGTGCTCCTCAACCGCGACAACGAGACGGATTCGCGGCTGCTGGCACTTGATGCCCGCACGGGGGAATCGAGATGGGAGGCCCCGCGCGATGAGAGCAGCGCCTGGGCCACGCCGCTGGTCGTCAGGCACAACGGTCGCGTGCAGGTCATCACCAACGCCAGCCGCAAGGTGCGGAGTTACGACCTGGCGAACGGCGATGTGATCTGGCAATGCGGCGGCCAGGTGGGCAACGTCACGCCTTCGCCCGTCCTGCTGGGAGAGGACGTCATCTGCATGAGCGGCTACCGCGGCAGCATCGCGATGTCGCTGCCTCTCGCGGCCCAGGGGGACATCACCGACAGCGGGCAGATCGCGTGGCGTTACGACCGGGACACGCCGTACGTTCCCTCGCCGCTGTTGTATGACGACCTGCTGTACTTCAACAAATCGAACAACGGCGTGCTGACCGTGCTGGACGCGAAGACCGGCAAGCCAGTGCTCGAGGCCACGCGGATGGAGGGGATCAGCAACATCTACGCGTCGCCGGTCGCTGCGGCGGGCCGGGTGTACTTCGTGGCCCGCGACGGCACCACACTGGTCTTGAAGCACGGACCGATGCTCGATGTGCTGGCGACAAATCGGCTCGACGATTCGGTCGACGCCTCGCCTGCCATCGCCGGCCGGCAATTGTTCCTGCGGGGACAGTCGCACCTGTATTGCTTCGAGAACCAGCAGTAAGCCGCCCCCGTCCCTGGGTGCCACGGCCGTGTCGGCCGTGCGGATGCTCCACATGATTTGGAGCGCACGCACGGCTGACACAGCCGTGGCACCCAGGAGTTGCGCCCCCAGAGAAAGCCACGCTTGTCTATTCCCCGTGCCGCGTATGTGCATGTGCCGTTCTGCCGGCATCGGTGCGGCTATTGCGATTTCACGCTGATTGCCGGGCGGGACGACCTGATTGGTGATTTTCTCGCCGCGCTGGCCCGCGAACTGCGGTTGCCTCCGCACGACCCGCCCACCGGCCGCACGCCGCTCGACACGCTGTTCCTTGGTGGGGGCACGCCCACACATCCGCCGCCATCAGACCTGCGGACGCTGTTCGCGCTGTTGCAGGACCGATTCGACTGGAGCGACGAATCGGAAGTCTCCGTCGAAGCCAACCCGCTCGATCTCACCGACGACCAACTCGCGGTGCTCGACGAGTTCGGCGTCAACCGCATCAGTCTCGGCGTGCAGGCGTTCTCCGCCGAGACGCTGCGCTTGTTGGAACGGGATCACGCCCCCGAGGACATTCCGCGCATCGTCCAGCGCGTGCAGCGGCAATGTGACAACGTGTCGATCGACCTGATCTTCGGCGTGCCGGGGCAGTCCCTTGCGGAGTGGGAGCAGACGCTGCGACGGGGCCTTGACCTGGGTGTGCCGCACATCTCGACGTATGGCCTGACGTTCGAGTCCGGCACGGCGTTCGAGACCCGCCGGTTACGCGGGGAACTCGCCCGCACCCCGGAGGAGCTGGAACGGGAGATGTACGCCGCGGCCATGGAGATCCTCATCGCTGCCGGTTACGAGCACTACGAGATCTCCAACTTCGCCCGGCCCGGTTTTTCGTGCCGGCACAACCAGACCTATTGGGATGGTCGCGAGTACTTCGCGTACGGTCCCGGCGCCGCCCGGTATGTACGCGGCCGCCGCGAGACCAACGTCCGCAGCGTGCTGGGTTGGCTTGCAAAGCTGGAGCGGAACGAATCTCCGGTCGCCGACGCCGAAGAGCTGTCCCCTGAAGCCCGCGCACGAGAGTTGATCTTCCTCGGACTCCGCACCAGCCGCGGGATCAATCGCCGTGAGTTCCGCGAACGGACTGGTTTCGCGCTGGACGAACTGGTCGGCGATGCGATTCGCTCGCAGATCGCCAGCGGCCATCTGCAAGACGACGGCAACGCGATCCGGCTCACACGCGAGGGAAAGTTCGTCGCCGACCGCGTGGTCGCGGCGTTTCTGTGAACGTCTGCCTTCTTGCCTTCACCCTCCGTCAATGACGGGGGGCCGAACGACCATCGACATCCATTGAAGCGCTCGGCCCCCGGTCATTGACCGGGGGCCAAGACGACAATGGTCACGCCACGGGCAGCAGTTCGTCGATTGGCGAACCGCTGGGCAAAATCGGCATCGGCCGGCCGCGGCGGTCGAGGAAGGCGTGGTGGTGGTCGATCCCCAGGTGACGGTACACCGTGGCCCACAGATCGTTCGGGGTCAGCGGGCGGTCCTTGGGATGTTCTCCCTTGGAGTTCGTCGAACCGATCACCTGGCCGGTCCGCATCCCGCCGCCGAACGTGATCAGCGACATCGCCTGCGGCCAGTGGTCGCGGCCGGGCTGCATCACGCCGGTTTGCGTGCCAATGGATTCGGAAATCCGCGGCGTGCGGCCGAACTCCCCGGTAACGATCACCAGCGTGCGGCGGTCCAGGCCACGGTCGTAGATGTCCTCGATGAGGGCGGTCACTGCCTGGTCGTAAATAGGAAGCCGGACCTGCAGGTCGTCGAACATGTGACAGTTGACGGCGTGCGAGTCCCAGTTGTAGACCCCCTGCTTGAGGTGCGCGATCCCGGACTGGTACGGATTCTCGATGATCACGCTGACGAACGTGCAACCGGCTTCAACCAGTCGGCGAGCCAGGAGCAGCCGCTGGCCCCAGGCGTGCTGGCCATAACGGTCGCGCAAGGCCTGGTCTTCCTGGCCGAGGTCGAACGCCAGCTTGGCGCGGTCACTGGTGAGCAGGTTCATGGCCCGCTGATGGAACTGGTCCATCGAGTCCATCAGCCCGGACTGGTCGGCCTGCCGGCGGAACTGGTCGAACTGCGCGAGCAGCGTCGTTCGGTCGTCCAATCGTCCGGAGACCTCGGCGATGGGGGCGATGTTGGGCACCTTGAAATCGGCCTGGCTTGGATCGCCGGGGACCATGAACGGCGTGTAGGCCGGGCCGAGGTACGCCGCCCCCTGGCTGAAGGTGTCCACCTGATCGCGGCCGCGTTCCACGATGCAGACGTAGTTGGGGACTGCGGCGCAGCGTTGTTCGACCGACTTGGCGACGATGGACCCGACGGCGGGGGCGTCATTCTCGAAGCCGACGGGCGATTTCGGATCGCGGCCGGTCATGAACCGCTTGTGTCCGCCGCCGTGATCGGCGAATTCATGAGCGATCGACCGAACCACGTTGTATTTGTGCGCGAGCCGGGCATGACGGGGCATCAACTCGCAGACGTCGAGGCCCGGGACTGTCGTCGCGATCGGCTTGAACAGGCCGCGATATTCGGCGGGAGCGTCCGGCTTGAGGTCGTACATCTCCATGTGGGGCGGACCGCCGGGAAGCCACACGAAGATCACGGACGGATCGGCTTCGGAGGGGCCGGGTTGCCCTGCCTGTGCCGACCTCAACTGAAAGAACTGCGGCAAGGCCAGGCCGCCGAGCCCGAGGACGCCGGCGCGGAGAATCTCTCGACGAGCCACAGGGCCGGAGCAAAGCCGGGGCAACGACGTCATGGCGGTACCTACAGGGCGAGTCGGCAGGCAGGGGAATCAGGCGGGTTAGACAAACCGATCATCGGCCGGTGGTCTTTGTCCACCGGTGGATTTATTATCGGCGGGCAGCCGGGAACATGTCAACACATTCCGATCCGTTCGGCGGTGATCCCAACGACCATCAGCCTCGTTGTGATCAGCGCCCCCCCCCTTCCAAGGCCGAATATGACGACGCCCCCCGTTCCCAAGCCCCCGCCGCCCGCGGCTCCGCCGCCCATCAGCAGTTATGACACGCTGCGGGCGGACCAGATCGTTGCCACGGCCGAGCGATTGGTTCGGCGGATCGAAGAGCGGTTCCCGGCGTCGGGTCTGCGAAACGTGGCCGAATCGTTGACCGACGTGGCCCGCAAGGCGATGCAGCGTTCCGAGCGCATCCGGCGGCCGTTCTATCTGATGCGGCTGGTGGCGACCGTGTTGATCGGCTGCCTCCTGGGCCTGCTCGGTGCGATGGCCTTTCAGGTCAAGATCCGGGCCGATGATGAACTGTTCCAGTTCGAGCACTTCGTCCAGACGCTGGAAGCCGGGTTGGGAAGCATGGTGTTCATCGGTGCGGCGATAGTGTACCTGGGCAGCCTGGAGCGGCGCTGGAAGCGCGAGCGGTTGCTCGCCGCCATGCGGGAACTGCGGGCCCTGGCGCACATTGTCGACATGCACCAGTTGACGAAAGACCCGGAATCGACGCACCAGAGCCGGCCGACGGCGTCGTCTCCGAAGCGGACGCTGACCACGTTTGAGCTGGGCCGCTACCTCGACTATTGCAGCGAACTGCTGTCGCTGATCAGCAAGGTGGGGGCGATCTACGTGCAGGAGTTCCCCGACCCGGTGGCCCTCGACGCCGCGGACCAACTCGCGCAGCTCACCAATGACCTGTCGCGGACCATCTGGCAAAAAATCATGATTCTGGACCGGGCGGTGGAGGCGGCGCCAACGCGCCCCGCACCGTCTTCTGCCGGCGATGCTGTCAGCCCGTGATGGTTTGCCAGCCGGTCAGCAGGAAGGTGTCGCGGTGCAGGTTCCCCTCGCCGATGATCTCGGCCCCCACCAGTTTGTCGAGCTGCGGGTCGCCGAACGGATTGGCCCCTACGCGGCGCAGGCGATAAGTCGCCTCGGTCGTTTGGAGCATCACGGCCTCGTGTTCGCTCTTCGACCCCGGGGCGTACTGGCGGCGGATGACTCGGCCACGAAGCTTCATGACGGCACTTGTCAACGGCTCTGAAACTGACGGACTTCCACCAGACCATCATACTCGATGGCCTCGAATCCGCGCACGATCAGGCCGACTTTCTGGTCGGCGGCCTCCGCAAGCTGACGCTCCATCACGACATGCACCGTGGTGGGCCGCAGGGTCGATTCCGCAGGCCCCGCGGCGGCGGAAGCCAGCGCGAGCTTGGCGGCGGGACTCATGGGCGCAGCGGCGGCCTGGGCCTTGGCCGTGGGGACTTTTGCCGACAACAGGACCGGATGCGTCAGATTCATCTGGGCGGCCCATTGTCGAAGCAGATCCAGCGGCGACTTGGGGGACTTGGCCGCTGCCGCCGCCACCTTGGCCTTGGGCGCCTGCCAGGCTTCCACGACGGTCTCCGCGGAGATCGCCGTCAAAGCCGCGGCGGTGTTGCTCCAGTTGAGCAACGATTGCCGGCGGGAATTCCGGGCCAGACGTTCCATCGCCAACACGGCGGATTGTCCCGCTTGAGCACCACCGACGGTCAGCGCGGCGGGCTTCCACTTCGGCAGGGCGGCGACGGCATGGGGGCTGACAGCCGTTTGCACCGGCGTTACAGAAGGATCTGCCAACAGAGCAAACTGCGCAAACGTCTTCAGGTCCGTGGGAGTGAACGGCCCCGGTTTGTCCAGGTACTTGAGCCGGGCCGTCAGGCAGGCCCGGCCCACAGACGCTCCTTTGCGGACCTCCTTCAGGAACTCCAGGCAGAGGATGTCGGCGTAGTCCGTTCCGTCTGTGGGGCCATAGGCGATCGTGGAACTGCCGAAAAACCCATACGCTTGTTCGCCAAGATAGGCATTGCAGATGCCGATTTCGCCCATCGCCAGTTGCGGGTCGTACAACTCCGCGCCGTAACAGCACTCGGCGGCGACCACCGTGCCGTTGGCGACATGTCTGGGCAAATCCGACGACGACAAGGCCGTCGGGTATTTCTTGTCGAAATCTGGCTCCGGGCCGACTTTCTCACCAGTGAAGCTCGGCGTGGCCGTGTTGCCGTGGCAGTTGATGAACTGAGCGCGCGACTTGAGGGCGGCGTCGGGCCACGGCGGCCCTTTCGGAGGAACAACGTTCAGGCCGGCCGTCGATTGAAAGATCGACTTCAGGCTCTTCTTGGTCGAACCCATCCAGGTGGCCGTGCTCAGCGCGAAGCAGGCGTCGTACTCCTTGACCGGCCGCTGCTGATAGCCGGCCGCCGTCTTCAAGACTCCTTCCAGATAAGCGACATCGCCAGCGCTGGTGACATCGGGCAGGCGGCCGACGACCCGCGTGGGGTTGAGGAACTTCCGGACGTCGGTCGAGTACGCGGCGTCGCAGGCATAGGGCAGGTCGCTGTCAACAAGCTGGTCCGGATCGTCCGATTCGCCGGTCTGTGGGTTGATGGCGTACAGCGGGTTCTTCAGCGGCTGGTGCGGGATGACGTCGGTCGCTCCCAGCAGCATCAGGTAGGCCGGGCGGGTCGCCTTGAACACCTTGTCGATGGCTCTCTTGTTGGCCGCGGCATCCGAGGCCTGCGTCGCCTTGACCGCAGTCCCTTTGTATTTCTTCATCGCGGCGGCGCTGCCCAGGTCGACCACAATGGTGTTCAGCCCTCGTTGGGCATCGGCGTCGACCAGCTCCTGCAGGGCGGTGTTGATCCGCGAAACCTGACTGCCATATTTGCGTTTCAGGACGGCCTTATTCGTGACAATGACTTTGTCGATCGGTGCGGCTGGCATGATGTGGCCCTTCGTTGATTGCAACAGGAAAACGGGGCGTGTGATGCTCCGATTCTAACGGCGGAACCGGCGCCAGGCACAGCACATTCGTCGCGACCCCCAGACGGAGGCTGCTGTCCGCCATTGTATTTCGTCGCTCACGGGCGAAAATGGGGAGCGTCGGCGATGCCTATCGGCAGGCCGCCCGGTGTTCTCTCGGAGTCTAGCGGATCGGCCGGATGCTGCAGGTCAGCGTGGTTTGTTTTCTCGCCAGCTATGCGCTGGCGTTCGCGCTCGAGCTGACCCGGTTGCTGCGCCGCAGTCTGCCCGGTCGTTGGGTCACGCTGGGGGTGACCGCAGCCGGGCTGGTGGCGCAGACCATGTTTCTGTTGCTGCGCGTCCAGCAGACGCATTTGCCGCCGTTGCTCAGTTCCATGCAGGACTGGCTGCTGGTGCTGGCCTGGCTGATGGTGCTCGTGCATTTGTTCGTGTCGCTGATCGACCGCGAGCTGGCCACGGGCTTCGTCGTCTGGCCGCTCGTCCTCGGGCTGATCGTCGCGTCGCAGTTCGTGTCGGCGACCGCCGGGACTGCGGCTACGGCGCATCGCAACTGGACGATGCTGCACGTGGCGCTGCTGGTCTTCGGGATTGCGGGGGTGGCCGTTGGCTTCGTCGTCAGCCTGCTGTACCTGTGGCAGCATCGCCGGTTGAAACACCCCCACGGAAACTGGCGCGGACTGGCGCTCCCCAGCCTCGAACGCCTGGCCCGGCTGAACCGCTGGTCGCTGCTGGTGTCGGTCCCGTTGCTGACGTTCGGCATGCTGATCGGCGTGGGGCTCACGCTGTCCCGGCGGCCGGAACTCGACGTCCACGCCGCCTGGACCGATCCCGTGGTCCTCGTCAGCGGCGTCTGTTGGCTGCTGATGACCGGCGTGTTCGTCTGGCTGCTCGCCGGCCAGCGCCCGCAGGGGCGGCAGGTGGCGTGGCTGACGTTGTGGTCCTGCGGGTTTCTGCTGTTGACGACGGTCGGCGCGCAGGTGCTTGCGGCATCGATCGAGTTGCCCGCGGTGCACGGCGCAAAAGTCCCCGTCGCGCCGCCGCTCGGCGACCAGGGAAACGCGGAGGCGCTGCCATGAACCTCTGCGTCATCTCCTGCACGCATCAAACGGCGTCGCTCGCCGTTCGCGAACGGCTGGCGTTCCCGAATGCCGAAAGTCTTGAGCGGGCCTATCAGCGCCTGCGGGAACTCTATCCCTCGCTGGAAGTGGTGATTCTCTCGACCTGCAACCGCGTGGAGATCTACGCGGCGCAATCGCCGAACGCTGCACTGCCGTCACTGGCCCAGTTCTCGCAATTCCTGTCGGAGTTCCACCGGGTGCCGCTGGACGAGTTCGTCGGTGAACTCCGCGAGTTGTCCGGCCCGCCGGTGGTGCGGCATCTGTTCGACGTCGTGAGCAGCCTCGACAGCATGGTGCTCGGCGAACCGCAGATCGTCAGTCAGGTGAAGGAGGCGTATCGACTCTCCGAGGCCTGCGAAGCCTGCGGCCCGCTGACGCACGCGTTGTTCCAGGGGGCGATCCGCGTCTCCGGCCGGGTGCGGACGGAGACGAAGCTCGCCGAGGGACGCGTGTCGATCGCCAGTGTGGCGGTCGGCCAGTTCGCGCGGAACATCTTCGACCATTTCGCCGACAAGCTGGTGCTGGTGATCGGCGCCGGGGAGATGGCCGAGGAGGCGCTGCGATACCTCAAGGATGAGGGGGTCCGTGAGGTCGTCGTCGCGAATCGCAGCCTGGAACGCGCGCAGCGGCTGGCCCAGGCCTGGGGGGGCGTCCCCGTGCCCTGGTCGGACTTCGATCACTGGTTGGGTCGGGCCGACCTGATCGTCAGCACGACGGGCGCGGACAAGCCCATCGTCGACGCACCGCGGTTCCTGCAGTCCCGCATCGGCCAGCGCGAGCGGACGGTGTTCATCCTCGACCTGGGAGCCCCGCGCGACTTCGCCCCGGCGGTCGGCGAATTGGACAACGTGTTCCTGTACGACATCGACAGCCTGCAGCAGACCTGCGAGGAGAACCGCAGGGCCCGCGCCCGCGAGATCGAGAAGGCGCAGCGCATCATCGAGGACGAAACGGCAAAGTTCCTGACCGAGTTCTACTTCCGGGCCGGCAGCGAACTGGTGGTCCGCCTCCGCGGCGAATGGCATGACGTCGCCCAGCAGGAACTCGAACGGCTGTTCCGCAAGTCCAGCCATTTCGACGACGCCGACCGCGAGGCGATCGAACAGACCGTCCAGCGGATCGTCAACAAGCTGCTGCACCCCCCGCTGGAAGCCCTCCGCGACGAATCCAAGGACGAAGTCGCGCACGGATTGTTGAGCGCGCTGAAGCGGTTGTTTGGGCTGTGAGCGGGGATTGATCCCTGAACTCAACGAATTGAAGCCTGAAGCACTAGCGAAGTCGTCTTGCATTCGACTTCGCTTCAGGCGTCGATTTTCCTCGTTCCCAAGCTCCCAGCTTGGGAACGCACTCGCCGCGAAGCTCCGCTTCGCAACGGGTGGTACGGAGAATCGACGCACGTCCGGTGACTTCGTGCACAATCCCGCCGATTGAGGTCGTGACGGACTGGTTGGCAGGTCGAATCACCAGTAGCGGGTCGCCAAGCAGAGCTTGGCCGCGAGTGCGTTCCCAAGCGGGAGCTTGGGAACGAGGGCAAAGACAAGGAGGCTGTTCCACTCGCTACTTCAACATCCCGTACTTCTTCATCTTGTTGTACAGCGTCACGCGGCTGATGCCGAGTTCCTTCGCGGACTTGGTGCGGCTGAAGCTGTTCTTGAACAGTGTCTGCTCGATGATCTCCTTCTCGGTCAGCGCCATCTGGCCGCCCAGGCTTTGCGAGTGGATCATCGCGGCAGGCTGCACGGAGGGGGAGCCGCCGGGGAGGATCACCGTCGGGTCGTTCGTCGGTCCGACCGCGCCGGACAGGATGTGCCCCGGCAGGTGCTGCGGTTCCAGCACGCCGCCGCGGCAGTAGATCACCGCCCGCTGCACGACGTGCTCCAGTTCGCGGACGTTCCCCGGCCAGGGGTATTCCAGCAGCGCCTGGAACACGCCCGCGTCGATGTGCTCGATCCGCACGCCGTGCTTGACAGCGAACTGCCCGATGAACTTCCGCACGAGGGGCACAATGTCCATCTTCCGCTGCCGCAGCGGCGGAATGACGAACTTCAGCATATTGAGGCGATAGTAAAGGTCCGGCCGGAAGCGGTGCTGTTCGACCAGGGGTTGCAGGTCCAGGTTGCTGGCGACGATCAGCCGGGCCTTGGAATGCTGCGTCTGGTTGGAGCCGACGGGCTCGAACTCGCCGGTCTCGATCACCCGCAGCAGTTTGACCTGCTGCTCCAGGCCCAGGACGTCGATTTCGTCCAGCAGGATCGAGCCCCGCCGGGCCGCGAGGAATTTTCCTTCCTTGTCCTGATGCGCGCTGGTGAACGAACCCTTGACGTGGCCGAACAGCTCGCTTTCGATGAGATCGTTGGGCAACGCCCCGCAGGCCACCGGCAGGAACGGCTCCATCCGCCGCGGCGAGACTTCGTGAATCAGTCGGGCGAGGTACGTCTTGCCGGCGCCTGTTTCCCCGATGAGCAGAATCGTCACGTCATGCCGGGCCGCCACCTCCAGGTCCAGGAGGACCTGTTTGAGCTGGGGCGAGTTGGTTTCGAACCGGCGGCTGATCCCGGTCAACGTGCCGATGGGAGGCTCTTCCGCGACAACGGGCACGGTGATGTCTTCCGCAGCCGCGGGCGGTTCCTCGGCTCCCCACAGATCCTGGAAGGCCTGCAGCACGGCCTGGCGGTCGACGCGCCCCTGCACGACCGGCAGATGGTGCTCCACCATTCGCCGGGCGAGCGATTCCGGGCAGCGCTCCGGCGCCAAAACGACCAGCCGCGAGCCTGGCAGCCGCGATTGAATGGCCTCCAGCGTGCGGGACTCCTGCTGGCTACCCAGCCCGGCGAGACGGAAATCCGTGACGATTGCCTGCGGCTGAATCCATCGGGCGAGGTCCAGCAGCTCGTCGAGGTTGTCGCAGACCCTGACCTCGGCCCGCCCCTTAAGCCACGCGGGCAGGTCGGCGACAAGTTGTTGATCGCGGCTCAAGACCACCAGCATCGGATGAGTCATGCGTGCGTGCTCCGCCGGTATGGGCGAATCGAGGTTGGCGGCGTCGGGGTTCGTTGTCGTCGGTCGTCAACAATCCCGAGCGCCTGCCATGCCGCATGAACAAATCCGATGCCACGGCGCTAGCGCCGGAGAACATTGCCCCGCAAAGAGCGATGGACGCGCCACTTGCGCGCGTCACGATTTTCTAACAGCCGCGCAATGGCGACATCGCTTGCGGCGAAACCGCAACGCGAAACGGGGACGAATGATGCCGGAAGGCAACGCTGACTAGTTGCGATGACGTTGTGAACTGGACACCGACGATGCAAGGATTGGCTTGGGTTACTGGCCCAAACGTCACGGCAGACTGGACCTGTCGCGCTCGGCTACGACTTCGTCGAGCAGACCAATCAACTCGGAATCTGTGACCGTCTGTCGAATCTTACGCAGCCGACTTGAAACACCCACTGCCAGATTCAACGAAAGGGCGAGGACGGCGAAGTATTGTGATTCGCCAGCCTGCTCGGCGAGGACGATCAGAGGCTCGGCCAACACAGGATCGTCGTAATGGGTCGCGATCTGCGTGCTCCAATACTTCGCTTCAGGCGTTCCCGTTGAAAGGGATCTGACAAGATGTGGAAGCACGTCATCATTTGGGAAGTGCCAGATGACCTTGTCGATCAATTGAAACACACCGTGTCCGTCACCATCGTTGAACACGCCCAGAAGAAGCGGAATGCAGCGTGGGTCAGGTGAAGCAAGGAAATATTCGCGAACCTCGTTCAACGTCTGGATCAACTCGTCGGAACAGCGCGACTGCGGCGGCAGCGGTTGATTTGCGCGCAGGAACGCCAGAGCGTCATCTGCAGTCATGGACTGATGTCCGACTCGTTGTCGCTACCCAGTCTTGCAGGGGACCCAGGGGCCGTCAGCCCCCATACCCCGTGAAAATCCGGTCCATCCGCTGCGAGATCTCCGCCAGCCGGTCGCGGTCGCCGCCGCGGACCTCGGCGGTGGCCCAGCCGCTGTAGCCGATGTCCCTGAGCGCCGCCAGCACGGCGGGCCAGTCGCAGCCGTCTTCGCCGTCGCCGATCTCCGCGCGGAACCCCTTGCGGACCCCTTCGTCGTCGGCGATCTTGCGGCTGTACTCCTTGATGTCGAGCTTGCCGATCCGCTTCCCGAGCACCTGAATCCAATGCTCGGGCCAGCCGTAGCGGATGATGTTGCCGACGTCGAAGTACGCCCCGACCAGCGGCGACTCGAACTCGTCGATGTACCGCGCGTATTCCAGCGGGCTGAGCAGGAAATTGTTCCACACGTTCTCGAAGAGGATGCGGATGTTGAGCTCCTCCGCCAGCGGCAGCGCCTTCTTGATCTCCGCCTGCGAGCGCTTGTAGGCGTCCGCGTAGCTGACCTGCTTGCTCACGACGGCGGGCACCAGCAGCACGGTGTCGCCGCCGTAGACCTTGCAGTCCCGCAGCGCCGTCTTGAGCGCTTCGACCCCCTCAGCCCGCACGGCGGGATCGGGGTCGGAGAGCGGTTTCCTCCAGTGGTCGTAATCGACGACGCCATGCACGATCAGGCCGGACGAATCCTGCGCGCGGCGGACCTCGTCGTGATCGGCGGGGCGATCCATGTCGATCCCCTCGAAGCCGACCTCTTTGAGCATCTTGAACTTCTCGGCCAGCGG
>Ga0073934_10004026_pt1 | contig 25312 bp, 19 predicted proteins | sample LarsenN4metaG_FD_76834 | JGI IMG/M metagenome (GOLD analysis project Ga0073934, IMG submission 76834) | Hot spring sediment bacterial and archeal communities from British Columbia, Canada, to study Microbial Dark Matter (Phase II) - Larsen... ... | reverse complement strand
GGACAACATCGGGATGGACGTGGCGCTGATCACGCCGGTGGCGCTGGAAGAGGGGCTGCGGTTCGCGATCCGGGAAGGCGGGCGGACCGTGGGCGCCGGCGTCGTCACCAAGGTCACGGAGTAGGAGCGGAGCAATGCCGAGAGACATCATCACGCTCGCCTGCAGCAACTGCAAGCGGCGGAACTACACCACGATGAAGAGCAAGAAGAACGACCCCGATCGGGTCGAGATGTCCAAGTACTGCCGCTGGTGCAAGCGGCACACGCCGCACCGCGAGACCCGGTGACCGCGGGCACCCCGCCGGGCGGTTTCGTTCGCAGAGCCGCGCAGCGGCGGGCCATGGCGGGAGCCGTGCGGTAGGCGGGGCGATACGGTAAGATTAGGAAGAGACAGGCCACCGCATAGTCTGACCGCTCGCGCAGGGGCGTAGCTCTAACTGGCAGAGCGCTGGTCTCCAAAACCAGATGTTGGGGGTTCGAATCCCTCCGCCCCTGCCACAGAAGCATACTTACTCAGCTGCTCCCCGCCCACGAGGACGATCGCTTTCCCCAGGTCTCCCCGGATTTCTGCGGTGCCGTCCGGGCCGATAACCCTGGGCAAGATCCTGGGTGAATGCCGCCCTCGCCACACGAGCGCCGGCGTTCTCAGTTCTTCTCAAGAAGGTGGCTACGTGGCGCGTGACGAGCTGACCCAACTCCTCGAACGCGCTCCCCTTGACCCGGCCTTTGTGCATGATCTCACAGGTGTGACGGGCGCCACCGTCGAGGACCTGTGACGCCTGAAGGGAAGGCGGCGACCGAACGCGGCCTGCTTTCCACCTCGGTGTTCATTGCCCAGGAAACTTGGCGGGCGCGCGCGAGCCTGCCGGCGATGGCGGCGGTGTCCATAGTCTCGCTCGCCGAACTCCATCTCGGCGTCCTTCTCACAGAAGATCCTCACGTCCGGGCCCAACGCCTCCGGACGCTTTCATCGGTGGAAGCGTTGTTTCAGCCGCTGCCGGTGGACGCCGCGGTGGCAAGGACTTTCGCCGAGCTTGTGGCCGAGGCACGCCGACAGGGGAGGCGGCCGAAGATCATGGACACGTGGATCGCCGCCACTGCGGTGACGCACGGTCTGCCGGTCTACACGCAAGACAAAGACTTCCGTGCTATTCCCCGGGCACACGTGATCCGGATCTGAGCGCGCCCCGGACAGGGCGCAGGGGATCGTCCACACCATGAGCATGGTGTGGAGGACTGCCTGCTGAGGGATTTGGCCGCGCGTGGCGCTGGGGCGACCGGCGCCGTCCACCTCCCGGAGGCTTCCGGCGTCCCGGAGTCAGAGTGGGGCGCTCATAAGCGCGCGGCGCGTATTCGAGGCATTCCACCTCGACTGAACTAATGTCTAGCGACGGTCCTTCCTGTGGTACTGGATAGGGAGACGCCGAGTTGATGGACGGTGTACCGTGCTCCGGTCGGGTCTCACGGGCTTCCGGTTCCGCGTCTTCGTGCTGTTCCTCCTGGGGGTCATCCCGCTGGCCGGCCAGGCCGTGTATTCGGCCGTCGAGCAGCGGGAGATCCTCACGCGGGCGGCATTCGACGACGCGCTGCGCGCCGCGGAACTCGCCGCCGCCGATCACGGCCGCCTGATCGAAGGCACGCGACAGCTCCTTACCGCCCTGGCCCGCCTACCTGAGGTGCAGGGCGACGACCCCCTGGGCTGCAGCCGCGTGCTCGCCCGCGTCCTGACCGAGCACGAGTACGTCGCGAACCTGGGGATGGCGGGAACGGACGGCTTCGTCGCCTGCAGCGCCCTCCCCACGACCACGCACGTGTTCGTCGGCGACCGCGCCTACTTCACGCGGGCGATGACCTCCGGCCGGTTCTCCGCCGGCGAGTTTCAGGTCGGCCGCATCACGGGCAAACCGCAGATCAACTTCGGCTATCCGCTTGCGGACGCGGACGGGACCGTCCTGGGCGTGCTGTACGCAGCCTTGGATCTGTCCGCCCTGAGCCGGCTCACCACGATCGCCACCGCCGGGCTCCCCTCGGATTCCACGCTCATGATCGTCGACACGCGCGGCACGATCCTCCTCTACCATCCCCGCTCCGAACGATGGGCGGGGAAGCAGGTGGACGACACGGGGATCGTCCAGGCCATGGTCCGCCACCACCGCGGGGTCCTGCAGGCGCCCGGGCTCGACGGGAGGACGCGCTTATACGGATATGCGCCCCTGGGCGTGGACGCGGCATCTGTGTACGGCCATGTGGCGGTCGGCATCCCGGTGGAGACGGCCTTCGGTCCGGCGCGCCGGGTGCTCCTCCAGGACGTGGGAGGCATGTTGGGAGTCGGCCTCCTGCTGCTCCTCGCGGCGCTGTTGTCGGGGGAACACCTCATCCTCCGCCCCGTCCGCCGCCTGGTCGACGCCACGCAGCGCATGCAGCAAGGAGACCTCTCCGCGCGGTCCGGGATCCACCGGGGACTGGGGGAGCTCAGCACGCTGGGGACCGCGTTCGACCAGATGGCGGCATCGCTCGAACGCTTCACCGGGCGGCTGCAGGAGGCGGAATCGAAGTACCGTGCGCTGGTGGAGCAGTCGCTGACGGGCGTCTACATCATCAGCGATGGGCGGTTTGTCTATTTCAACGAGGCGGGGGCCAGGATCTTTGGGTACGAGGTGGAGGAGGTCATCGGCAGGCTGGGCCCGCAGGATCTCACCCATCCCGACGACCGGGCCACGGTCCGGCAGCACATTCAGGCGCGGATGGATGGGACGGTGGAGGCGGCGCACTACACGTTTCGCGGTCTCCGCAAAGACGGCGGCACCGTCGACATCGAAACGTTCGGCCGGCGGATCCCCTACGATGCCGGCACGGCCATCATGGGCACGTTCATCGACATCTCCGAGCGCCAGCGGGCGAAGGCGCAGCTCGAGCGGCAGCTGGATCGCCTCGGCGCGCTGAGGACGATCGACATGGCCATCACGGCCAGCCTCGACCTGCGCCTCTCGCTCGCGGTGATCCTCGATCAGGTGGTCACGCAGCTGGGGGTGGACGCCGCCGACGTCCTGCTGCTCGACGGCTCCACGAGCCGCCTGGCGTTCGCCGCCGGCCGCGGGTTCAGGTCGGCGCGAACCCCGCGCGCCCCCCTCGGGCTGGGGGAGGGCTACGGCGGACGGATCGCCCTGGAACGCCGCCCCATCACCGAGCCGAACCTGCCGGAGGCGGCCGGGTTCGTCCGCAAGGATCTCATTGAGGCCGAAGGGTTCGTCGCGTACTGCGGGGTCCCGCTCGTGGCCAAGGGCCAGGTCCGGGGCGTGTTGGAGATCTTCCATCGGGCGCCGCTCAAGATGGATCGCGAGTGGCAGGCGTTCCTCGAGACCCTGGCCGACCAGGCCGCCATCGCCGTGGACAATGCCGTGCTCCTCAGCGATCTCCAGCAGGCCAACGCCAACCTCGTGCTCGCATACGACACGACCCTCGAGGGGTGGTCCAGAGCGTTGGATCTCCGGGACCGCGAGACGGAAGGGCACACGCTGCGCGTGACGGAGACGACCGTCCTGCTCGCCCGGGCCATGGGCATGAGCGAGGCGGACATCGTGCACGTGCGGCGCGGCGCCCTCCTGCACGATATCGGGAAGATGGGCATCCCCGACCGGATCCTGCTCAAGCCGGGTCCCCTCACCGAGGACGAGTGGGCCGAGATGCGCCGCCACCCGGCGCTGGCGCTCGATCTCCTGTCGCCCATCGCCTACCTGCGGCCCGCCCTGGACATCCCGTACTGCCATCACGAGCGATGGGACGGCAGCGGCTATCCGCGGGGGCTGCGCGGGGAGCAGATTCCGCTGGCGGCCCGGATCTTCGCCGTCGTCGATGTCTGGGACGCGCTCCGCTCCGACCGGCCCTACCGGCCGGGCTGGCCGGAGGAGCGGGTCCGGCGCTATCTGCGGGAGTCGGCGGGAACATTGTTCGATCCCGCGGTCGTCGATGTCTTCCTGACCCTGGATCCGGCCGCCGTTCCGGGCGCCGTCGGAGCTGTTCGTTGACAGAGGGGAGACCCCACACCTATAATCTGATGTGGCCGTAGAGTCTTTTTCTTTTTATGGGGGATTTCGTGGCCCGGACAACCGACGTAAAGATGACCCGGCCGGTGCCCCGCGCGGTGCCGGCGCGGGGGCCGAACGTGATCGAGCGGATCAGGCGCTACCTCCGCGAGGTCCGGGCCGAGCTGACACGCGTGGACTGGCCCAGCCGCCAGGAGATCATCGCGATGACCGTCGTGGTCGTCGTCGTACTCCTGGCCATGGCGCTCTACCTGGGGGCCTGGGACCTCCTGTTCAGCTGGCTGTTCCAGCGCGTCCTCGTCCGTTCCTAGCCGTCGAGTCCCCGGAGAGCCCCGCATGATGGAAGAGAAAGTCGACGAGATCATCAGATCGGTCTTCCGCGACGAGGAGCCGGAACCGGTCCCGGAGGAGACGCCCGAGGCGGGTGAAGCCGCCGCGGAGGCGCCCGGGGCGGAAGCCGCCGAGCCGGAAGCGCCGAAGGATCCGCGCCTGAAGTGGTTCGTCATCCATACCTACTCAGGCTACGAGAACAAGGTGAAGTCCAACCTCGAACGCCGCATGCAGTCGATGCGCTCGCAGGGCGGCGAGAAGATCACCCAGGTGCTCATCCCCACCGAGAAAGAGAAGGAGATCAAGGGGGGGAAGCGCCGCGAGGTAGACCGCAAGATCTACCCGGGGTACGTCCTGGTCGAGATGATCATGGACGACGACTCGTGGTACGTCGTGCGGAATACGCCCGGCGTCACGGGGTTCGTCGGCTCAGGCGCCCGGCCCGTCCCGCTCGACGACGCGGAAGTGAAGCAGCTCCTCAAGCAGCTCCGCGACGAGACGCCCCGCTACCGCATTACGTTCCAGAAGGGCTCGACCGTGCGGATCACCTCCGGCCCCTTCATGGATTTCACGGGCAGCGTGGACGAGGTGATGGTCGAGAAGGAGAAGGTGCGCGTGCTGGTCTCCATCTTCGGGCGGTCCACCCCGGTGGAGCTGAACTTCGGACAGGTAGAGAAGGTCTAGGAGGCCTGCGCAGTGGCTAAGAAGGTCATCGCCGTCGTCAAGCTGCAGATCCCTGCGGGGAAGGCCACGCCGGCCCCTCCCGTGGGGCCCGCGCTGGGCCAGCACGGCGTGAACATCATGGAGTTCTGCAAGTCTTACAACGAGCGGACGGCGCCGATGACGGGGACGATCGTCCCGGTAGAGATCACGGTCTTCGCCGACCGGACGTTCACGTTCGTGACGAAGACCCCGCCGGCGTCGGTCCTGCTGCGGCAGGCGGCGGGGCTGGAGAAGGCGTCGGGCGAGCCCAACAAGACCAAGGTCGGCAAGGTCACGCGGGCCCAGGTCCGCGAGATCGCCCAGACCAAGCTCAAGGACCTCAACGCGCACGACATCGAAGCGGCGATGCGCATGATCGAGGGCACCGCCCGGTCGATGGGCATCACGGTGGTAGGGTAGGCCGAGAGTCCAGCTGCGCCGTCGAGGGCGCACGCACTCGTCGTTCGTCGCAGGTCAAGTATCCCGACCGGGCATTGCTGCGCAATGCCCGGCGACAATAGCGGTGGGAGATGCCGAGACACGGCAAGCGATACGCGCAGGCCACCCAGGGCATCGATCGGACCACCCTGTACGATCCGCGCGAGGCCATCCGCCTGGTCAAGGCCGGCGCCCGGGCCAAGTTCGACGAGACAGTGGAGGCGGCCATCCGCCTCGGGGTGGATCCGAAGCAGGCCGATCAGCAGGTCCGGGGCACGGTGGCCCTGCCGGCCGGGACGGGAAAGTCGGTCCGCGTGCTGGTCTTCGCCAAGGGTGACAAGGTGAAGGAGGCGGAGGCGGCGGGCGCCGACATCGTGGGCTCCGACGAGCTCGTCGAGAAAGTCCAGGGCGGGTGGATGGACTTCGATGTCGCCGTCGCCACGCCCGACATGATGGGCACGGTGGGCCGGCTCGGCCGCATCCTCGGCCCGCGCGGGCTCATGCCGAACCCGAAGGCGGGCACGGTGACCTTCGACCTGACCCGGGCGGTGGGAGAGATCAAGGCCGGGAAGATCGAGTACCGCACGGAGAAGGCCGGCATCATCCACGTGGGGATCGGCAAGTCCTCGTTCAACGAAGAGCAGCTCCTGGCGAACTTCACGGCGCTGATGGAAGCCCTCGTCCGCGCCAAGCCCGCCGCGGCCAAGGGGCAGTACCTGCGGTCCATCACGCTGTCCACGACGATGGGGCCGGGGGTGCGGGTGGATCCCGCGAAGGCGGAAGGCTTGACCAAGGTGGTCACGTAGGCAATTGCGCGCCGGCGGGGCCCGTGCTACACTGGGCCCCGCCGGCAAACTGAAGATCGCGCCGTAGACAGCAGGCGAGGTCCTGGCGGACCTCTTAATCGGCCCCAGCGGGCCCCCTGCCGAGGCTGCTCGCCGACCCGTCGGGGCGCCTCGTTGTGGGCGGCCCCGTTTCGTTTGCGCGGAGGGAGCACCGGACGCATGGATGCCCAGACGCAGGACCAGCACGAGCACCGGGAGCGGGCCGCGGCCCGCCCGGAAAAGATGGCGCAGGTTGAGGCCATCGAGGCCTGGCTGCGCGACGCCGCCGCGGCGATCCTCACCGACTACCGCGGGCTGAACGTGGGAGAGCTGGGCACGCTCCGGGCCAAGCTGCGGGAGGCGGGCGCGGAGTACCGGGTCGTGAAGAACACGCTCCTCCAGCGCGCCGCCGCCGCCCTGGGCATCACCGGATTGGATCCCTATCTGGAAGGGCCCACGGCCATCGCGGTCAGCCGCGAGGATCCGGTGGCCCCGGCCAGGGCCCTCCAAGAATTCATCCGTCAGATGCGCAAGCTGGAAGTCAAAGGCGCTCTGGTCGAGGGGCGGGTCATGACCGCCGACCAGGTGAAGACCCTGGCCGACCTGCCGGGCAAGCCGCAGCTGCGGGCCCGCGTGCTCGGCGCGCTCCAGGCGCCGGCGGCAGGGCTGGTCGGCGTGCTCCAGGGGCTGCAGCGCAATCTTGTCTACGCGTTGGATCAGATCAGGAAGCAGAAAGAGGCGGCGTAGGCCGCCGATCACCGGACATCCGGGAGGAGAGGGAGGGGCGGCAGTGGCAACCAAGCTGAGCAAGGACGAGATCATCGAGGCCATCAGCGGCCTGACGCTGCTCGAGACGGCCGAGCTGGTCAAGGCGCTGGAGGAGAAGTTCGGCGTGAGCGCGGCGGCGCCACAGGCGTTCGCGGCGATGCCGATGCCGGGCGCCGGCGCGGCCGTGGCCGCGGCCGAGGAGCAGACGGAGTTCGACGCCATCCTCAAGGCCGTGGGCGAGAAGAAGATCCAGGTCATCAAGGTCGTCCGGGAGCTGACGGGGCTGGGCCTGAAGGAGGCCAAGGACCTCGTCGACGGCGCCCCCAAGCCGGTCAAGGAGAAGGTCAGCAAGCAGGAAGCCGAACAGATTAAGACCAAGCTTGAGGCCGAAGGCGCCACGGTCGAGATCAAGTAGCCGCCGCCGGGCGCCGGCCGGCGCCTATTGACGCCCTGACTCAGGCTCCGTAGAATAGTCTTTACGGCATTCTGGGTCAGGGTCGTGGTTTTGAGGAGCAGTTGAGCAGACAACCGGAAGCGAGGCCGGTGCGCCTTGCTTTCGTCGTTTCAGTTGACCACCGGTCGTTCCCACCGGAGTTCTCGCTGTGGAGGTGAAGTGCATCCCGTGAAGACGCGAAGCCGTCGGACGTCGTCCCGCGCGGCCGCCGCCATGGCGGGGCGCGGTCGCCTGCCGGTCAACGGGTCGCTTGTCACGCGGGGCCGCCGGTCCCGCGTGACCTCATCCAAGATCCCGGAGATCCTGGACGTCCCCGATCTCATCGAAGTCCAGCGCCGCTCCTATGAATGGTTCCTCCGTGAAGGCATCCGCGAGGTCTTCGAAGAGGTCTCGCCGATCCAGGACTTCACAGGAAATCTGGAGCTGCACTTTGCGGTCGAAGGGCGCGGCAAGCGCCCGGAGCCGCCGAGCATCTTCGACGATGAGCAGGTGTTGGAGTTCGGCGGGTACCGGTTCGAGCGCCTGAAGTACAGCGAGGAGGAGTGCCGCGACCGCGATTACAACTTCAGCGCGGCGCTCAAGGTCAAGGTGCGTCTCCTCATCAAGGAGACGGGAGAGATCAAGGAGCAGGAAGTCTTCATGGGCGACCTGCCGCTGATGACGCGGCGAGGCACCTTCATCATCAACGGCGCCGAGCGCGTCGTCGTCAGCCAGCTCGTCCGGTCCCCCGGCGTCTACTTCGACTACGGCAAGGATCCGTCGGGCCTCCCGCTGGAGACCGAGCTGGGGGGCTCGGCGCCCACGGCGACGGTCATCCCGCACCGCGGGGCGTGGCTGGAGCTGGAGATGGACCACAACGGGATCATCTTCACGCGCATCGACCGGACCCGGAAGATCCCCGTCACCGTGCTGCTCCGCGCCCTGGGGCACGACAGCGACGAGAAGATCCTCAAGCTCTACGATCACGACAAGGCCATCCAGGCCACGCTGAACAAGGACCCCGTCAAGGAGCGCAGCGGGGCCAAGGCGGTGGACGACGCGCTGATCGAGATCTACCGCCGCCTGCGGCCGGGCGACCCCCCCACCGTGGACTCCGCCCGGCAGCTGCTGCAGACGCTGTTCTTCGACCCGCGGCGCTACGACCTGGGCAAGGTGGGCCGCTACAAGCTGAACCGCAAGCTGGGCCTCGACGCCCCGCTGGAGTTCCGCACCCTGGTGCAGACCACGGGGGGCGAGTTCGACGGCGTCAAGATGCAGAAGGACAAGAAGGAGTTCGTCCTGCGGTTGCGCGACGGCCGGGAGTTCACCGGGCAGCTGGCCCGCGTCGTGGCCAAGGTGGACGGCCAGCTCGTGGACATCAAGAAGATCGAGGACGGCACGCGCGTGGTGCTGGGCCTGGCGCCCTCCACCAAGGACGTGCTCTACGTCGTCGCCCAGGAAGGGCTGCGCCACGGCCAGGCGCTGCGCGACGACATCGTGGAGGTCGTGCGCTACCTCATCGCCCTGCACAACGGCGAAGAACGGAAGCGCATCGACGACATCGACCACCTGGGGAACCGGCGGGTGCGCTCCGTCGGCGAGCTGCTCCAGAATCAGTTCCGCATCGGCATGCTGCGCATGGAACGGGTCATCCGCGAGCGCATGACCATCCAGGAGACGGGGCAGATCACGCCGCAGGTGCTCATCAACATCCGCCCCGTGGTGGCGGCGATCAAGGAATTCTTCGGCAGCAGCCAGCTCTCGCAGTTCATGGACCAGACGAACCCGCTGGCCGAGCTTACGCACAAGCGCCGGCTGTCCGCGCTCGGCCCGGGCGGGCTGTCCCGCGAGCGGGCCGGGTTCGAGGTGCGCGACGTGCACACCAGCCACTACGGGCGGATGTGTCCGATCGAGACCCCGGAGGGGCCGAACATCGGGCTTATCTCGTCGCTGGCTACGTACGCCCACGTCAACGACCTGGGCTTCATCGAGACGCCGTACCGGGTCGTCAAGGACGGCAAGGTCACCAAGCGCATCGACTATCTCACCGCGGACCGGGAGGACGAGTACACCATCGCCCAGGCCAACGCGCGCATCGATGACCACGGGGAGCTGGTCGAGTCCCGGGTGTCCGCCCGGCACGGTTCCGACATCGTGCTGGTGCCGCCGGACACGGTGGACTTCATGGATGTCTCGCCCAAGCAGACCGTGTCCGTGGCCACGGCGCTCATCCCGTTCCTCGAGCACGACGATGCCAACCGGGCGCTGATGGGATCGAACATGCAGCGCCAGGCGGTGCCGCTGCTGGCCAGCGAAGCGCCGCTGGTGGGCACCGGGATGGAGTACCGCGCCGCGGTGGACTCCGGGGCGGTGGTCGTGGCGAAGCGCGCGGGCACCGTGGAGTCGGTCTCGGGCGACGAGATCGTGGTGACCACGGGAAAGGGCCGCGATGCCTACAGGCTGATCAAGTTCCAGCGCAGCAACCAGGGAACGTGCATCAACCAGACGCCCGTGGTGCGCACGGGGGACGAGGTCAAGGAGGGCGACGTCATCGCCGACGGCCCGTCCACGGACCAGGGCGAGCTGGCCCTGGGCCGCAACGTGCTGGTCTCGTTCATGCCGTGGGAAGGCTACAACTACGAAGACGCCATCGTCATCAGCGAGCGGCTGGTGAAGGAAGACCTCTTCACCTCCATCCACATCGAGGAGTATGAGGTGGAGGCCCGCGACACCAAGCTCGGGCCGGAGGAGATCACCCGGGACATTCCCAACGTCGGCGAGGAAGCGCTGCGCGACCTCGACGACCGGGGCATCGTCCGCATCGGCGCCGAGGTGCGCTCGGGGGACATCCTGGTGGGCAAGGTCACGCCGAAGGGCGAGACCGAGCTCACCGCGGAGGAGCGGCTGCTGCGGGCGATCTTCGGGGAGAAGGCCCGCGAGGTGCGCGACACCTCGCTGAAGGTGCCCCACGGCGAGAAGGGCAAGGTCGTGGACGTCAAGGTGTTCAGCCGGGAGACCGGCGACGAGCTGCCGCCCGGCGTAAACAGCCTGGTGCGCGTCTACGTGGCCCAGAAGCGCAAGATCACCGTCGGCGACAAGATGGCGGGCCGCCACGGCAACAAGGGCGTCATCTCCGTCATCCTGCCCGAGGAGGACATGCCGTCCCTGCCCGACGGCACGCCGGTGGACATCGTGCTCAACCCGCTGGGCGTGCCCAGCCGCATGAACGTCGGCCAGGTGCTCGAGACGCACCTGGGCTGGGCCGCGGCGCAGATGAACATGTGGGCGGAAGCCCCCGTGTTCGACGGGCCCAAGGAGGACGAGATCAAGGAGCTGCTGGCCGAGGCCGGGCTGCCGCGGGAGGGGAAGGTCGTCCTGCGCGACGGCCGTTCGGGCGAGGTCTTCGACCAGAAGGTCACCGTCGGCTGGATCTACATGATGAAGCTCCTGCATCTGGTAGAGGACAAGATCCACGCCCGCAGCACGGGCCCCTACAGCCTGATCACCCAGCAGCCGCTGGGCGGCAAGGCCCAGTTCGGCGGGCAGCGGTTCGGGGAGATGGAGGTCTGGGCCCTGGAGGCGTACGGCGCCGCCAGCACGCTGCAGGAGCTCCTCACCGTGAAGTCCGACGACGTCGTGGGCCGCGTGAAGACCTACGAGGCCATCGTCAAGGGCGAGAACATCCAGGAGCCGGGCGTGCCCGAGTCCTTCAAGGTGCTCGTCAAGGAACTGCAGTCGCTGTGCCTGGACGTCAAGGTCCTCAGCGAGGACAAGAAGGAGATCGAACTCAAGGAGATCGAGGAAGACATCGCCGAGACCGCCCGGGCCCTGGGCATCAATTTGGAAGGCGAGGAAGCCCTGGTCGAGGATTACTGAGGGTCCATGGCAGCGGCCACCCTTCCCCCCGAGCTGGTGCGCGCCTTTGTCATCGCGGCGCACGGCGACCTGCCGAAGGTGCGGGCCCTGCTCGCCGACCACCCCGCGCTGCTTGAGGCGGCCAACGAGTGGCGGCCGGGGGACACGGAGACGGCGCTGCAGGCCGCCTCGCACGTGGGGGACGCGGCCATCGCCCGCTTCCTGCTGAGCCGGGGCGCGCCGATCGACATCTGCACGGCGGCCATGCTCGGCCACCGCGGCCCTGTGGAGTACATGCTGGAGGAGAACCCGGCGGCGATCCGGGCGCGGGGAGCGCACGGCATCCCGCTGCTGGCGCACGCGGCCTGGAGCGGGGACGCGGCGCTCGTGGCCGCGCTCGCGGCCCGGGGCGCCTCCGAGGGGATGGACGCCGCCCTCAACAACGCGGTGAGCCGCGGCCATCTCCCACTCGCCGCCTGGCTCCTGGAGCACGGCCGGGCAGATCCGCACTGGACGAACTATCAGGGCAAGACGGCGCTGATGATCGCGCGGGAGCGGCAGGATGCGGAGATGGTGACCCTGCTCGAGCGCGCCGGCGCCGGGACCGAGAACACGGCAGCGGGAGGACGATGATGCAGGACGTCAACAACTTCGACGCGGTGAAGATCGGGCTGGCCTCGGCCGAGCAGATCCGGTTGTGGTCGCACGGCGAGGTCAAGAAGCCCGAGACCATCAACTACCGTACGCTCAAGCCCGAGCGCGACGGCCTGTTCTGCGAGCGCATCTTCGGGCCGGTCAAGGACTGGGAGTGCCACTGCGGCAAGTACAAGCGCATCCGCTTCAAGGGGATCATCTGCGACCGCTGCGGCGTGGAGGTCACGCGGGCCAAGGTGCGCCGCGAGCGGATGGGCCACATCGAGCTGGCCGCCCCGGTCTGCCACATCTGGTACCTGAAGGGCGTCCCCAGCCGGGTGGGGCTGCTCCTGGACATGTCGCCCCGGGCCCTGGAGCGGGTGGTCTACTTCGCGGCCTACGTGGTCATCGACCCGGGGACGACGCCGCTGAGCAAGAAGCAGCTCTTGACCGAGGCCGAGTACCGCGAGCTCCGCGAGAAGTACGGCAATGCCTTCCGCGCCGGCATGGGGGCGGAGGCCGCGAAGGAGCTGCTGCTCGAGCTGGACCTGGAGAAGGTCAGCCGCCAGCTCCGCGCGGAGCTCCGGGACAGCTCCGGCCAGAAGCGGATGAAGATCCTCAAGCGCCTGGAGGTCGTGGAGGCCTTCCGCAAGAGCGGCAACCGGCCGGACTGGATGATCCTGGACGTCGTTCCGGTCATCCCGCCGGACCTCCGTCCGATGGTGCAGCTGGACGGCGGGCGCTTCGCCACCAGCGATCTCAACGACCTCTACCGCCGGGTGATCAACCGGAACAACCGCCTCAAGCGGCTGCTCGATCTCGGCGCGCCCGAGATCATCGTGCGCAACGAGAAGCGCATGCTCCAGGAGGCCGTCGACGCCCTCATTGACAACGGGCGCCGCGGCCGCCCCGTCACCGGGCCGAACAACCGGCCGCTGAAGTCGCTCTCCGACATGCTCAAGGGGAAGCAGGGCCGGTTCCGGCAGAATCTGCTGGGCAAGCGCGTGGACTACTCCGGGCGCTCCGTCATCGTCGTGGGCCCGAAGCTCAAGCTCCACCAGTGCGGGCTGCCCCGGGAGATGGCCCTGGAGCTGTTCAAGCCGTTTGTCATGAAGAAGCTCGTGGACAAGCAGCTGGCCCAGAATATCAAGAGCGCCAAGCGCATGGTGGAGCGGGCCCGGCCCGAGGTGTGGGCGGTGCTCGAGGACGTGGTGCGCGAGCACCCCGTGCTCCTCAACCGCGCCCCCACGCTGCACCGGCTGGGCATCCAGGCGTTCGAGCCGGTGCTCATCGAGGGAAAGGCCATCCAGGTCCACCCGCTGGTCTGCACCGCCTACAACGCCGACTTCGACGGCGATCAGATGGCCGCGCACGTGCCCCTGTCGGCGGCGGCGCAGGCCGAGGCGAGATTGCTCATGCTCTCGGCGTACAACATCCTCTCCCCGGCGTACGGGAAGGCCATCACCAGCCCCACGCGCGACATCGTGCTCGGGGGCTACTACCTGACCCAGGAGAAGGGCGGCGGCCGCGGCGAGGGCAAGGTGTTCAGCACGCCCAACGAGGCCATCCTGGCCTATGAGAGCGGGGCGGTGGATCTGCACGCGCGGATCCGCGTGCGGCTTACCCACGACACCGCGCCCGAGGAGACGACAGTCGGGCGGGTCATCTTTAACGAGGCCATCCCCGAGGAGCTGCGCTTCATCAACGACGTCGCCGACCGCAAAGTCCTCTCCTCGATCGTGTCCGAGTCCTACAACAAGCTCGGGTCCACCAAGACGGTCCAGCTGCTGGACGCGCTGAAGGACTTGGGCTTCCGGTTCGCCACGAAGAGCGGGTCGGGGATTGCCATCGACGACATCGCCATCCCCGAGGACAAGGGCCGTATCCTCGCCGGCGCCGACAAGCGCGTGCAGGACATCGAGACGCAGTACCGGCGCGGGCTGATCACGGTGGGCGAGAAGGCGCAGCGGGTCATCGATACCTGGACGAAGGCCACCGAGGAGATCACGGAGGCCATGCTCCAGAACTTCGACAGCTTCAACCCGCTGTACATGATGGCCCAGAGCGGGGCGCGCGGGAACATCCAGCAGATCCGGCAGCTGGCCGGCATGCGCGGGCTGATGACCGACCCGGCCGGCAAGATCATCGAGATGCCGATCAAGGCGAACTTCCGCGAGGGCCTCACCGTGCTGGAGTACTTCATCTCCACGCACGGGCAGCGCAAGGGCCTGGCGGACACGGCCATCCGCACCAGCGAGTCCGGGTATCTGACCCGCCGTCTGGTGGACGTGGCCCACGACGTGATCATCCGCGAGGAGGACTGCCGCACCACGGAAGGCGTGACGATGACGGCGATCAAGGAGGGGGACGACGTCGTCGTGGCCCTCAAGGAGCGCATCACCGGCCGCACCGCCGTGGAGGACGTGGTGGCCCCCCGGAAGCGCGAGGCGATCGTGGAGGCCGACCAGGAGATCACGGAAGAGATCGCCGACCAGATCGAGCTCAGCGGTATCGAGTCCGTTCTCGTCCGGTCGGTGCTGACGTGCAAGAGCCGCTACGGCCTGTGCGGGAAGTGCTACGGCCGCAACCTGGCCACCGGCAAGGCGGTGGAGATCGGCGAGGCCGTGGGCATCATCGCCGCCCAGTCCATCGGCGAGCCCGGCACGCAGCTGACGATGCGCACGTTCCACACCGGCGGCGTGGCCGGGTTCGACATCACGCAGGGCCTGCCCCGCGTGGAGGAGCTGTTCGAGGCCCGCAAGAGCAAGCACACCGCGCCGCTGGCCGAGGCCGCCGGGCGCGTCAAGCTCGTCGAGTCGAAGTCCGGCCCGAAGATGCTCCTGGTCGTCAAGGATGAGGAGGTGCCGGTGCCCAACCCGTCCAACCTGCGGCTGCGCGTAAAGGACGGCGACAAGGTCGGCCCGGGCGACCAGCTCACGGAGGGTTCGCCGAATCCGCACGACATCCTGCGCATCAAGGGGCTGCACGCCCTGCAGGGGTACCTGGTGCAGGAGATCCAGTCCGTGTACCGGTCGCAGGGCGTGGACATCAACGACAAGCACATCGAGATCATCGTCCGGCAGATGCTGCGCCGGGTGAAGGTCGAGGACCCGGGCGACACCGAGTTCCTCCCCGGCGAGCTCGTGGACAAGTTCGCCTTCGAGGAAGAAAACGCGAAGGCGATCGCGGAGGGCATGGAGCCGGCGAAGGCCCGGCCGGTGCTGCTCGGCATCACCAAGGCGTCGCTGGCCACCGAGAGCTTCCTCTCGGCGGCCTCCTTCCAGGAGACGGCGCGCGTGCTCACCGACGCCGCCACCAAGGGGAAGATCGACCCGCTGACCGGGCTGAAGGAGAACGTGATCATCGGGAAGCTCATCCCGGCCGGCACGGGCATGCAGCGCTACCGGGGAATCAAGATCAACGTCGAAGTATAGGGCCTGAGGGGATCATCGGGGACGGGGGGACGCGGCGACGCGTTCCCCTGTTCTCTCTTCCCGGGCCCGTGGCGGTGCGTGGGGCTCAAGCTGTTCGCTGACTCCTCTGAGTCAATGCGACTCGCCCCGGGGCGAGTCCATCGGCTATAGTGTCTCCGGGATGCCGATCCTGACCGCCAGCAACCTGACCAAAACGTACGCCGGCGAGCCGGTCCTGCGGAGCGTCTCCGTCGCCATCGAGCCCAAGGAGAAGGTTGCCCTCGTCGGGCGCAACGGCACGGGGAAGACCACGCTGCTGCGCCTCCTGGCAGGATTGGACGACGCCGATGCGGGCACGGTGACCCGGTCGCCGTGGGCGAAGGTGGCCTACCTGCCCCAAATCCCGGAGGCGCCCGGCGACCTCACCGTGTGGGAGCACGTGCTCGCCGGTGCCGCGGACATCCACGCCCTGGAGGCGCGGCTGCGCGACCTCGAGGTCCGGATGGCCTCCCCAGAGGTACATGACGACGCGGGGCGCCTGCGGGCCGTCCTCGACGAGTACGGCACGGTGCGGTCTCATTACGAGCACGCGGAGGGGTTCAACCTCCCGGCACGGGCGGGGATGGTGCTCTCGGGTCTGGGCTTTTCCGAGCCCGATCGGGGGAAGCGCCTGGGAGACCTCAGCGGCGGGTGGCGCGTGCGGGCCGAGCTGGGCCGCGTCCTGCTCGCCGAACCGGACCTGCTGCTGCTGGACGAGCCGACCAACCATCTCGACCTGTCCGCCCTGGAGTGGCTGGAAGAGTACCTGCGCGCGTTCCCGGGGGCGGCGCTCATCGTCAGCCACGACCGCTACCTCATCGACGCGGTGACGAGCCGCACCCTGGAGCTGGAGGAGACGCACATCACATCGTATCCGGGCGCGTACTCCGCGTACGTACGCCTCAAGGCGGAGCAGGGGCAGCGGCAGCAGGAGCGCTACGAGCGGCAGGAAGAGACGCGCGAGAAGCTCGAGGGCTACATCCGCCGGTACAAAGCCGGCAACCGGGCCACCATGGCCAAGAGCCGCGAGAAGATGCTCGGGCGGCTGGAGGCGCAGGCCGTCGATGCGCCGCGGACGGCGCGGAAGATGAAGGTCAGGGCCACGGCCGGGGCCGTCTCCGGGAAGAGCGTGGCGACGCTGCGCGGCGTGGGCAAGCGGTTCGGGGATATCGAGGTCCTGCGCGACGTGGATCTGCACATCGTCCGGGAGGAGCGCATCGGGTTGCTCGGGCCCAACGGCGCGGGGAAGTCCACGCTCCTCCGCCTGCTGGCCGGACTGGAGACGCCTACCGAGGGCCGGGTGACGTTGGGTACCAACGTCCGCGTGGCGTACTTCGCCCAGGAGCCCACCACCGCCCTGGACCCCGAGCATGCGGTGCTGGAGGAGATCCTCGGCGACCGGCAGATGACGCCGGAGGCGGCGCGGACCTACCTGGGCCGGTTCCTCTACAGCGGGGATGACGCCTACAAGACGGTCGCCATGCTCTCCGGCGGAGAGCGCCAGCGGCTCAGCCTGGCCAAGCTGCTGCTCGACGAGCCCAACGTGCTCCTGCTCGATGAGCCGACCAACCATCTCGACATTCCGGCGCGCGAAGCGCTGGAGGCGGCGCTCCGCGACTTCACCGGGACGATCGTCGTGGCCACGCACGACCGCTATCTGCTGGAGCGTCTGGCCACGCGGATCCTGACCGTGCACGATCAGGGGATCAGCGACTTTCAGGGGACCTACCACGAGCTCCGCGCGCGGCGGGCACGGCAGACGGCTGCGAAGCGTTCGGCGGGGCGGCGGTCTGGTGCCACGGAACGGGCCCGGCGCGACGCGCGGCCTGCCGTCCCGACGTTCGACCAGGTCGCCGGAGAGATCGCCGCCGCGGAGCGCGCGTTGGAGGACGCCGGCCGCGAGCTCTCCGATCCTGAGCTCTATCGTGATGCCCTTCGCGTGCGCGACGCACGCGCGCGGTACGACGTAGCGCAGCAGCGGCTGGATGAGCTCTACGGTCTCCTCGAAACGGTCGGGGATGACCCGAGCGCCTAGGCGGCGGCATGCCGGAAGCGGACGTCCCGGTGACCGTCGACATCGAGAGTGACTGGCGGCTGGACCTGCAGGCGTGACAGCACTACCGAGATGGTGATCGTGCCGCCACCCACACTCCGATCTGGACGCGGGATCGAAAGCCCAGCCGCTGTAGAATATGCCGCACGTGCGTGTCTACCGTCCGCCGTCCCACGCCGAGCTCGGCGGCGATTGCGCGGTTCGACATCCCCGCGGCGACGAGGGACGCCACGGCGCGCTGACGGCTTGACAGTTCTCGCGGCGGGGTTGAGCGCGCGCCGGCGGGAGGACGCCGCCGCCCGCGCGGCGCGCGCCCTCCACGCCCGCGTGCGGGTGTCAGTGCCCCGCGTGCGTCCATGGTGAGGTCAACGGCCTGCCAGGAGTGACCAGCCAGGTGATGAGGAACGCCGCCGGCGCAGCCGTTCTGTTCGCCATTGCTCCGGGCTGCCCGACGTACATCTGTCCGCCCTGGCCCGGGCCGAATGCCTCGCGCGTTCCATCCCAGTACTCGTAGGATATCGTCCCCTCGAGGTGGAGGATGGCGTGGACCTCGTTCATGGTGTGGGTTCCGGTGATAAACCCAGGTTCGTACTTCGTCCCACCCTGGACGACGTCAATCACTGCGGGCAGCGGGCCGACGGGAAGACGTGTGGAGAAGAGCGTCCTGGGAGCGGCCGCGGATGAACTCGCCGCGGCCGGAATGACCGCGCCTTCGCCCCGTGCGGGGACAAGCGAGGAGATGTAGACTCGTGCGCGAGCCGTCTGGCTCTTGTTGGTCCCTTTCACCACAACCGTCGGGGGCGCCGTGAAGTTCTTCCCGGCTCCCAACGTCTCTGTCGCGCCGCCCACGGTGAATGTGAGCTCCCCTTCGATCACCGTGAAGAATCGTGTTGACTGCTCGGAGGCCGCGGCGGACGTCGCCCCCGGCGCGTACTCCACGACCGCCAGGCCGAGGTGGAAGTATCGGGCCGGCGTCGCCACGCCGCGGAAGACAGCGGACGGGAACAGCGGCAGCTGACGCGTCGCCTGCGCCTGCACACTCCCCGGTGCCAGGGCTGCCAGAAGCAGCGCGCACGCGGCGGGGATCACGACGTGTCTGATCATCGTTCTCATGGGACCACCCCCTTCATTGCCGCCCAGCGTATCCGGACGGCCGGGGGTTGCCATCCGTCAGATGACGGAGGGGGAGTGATGTTGTCTCGCCAGCGGACTAGGAGGCGGGGGTGTGCAGGCCGTGCGCGGCAGCCCAGGCGGCGATCTGCGACCGCCGGTCGACACCCAGTTTGTTGAGGATGCTTTGGATGTGTGTGCCGACGGTGCGGTGGCCGATGAGGAGGGTCTTGCCGATCTCCCGGTTGGACAGCCCCTGTGCGACCAGCGCGGCGACCTCACGCTCCCGTGGAGAGAGCGGCCCCTGGTCGGCCCTCGAAGCAGCGTCCCCCCCGCGGTCGGGTTCAAGCGACAGGGCCTCTTCAATCACGTCGTTCAGGTCCGCCGAGGCGCCCCTCTGCCAGGCGGCGTCGAAGGAGCCGCCGAGCGCACGATGGATCTCGTCGACCAATCGCTGCATGGACTCCCCGCGTTCGGCCAGGGCCCCGGGGTGATTTGCGATCCGGTATTGCGCGTCGGCGGCGCCAAGCACTGCCGCCGCCGTCCCTGCCTTTCCCATCGACCAGGCCGCTGCACCGACACGCCACAACGCGAGGACGATGTCCCGCCGCGTCGCCAGCTCCTTTGCCAGGATGAGGCACTCCTTGTAAAGGGGGAGCGCGCGGTGGACGTCATCCCGCCGTGCGGTGAGATCGGCGAGCCGTCCCAGCGCCCACATCAACCTGACCGAGACGCCAGCCTTCCGCAGCTCCGCAACGGCCCTCTCCGAAATGCGGGCGGCGCGGTCGAGGTCGCCCTTGTCAGCAAGCACCTCCGCAAGATCGGCCAACCCCCACGCGAGGAGGCGGCGATCGCCCAGGCGCTGATACGCGGAGTGCGCCCCGTCCATGCGCGCGACGGCGGTCGCATACTCGCGAACGCCGCCGAGCGCGAGGCCCGAGCAGTTGGAGGAGAAGGCGACGCCCCACTCACTGCCGATCTCGCGGAAGAGGGCGATGCTTTCCTCGAATGCTGCGAGGGCGTCCCCCGGTCGTCCTTGGACATCTTGGAGAACGTGTCCGAAGTAGTGCAGCGCGGGTGCCAGCCCCGCGTCATCATGAACCTGCCGCAGGAGCGGTATGGCCTCATCAAGCCACCGCTCCGCCTCGCGATCCTCGCCGACGCTCCACGCCAGGATGCCTCCGGCGGCGAGAGCTCTGGCCCGGGCGCGCCCCGATAAGGATGGAGCCGAAACGACACGGGACAGCCACTCGCGCCCCTCGCGGTTGTGGCCGTAGAAGTACCAAAACCAGTGCAGCGCCCAGCCGAGGTCCGCGGCGAGCTCCACTTCGCCACTTGCCAGGGCCCACTCCAGGGCCGTCCGCAGATTACTCCGCTCGGTCTCCAGGCGCTGCGCCCACAGATCCTGCTCCGGACCGTGAAGCCCCGGCTCCGCGCGCTTCGCCAGCTCCAGATAGTACTGCGCATGGCGCCGTTGAGCGCCCTCCACCTCGGCGCGCGATGCCAGTTTCTCCAGGGCGAACTCGCGGATGGTCTCCATGATCGCCAGCCGTGAGGTCCCGTCGGGCCGAGGCACCATCTCGACCAGACCCTTGTCTACCAGGGCCGTGAGCACGTCGCGGCCGGCCGGTGCGGCAGTGCCTCCGACGACCGCCGCCGCCGCCTCGGCCGTGAAGCCTCCGCGGAAGATGGCGATGGTACGCAGATGCGTTTGCTGGACTGCGGTCAGGAGGTCGTAGCTCCAGGCGATGCACGCGTCCAGCGTCCGGTGACGGCCGGGAAGGTTCCGGGCGGAGGACGCCAGCGATCTGGTCGACCGATCGAGCTCCTGCAGCATGACGGCCGGCGTCGTGTACTTGACCTGGGCGGCCGCCATCTCGATGGCCAGCGGGAGCCCGTCCAGACGAACGCAGATCTCCGCCACGGTGCGCGCACTACCCTCACCCAGGGCGAACTCGGGCCGCACCATGCGGGCCCGGTCCAGGAACAGCGCCACCGCCGGGACACGCGCGACATCGGTAGGGCGCATGCGAGTGTCGACGTCCGGCACCGCGAGCGGGCGCACAGGGAACTGGTGCTCGACGTCCAGGTGCAGGGGCTCGCGGCTGGTGGCCAGGATCTTCACCCCCGCGCACCGGCCGAGCACAGTCGCCAGGTCTGGGCCGCACTCGATAACCTGCTCGAGATTATCGAGCACGAGGAGGGTTTCAGCGTCCCTGAGGTAGTCCGCCACCGCCTCTGCTGCGGACCGACGCCCCGCTTCAGCCACGCCCAGCGCCGCCGCGATGGCGAACGGCACGAGGGCGGCGTCGCGTACGGGAGACAGATCGACGAAGACCAGCCCATCGGCATACTCCCCGGCCAGCGTGCCGGCGGCCACCTTCGCGAGACTTGTCTTCCCGACGCCGGGCGGTCCGACCAGCGTGAGCAGGCGGACGTCGCTCCGAAGCAGCAGGGCGTGCAGCGCGGAGACATCTTCCTCGCGGCCGAGGAACGACGTTCCGCGCGCGAAGGCGGCCGGGACGGCGGCGAGCGGCCGCCGCATCGAGGGGTTAGGAATAGGACGGAGCTGTGGCATGGCAGACGGAGCAGGAGCGATCGCTTCGCGGATTCGCCGCCTCCGGCGGGCTACCTGCGGGAGCACGGTGGGGGACAGCATCGGTGCCGTGAGCGTGCGCGACCACCGCGGAAGGCTGAAGCCCACATAGACCTCGGTGGCGAGATGTACGAGGAGCTGTGAGGGGTGACAGAATCACGGGACGCGCACAGGGGGAGAGCACATTCTGTTGACGCCCTCTGGGGCCGGTGCTACAATCACCTGCGTGCCTGAACGACCGGACGCGGGTTTGTCATGCCCGCGCGCAGGGCGGTGGTGATGTGACACAGGCGGGAGTGGAAGCGCTTGAGCACCTCCGCTCCGCCGCGCACCGGGCGGTCGGCACGAACCAGACGGCGAAGGCGATTCGCCGGGGGCGCGCGCAGCTCGTGTTCGTCGCCGCAGACGCCGATCGCCGGGTGGTGGCTGATGTGCTCGCCGCCGCGCACGGCGCCGGGCTCGTGGTGATCGAGGTGCCCGCGATGCGCGACCTGGGCCGGGCCTGCGGCATCGCGGTAGGAGCCGCGGCCGCCGCCGTGCTGAGTCCTCCGGTCGGGCCGGCCGGCGGCCCCGGGGGCGCCCCGGAACGTATATAGTAGTAGGAAGGAACGAACCGCGCGGAGAGCCGGGAGCCCTCTCCGGAGCGGACTCGGGGTTGACCCGCCGGGCTGCTGGACGGTCGCCCTCATATGCGCCGCAGGACACCGACCCTCCGGTGTCGCGTATGGCGCAGCGCAATTGAAGAGAGTCTGAGCAGCGATAACCCAGCGCGCCGGCCGCGCGCTGCGGCATCGCGCCCTGTGGTCCCGCCCCGCGTGAGCGGGGCGTTGGGAGGGTGTGCGCCTGAATGTGCGCGCTGTTGTGGGGTTGTGGGGTTGTGGTGAGGTCAGAGAGTCCGGGATCAGGAGAGGGAGCATAGATGCCGACCATCAATCAGCTCGTGCGCCACGGGCGGCGCGCCCTGCGCAGCAAGACCAAGTCGCCGCACCTGCAGGGGAACCCGCAGCGGCGCGGCGTGTGCATTCAGGTCAGGACGATGACCCCCAAGAAGCCGAACTCCGCCCTGCGCAAGATCGCGCGCGTGCGGTTGACCAACCAGCACGAGGTGACGACCTATATCCCCGGCATCGGCCACAACCTGCAGGAGCACTCCGTGGTGCTCATCCGCGGCGGCCGCGTGCCCGACCTTCCCGGAATCCGCTACCACATCATCCGCGGGACGATCGACGCCGCCGGCGTGGCCGACCGGCGCCAGGGACGCTCGAAGTACGGGGCCAAGCGGCCCAAGTAGAGGAGAGACGAGGAACCCGTCATGCCGAGGAAGGGAGCCGTTGCACGGCGCGAGACCATGCCCGATCCGGTGTACAACAGCGTGATGGTGCACCGGCTCGTCAATGCCGTCATGGCGCGCGGGAAGAAGAACCTCGCCGAGCGGATCGTCTACGGCGCGTTCGACGAGGTGCGGGAGCGGAGCGGTCAGGACCCCATCAAGATTCTGGACAAGGCGCTGCACAACATCATGCCGGTCCTGGAGGTCCGGCCACGCCGCGTGGGCGGGGCTACCTACCAGGTGCCGATCGAGGTGCGCCAGGAGCGGCGCACGTCGCTGGGCCTGCGCTGGCTGGTGGACTACGCGCGGCAGCGCAAAGACAAGCGTACGATGACCGACAAACTCGTCGCGGAGATCCTGGACGCCAGCAACGGGCAGGGCGGCGCCGTGAAGAAGCGCGAGGATACACACCGGATGGCCGAAGCCAACAAGGCCTTCGCCCATTATCGGTGGTAGGCGCATGGGAGCGGTAATGGTCGCACCGGCAATCGCACTGGACAATCTGCGGAACATCGGCATCGTCGCCCACATCGACGCGGGCAAGACGACCACGACCGAGCGCATCCTGTTCTACACCGGCCGCGTGCACCGGATCGGCGAGGTGGACGAGGGGTCCGCCACCATGGACTGGATGGTGCAGGAGCGCGAGCGCGGCATTACCATCACCTCCGCGGCCACCACCTGCGCCTGGCGGGACCACCGCATCAACATCATCGACACGCCCGGGCACGTGGACTTCACCGTGGAGGTAGAGCGCTCGCTGCGCGTGCTGGACGGCGCGGTCGTCGTGTTGAGCGCCGTGGAAGGCGTGCAGCCGCAGTCCGAGACGGTCTGGCGCCAGGCCGACCGCTACCGGGTGCCGCGGGTCCTGTACGTGAACAAGATGGACCGCACCGGCGCGGACTTCCTCCGCACCGTGCAGATGGTCCGCGACCGGCTGGGCGCCAACGCCGTCCCCGTGCAGCTGGCCGTGGGGGCGGAGGACAACTTCCAGGGCGTCATCGACCTCATCCGCATGAAGTCCATCCTCTATCTCGATGACCTGGGGACGCGGTCGGACGAGACGGACATCCCCGCGGACATGCGCGACCTCGCCGAGCAGTGGCACGAGCGGCTCATCGAGGCCGCGGCCGAGATGGACGACGAGCTCACGCACAGGTACCTGGAAGGCCATACCCTCAGCGAGGACGAGCTCCGCAGAGGGCTGCGAGTGGGCACGCTCTCCTACAAGATCGTCCCGGTGCTCGCCGGCAGCTCGTTCCGCAACAAGGGTGTCCAGCCGCTGCTGGACGCCGTCGTGGACTTCCTGCCCTCGCCGCTTGACGTCCAGGCGGTGGAAGGCGTCCATCCCAAGACCGGCGAGCCGGAGCGGCGGCGGCCCGATCCCCGCGAGCCGTTCGCGGCGCTGGCCTTCAAGATCGTCACCGATCCGTACGTCGGCAAGCTCACCTACTTCCGCGTCTACTCCGGCACGCTCAAGTCGGGTTCGTACGTCTACAACGCCGCCAAGGACAAGAAGGAACGCATCAGCCGCCTCCTCCAGATGCACGCCAACCACCGCGAGGACATCCCCGAAGTCAGCGCCGGGAACGTCGTCGCCGCGGTCGGGCTGCGGGACACGGGAACCGGCGACACGCTGTGCGACGCCGACCGGCCGATCGTGCTGGAATCCATGCAGTTCCCCGAGCCGGTTATCGCCGTCGCCGTGGAGCCCAGATCCAAGGCGGATGAAGACAAGCTGACCGCGGCGCTGGCCAAGCTGGCCGAGGAAGATCCCACCTTCAAGGTGCGCTTCGACCAGGAGACCGGGCAGACGCTGATCGCCGGCATGGGCGAGCTGCACCTGGAGATTATCGTCGACCGCATGCTGCGCGAGTTCAACGTCCAGGCCAACGTCGGCCGCCCCCAGGTGGCCTATAAGGAGACCATCCGCCAGCGGGCCAAGGCGGAAGGCCGCTACGTCCGCCAGACCGGCGGCCGGGGCCAGTACGGCCACGTCGAGATCATCCTGGAGCCCCTGGAGCGGGGGAGCGGCTTTGAGTTCGAGGACGAGATCAAAGGCGGCGACATCCCGCGGGAGTTCATCCCGCCGGTCGAAGCCGGGATCCGCGAGGCGTCGGAGTCGGGCGTGCTGGCCGGCTATCCGGTCGTGGACTTCCGGGTCCGCCTGGTGGACGGCAGCTACCATGAGGTGGACAGTTCCGAGATGGCCTTCAAGATTGCCGGGTCCATGGCGTTCAAGGACGCCATGACCCGGGCCAAGCCGGTCCTGCTGGAGCCGGTGATGAAGGTCGAGGTGCTCACCCCTGAGCCGTACATGGGCGATGTCATGGGCGACCTCAACGCCCGGCGCGGGCGCATCGAGGGCATCGAGCAGCAGGGGGCGATCAGGGCCATCCGGGCGATGGTCCCACTGGCGGAGATGTTCGGGTACGCCACGGCGCTCCGCTCGGCGACGCAGGGGCGGGCGACCTTCACCATGGAGCCCTCGCACTACGAAGAGGTGCCCGCGGGCATCGCGGAAGAGATCCGGACGAAGTCCGGGGTCGGCGCGTAGAGATCTGAACGGAGGGACGGACAGCGATGGCCAAGGCGAAATTCGAGCGGACGAAGCCGCACGTGAACATCGGGACGATCGGGCACGTGGACCACGGGAAGACGACGCTGACGGCGGCGATCACGCACACGCTGGCGGGCGTGGGGGTGACGCAGGCGAAGGGGTACTACGACATTGACAACGCGCCG
>Ga0073934_10004025_pt1 | contig 25315 bp, 23 predicted proteins | sample LarsenN4metaG_FD_76834 | JGI IMG/M metagenome (GOLD analysis project Ga0073934, IMG submission 76834) | Hot spring sediment bacterial and archeal communities from British Columbia, Canada, to study Microbial Dark Matter (Phase II) - Larsen... ... | reverse complement strand
CGCTGACCTTCGGCGCCGTGCGGGAGAAGGCCTGATGACGCTCAGCCCCTGCCTGGACGCCATGCTCTGGAACATGGGGCAGGCCGCCGCGCTGGAGCATCTGGCCCGGTGGGACCTGCGCACGTTCGAGTTCTGGGACTGGCGGACGCGGGATCTGGACCAGCTGGCCGACGTCTGCGCGCGGGATGAGCTCACGCCGGTCGCCTTCAGCGGGAACACGTTTGAGGAACCGCTGGTCGATCCGGACGGGCATCACCGGGCGCTGCGCCACCTGGCCGACAGTCTCGCCGTCGCATCGCGGCTCGGCGTACAGATCCTGGTCATCCATGTCGGCTACACGGTCCATACGCTGAGCCGCGAGCAGCAGTGGATGGCCGCCGTCCGCGGCCTGCGGGACGCCGGAGACCTGGCCGCCCGCGCGGGCGTCACGCTCGTCGCCGAGCCGCTCAACTCGCTCGTCGACCATCCGGGCTACTTCCTGGACAGCCTGCCCCAGGCCTGCGGCCTTCTCCGCGAGGTCGATCACCCGTCGGTCCGGCTGCTCCTGGACGTCTACCACATGGCCGTGATGCACCACGATCTGCTGGACCTGCTGGCGGATGCCATGCCCCTGGTCGGCCACGTCCATGTCGCCGATGTGCCGGGGCGGGGCGAACCCGGCAGCGGCGCGCTCCCCTGGCGGCAGATCGTCCCGGCCCTCCGCCGCGGCTACCAGGGGCCGGTCGGCCTGGAATGGTGGCCGATGCGTCCGCTGGACGACGCGCTGGACCGCTGCCGGAAGGAGCTGGAGCCATGAGGGAGTTCGGATTGAACGGCGCCACGACGGGAACGGCCGACCTGCTCACGGATCTGCGGGCCGCCCGCGAGGCCGGCTACGATGTCCTGGAGATCCGCGATACGAAGGTGCGGGCCTACCTCGAGGCCGGCGGCCGGCTGGAGTGGTTCCGCGGCGCCTTACAGGAGGCGAAGCTGCGGGTCCACACCGTCAACGCCATCGAGCACAGCACGCACGTGGGCGAGGCGGGCTCGCTGGGGCCGCTGCTGGCGCGCTGCGCGACCTTTTGCGAGTACGCGCAGGCCGTGGGGGCGCCCTACGTCGTCGCCGTCCCCAGCTTTCTCAACGAGGTCGCCGATCCCGAGCGTATCGTGGAGGACGCCGCCATATCGCTCCGGGCGATGGCGGAGGTCGCGTCCGGCTACGGCGTGGGCATCGGGTTCGAGTTCCTGGGCTTTCAGGACTGCTCGGTGAACACGCTGGCCGCCGCGCGGACCATTGTCGACCGCGCGGGCCGCCCCAACGTCGGCGTGGTCATCGACGCCTTCCACTACTACGCCGGAGGATCGACGCCCGCGATGCTGGACGGGCTCGATGCCGCCCGGGTGTACATCGTCCACCTGGACGACGCCGAGGACCGGCCGCGGGAGGAGCTGCGCGACGCGCACCGGCTCCTGCCCGGCGACGGGGTGATCCCGCTGCGCGACCTGGTCCGGCGCATCGAGGCGCTGGGCTACCGCGGGCCGTGGTCGATCGAGCTCTTCCGGCCCGAGTACTGGGCATGGGACCCGGTCCACCTGGCGCGCGTGAGCCGCGAGAAGATGGCCGCGCTCTTCCAGTAGAGGAGGGGACTGCGATGGCGGTGCGTGTAGGCATCCTGGGGGCGGGATTCATCGGCCGCATCCACGCCCTCGATCTGCGGGCCGACCCGCGGGTCCGGCTGGTCGGTGTGGCGGACACGGTGGCGCCAGTCGCGGCGCGACTGGCGTCCGAGGTAGGCACGACCGCGTACCCTTCGCTCGATGACCTGATGGGCGCAGGCGTTGACGCCCTCTACGTCTGCACGCCGAACACGCTCCACGTCGAACCGGTGGTGCGCGCGCTGGACGCCGGGCTGCACGTCTTCTCGGAGAAGCCGATGGCCACGTCGCTGGCGGGGGCCCGGCAGATCCGGGACGCGGCCGCCCGCGCCAGGGGCGTCTACCAGCTGGGGTTCAACCGGCGGTTCAGCAACGTGTACAGCTTCGCCAAGCGGCTCATCGAGGACGGCCGCATCACGCCGTACGAAGCGCAGATGAAGCACAACCGCGGGGAGCTACAGCAGCCGCCGTGGACCGGGGATCCGTCCGTCACCGGCGGGTACCTCTACGAGACGCCGGTGCACCTCTTCGACATGGCCCGGTTCCTCTTCGGCGACGTGACCGCCATGCAGGGATGGGCCCGGCGCAGCGTGTACCAGGAGCCGGACGGGTTCATCGTGCTCCTGCGCTTCACCAGCGGGGTCATCGCGTCGCTGACCAGCGTGGCGCACACGTCGTGGCTGTTCCCCTACGAGCGCGTGGAGGTGTACGGCGCGCACCAGACCATCGTCACGGAGGAACTGGAGCGCGCCTGGTTCAGCCCCGGCATGCGCGAGCAGGTCGAGGCGCTGGACTGCTTCCAGATGCCCTTTGAACGGAAGTGGGGATACGTCGCCGAGGACCGGCTTTTCATCGACGCGGTCCTGGGTGAGCGCGCGCCCGCCGTCACGGCCGAGGACGGCTACCGGGCGACGGAGCTGGTGGAGGCGTGCTACCAGGCGGTGCGCGAGGAGCGGCTGATCACCCTCCCGCTGGCCGAGCCGCTGCACGCGGAGGGGGGGCCCCGAGGGGGGACGCCGCGCGTGCGTCCTCCCTCGGGGCCCGAGGATGACGTGCACACGAGGTCGTCCCATTAGCGCGTATCGTTTGGTCGTGGCCGACATCGACGGGACGCTGCTGACCCGGGAGCGCGAGATCACGCCGGGCGTGCTGGCCGCCGTCAGCGCGGCCCAGGCGCTCGGCGTGCGCGTCTGCCTCGCCACGGGCCGGATCTGGCTGTCCGCGCGCCAGTACTTCGAGCGCCTGGGCGCCGACCCCCCGGCCATCCTTTATAACGGCGGGCTGGTGTACGACTTCCGCACCGACACCGTGCTGCGGCGGACGCATCTCGACTACGAGCACGCCCGGGCGGTCCTGGAGATCCTCCGCGAAGTCCCCGAGGTCCAGCCGCACCTCTACGCCGGGGACCGCGTCTATACAGGGAGGGCGAACGAGCTCACCGACCGCTATCGCCGGAAGGACAGCATCCAGGTCGAAGAGGTGGGGGATCTCGTAGAGTTCCTGCCGCGCGACCCGATGAAGATCCTGATCATCGGCGCGCGGCCGGCGCTCGAGCGGGCGGTCGCCCGCATCCGGACCATCCCGATGCCGATCAACACCGTCTTCAGCGAAGAGACCTACCTGGAGATCCTGCCGGTAGGGAGCAGCAAGGGGGTGGCCCTGGAGTTCGTCGCCGCCCATCTGGGGATCCCGCTCGGCGAGGTGGTGGCGGTCGGGGACAACCTCAACGACCTGGAGATGCTCCGCGCCGCCGGGCTGGGGGTGGCCATGGGCAACGCGCCCGGCGCGTTGAAGGACGCCGCCGACGCCGTCACCCGGACCAACGACGAGGAGGGGGTACGGGACGTGATCGAGCGGTTCGTTCTGCACGGAGAGCAGGTACCACAGACACAGAGGAGGGGGAGGCATGCGTAGGACGACGATCATCGTGAGCTGGCTGCTGGTCATGGTCTTTGCGCTCAGCGCCGGCGTGGGCGCGCAGGGCACGAGGGTGGTGATCTATTCCGCCCTCGACTCGGCCGTCACCACCGAGGTGCTGAAGGCCTTCGAGCGGCGGACCGGGCTGCGGACGGAGGCGCTGACGCTGGCCGCGGCCGGCACGCTCTCGACGCGCATCACGGCGGAGCGGGCCCGGCCGCAGGCCGACATCTTCCTGGGCGGCTCCAACGACTTCCATGCCCCGCTGGCCAAGGCCGGGCTGCTGGAGGCCTACAAGTCGCCGGTGCTGGCCGAGGCGAAACTCGCCCCGGAGTTCTACGATCCGCAGGGGTACTGGTACGGCTGGTACATCGGCGCGCTGTCCATCTTCTACAACCGGAACCGCTTCGAGCGTGAGCTGGCTCCCCGGGGCATCAGGCCGCCGGCGACGTGGGACGATCTGCTCAATCCGGCGTTCCGCGGGCAACTGGTGCTGCCGAGTCCGATCACCACGGGCGGCGGGTTCATCTTCGTAGCCGCTCAGATCTTCCGCCTGGGAAGCGAAGATCGCGCGTTCGAGTGGCTCAAGCAGCTGGCCGCGGGAGCCACCTTCACGCCCACGGCACCGGCTCCAATCACCCTCGTCTCCCGGGGCGAGGCCATCGTCGGCATGAACTGGGGCCACGACGTGCGCAGCATGGCGGTGAACCAGGGCTTCCCGGTGGAGATCGTCTTCCCGGCCGACACGGCCACCGAGATCGGCGGAGTCTCCATCATCAAGGGCGGCCCGAACCCGGTCGGGGCGCGGCAGTTCGTGGACTTCATCCTGACGCGCACCCCGCAGGACATCAACGCGAAGTTCGGGCTGCGCTACCCCACGCGCACCGACGCGCCGGCGCCGATGGGCATGCCGGCGCTGTCCACCCTGAAGTTCGTGAAGTACGACCGGCAGTGGGCGATCGACAACCAGAACCGCCTGCGCCAGAAGTGGCAGCAGGTCATCGGGAAGTAGGGGCGATCCGGGCGGGGCGGGGGAGGCTGAGCGGGCGGGCATGGCCATCCGGGCGCTGACGCTCAAAGGGCAGGCGCGGGATCCGGGCCTGGTCGCCGCCTTCGTGGTGATGGGCGCGGTCCTGTTGGGGTTCGTCCTGTACCCGACGTTCCGGGTCATCAGCTACCCGACGCTGGCGGACTACCTGGCCGTGCCCGGGAACCCGCGCTGGGTCGCGGCGATGCGCAACAGCCTGATGATGATGGTGCTGTCCACGCTGACCGCATCCCTCGTGGGCTTCCTCTACGCCTATGCCGTGACGCGCGAGGATTTTCCGGGGAGGAGGGCCTTCCGGCAGGTCTCCCTCCTCCCCCTCTTCGCGCCGCCGTTCATGGTGGCGTTCGCCTACATCCTCATGTTCGGCCGCCAGGGCCTCATCACGCGGTCGCTGCTGGGCCTGAATCTCAACATCTTCGGCTGGCAGGGGTTATGGCTCGTGCAGACCGTGGCGTTCTTCCCCTACGCCGCGCTCATCCTGGAGCACGTCTTCGAGGCGATCAATCCGACGCTCGAGCACGCCGCCCGCGATCTCGGAGCGCGGGAGGGGACGCTCTTCCGCACCGTGACGCTGCCGCTGGCGCGGCCCGGCCTCGCCGCCGCGATGCTGCTGGTGGCGATCTCGGTGCTGGCGGACTTCGGCAACGCCGTGGTCATCGCGGGCAGCCTGCCGCTGCTGGCCACGGAGGCGTGGTTCCGCATCGAGGGGCTGGCCGACCTCAACGGGGCGGCGCTATCGGTGAGCCTCCTCCTGCTCCCCACAGTCGGACTGTTCGTCCTGGAGCGGACATGGGTGAGCCGCCGGCTGTACACGGGGATCACCGGCCGCGGCTCCCGGCTGGCGCGCCCGGCGACGCCCTGGTACTTCCGCTGGCCGCTGTTCGCCTTCTGCCTGGTCGTGGCCGTGTTCGTGCTGCTGGTCTACGTGGCCGTGCTGGCCGGGGCGTTCACGCAGACCTGGGGCTACAACTGGAGCCTCACCCTGGACCACTGGCGCCTGGGGATGACGCAGGGCGGGGCGCAGCTGGTGAACAGCGTGCGGGTCGGCGTGATCAGCGCGCTGCTCACCAGCGTCATCGCGCTCATCACGGCCTTCCTCACCTCGCGCCGGCAGTGGCCGGCCCTGGAACGCACCCTCGACTTCCTGGCGGTCCTGCCCGGCGCGCTGCCCGGCGTGTTCATCGGCATCGGCTTCCTCCTCGCTTTCAACGCGCCCCCCTTCGCCCTGGGGGGCACGCCGTGGATCCTCATCCTGGCGCTTACCTTCTGGCACATCCCCTTCGGCTACCAGGCGGCCGCGGCGGGGGTGAAGCAGATCGACCGGGCCATCGAGGAGGCCGCGCAGGATCTGGGCGCCTCGGGTCTGCGGCTGCTGAGGGACATCTACCTGCCGCTGCTCCGCGGCCCGTTCCTCTCGTCGTTCATCACCTCGTTCATCCGGGCGGTCACCAATCTCAGCATCGTCGTCTTTCTGGTGACCCCGCGCAACCTGGTCGCCACGTACTCGATCCTGGCGATGATCGGGGGCGGGTTCTGGGGCGCCGCGGCCGCGCTGACGACCGCGCTGCTGCTGCTCACCTTCGTCGCCGTGGGCGTGGCCCGCGTGGCCGTCGGGCGCGGCATCCGCGGGCTTCCGGTGGCCTGACGTGGCGGATGTCCGGCTGGTCAATGTCTCCAAGCGCTTCGGGGCGATGACCGCGGTGGACCAGGTCTCGCTGCACGTGCCCGAGGGCGGGTTCATGACGCTGCTCGGACCCAGCGGCTGCGGCAAGACGACGACGCTGCGCATGGTGGCGGGCTTCTACCCGCCCGATGAAGGCGACATCTTCATCGGCGGGACGCGGGTCAACGACCTGCCGCCGTACCGCCGCCAGACGGCGATGGTGTTCCAGGAGTACGCGCTGTTCCCGCACATGACGGTCTTCGAGAACGTGGCCTACGGGCTGCGGATGCGCGGCGTCCCCGCCCCCGACATCCGGCGGCGCGTCGCCGGGGCGCTCGCGCTGGTCGGGCTCAGCGGCGTGGACGCGAAGTTCCCCGCGCGGCTGTCCGGAGGGCAGCAGCAGCGTGTCGCCCTGGCCCGGGCGCTGATCGTGGAGCCGGAGGTCCTGCTGCTGGACGAGCCGCTCAGCAACCTCGACGCCAAGCTGCGCGTGCGCGTGCGCACCGAAATCCGGCAGCTGCAGCAGCAGCTGGGCAAGACGACCATCTACGTCACGCACGACCAGGAGGAGGCCCTGGCCATCTCCGACCGCATCGCGGTCATGGAGGGCGGCCGCATCCAGCAGATCGGCACGCCGCTGGAGATCTACCACCATCCGGCCAACCGGTTCGTGGCGGACTTCGTGGGGTTGGCGAACTTCGTGGACGCCGAACGGGTGGCGCCCGGCCGCGTCCGTGCCGGCGCGGCGACGCTCAGCGTGGCCGACAGCGCCGGTGCTGGCGGCCCGGTCACGCTCGTGCTGCGGCCGGAAGCCCTCCGGCTGCATGCCCGCGCCCCGGAGGGTGGGGTGAATGTCCTCCCCGGGCGCGTCACGGCCTCGAGCTTCCTGGGCACCCTGGCGCGGTACTGGGTGGACGCCGCCGACCTGCACTGGATCGTGGACGTGCCGTCGCCGGGGGAGTCGGTGCTCAGCGGCGAGGTGTTCGTCGAGGTGCCGCCGGAGCGCATCCACCTGTTGAGCGTGTCGAGCGCGTAGGAGCGGGACGACAAGGAGGGAGTCAGATGGGAAGCGGCAAGTGGGATCTCCCCCCGCGGGGAGGCCACATGGACAAGCGCACGGGGATCTATCTCCAGACGATGACCATGCGCGACATCGAGGAGCGGTTGAAGACGAACGATGTCCTCATCGTGCCGCTCGGGGCGACGGAGGCGCATGGGCCCAACGCGCCGATCGGGGAGGACATCTTCCTGGTCAGCCGGATGGCGGAGGCGGTGGCGGAGCGGACCGGGTGCACCGTCTCCGAGCCGCTGTGGTTCGGCTCGCACCCGTACCACCACCTGGGGATGCCGGGGACGGTGGTCATCCCGGAGGAGATCTTCACCGGGTTCGTGCGGGCGATGATCGCCGGCTTCTGGAACATGGGGTTCCGCAAGCAGATCCTGCTCAACGGCCACGGCCAGGAGTACGTCATCCCCACCGCCATCCACCAGTTCGGAAAGCGCTACCGCGTCCCGGCGCTCATCGTCAACCTGAACTGGTACCACGCCGTGCCCGACTACTTCAAGCTGAAGCAGGACGGCGGGCCGTATGAGACCCCGTTCATCCATGCCGACGAGGTGGAGTCCTCGTGGTGCCTGGCGCTGTTCCCGGAGCTGATGAAGCAGGAGTGGGCCGTGGACAACAATCCCTTCGGCTTCCTGCCCGAAGGCCACGTGGACAAGGCGGGCAACCTCCTGCGGCGGCCGATCAACTGGTACGGCCACGTCGGGGCGGGTCCGATCGAGGTGAAGGCCTACATCGAGGGCGTCGTCGGCAAGCCCACGCTGGCGACGGCGGAGAAGGCCCTGCCGGGGGTTGAGGCGCTGCTGGACTACATGGAGAAGCTGGTCACCGACATCATGAAGACCTTCCCGCCCGGCCAGCTGCCGCCCGCGGAGCTGGTCACGGAGCGCGACAAGGAGGAGCTCGAGGCGCTGCTCAAAGGGCCCGCCCACGGCGGCAAGAGCATCTTCACGCTGGCGTGGCCTCCTTAGCACGCGGATGGGGGTGCCCGAGGGGGAACGCCGCGCGTGCGTTCCCCCTCGGCGAGCCGTGAGGTCTGAGGGTCAAAGCATCCATCAAGTGATCTCTCTGAGCTGTGCAGCTCGTTCCGGAACGAGCCGCACCGGCCCACGTGCGTCACGAACAGATGCCGGCCGGCCCAGCCTGGGGGTGATGGTGGTCTGAGGGATGGTGGACGGAGCAGCAGCATGAGGATCGCGATCGTGATCTCGGTAGAGGAGACCGGCTTCGACGCCGTGGCCATGCGCGGCGGGTGGGCCGGCGCCGTCCGCGCCGCCGCGGCGATGGGCTTCGACGGCGTCGAGCTCGCCGTGCGCGATCCGGCGGGGGTGGACGCCCAGGCGCTGGCGCGGCTGCTCGCCGAAACCGGGCTGGCCGTGCCGGCCCTCGGCACCGGACAGGCCTATCTCACCGACGGGCTGAGCCTGTCCCATCCGGACGAAGGCGTCCGCGCTCGCGCCATCGAACGAGTGGAAGCACACGTCCGGTTCGCGTCACCGCTCGGCGCCGCGGTGATCATCGGCCTGATCCGGGGCCGGGTGGTCGGCGACCGGCAGGCGACCGAGGCCCGGCTGGCCGCAGCGTTCGAGCCGCTGGTCCGTGCGGCCGAGCGGGAAGGGGTGGCGCTGATCATCGAGCCCATCAACCGGTACGAGACCGACCTCCTGACAACCATTGCGGAGACGGTCGCGTTCATCGACCGGATCGGCGCCGGCCCGCTGGGCATCCTGGCCGACACGTTCCACATGAACATTGAGGAGGTGTCGATCGAGCAATCCCTTCACGCCGCAGGCGAACGCCTGCGGCACGTGCATACCGCCGACAGCAACCGGCGCGCGCCGGGCTGGGGGCATCTCGACTTCGCCGCGGTGCTGGCCACGCTGCGGGCGATGAGCTACCGGGGCTGGCTCTCCGCCGAGATCCTGCCGCTGCCGGATCCGCAGGCCGCGGCGCGGCAGACCATCACGCACCTTCGGTCTTTGGTGAATACGATGCCGGTCAAGGAGGGGATGGCATGAAGAGAGTGGTCACGCTGGTATTGGCCGTGATCCTGGCGTCCTGGGGCCTGGTCTCCGCGGCCCCGGCCGGCCGGGTGACGGTGCTGTGCAGCCCGAACCCGGCCTGGTGCGACGCCGTCAAGGCAGAGTTTCCCAAGGCCACGGGCATCCAGGTGGACTTCGTCCGCCTGAGCTCGGGCGAATCGCTGGCGCGCCTGCGGGCGGAACGTCAGAATCCGTCCTTCGATGTCTGGTTCGGGGGGACGGGCGATCCGCACATCGTCGCCAACGAGGAAGGCCTGACCGAGTTCGTCCGGCCCGCCGCCTGGAACGACCTCCGGCCGGAGTTCCGAGAAGCCGTGGCCGGCAAGTACATCCCGCTCTACGCCGGGATCCTCGGCTGGGCGTTGAACGAACGCCTGATGAGAGAGAAGAACATCCCGGTGCCGCGCACGTGGAAGGACTTGGCCGATCCGCGCTACCGGGGCCTGGTGGCCTACCCCAACCCCAACACCTCCGGCACGGGGTACACGATGGTGGCGACACTCGTCCAGATCTATGGGGAGGCGGCCGCGTTTGACCTGCTAAAGGCGATCCATAAGAACGTCGCAGAGTACACCCGCAGCGGCGCCGCGCCGGGCCAGCTGGCCGGCCGCGGTGAGGTGGCGGTGGGGATCACCTTCATCCACGACGCCGTGGACCAGGTCCTCAAAGGCTTCCCGATCACCTACAATGCGCCGAGCGACGGCACCGGCTACGAGATCGGCGGTCTCAGCCTCGTGAAGGCCACGCAGAACCGCGCCAACGCGCTGGCGTTCATGAACTGGGCGCTCACCCCGGACGCGCAGATCCTCGCGGCCAAGTTCGGGCAGTCCTACCAGATCCCGTCCAACACCAAGACACCGGTGCCGAGCCACTCGCCCCGGTTCCAGGACTTCAAGGTGATCAAGTACGACTTCGTCAAGTATGGAAGCGCGAACGTGCGCGACCCGCTGGTCAAGAAGTGGACATCGGACGTCTTTCCGCTGCCGAAGTAACCCGCCTCTGGAGGCCGGGGCGATCCCGCCCCGGCCTCCTGCGCTGACCGGAGAGGGAGACCGATGGCTCGCGTCCTGGCGGTGCCGGCCGCGCCGTCCACACCGAACACAACCCTGGTCGCCTGGGGCCTGATCACCCTGGCCGGAGGGCTGCTGCTGCCGTGGGCCCGCCCGGGCCGCGACCTGTTCACGTTCTCGCCCGACCTGCTGGGCGCGGCGCTGCTGCGGACCTCGCCGCTGATCGCCGCCGCGCTGGCCACCGCGGTCGCCGCCACGGTCACCGGGCTGCTGCCCTGGCCGAACGCGCAGCGCGGGCGGGTGGCCGTGGGCCTCGGGCTGCTCGGGACCGGCCTGGTCGCATCGCGCCTGTTCGGCACGGGGCAGCCGTTTGGCTGGGGCCTCGCCGTCGCGGCGTTTGGGTTCCTGGCCGTGCTCGGGATCGGCCTGGCGCTCTCGGGTGTCCTGCGGGCCGATGCGTTCATCGCCGGGAGCATCCTCTGGGTCACCGCGTTCGTCGTCATCTTCATCCTCTATCCGCTGTGGGCCGTGCTCGAGGCCAGCGTCGTCGTCCAGGACCGCTTCACCCTGCGGGTGGTGGCCGAGACGCTGCGCTCCCCCGGGTTCTTCCTATTGAACAACGCCGGCACGCCGCGCAACGAGAGCGCCGAGGCCCTCGTCGCCGGCGCGGTCGCCGCGGTGGCGGTCCTGCTCGTCCAGGCCGTCCGGGGCCGCCTGCGCCGGAGCTGGATGTGGGTGCCGGGCGCCGGCGTCGGCGTGTGGGCGCTGGCCGCGCTCTACCTGGGATTTGGCGCGCTGCGCAACAGCGTGCTGCTGGCCGTCGTCGTCGGGGTCGTGGCGACGGCCCTGGGGTTCGTCTTCGCATTGCTGGGGGAGCGGTCGCGCCTGCGCACGCGCCGGCTGCTGGGACCGTTCTCCATCCTGCCGATCATCACGCCGCCGTTCGTCCTCGGCCTGGCCATGATCTACATGTTCGGGCGGCGGGGCTTCGTGACGTACCAGATGCTCGGCATCTCCACGAACGTCTTCTTCGGCCCGCTCGGCGTCGCCGTGGCGCAGATCCTGGCCTACGCGCCGATCGCCTATCTCGTGCTGGAAGGCGTCGTGCAGTCGATGGATGCCGCCCTCGAGGAGGCCGCAGAGACGCTGGGCGCGTCCCGCTGGTACGTGCTGCGCACCGTGATCTGGCCGCTGGCGCGCCCCGGCATCGCGAACGCCTTCCTGCTCGTGGCGATCGAGAGCCTCGCCGACTTCGGGAACCCGATCATCCTGGGCGGCGGCAAGCCGTTCCTGGCCACAGAGGTCTTCTTCGCCATCATCGGGCGGTTCAACCCGAATGAGGCCGCGGTCTACGGCGTGATTCTCCTGATGATGACCCTGTCCATCTTCCTGATCCAGCGCTACTGGCTGGGGCGGCGGTCCTACGTCACGGTGACCGGCAAGCCGTCGGGCGCGCGGCCCCGGCCCCTGCCGCCGGCCCTGGACTACGCCGCGTCCGCGGTGTTCGCAGCCTGGGCGGTCTTGATCGTCGCCCTCTACGGCTCGGTGTTCGTGGGCAGCGTGACGAAGCTGTGGGGGTTCGACTACACCTTCACGTTGGAGCATCTCCGCAACCTCTCGCCGACCGGGTGGAAGGTGTTCTGGACCAGCGTGAAGCTCTCGGCCTACGCCGCCATCCCCTCGACCCTGCTCGGGTTCCTCATCGGCTATCTCGTCACCCGGATGGAGTTCCCGGGCCGCAGCACCCTGGAGTTCAGCTCAATGCTGTCCTTCGCCGTGCCCGGGACCGTCATGGGCATCGGGTACATCCTGGCCTTCAACCAGGGGGCGCTGCTGCTCACGGGCACGTCGGCGATCCTCATCCTGGCGTTCGTCTTCCGCAACATGCCGGTGGCCATCCGCTCCGGCGTCGCCTCCATCCACCAGATCGACCGCTCGCTGGAGGAGGCCAGCACGATGCTCCGGGCAAATTCCGCCCTCACGCTCCGGCGGATCGTCATGCCGCTGGTCCGCGGCGCGCTGCTGTCCGGGCTGGTGTTCGCGTTTGTCCGCGCGATGACGGCCGTGAGTCAGGTCATCTTCCTCATCACGCCCAGCACAGCCTGGCAACCACGCAGATCCTCACCTACATCGAGTACGGGAGCCAGGGCCGCGGCGCGGCGCTGGCGTCGCTGCTGACCGTCTTCATGGTCCTCATCATCATGCTGCTGTACGCGGTCAACCGCCGGCTCGACATCAGAGAGGTCCGGGAGGCCCCCCTGTCATGACCGCCACCCGTCCTGTGGAAGCGGCGCCCGCGGTGCCCGTCCGCCTGGAGCGCGTAACCAAGCGCTTCGGTGCCGTGCTGGCCGTCGACGAGGTCACCCTGACACTGGAGGCGGGCAAGCTCACCACGCTGCTCGGGCCGAGCGGGTGCGGGAAGACCACGACGCTGCGGATCGTCGCCGGCCTGGAGCACCCCACCGGCGGCCGGGTGTTCATCGGCGACGAGGACGTCACGCCCCTGCCGGCGAGCAACCGCAGCGTGACGATGGTCTTCCAGTCGTACGCGCTGTTTCCGCACCTCACCGTGTTCGAGAACGTCGCCTACGGCCTGCGCATCACCAAGGTGCCCGCCCCGCAGATGCGGGAGCAGGTGGATGCGGTCCTGGAGCTTGTCGGGCTGCCCCAGGTGGGCGACCGCTACCCCGCGCAGCTCTCCGGCGGGCAGCAGCAGCGCGTGGCCCTCGCCCGGGCGCTGGTCATGAAGCCCAAGGTGCTGCTCTTCGACGAGCCGCTCAGCAACCTCGACGCGAAGCTACGCAAGCGCGTGCGCGGCGAGATCAGGGACCTCCAGCAGCGGCTGGGCATTACGACCATCTACGTCACCCACGACCAGGCCGAGGCGCTGGCGCTTTCCGACGTCGTGGTGGTGATGAACCAGGGACACGTGGAGCAGATCGGGACGCCGCTGGAGCTCTACCGTCAACCCGCGACCCACTTCGTCGCGGACTTCATCGGCGAGGCCAACCTCCTCCCGGGCCGGTACGCGGACGGGACGGTCACCGTGGGGCCGTACGCCTTCGCCTTCCGGCAGCCGGGCGTGGGCGGGGGGCCCGTCACCGTCATGGTCCGTCCGGAGACGGTGCAGGTGGAGACCCAGGGCGACGGGCTGCCGGGCCGCATCCGGACGGCCTTCTTCATGGGGACGACGATCGACTACCTCATCGATACTCCCGCGGGCGAGGTGAGCGTCTCGGAATCTCCCCGCACGCGGGGCGTGCTGCCCGTGGGCGCGGACGTGCGCCTCAGGTTCACCGACGCGGGGCTGTACCTGCTCCCGCACCGCGACGGCGCGCAGGGGGAGGGTACGCCGCCCGGGGGCGGGGAGCAGGCCGGGTAAGAGGAGAGATGAGATGCCGCGGTTCGCCGCAAATCTGACCATGCTGTTCACGGAGTACCCGTTCCTGGAGCGGTTCGAGCAGGCCGCCCGCGCCGGCTTCTCCGCCGTCGAGTACATGTTTCCGTATCAGGAGGACACCGACGAGATCGCCCGGCTGCTGGCCGACCTCCGGCTCACGCAGGCGCTGTTCAACCTGCCGGCGGGGAACTGGGCCGGAGGCGACCGCGGGATCGCGCTCGATCCCGCGCGGCGCGGCGAGTTCCAGGACGGCGTGGCGCGGGCGGTGGAGCTGGCCCGCCGCTTCAACTGTCCCAAGCTGAACTGCCTGGTGGGCAAGGAGCCCGCCGCCGTGCCGGAGGACGAGACCCATGCCGCCCTGGTGGAGAACCTGCGGTATGCCGCCCGTGAGCTGGCCCGGCACACCCTGCTCCTGCTGGTCGAGCCCATCAACACCTTCGACATCCCGGGGTTCTACCTCACCACGTCCGCCCAGACGATCGCGCTGCTCGACGAAGTAGGGGAGCCCAACACCGCGCTGCAGTACGACATCTACCACATGCAGCGGATGGAAGGGAACCTGGTGCACACCATGGAGCGCCTGCGCAGCCGCATCGGCCACGTGCAGATCGCGGACGCGCCGGACCGCCACGAGCCCGGGACCGGAGAGATCAACGTGCCGTTCGTCCTCGGCGCGCTCGACCGGCTCGGCTATCAGGGGTTTGTGGGCCTGGAGTACCGTCCGTCCGGGACGACGGAGACGTCGTTCGGCTGGATCGAGGCGATGGGGTTCCGGCGTCACTAGCCGTGGAGGGCAGCCGCTGGCGGCGGCCGGGCCGGCCTCTGGTGGTGGCGCACCGCGGGGCGAACGCCTATGCGCCGGAGAATACGCTGGCGGCGTTCCATCTGGCGGCCGAGCAGGGGGCCGACGCCATCGAGTGCGACGTCCGCGCGACGGCGGACGGACACCTGGTCGTGATCCACGACGCCTCGCTCGACCGCACGACCGATCGCCGGGGGAGGATCGACGCCCTCACGCTGGACGAGGTGCGCCGCGCCGATGCCGGCGGGCGGCGCGGGCAGACCTTCGCCGGCGAGCGGGTGCCCACGCTGGAGGAGGTGCTGGCCCTCGCCCGCGGGCGGCTGCTCGTGGACATCGAGCTCAAGGTCGCGGGCGTTGAGGCGCAGGTCGTCGAGCAGGTGGCCCGGGCGGAGATGACCGCCGACGCGCTGGTCACGTCGTTCTTGGAAGAGCCGCTGACCCGCGTGAAGTCCGCGGGCTCCGGGCCGGCCGTCGGACTGCTGCAGCAGTGGGCGGAGCCTGAGCGCGCGGTGGCGCTGGGGGTGGACGTGTATCTCGTCCACGTGCGCGCGCTCTCTGCCCAGGTGGTCCGGACCGTCCGGGCGCAGGGGCTCGGGATCATCCCCTGGACGGTGCGCAGCGAAGACGACGCGCGGGCCGCCCTGGAGCTCGGGGTGGACGGGCTCATCGCCGACGATCCGGTCATGGCGCGGAGGATGGTCGCGCAACACTAGACGGTAGGGCACGACGCTACGGCCTGCGAACCGGGCCGGACGACGCAAGGGAGGGTGGGACAGTGCCGGAGACGAGGATCGGACTCATCGGAACGGGGATCATGGGACGCCCCATGGGCCACAATCTGCTGCGGGCGGGCTATCCGCTGGTCGTGCACGACCGCGTGCGCGCGCCCGTTGAGGAGCTCGTGGCCGCGGGGGCCGCGGAAGCCTCCTCCGCGCGCGAGGTCGCGCAGCGCTCCGAGGTCGTCATCACCATGCTGCCGGACTCGCCGGAGGTGCAGGCCGTCGTCCTCGGGCCGGACGGGGTGCTGGAGGGCCTGCGGCCGGGGACGATCTATATCGACATGAGCACGATCTCGCCCATCGTCACCCGCGAGCTCGCGCCGATGGTCGAGGCGAAGGACTGTCAGATGCTGGACGCGCCCGTCAGCGGCGGGGAGAAGGGCGCGATCGAGGCGACCCTGTCCATCATGGTCGGCGGCCCGAAGGCGGTCTTCGACCGCGTCCTGCCGATCTTTCAAGCCATGGGGAAGAACATCGTGCACATCGGCGACCACGGGGCGGGGCAGGTGACCAAGGCCGCCAACCAGATCGTGGTCGCGCTCACGATCCAGGCCGTGGGTGAGGCGCTCGTCCTGGCCGCGAAGGCGGGCGTCGATCCCGCCAAGGTCCGGCAGGCGCTCCTGGGCGGGTTTGCCCAGAGCCGGATCCTCGAGTTGCACGGGCAGCGCATGCTCGACCGCAACTTCAAGCCCGGCTTCAAGGTGCGATTGCACCAGAAGGACCTGAACATCGCGCTCTCGACCGGCAAGGCCCTGGGCGTGCCCCTGCCGGCCACGGCCGTGGTGCAGGAGGCGTTCACCGCGCTGCGCGGGTTGGGGCGGGATGACTACGATCACTCCGGGCTGGTGACGCTGATCGAGGACCTGGCCAACGTCGAGGTGAAGCCCGCCGGGTAGGGCGGATCAGGCGACGGTCGTCTGGCCTGGCCGGCAGACGAGCGGAAAAGGAAGAGAGGCGCTTACCCCTCGGCTTTTTACCGTCTTTTGCCGCGCCGCCGGTTCCTACCGCCTGCTGGCTATTCTCCGGAGTTACCTCCGAAGTATACCCGCGAGCTCTCGGAGTCCACGTGCCCCGGCGTTTGACTCGGCTACTTCGCCGCTAGGCTTGCGCCTCTCTTGCCATGCACGGTACCATGCCCCCCCTTAACGGGTCAATTGAGAACCTTCGTTCACGTCCTGTGGATACTGTGGGCGCCGGGGACAAGCAGGAGGACTCCCCCCGCGCGCCCGAAAGGACGCACGGGATGCGCGTCCCCACCTCCGCCGAGATCGCCGCCCTGGATCGCGCCGCAACCGACACGTACGGGATCTCTGTGAGGACGTTGATGGAGCAGGCCGGCCGCGGCGTGGCTGAGGCCGCGCTGCGGGTCTTGGGCGCGCGTCCCGGCCGCATCGCCGTGCTGGCCGGAAAGGGGAACAACGGCGGGGACGGGTTCGTCGCCGCCCGATTGCTCCGGGCCGCCGGGGCGCAGGTGACCGCGGTCCTGGTCGCTCCCGCCGAGGAATACACCGGGGAGGCCGGACGGACGCTGGCCGACGCGCGGGCCGCGGGCGTCGAGATCGCCGCAACGCCACCGATTGCTCTGGGCGCGTATGACCTCATCATCGATGCCCTCTTCGGCACGGGCTTCCGCGGGCCGGCCAGGGGCGCTCCCAGGGCGCTCATCGAAGCCGCCAACGCCTCTCGCGCTCCCGTCCTGGCGGTTGACGTGCCGTCGGGTCTGGATGCCGACACCGGGCAGCCGGAGGGGCCGGCGATCCACGCGGTGGCGACGGTGACGATGGGGCTGCCGAAGGTCGGGCTGTTGGTCTATCCGGGGGCGGAGCTGGCCGGCACGATCTACGTGGCCGACATCGGCTATCCTCCCGCGCTGGCCGACGATCCCTCCGTCCCCACTCATCTCGTCACGCCCGGGATGGTCCGCACGGCCCTGCCCGCCCGCCCGCCTGACTCTCACAAGGGGTCGTACGGGCGGACCCTCATCGTGGCCGGCTCGATCGGGTTCACCGGCGCCGCCGCTCTGGCCGCGCTGGGGGCCCTGCGCAGCGGCGCCGGCCTGGTGACGCTCTGCGTCCCCGCGGCGATCTACCCGATCATCGCCGGCCTGCTCATCGAGGCCATGCCCCGTCCCGTGGATGACGACGGAGGGCGGCTTGCGGCCTCCTCCTGGAGCGCGATCCGCGAGGCCGCCGCAGCCGCGGATGCCGTGGCCGCGGGGCCGGGACTGGGCCTCTCCGGCGGCGTGGGAGCGGTGGTGGAGGGACTGCTCCGGGAAGGCCGGCCGCTGGTGCTCGATGCGGATGCCCTCAACGCCCTGGCCGCACGGACGGATGCGCTTGCCGCCGCCGCCGGGCCGCTGGTCATTACGCCGCACCCGGGAGAGCTGGCCCGGCTCACGGGCGCACCGGTTCAGGCGATCCAGGCGGACCGTCTTGCCGCCGCGCGCGCGGCCGCGGCGCGATTCCGCTGCGTCGTCGTGCTCAAAGGCGCGCGGACCGTCGTGGCCCAGCCCGGGGGAGAGGCGTGTATCGTGCCCACCGGCAATCCGGGCATGGCCACCGGCGGGATGGGGGACGTGCTCACGGGGATGATCGCCTCGCTGCTGGGGCAGGGGGTCGCGCCGGCCGCGGCCGCATGGAGCGGCGCCTACCTGCACGGCCTCGCCGCAGACCTCATCGCCGCCGAGCGAGGCGTGGTCGGGATGCTGGCCGGCGAGGTGGCGCACCATCTTCCCGCGGCCATCGCCCGCGTGCGGCGGGGGGAGCAGCCTGATCCCGTCATTCGCCTGCGCGAGGAGGTGCCGCGATCCCCAGGATGAACGGCGCGAACACGCCACCGGCGGGGCGCGTTATACCAGAGGGTGAGGAAGACGTCTCCGGGAGATGAGTGATGACCGTCCGCCACAACCGCTTCGTCGTGCTCGTCGTGCTGGCGGCGCTGCTCCTCGGCGCCGGTCCGGCGGTCGCCGCCCAGGGCCCGAATCCCTACGGACAGCCGCAGGTGATCGTCCGCTCCCAGCCCTCCTACTACGTGTGGGTGGACGGGAACGGATGGCATGTCCGTTGGACGACGCCGTTTCCCGTCACGCTGTCCGGCTCGATCATCACCAACGGCAGGTTCAACACGGTCTGCCCCACCGCGGGCCAGTGGCCGCGGGGACTCTCCTTCTCCAGCCCGCGGCAGGCCGTCTTCACCATCCCCGTGGGACGGGGGATCGGCGGATTCGACTTTCAGACGACCGGGCGCCTGGTGACGTTCAACTTCGGCCTCGGCGCCGTGCAGGGACGGATCCCCGATTGGGTCGTGTATGTGGGGCGGAGCCTGTTCCCGTCTCTGCGCCCCTTCACGTTGTCGGTCGCGCCGTCGTTCAGCGCGCCCGGCGTGGGGTGCCGCGAACCGCACATCAGCGACGTGGAGCGGCCGAACAACTGACCTGCGCGTCTTCCAGCCGCGCCCCGCGCACGGCTGCCGACGTGAACAGCGCGCCCGGCTCCAGCCCGCGCGCGCGGTAGCGCTCCTCTACGCCGCGCAGGAAGGCGGCGGCGTCGTCGCGCCGGACCAGCGCCACGACCGCCCCGCCGAAGCCCGCGCCGGTCATCCGCGCCGCCAGACACCCGGGCGCCTCCAGCGCCGCCTCCGCCATCGCGTCGAGATGGGGACTGCCCACGTCGTAGTCGTCGCGCAGGCTGCGGTGCGACGCGGCGAAGATCTCGCGCAGCGCGCCATAGTTCCCCCCCTCCAGGGCGCGCGCGGTCTGCAGGACGCGGGCGTTCTCGGTGACGACGTGGCGGACGCGGCGCAGGAGCGGCTCGGGCATCGCCGCCGTGCGCGCCAGATCGTCCACGGTCAGGTCGCGCAGCGACGGGAAGGTCTCTCCCCGGTCGTGAAGCCACCGCAGCGCCGCGGCGCACTCCTCGTGCCGCGCCGCGTACGCAGACCGGTGGAGCGTGCGGTGGATCCCCGTGTCGCACACGCCGATCACAAGCCCGGCGGGCAGGGGGATGTGATGGGTCTGCAGCGACCGGCAGTCCAGGAAGAGGGCGTGCCCGGCCTGCGCCAGGATGCAGGCGAACTGGTCCATGACGCCGCAGGGGATGCCCACGAATGAGACCTCGGCGTCATGGCAGAGGAGCGCCCGCTCGCGCGGGGCGAGAGGCCGGCCGGACGCGTGCTCGAAGACGAGCGATGAGGCGGCCTCCAGGGCGGCCGACGAGCTGAGCCCGGCCCCGATGGGCAGATCGCCGCCGACGGCCGCGTCCACGCCGCGCAGCCTGACCCCGCGGGAGACCAGGCCGAGGGCGACGCCCTGCCCGTAGCGGGCCCAATCCGGCAGCCCCGGCGACGCCGGCGCGGCGGCGGGGAACTGCACGAGCGCGTCATAGACCGCCGAATACACGCGGATCTCACCGGTGTCGTGCGGCGCCGCGGCGATGGTCACGTGGCGCCCGATGGCCGCGGGCAGGACGAGCCCGCCGCTGTAGTCCGTGTGCTCGCCGATGAGGGTGACGCGTCCCGGGGCCAGCGCACGGAACGCCGGCCGGTACCCGAAGGCGCGCACGAAGGCGTCCTCGGGGTCGTTGGGACGGAGCGCATCCACGCCGTGGGGTTTCGGCGGACCTGGTGGAGGAGGCCTTCCGCCGGGCGCAGAAAGGGGGGCCTCGAGACTCCCCGATGGTGCCTCGAAGGGAGGTGACGTGTTCCCCTCAGGCGTGCATGCCCTGGTGCTGCGGTAAGAGCCAGACCGAGAGGAGCTGAGCGGATGAGGATGCGAGGTCGGTGGACCATCGCTGTCGTGGCGGCGGTCACCGTCGCCGCCGTGCTCGTGCTGGCCAGCGGAGTCGGCCTGCAGGCCGGCGCGGCCCGGAAGCTCGAGATCTTCAGCTGGTGGACGGCGGGCGGCGAGGCGGACGGGCTCAACGCGATGTTCGAGATCTACAAGAAACGCTACCCCGGCGTGGAGATCATCAACGCCACCGTGGCCGGAGGCGCCGGGACGAATGCCAAGGCGGTCCTGAAGACGCGGATGCAGGGCGGGGACCCGCCGGACAGCTTCCAGGTGCACGGCGGGGAGGAGCTGACGGCCACCTGGGTCGTGACCGGCTTCATGGAGTCGCTGGCCGCCCTCTACAAGAGCGAGGGCTGGGCGGGCGTCTATCCCCAGGACCTCGTGAACATCGTCAGCTACAAGGGCGCGCCCTACTCGGTGCCGGTGAACGTGCACCGCGGCAACGTGCTCTGGTACAACAAGAAAGTCTTCGACGAGAACACCCTCAAGGCGCCGGCGACCTGGGAGGAGTTCTTCAAGGCGGCGGATGCGCTGAAGGCCAAAGGCATCGCTCCCCTGGCGTTGGGCGACAAGAACAAGTGGGAGGCGGCGCATCTCTTCGAGGACATCCTCCTGGCCACCCTGGGAGCGGCCGGGTATCGCGGGCTGTGGACGGGCAAGACGTCGTGGACCGGCGACGGCGTGAAGAAGGCGCTGGACACTTATGCCCGGATCCTCACCTACGTGAACGCAGACCACGCCGCGGGGACCTGGGATTCCGCCGCGCAGATGCTCATCGACCGCAAGGCGGCGATGACGATCATGGGCGACTGGGCGGCCGGGTACTTCACCAGCAAGGGCTGGAAGGCCAACGCGGACTACGGCTTCGCCCCCGCCCCCGGCACCGGCGGTTCCTTCGTCGTGGTCACGGACACCTTCGGCCTGCCCAAGAAGGCGCCGCACCGCACCGAGGCGCTCAACTGGCTGAAGGTGGCCGGCAGCAAGGAAGGGCAGGAAGCCTTCAACCCGCTCAAGGGCAGCATCTGCGCCCGCACCGACTGCGATCTGAACAAGTTCGACGCCTACCTGAAGTCCTCGGCGGCGGACTTCAAGCGGAACGCGCTGGTGCCCAGCGAGGTGCACGGATCGGCGGCGCCGGAGGGGTTCGCCACCGTCTTCAACGACATCGTCAACCTCTTCGTCACCAACAAGAACGCCGCGGCCGCGCAAACCGCCCTGGCGAAGGCCTGCAAGGACAACAAGATGTGCATGTAGACGCTCGCGAAGGGGGGAGCCCGAGGGGGGACGGCACGCGTCCGTCCCCCCTCGAGCGTGTCTCCCCGCGGCAGCCCGGCGTGAGGAGAACGGCGCCGCGGATGGTCGGCAGTACTGAGGGGCTTCGGCCCGGGCAAGACCGGGCCGTTCATCCCGCGCCCGCGCCCTGGAGATGCCTGCGCGGCGCGCCGTTTGGGCACCCTGTGAGGAGAGGGGCCGCGAACGGAGGCGTCGCGATGTGGGTCTGGGTCATCGGCGGGCTGCTGCTGGCGCACGGGTTCGTGCACGTGCGGTGGCGGGCGTACGCGCCGCAGACCTCACCGCTCTTTCCCGCGGCGCCGTCCACCGTCCTGTCGGTTCTCAGCGGCCTGCTCGCCGGCGCCGCGGTGCTTGGGTTCGGCCTGGCCGGGCTGGGCGCGATGGCCCGCGCGCCCTGGTGGCCGGTCGCGGCGGCCGCGTCGGCGCTCGTCTCTCTGACGCTGCTCGGGATCTTCTGGCAGCGCGCATTCGGAGTTGCCGCGGCCGTCAACGTGGCCGTCCTGCTCACGGTCGTCTGGCTGCGCTGACCGCCGCGGCCGTTCGGCGCGTCCTGATCCCGGCGGCGTCCATGGACGGGCACAGCGGGACGCACCGCCTCCGCGGTGAGACGCCCCGGGCAGGAGTTGCTCGCGCCGCCCCCCAAATGCGTGAGAGATGGCGACGATCGCCCCCGCGCATCTCCCTCCGCAACCGCTCGTCCGACGCCGGATCCGCAAAGACTACGCGCTGGCCGCGCTGATCGTCCTCCCGTCGCTGCTGGCCGTGGGCGTCTTCGTCTACGGCTTCATCGGCTGGACGGGCTACGTGGCCGTGAGCGGATGGAACTCGTTCGTCCCCGACCTCTCGTTCGTCGGCCTGCGGAACTTTGCCGACCTCTTCCAGTCATTCCGCTTCCAGATCGACCTCCGCAACACGCTCATCTTCACCGCAGCGTTCCTGGCGGGCTGCCTGGGCCTCGGGCTGCTGCTGGCCGTGCTGCTGGATCAGAAGGTGCGGGGCGAGGCCGTCTTCCGCAACATCTACCTGTTCCCGATGTCCATTTCGTTCATCGTCAGCGGCACGGCCTGGCAGTGGCTGCTCACCCCCTCCACCGGCGTGAACCTGCTCCTGGAGGCGGCCGGGCTCGACCGGCTGAAGTCGCCCTGGTTCACCGACCCGAAGATCGCCATCTACTCGGTCGTGATCGCCGCGGTCTGGCAGCTCTCCGGGTTCACCATGGCCATGTACCTGGCCGGATTGCGGGGGATCTCCGACGAGCTGCGCGAGGCGGCCCGCGTGGACGGCGCCTCCGAGTGGCAGCTGTACCGCCACGTCATCCTGCCCCTGCTCACCCCCATCACGCTCAGCGCGGTGATCGTGCTCGGCCACATCTCGTTGAAGATCTTCGACCTGGTCTTCGCCATGACGGGCAGCGGGCCGGCGTTCTCCACCGACGTCCCGGGGATCTTCATGTTCGAGACGACGTTCCGCGGGAACCGCTTCGCCGAGGGCGCGGCCATCGCCATCGTCATGCTCCTCATGGTCGCGGTGGTGGTCATCCCCTACCTCGTCTGGAGCACCCGGGCGGAGGCGCCGGAGTGAGGCGGCCGGCCCGCATCTTCATGTACCTGCTGCTGGTCACCCTGGCGCTGGGCTACCTGCTGCCGGTCTACGTCCTGGTGAACAACGGGTTGAAGTCGTTCCAGGAAGTCAGCCTGAGCCGGATGTGGGAGCCGCCGTCGCGGCTGTCTCTGGACAGCTTCGCCCAGGCGTATCGGCGCCTGGCCCCGAACTTCCGGAACAGCCTGCTCCTGGTCGTCCCGGCGACGATCGGCGCCGCGGTGCTGGGCTCGATCAATGGCTACGTCCTGGCCAAGTGGAAGTTCGCGGGCGCCGATGTCGTCTTCCCGCTGCTGCTGTTCGGGATGTTCATCCCCTACCAGAGCGTGCTGATCCCGCTCGTGCAGTTCCTGCAGTGGGTGGGCCGCACGTTCGACATCCGCCTGTACGGCAGCATCACGGGGCTCGTCCTGGTGCACATCATCTATGGGATCCCGATCACCACGCTCATCTTCCGCAACTACTACGCCTCCGTGCCCAGCGAAGTGGTGGAGGCGGCGCGCATCGACGGCGCCGGGCTGGCCGGGACGTACCGCCACGTCATCCTGCCGCTGTCCATGCCCGGGTTCGTGGTGGTGATCATCTGGGAGGTCACGCAGGTCTGGAACGAGTTCCTCTTCGCGGTCGCGATCACCGGCAATCCCGCGCGGCAGCCCATCCAGGTGGCCCTGCGCAACCTCGCCGGCAGCCAGATCGTGGAGTGGAACGTGCAGATGGCCGGCGCGCTGCTGGCGGCGCTGCCGCCGCTGCTGGTCTACGTCTTCCTCGGACGCTACTTCCTCCGCGGGCTGCTGGCCGGGGCGCTGAAGGGATGAGCCATACGGGGCCTGCGCCGTCCTCCACGCGACGCACCTGGGCGGAGATCGACCTCGGCGCCCTGGCCGCCAACCTGACGGCAATCCGCGCGCAACTCCCCGCCGCGGTGCGCATCATGGCGGTCGTCAAGGCGGACGGCTACGGCCACGGCGCCGTTCCGGTCGCGCGGGCCGCGCTGCGGGCCGGCGCGGCGTGGCTGGGCGTGGCCACGGTGTCCGAAGGGCTGGCCCTCCGGAAGGCGCGGATCACCGCGCCGGCGCTGGTCTTCGGCCCCGCCGCCCCCGATGAGATCGCCGACGCCGTGCGGGCCGGCCTCAGCCTGACGCTGGTCTCCGCGGAGAGCGTCGCCCTCGTGGCGCGGGCGGCGCGACGGCGGGCGGGCGTGCATCTCAAGGTGGACACCGGGATGACGCGGCTGGGCGTGTCCCCCGCGGAGGCGGCCCGCGTGGCTCGCGCCGCCGCCGCCGCGGGGCTGCGCGTGGAAGGCGTCTACACCCATCTGGCCACCGCCGACGAGCCGGGATCCGAGGTCACGCGCGAGCAGCTCACCCGGTTCGAGGCGATCCTCCCGCCGCTCCGCCGGCGGTTCCCGGGGGTGCTCGTGCACGCGGCGAACAGCGCGGGGGCGGTACTGGTGCCGCGCAGCCGCTACGGGATGGTGCGCCTCGGGCTGGCGATGTACGGGTTGTCCCCCGCACCGGTGCGGGAGCATGTGGCGCTGCGTCCCGTGATGCGGCTGCGCAGCCGGGTCGTCCGGACGATCCGCGCGGAGCCGGGGACGGCGGTGAGCTACGGGGCGACGTATCGCGTGCTGCGGCCCACCACGATCGCCACCGTGGCCTGCGGCTACGCCGACGGCTACCCGCGGCTGGCCGGCCTCAACGGAGAGGTGGTGCTCGGCGGCGCCCGCGTGCACATCGCGGGCCGCGTGTGCATGGATTACTTGATGGTCGACGCCGGCGACCGGCCCGTGCGGACCGGCGACGTCGTGGAGCTGTTCGGCGAGGGCGTGACGGCGGACGAGGTCGCGGCGTGGGCCCACACCATCTCCTACGAGATCGTCTGCGGCGTGGGCCCGCGCGTGCCGCGTGTGTACGCCGGCGCCGCCGCGGAGCGCGGGCGGCGGCGATGACGGCGCGCGTGGCCTTCCAGGGCGAGCGCGGCGCCTACAGCGAAGCCGCCTCCCGCGTGCTTGCGCCCCATGCCCGGCCGATGCCCTGCCGCCTGCTCGGCGACGTCTTCGACGCCGTGACCGCGGGGCGGGCCGACGCCGGCGTCGTGCCGATCGAGAACTCGCAGGCCGGCTCGATCAACGAGACGTATGATCTCCTGCTCGCGCACGCCCTGCACATCACCGGCGAGCACGACCAGCGGATCCGGCACTGCCTGCTGGCCCTGCCCGGGCGGCGGCTGGAGCGCCTCCGCCGCGTGTTCTCGCATCCGCAGGCGCTCGCGCAGTGCG
>Ga0073934_10004023_pt1 | contig 25332 bp, 26 predicted proteins | sample LarsenN4metaG_FD_76834 | JGI IMG/M metagenome (GOLD analysis project Ga0073934, IMG submission 76834) | Hot spring sediment bacterial and archeal communities from British Columbia, Canada, to study Microbial Dark Matter (Phase II) - Larsen... ... | reverse complement strand
GCCGCCGTGGCGATCTGCAGGTTGCGGGAGAGCTCCACCTGCCCCTCGGTCTTGAGCGGATCCACGTCACCACCCACTTTGAGGATGTTGGTGGCAATGGCGTAACCGGCGGTGTGGTCGGCACCCTGGGTGGTGGTGGCATAGGTGACGCCGATCCCCTGGATCGGACGCGGGTCGTAGGCAGGGATAGCCTGCCCCTTGACCACCGGCACCTTCTCCACGCCGAACACCTTGCCGGTGATCTCGGCGCCGCAGCCGAGTATCCGGCCGAGCGGAGTCCCCTTGCCAACCTCGCCCAGCAAGCGAATGGCACCGTCACGGTCGCCGAACTCGATGATGCCGGCATCCATGGCAACGCCGATGGTGGCACCCATCTCGATGGTGTCGAGGCCGAAGTTGTCATCCATGAAGTCGAGCCGGGCCACGGTGTCCAGGTCGTCGATGCCGCAGTTGCCGCCGTGGGACCAGACCGTCTCGTATTCCGGTTGCTTGGTCAGGTAGTGACCATCCTTGTCGTTGTAGATGCCGGAGCACTGAATGACGCAGCCGCGATGGCAGCCATGGGTGGCGGTGCCGCCACGCTTGATCTCCAGCTCTGCCTGGGCCTCGCCGGACAGTTTGCTTGCTCCTGAGAAGGTACCCTGTTTGAAGTTATAGGTCGGATAACCGCCGGCCTCGTTGAGGACGTTGGTGAGGACGTTGGTGCCGTAGGCGGGCAGACCTTCGCCGGTCACCGGGTGCTTGCGCAGCCCTTCGACGAACTTGCGGTTGGCGTCGCGGAACTTGTCCGCATCCTTCGGCGGCCGCATCTTCATGCCTGAGTCGTCGAGGATGATCGCCTTGATCCGCTTGGAACCCATGACCGCGCCGACGCCGCCGCGGCCGCAGTGACGGGTGGGACGCAGCTCGGGATCGGTGCAGGCGATGGAGGCGGCCAGCAGCAGGCGCTCACCGGCGGAGCCGATGCTCATGTAGGCCACCTTGTCGCCGTACTCGGCGCGGAGCTTCTCCACCAGGGGATAGTTGTCCAGCAGCTTGAGGCTGTTGTCCACGATCACGCTGATGCCGTCCTTGTTGACAACGATCTTGTACAGGTCATCCCCAGCCGGTTTCCCTTCGAGAATGATGGCGGCATAGCCGATCCGGGCCAGTACCTGGGCAGCCTGGCCGCCGGCGTTGGACTCCTTGATGGTGCCGGTGAGCGGGCTCTTGCAGCCGACGGAGAGCCGGCCGGTCATGGAACCGGTGGTGCCGCTCAGCATGCCCGGGGAGATGACCAGCTTGTTCTCCGCCCCCAGCGGATGGGCCAGCGGATGAACCTCCGTGGCCACGACGATGGAGGTCATCGCCCTGCCGCCGAGACCCGCATAGGCGCCGACCGGCTCTTCCGTTACCTTGGGACCGCCCGCGGCCCCCATGTCAATCCGTGCAATCTTTTCCATCTCTTGAACTCCTTTCCCCTTTAAATATGGTGGCCTGCACCACGATAATTCTCCTTTCCAAAGGGAGGCCCTGCCGTTTCCCGCAAGACCCACAGGCCTGCCGGCATGGGGAACGCCCCTTTAGCCGGCCAGGCTCGGAGACACCGTTTTAGTATAACAGAAGCATCGTCGCTGTCTGGTTTATGTGCCCAATAAATTGCTCGCCATAGGTACTGAATCCGATGGTTTGTACCCCGTCGAAAATTTTGCCGTACTGCTCCACAAGCCCCTTTTGCCGCAGCTCCAGCGTACGGAGGATACAATTGAAGTTAATAACCGCTGACGCTTCACCAAACTCCGTTTTCGCTTTTTCCAGCGCCCTGGCCGTATCGGCGATGATATCCGTCGACTGGAGCAGGGAAAGCTCCATCCCCTCCTTGACGGCGCAATAGAAGACCATGGCACCATCCTTGATCTGCTGCGGACTGCGGACATACGGCTCCCCCTCGAAGAGAAGACCGAGCGGATTGGAAAGAAAATACCCCCCCGCCTCCTCCACGGTCACCCCCAGGGCTTCCGCATAGGCAACGGCAGCCGGCTTGTGGTCGAACTCCACCACCTCGCGCTGCGCCTCGTTCGCACGGGTGACGGTCAGGGTGCGGTCCAGCGGAACAAAACTCTGGGTCTTGACGAAGGAGAAGGGCACCGCTGGTTCCAGCAGCGCCACAATAGCCGCGCCGCTATGACTGGTTCCGTTTGCGTACACGTGGGTGGCGGAAAACCTGAGGTCGTCGCCGGCGGAACCGCCGATGAAGTTGACGTTGGTCAGGTCGCCGATCCGGTCGACGATGAGCTCTTCCTTGCGGCTCAAACCGTCGATCAGCAGAAGCCCGACATAGCGGGATGGGTCCATCTCTGCCATGGATACGCCGAAGTGCTTCTCGAACGAGGCGAAGGCATCGTAGCCGGGCCTGTCCAGATCGGTGATGACCTCGACCTTCACCGACCTGACGGCATCGCTCCCCAGGGCCATGGCGACCAGCGACTGGCTCAGCATCCTGCCGGTGACGATCTCGCCCGCTGTCGAGCAGCCAAAGGTGACGGCTGACGGGAAGGCCGTTGCCATGGCCGCCGCGATCCGGTCCGGCTGATAGGCCGGGGAGGCGAAAAAGAGAACCATCGCCGGTTCACACCCGTGTAACTGCTCCCTGATATCGGCAACAGCGGCAGTGAAGTCGATTTTTACCGAAAAGGCGGTTTTTGCTTTCATATGGACTCCTTCGGGCTATTTCAGTTCGAGCATCAATTCTTGAAGCTTGCCGATGACAGCAGGATCATCGGGGGTTGTGGCGGTGAAATTCTTCGGGTCGATCCCCTTCAGGATCAGCTTGGTCTTCACCACCCCCTCCAGGACCTTGCTCCCCCTGGCCCGCTGCTCGATGATGGCATCGATCATTCTCTTTGCTTGTCCTGCCATGGTTTTCTCCTTCTTTGTCAGGCAGCGGACTGTTGATTACCGCATGCCTCTCTTCTATGCCGTCTGTTCCAGCTGCCGCAAAACTTCAACCCGGTAGCTGGCAAAGGTTCTTCCCCGGACACATCCCCAGAAAACGCCGCAACCGTAGGCCACCTGCTCCAGGAAGTAGATCCCGGCAAACGGGACCAGGGAGAGCCGGGGCTTCCGCACCCCGTGATCTACGCCGGCAGCGCAGCAGAACAGGGCCGCCAGCAGCGGACTGAGCCCGGGGCTGATCAACGCCACCAGAATGAGGGGAAGAGTGTAGTAACGAACCAGGTGATAACTGAGGTAATAACCCAGGCTCCCGAGGGCCCGGAGTCGGACGACAATAATGGGCAACAGGCGGACCGGAAGTGCGCTGCGATGCAGGCGGGCGCGGACAGCGGCAGCATCGGTAACGAGCAGGGCGCCCCCCATGGCAAGCAGCCACCAGCCCGCATAGGGTGCCAGAAGACAGAGAGCGAGAATGAGCGCCAGCATCGGCGGGATGACCATCCGCTTATGCCGGCTCGGGTGGAGCCGCTGCAGGGTCCCCTCGGATGTGCCGTAATCGAAGCGGCGGGACATGAAGGAGCGGAGCGAGCTGCGGTGCTCGTGATAAACCCGCCCGACCGGAAGGTAGGCGATGGTCCAGCCGCTATCCCTGAGGCGCCAGGTCAGGTCCACATCCTCCCCCACGTGCATGAGGTCGTTGAATCCGCCTGCCCGGAGAAAGTGAACGCGCCGCACCAGCAGGTTGCAGCTGGGGAGATAGAAGGTGTCGTCGCCTGACCCGCCGGTCAGCTCCCGGCCACCGAGGGAGAGGCTGGACATGACCGCCTCGTAGCGGTCAACAGCCGAATCCATGCACATGCCGTCTACCAGGCCGCCGACGGCGGCGATCTTTTGATTGTTGAAAATTGGAAGGAGCTCGCTGAGCCACCCCTCGGACGCGGTACAGTCGGAATCGATGAAGGCGAGGATCTCCCCTCCTGCCGCACGTGCCCCGACGTTGCGGGCCGCAGCCGGGCCCCGGCCGGTTCCGCCGGAGGGGATCACCAGGGCGCCGAGGGAGGCTGCCACCGAGGCGGAACTGTCAGAGCTGCCGTCATCGACGACGATGACCTGCACCAGCTCCTGCGGATAGTTGATCCGCCCGACGGACTCCAGGCAGCGGCGAAGCTCCTCCGCACGGTCCTTCACCGGAATCACGACGCTGATCGTCGGCAAGTCTGCCTCGGCATGAACAGCGCTGCGGAGCCGCTCCAGGAACCCTTTGGCGACCAGCTGCTCAAGGAGTTTTTCCATGCCGGGGGAGTCCGGCGTAATGCTGCCGTCACGGCCGCCGGCAAGGAGCAACCCAAGGGAGCGGTTCACCTTCAGGATGCGGAGCGGCGTGCGGGATACGAGGAGAAATTCGTCCCCCCGCTCTACCAGTTCCACATGTGCGGCCAGCCGGCAGTTCATGTCGCTACCCCCTCATCCTTCAGGATCTGCCAGATCCTGCCGGCCGTCTCATCAGCGCCCAGCTGATGCTGTCTCCCTTCCCTCGCCTTGATGCCGCCGGAGAGGAGGGAGATGATCCGCTGGAATGCGGGAAGACTTGCGTCAGGTGTGACCACCCGCACCGGGTCCTGGCGCGGCGTGGCGTAGCTGGCCAGAGGAAGGGCCGCACCGAGTGCTCCCACCTGGTGGAACGGAATACCCAGGTCGGCGAGGCTCCACTTCTCCACCCTTGCCCCCAGGGATGCGGCCACGGCATCCGTGTCGGGGTAGAGGGAGAGAGGCTCCTCCTCGAAGAGGACCGTTGCCGGCAGTGTGGCAACGACTCGTTGCCGTCCCCCCCGGTCAACCTTGCGCAGCGCCTCTACCCCGTCCCCCTTCAGGGAGAGCGAAGTGACTGACCGGAGACAGGGGATGCCGCCCAGGGCCGCTGCCAGCGCAGGAACCGGGTCGTCCCCACGGTCGGCCAGGCGGCTGCCGCTGAAGACCAGCGACGGGGAGAGAATGGCCAGGATTCCGGAAAGGACCCGGGCATCGGCCAGGGGATCCCCCCCATCCAGACCGTGGTCATGAAAGCGGATGCATCGGTCGGCGCCCAGGGACGCCGCCAGGCGGAGCAGATCGTCCAGGCGTCTCGGGCCGACAGACAGGGCGGTTACCTTTGCCCCGAGCCGCTCCTTCAGGAGGATCGCCTGCTCCAGGGCGGTCAGGTCGGCCGGGTTGGGGATGCGGCGCAGGCCGCGGTCGCTGATGCCGGCTCCGCGGGTGACGAGCCGGACCGGCGGGCGGGGGTCGTTTACCTCCCGGAGGAGGACGAGTATGTTCAAGTTATCGCGAGCCATTTGAATCTCCATTTCCACTCCCTCACCGTCCATCTCCTTGGAAGATGATTTGGGCTAGGAGCTATCACCCAGGTTGCTCAAAAATAGTCAGATCGTCGTACCCGCAGGGAGCCGTGCGGAGGCGTAGCAGCGCTACGCCGCACAAAGCAGCGAACGGGGACGGCGGCGAGATGGCTGTTCTTCAGCAACCTTCTATGTCATCCGGTACGCCACGCCGTACCCCCCCCGGGGATAGGTCCAGCGGGTGAAGGCGTTTTTGTGGCAGACCACGTAGCAGGTGCCGCATTCGAGGCAGCCGTCGTGGACGAAGGTCATCTTCCCCTCGGCCTCGGACCAGGTATAGCAGCGGGCCGGACAGCAGTTGACGCACCCCCGCTGGTCGCAGGTCGTGCAGACCTCCCTGTCCAGGACGATGTGGGGCTCCCGGTCGATGGTGAAACTGGTGTAATCGAAGATCTCGTCTATGTTCACAGTGCCCTCCATGCGGTGAAGAGGTCGCTCAGCACGTTCTTCAGCCCGACCTTCTCCCTCGCCTCCCGCAGCATCAGCTTGGGGATGCTCGTCTTCGGCGTGCCGTCGATGCGGTAGATGTGCTCCATCATGCTGCAGACCAGCTCAGGGTATTCGTTGTAGATCCGGTCGATATGGAGCATCTTCGGTGCGTTTCTGAACCCCTTCAGGTCCTTCATCACCCAGCTCAGGTCGAGGCGCTCCTTGTAGCGCTTCAGGGTCTTGCGGGAGAAATCCTTCCGCTCATGGGCGTCGATCACGGTCCGGGCAGCGAGGATGCCGGAGTGGGAGGCGAGGTTGATCCCCTCCAGGTTGACGCCGGTGGCGTTGCACAGGGCGGCGGCGTCGCCGGCGACCAGGATGCCGTCGCCGTACAGCTCGGGGAGCATGGCGTAACCACCCTCGGGGATGACGTGGGCCGAGTACTCCATCAGCCTCCCCCCCCGGAGCAGCTTGGTGAACTGGGGCTGTTCCAGGAAGCTGTTCAACAGGTCGTAGGGGGTCTTGCCGCTGTCACGCAGGCTGCTGATATGAACGACGATACCGACGGAGACCGTGTCGTAGTTGGTGTAGAGGAAACCGCCACCGCGGACGCCACCGGTTACGCCGACGTACTCGTTGGCAAACCCCTGGTCGCGCACCAGGCCGAACCGGTCGTCGATGACCTCCTTCGGCATGTCGAAAAGCGCCTTCACGCCGACGGCCATCTGGTCAGGGCTGAAGCGGGGGGCGCGCAGACCCGCCTTCTTGGCGGTAAAGGAGAGGACACCGTCCGCCGCCACCACCACCGGGGCGGAGAGCACCCCTTTCCGGCCGGCGATGGTCACCCCGGCCACCTGTCCGTTCTTCATGACCAGCTCCTCCACGGTGGAGCGGTTGAGCAGGGTGGCGCCGGCGGCAACCGCCTCCTCGGCCAGCCAGCGGTCGAAGCGGGGGCGGAAGACGGTGTAGCCGTTGTAAGGGGTACGGTCGAAGCTCGTGGTCTCGTGCTGCACGTTGAAGCTGGCATCGCCGGTCATGAAGGTGGTCCCCTTCTTGGCGATGTGCCGCTCCAGTGGGGCACGCTCCCAGAAGTCCGGGAAGACCTCCTCGATGGAGGTCATCCGGTGGAGGAGCCCGCCGAACATGTTCTTTTCGCCGGGGAAGGTACCCCGCTCGACCAGCGCCACGTCCAGGCCCGCCCGGGCCATTGTCAGGGCCGCGGAGGAACCGGCGGGACCCGCACCGACAACTATTGCCTGAAACTCTTTCTTCACTGGACACCTCCGGCGCTCTGCCTGGCCTTCTCCAGCAGCCGGGGGAGAACCTCGCCCAGGTCTGCCACGAACCCCTCGTCGCAGTTGGCGAAGATCGGGGCCTTGGGGTCGCTGTTGACCGATACGATGCGGCGGGAATCCTTGATGCCGCCGATGTGGTGCATGGAGCCGGAGATCCCCAGGGCCAGGTAGAAGCGTGGGGTCACCGTTCTTCCGGTCTGCCCCACCATCCGCTCGAAGCCGGACCAACCCAGGTCGTACACCGGCCGGGTCACGCCGAGGGAAACGTTCAGCAGCCTGCAGAGCTCCTGCAGCTGGGCGTAGGTCCGGCTATCGCACCCCTTGCCGGCGCTGAAGATGACCTCGGCTTCGGTCAGGTCGACGGTCTGGGGGTCGGGCGGGATCCGTTCCAGCACCCGGGCGGTTGCCGCGTCCTCTGCCACTGGAATCTGCCAGTTGCGAACAGCAGGCGTGGTCGGTTGCACCGACGGCAGAAGCACCTGGCTCAAATTTCGGAGCGGCACGGTGATCACCAGTGGTCGGTCCCCCGACCAGGTACGGGTCTCGGCAACCCGCCCCCCGAGAGCCATGCGGGAGAGGTGGAGTGCGCCGTCTATCATCCGGGCGGCGGTCACCTCGGTCTGCAGGGCTGCGCCGAGGTTTGCGGCAATGACCGGCGCCAGGGTGGCGCCGAGATCGTTGTGGGGGAGGAGGATGATCCCCGCTCCCCGTTCAGCCGCCAGCCTGGCAAGGCACCGCCCCAGGAGCTCCGGGGTGTCCACCAAAGCATCGGCGCCGGTTGCCACGGTGATCTCAGGGGTGCCGTAGCTGGCAAACTCCGCCAGGGTTGCGCCCGCGGGCGCGGCCAGGGTGGCCGTCCCCCAGGTTCCGTCAATGAAGCGGGCAAGACGCGCCCCATGGGAGAGCAGACCCCGTCCGGTCTCGTCCGTCTCACCGTTGGGGAGGTCGATGATGGCGAGGATAGTACGGCTGTTCATCAGATCTCCCTCCCGATCCGGTGCCCTTCCCAGATGGCCATGTCGACCTTGCGGGGTGCGACGCAGTCGCCGATCCGGTAGAGCTCATCCACCTTCCCCTTGAGACCCATGTAGAGGGCGTCTTCCACCCGCTGCCCCATGGCCAGGACCAGGGAGTCATAGGGTCCCCACTCGTCCCAGATGTTGGAGTAGACATTGAACCCCTTGACGGTCTTGGCGCCGGCCTCCCCCCCAACTTCGATGACCGCGATGTCCGGGGTAAAGGTGACCCCTTTCTGCAGGAGACGCTGGCGGGTCAGGTAGAGGTCCTGGGTAGGGCCCAGTTCCGCGCCGATGAAGAGGCTGGAGGTGATCATGTGCACCTTCTTCCCCTGGTTGGCCAGGTACTCGGCGGTGGCAGCGGCACGCTGGTGGCCGTCATAGTCGATGAGGCAGACATTCTGACCCAGTTCGGCTTTCCCCTCCAGCACCTGGCAGACGTTGAAGATCGCGGGTCCGTCGGCGCCCCCCACCGGATGCTCCTTCGGCACGCTGCCGGTGGCGACGACCACCACGTCGGGCTTCTCCGCCAGGAGCTTCTCGGCAGTCACCTCGACACCGGCCTTGACCGTGACGCCGGCCTTATCCACCTGCGGCTTCTCGTTGCGGATGATGACGCCGAACTCGTCCCGCCCAGCCCCCTTCATGGCGGTCAGCACCTGGCCGCCGAGGAGCTCGTTCCGGTCGTACAGGGTGACGCTGTGCCCCCGGCGTCCGGCCATCTTGGCTGCCCACATGCCGGCAGGGCCGCCGCCGACGACGGCAACCTTCTTCTTCACGTTGGCCTTGGTCAGGGTCCCCTCGCCCCACTCCTTCTCCCTGCCGACCGCCGGGTTCTGCACGCAGCCGAGGAGCTTGTTCATGCCGATCCGGCCGATGCACCCCTGGTTGCAGGCGATGCAGTAGCGGATGTCCTCCAGGCGCCCTTCCAGAGCCTTCTTGGGGAGGAACGGGTCGCAGATGAGCCCACGGCACATGCCGATCATGTCAGCCTGGCCGCTGGCCAGCACCTTCTCCGCCATGACCGGGTCGTTGATCCGGCCGGTGCAGAAGACCGGCAGCTTGATCTTCTCCCTGATGCCGGCGGCGAGGGGGATGGTGTAGCCGAGTGGGGTGTGCATGGAGCCCTCCACCAGGTAGAGGTTGTAGAAGGTGGCTATGGAGAGGTCCATGAAGTCGATAAGGCCCGATGCTTCGAAGCGGGCGCAGATCTCCTGCACCTGGGCGAGATCCAGGCCGCCGGGTATCATCTCGTCGGCGCACATCCGAATGCCGAGGGTGAAGTCGCTGCCAACCGCCTTGCGCACGGCAGAGATGAACTTGAGCGGCGCGCGCATCCTGTTCTCAAGGCTGCCGCCGTACTCGTCGGTGCGGAAGTTGGTCAGCGGCGAGAGGAACTGGCGTGCCAGGCTGGAATGGCCGAACTGCAGCTCGATGCCGTCAAAGCCCCCCTCCCGAACGTAGATGGCGCATCTGGCAAAGTAATTGGCCACCTCATCGATATCCTCCGGCTCCATCTCCTTCGGCGTCTCGCGGAAGAGGACGTCGGGCATGGGGGACGGCGCCCAGACCGGCAGGCGGGAGATGGAACCGTCACCCTGCTGACCATTGTGGTTCAGCTGGGCGAAGATCTTCGAGTCGAACTGGTGGACGTAGTCGGTGATTTTCCGGAAGCCGGGTATCACCTCGGGGTGGTAAACGTCGATCAGTTTCTCGTAGGCCATGTCGGTCGGGTGGACGCTCATCTCCTCGGTGATGATCAGCCCCGCCCCACCCTTGGCACGCTCGCCCCAGTAGTACATCTGCTTCTCGCTGGGGAGATTGCCCACGGCGAGATTGGTCAGGTGCGGCTGGAAGGAGATCCGGTTTTTCACTTCGGTCGTGCCGAGCTTGAGCGGCGAGAACAGGTTGGGGAACATCATGGTGGTGGCTCCTTGACAGATACATGTATTGTTTTCTCCCCCCTTTACGAAAGGGGGGCGGGGGGGATTTGATTTTGCCGTAAAGGCAATCCCCCTGAAGTCCCCCTTTCTTAAAGGGGGACTTTAACTTCACGCGGCCTTTGCCGCCTGTTTCGCGTCGGCGATGCTTGTCACGCAGCGCTCCAGGCACTCGGGGTCGCCGCCGGAGATGTCGTTCTTCAGGTGCCAGGCAACGGCCGGGCAGCCGCCGTGGCACTGGTCGAACCGGGTGCACTCCTCGCAGGAGTGGATGCGAAGGCTCCGGAACGACTCGTAGATTTCCGAGCTGTCCCAGATCTCCCTGAAACTGTTCTCCCGCAAGGAACCGGCCTTGAACCGGTCGGTCTGCAGGAAGGCGCAGGGGTACATGTTGCCGGTGGGGCCGACGCAGCAGGTGAGCTTGGCGGCGCCGCACAGGTTCAGTCCCAGCCCCTGGCGCTCCTGGGAGGTGAGGGAGAAGAAGCTGTCGCCGGTACGCACGTCGCCGCTCCTTGCCAGCCAGTCGGAGAACTCCAGCAGCTGTGTCGGCGTGGGGCGCAGCTGCTCCCAGTTGTCGGCACCGCGCCCGGAGGGGCGGAAGCGGCTCACCCGCAAGGAAACCCCGAGGGAGCGGGCCATTTCATACATGGCCGGGATCTCGCCGGCGTTCTGGGTGGTGAGGACGGTGTTGATGCTGGTGGGGATGCGGGTGGCGGCGAGAAGCCTGATGGCCTCGATCGCCCGATCATATACCCCCCTGCCGCGGATGGCGTCGCAGGTCTCCCTGGTTGCGCCGTCCATGCTCACCTGGATGGCGACCAGGCGGCTCTTTGCCAAACGGGCGACCCGGGCCTCGTCAATCAGGGTGCCGTTGGTGGAGATGCAGGTCATAATCCCCCGAGCATGGCAGGCATCCAGGATCTCCTCGAAATCGGGGCGCATGAACGGCTCGCCGCCACCGAAATTGATCTGGAAGACCTGGTCCCGGTGAAGCTGCTCAACCAGATCCAGCGCCTCCTCCCGGGAAAGCTCGCCAGCGGCGGGCTCGCCGGAGGAAGAGAGGCAATGGCTGCAACGGAGGTTGCAGGCAAGGGAGACTTCCCAGGTCAGGTTTACCGGGGCCTTCAGCCCCATCTCAACGTATCGGTTGCTCACGGAGATATCCTTTCTCGTTCAGCTTCGCCAGAAGCCCTTTCACCCTGCCCCGCTCGCCCGGTTCGTAGCGGTCGAGCTTCGTATCGACCGGCTCGTCGCCGGAGAAAAACTCCGGCGCGAGCAGGTCACCGGTTTCGACGAAGAGGAGTCGCGGCCCCCGTGAATCGTAAAACAGGAGGCCGAACCCTTCCTGCCGCACGCGGCAGGCGGGGTGCAGCTGCATTCTTTCGCCTGCCGCCGCCATGTCAGTACACCCCGCAGATGCCGTCGATGGCCAGCTCTTCTACCTGGAACTCCTCAAGGATGCGCGGCTCCTCGGTGCAAACTTCGGTACAGCTCTTTTCGTTTTCCATTTGTGATCTCCTTTTTTATTTTTGTTGCGCTTTCCAGAAATGCGCTTACAGTTATTTCCTATTTTGCAACCGGAATGCCAATTCGTAAAACATCGATTTATCACTGCATTACGGGCCAGGCGTCCACCGCTGAAACAGAAACAAATCCGCAAATGTGGAGTTTTTGGACATTTGCCAGTCACAGACCCGAATGGCCATCTGGTAAATTTGTGGCCTTTCTCCACAACGAGTAGTTTCACCACACATTTGCAAACCGCTGTTTTGTAATTTTGCATACAAGAGGCATAAAAAAGAAAAAACGGGCTACACTATTTTTTATGACGATGGAAAGACCGAACTGGCAAAGGAAGATCGGATGACAGGAAAACAGAGCCACTGCGGCTACTGCGGCGCCCCCTTTACCGCCCCCCTCTGGCCGAGGAAATGCAACCGGTGCGGCACTACCTCTTACCGCAACCCTATCCCGGTGGTGGTCGTCATCCTGCCGGTGGGAAACGGAATCATAGTGATTCGCCGGTGGGATAGAGCCGGCAAAGGGGACACTGACCCTGCCGGGCGGCTACATGGACATCAGGGAGACCTGGCAGGAGGCCGGAGCCCGTGAGCTACTGGAGGAGACCGGTATTGACGTGGCACCGGGAGATATCGGACTGTACGAGGTGACGAACGGACTGGACGACACCGTGGTGATCTACGGACTGGCAAACAAGCAGCCGGAATCGGTCGTCCGGCCGTTCCGGTCCGATGAGACGGAGGAGGTCGTGGTGATCAGGGAGCCCCGGGAGCTGGGGTTTCCCATGCACACCCAGGTGGTAACGCGTTATTTTGCCGAACAAAAGGGGTCTTGAGACCCGACATTTCAGTCGGGACGCGAGTGGAACGTGGGGAAGAGAACGGGGAGACAGGAGGAACTGTGCGTGAGACCCGCCGGATTGCCAACTATTTCATGGAGAACTCGTTGCCATAGACCACCTTCCGCCTCTCCGTCCCCAGGTAGTGCGAATACTGCCTCCTCACCGCCCCCCTGCCAACAACCACCCACTCATCCGAGCGCTTGAAGGCGATGATCTTGTTGTCCGCTATCAAGCCGTCGAGAACATGCTCCGCAACCATCACTGCCTGAAAATTCCTGTTGATGATCCGTATCATTTCAAGCCCCCCCTTTCAAACAGTATGCTTGTAACCGACCCATCGCAGCGGCTTACAAGCCCGTTATACCTGGCGGCACGCATTAATATTTTATCATCTTTTTCACCCCTGTCACCTCCTGTAAAATCCACCGGGGCAGGAATAGCGACAGCCACCCCTTCTGGCGACGGCACTCTCCGGCAAAAGCCCCATTGACGGGAGAGGAGTGCCGATGGTACCATGCGCCCCGATGCAGTCTAATCCAGATCACGACAAGGAGCAGAGATGAAACGACTGATCATTGCAGCCATTGCCACAACCCTTGCGGTTCCGGCCATTGCCCTGGCCAACGAAACCATCGACAAGGCAGCCAAGGAGAAAGGGGCGGTGAAGACCGCATCCGGCATGGTCTACCGGTCCATCAAGGACGGCAGCGGCAAATCCCCCAAGGCCAACAACACCGTTGAAGTCAACTATCGCGGCACCCTCCCCAACGGCACCGAGTTCGACAGCTCCTACAAGCGCAACCAGTCCATCAAGTTCCCCCTATCAGGGGTAATCCCCTGCTGGACCGAAGGGGTGCAGATGATGAAGGTCGGCGGCAAGGCCCAGCTCGTCTGCCCGCCGGAACTGGCCTATGGCGCCCGTGGCGCCGGACGGGCCGTCCCCCCCAACGCGACTCTCATCTTCGAGGTTGAGCTGCTCGACGTAAAGTAGAACCGCCGGCCAATTTTGATGCAAAAAAACGCCGTGAACCTTTTACTGGTTTTACGGCGTTTTTTTATTGCACCTGGACGTGGCGTCAGCGCTTGTAGCCTATCCGGCGAAGCAGTTCGCGGCGCTCCTGCCGATCGTTATCGTTCTCCACCCCCTTTGGCGGAAAACCGTCGATCACGCCGAGGACACCCCACCCCTGCATGGTAGAGGCGACGATGACCTGCAGCGGATTTGCCGTGGCGCAGAAGATCCGGCAGACCTCCGGGCAGTTCTTGATCTGGTTGAGGACATTGATGGGATAGCAGTCACGCAGCAGAACGCAGAAGACATGGCCGGCGCCGATCGCCTTCAGGGCGGTGACGCAGCCATGGATCAGCTCGTCATCATTCCCCTCGGTCCGGATCAGGCAGGGGCCGGACGCCTCGGTAAAGGCAATGCCGAAGCGGGTCTGGGGGACCGTGGTGGCGATGATCTCGTACAGGTCCTCCACCGTCTTTATGAAATGCGTCTGGCCGAGAATGATGTTGCACCCTTCGGGGTATTCGATCTGCACATCATGTATTTCCAGGTTCATGGTCCCCTCCCCCCCATTGCTCACCGCGGCGTAACGGGCCGGCTTCCTGCAGGCGACCGGACATCACTCACCCGACCAGCATTAACAGTTTATCACGCAATCCCGCAATGTCATTCGATCACGCCAAATCGAACCGTGGTCTTCAGGTTGCACTCTGTAAACATTATGCTAGACTAATTTGCACCAACTAATCATCTGAATATGATTTGTGTATTCCTGCCAAGACGATGGTGTCGAAAGGGAATCAGCATGGGAAAGCAACTGGTACGGTATCTGCTGGTCATATTGGCGCTCTTCCTGCTTACCGCCTGCAGCGAAATCAAGGTTATCGGCGACGCGGCAATGAGAGAACTCAAGGCCGACGGGATCAATGTGGAGTGGACGGCGAGCCGGAGTGCGAGCCGGACGACCAGGAATTGAATGGAGTTGAGGCACGGATAACAAACCGGGGGCAGGCACCTTTTCCGAATCTCTCTGAAAAAGTGCCTGCCCCCTCTGATATCATACAGCCGCGATGCGCAACAACGCCCGCAATGCAGCGAATCACCGCATGAAGACCTTCCACACCCCCATCCATCCTACTTGCGCAGGGCAGTAAAGGCACCGTCCCAGCCTTCGGGGGGCGGGTTGGCGATGAAGTCCGCGCAGCGCTTCTGGAAGAGACGCGACGGCGGATCGTCATAGCGCTCCGCCAGTTCGGCAAAGATCTCCTTTGCCTCGACGAACCGGCAGCTTCGAAAATGTTCGAGGGCCTCCTCATACGCGGCGAAAGCAGGGTTGGCCTGCAGGGAGACCTCGTAGAGCTCCGTCGCCCTTTCCTTGCCCTTGACGCGTACCGCATCGACGAGACGCATGTGATACTTTGCCCGGGGAAGATGTGAACGGGTTTCATCGCTGATCAGAAGACGGGTACCGTAGAGTTTGTTGATGCTCTCCAGGCGCGAGGCAAGATTGACCTTGTCGCCGATGGCGGTGTACTCCATCTTTTTACCGGTGACGCCGATGTTGCCGACGATCACCTCACCGGTATTTATGCCGATGCGCAGCGAAAGGGGGGCCTGTCCTGACTCCTGCCAGCGGCTGCGCAACTCCTCCATCTTGGCCCTCATGCGCAACGCGCAATCGACCGCCAGCTCGGCGTGGTTCTCCTGCTGCAGCGGCGCCCCCCAGAAGACCATGATGCCGTCGCCGATGAACTTGTCGAGGGTACCCTCGTGCTCCATGACGATGCCGGTCATCTCCGCCAGGTACTCGTTGAGAATGCGCACGACCTCATGTGGCGGCAGCTTCTCGCTGAATCCGGTGTAGTTTTCAACGTCGGAAAAGAGGATGGTGAGAACCCGGTTATCACCGCCGACCCGCGCCTGGCTCGGGTCCTGTATCAGCCGGTCGACCACGTGCTTGGAAACGTAGCTGGAGAACATCTCCTTGACCTCCCGTGCCTTGCGGTCGAGGATGGCGAAGCGGAGGTAGACCGTGGTGAAGAAGGAGAAAACCAGCGACAACTCGGGGTAGACGACGCTGATCCACATCCCGTGCAGGAAGAGAAAGTAGGCGAAGCCAAAGTAGCCGAAAAAGAGGGCCGTGATCAGCGTGAGGGACATCGCGTAGCGCAGGTAGAGAGTGATGGTTGCCGCCAGGGCGCCGAGAACGACGATGGCAACCAGGTCGATGAGCGACTCCACTCCGCCGTGTTTCATGAAAGCGCCGCGGGTCATGGCATCGATGGCATTGGCGTGGACCTCCACCCCCGGTGAATTGTTGGAAAAGGGGGTAACGCGCATGTCGTAGATACCGAGGGTGGTCGCGCCGACCAGGACTATCTTGTCCTTCAGATGGGCGGCACCGACCCGCCCGGCTACCACGTCGCTGAAGGAGTAGCGCGGGTAGGTTCCCGGCGGGCCGATGTAGTTGATGTAATGGTAATACTCGCTGTCGGTCGGGATATCGTGTTCATCCAGGGAGATGCGCAACGTGCCCGGCTCGATGCTCTTGGCGCCGAGCAGCCCCTTGGCGGCACTCAGGGACATGGAGGCCACCGGCCCCTGATCGTCGCTCAGGAGGAGGCGGATCGAGCGCACCACGCCGTCGTTGTCGGGGAACATGTTGATGTGCGGCTCGGAACGGGCCGCCTGGGAGATGAGGGGGATGCTGCGCGTCACGCCGGCAACAGATCCACCCTTGTCGAACTCGAAGGCGACCGCCAGGGAGGTTATCCCGGATCGCCTGAGGGCGTCGGCAAAGGCCCGATCGGCGACCTCGCTCTCCTTCTCGGGGAAAAAGGCGTCCAGGTAGATCGCCTTCGCCCCGGCGGCGGTGGCCCTATCGACGAACTCGGCGAAGCGGGTACGGGTCCAGGGGAAGCGCCCCAGCTCCCTGACGCTCTTGTCGTCGATGGCGACGATGACAATGGCGGGATTGGGCTTCAGCGGACCGCGCAGATGAAAGCGGAAGTCGTAACTTTTGGCTTCGAAGCTGTCGAAGAGCGGATTCTGCTCGTAATAGAGGAGGGCGCAGACCACCGCGATCAGGGAGGTAAGGGCCAGAATGACCAGTTTTTGCCGTTTCATGCGGACTCCGACCGTTGGGCTGGGGACAGATGAAGGGCATTCTAATAGAGGAGATGGTGAATGTAAATGAAAGTGATGGGGCTTTTGTCAGCATCAAGACTCAGGTCCAGTCCCACTTCCTGCACAGCGACGCATCAACCGGAGTCGCCGTTTCCTTCTGCGAGACATCAGTAACCGCCGCAGATCCCGTCCATGGGGAGGGGGCTCATGGGAATCTGCAGACCTTTTGCCGCGGCGATGGCGGCGGCGTAGTCCGGCTGGTCGGTTATCTCCGCAACCTGCTGGATGTAGCGGACGATGTCACCGCCGTCCACTACGAAAACGGCGCGGGAGAAGAGCTGCAGCTCCTTGATCAGCACGCCGTAGGCGAGCCCCAGCGACCGCTCCCGGTGGTCGGACAGGATCCGGACCCGCTCCACCCCCTTGGAAGAGCACCACCTGCTCTGGGCAAAGGGGAGGTCCAGGCTGACTACTAGCACTGCTATGTCGTCATCTAGCTGCTCCGCCTCCCTGTTGAAGCGGCGGGTTTCCGTGGCACAGACCTCCGTGTCAAGGGAGGGGACGGTGCAGATAATCTTGATCTTCCCCGTGAAATCGGCCTGGGTGACGTCAGCTAACTGACTGTCCACGACCCGGAAATCCGGCGCACGGTCGCCGACCCGCAGTGCGGGGCCGAGCAGGGTTACGGGGTTCCCCCTGAATGTGGTGATGCCGGTTCTCTCTTCCATATCTTCCTCCCTGGCCTGACCGCCTGACCTAGCCGGCGTGGGGCTTGCCCACATCCTCCAGGCCGATGCTGCCGTGCCCCCCCTCCACGTTGGGAGCAGCGGTCCCCAGATGGGCGGCGCAGACATACCTGACGTCATTGACCCTGGCGCCGCAGTGGCTGCAGGTTACCGCAGGGTTGTCGGTGATGCTCCTGAGGCAATCCTCCTGACCGGTTCGCTTGAGATGACAGTAGTGCATGGTGTGTGTTTCGCAGGTGCAGTTCATGGTTCCTCCTGTTGTGTTATATGGTTGCTACAATCAGCCAGCCGTTCAAGGCTCCAGATGCAGACCGGCGCGGCACCACGCCTCACCTTCCGTATCGGTGGAGATGTCGCTGACACCCCCCTCCGGGGTCATGAAGCGGTAGCGTCCGGGCGCGTCCGGGTCCGGGACGACGGAGTAGCCTGCCTGCTGGGCCTTCTCGATGTAGTGGTCAATCGTTACCGCGACCCACTCCCAGTATTCAAACGGCGTCTGTTCACTGTACACGGCCTGGCGCCAGTCGTGGCGGGTGAAGAGATGGTACTCGCTCCGGCTCCCGCCGCACATGTTCCTTATGGACTCAACATACTCTTTCCACTCCCTGGTGTTGTACATCTCCGCCGACGGTTGCGGAGCCGGCGCCGCTGTCGGCGCGGCGGTGGGCTCCGTCGGCGACAGGCTACGAGGGGTGTCTGTCTCGCCGACGGGCCGGGCAGCCACGGCCGGGACATCTCCGGTCAGCTCGGCAATGGTTGCCAGCAGTTCGGTCAACCCTTCCCTGACCTCGCCCGATGCCTGCTCCACATCCCGTACCAGCCGCTCGATGCGCTCGCGCCGCTCCTTAAGCGCCTCCAGACCCGGCAGCAGGCCGCTTGAGCCGCCAGTCACCGCGTCTTCGGGCGTTACCGACCAGTAATGAATTCTGCTCCTGTCCGCCAGATCGAACGTGGCGACAAATGCCTGTGCCGATGAAAAGCAGTCGCTGTCCAGACCGTTCCGCTCGCAGTATGCGGCATAGGACTGGGCCCAGTATTTTTTCGCGCAGTGTACAAATGCGGCTTGGGCCGCGACTTCATCCCGATAGGCCTGGGGCGTTTCGGCGCTGCCGGACAACACCACCTGAACAATATGCAGCATGACTTTCTCCTCTTGTCCGCAACTTTTTGCGAACCCGGGACATGCGTCTTGTGTCCCGCGATTCAGGGCTAATCGATAATGATGCGGTACTCCGCCCGCAATGAACAACGGTCTCCGCCGGAGCCGAGCGCCCCCTCGCACACAAGCGTGCCGTGAAACATCGATTCCCCGTTTTTCACCATGTCATCCAGATCCGGGGCAATGTCGAAGCCGCCACCAACACATGCGTCCCGCGAACAGTCAAGCCGGAAAATTGCCTCGGATTCAGGGGTGAAAATGATCTGCTGGTAGTTCGGTTCCGACTCCGCGTCTGCCTCGTCGAATGCCACGAACAGGGTGATCCTGCGGAGACGGGGATACAGCTCGGCAAGCGTGGCGCGGGCCTGATTCCTGTCATTTCGGCTGATCATTGTGCCTCCATTCCCGCCCCCCCACCGGCAGCAGCACGGTGAAGCATGCCCCTTCACCGGGGCGGCTCTCAACCCGGATCTCACCGCCGTGGCGCTTGACGATGTCGTACGTGAGGGCCAGGCCGAGGCCGATCCCCTTCCCCACCTCCTTGGTGGTGAAGAACGGGTCCCAGATCCGGTCCAGCAGATCCGGCGGGATGCCGCAGCCGCTGTCCCGCACGGTGATACCGACCGTTCCACCCCCTTCGCTGGCGGTGACCAGTTCCACCGTGCCTATGCCGCTGATGGCCTGGTGGGCGTTCACCACCAGGTTCATGAAGACCTGGCGCAGACCGGAGGGGTCACCCATGATCCGGGGAAGCCCCGGCTGGAGGGAAGTTTTGACCTGCACCTGCCGATACGCCGGCTGGTGGCGGAGGAGTTCGACGATCTCCTCCAGGACACCGTTCATATCCACCTCCACGGCAATGCCGTCGGACCTGCGGCCGAAGCTGAGGAGGTGGTCTATGATCCCCTTGCAGCGGTAGGATTCGCGGACGATGACCTCCAGGTAGTGGGGGAAGACATCCAGGCGACTGTCGCGCACCAGGGCGGTCTCGTCGCGAAAGCGTCGCAGGAGCGCCTCGGCGCAGCCGGCCACGGAGGTGAGGGGATTGTTGATCTCGTGGGCAATGCCGGTGGCGAGCACGCCGATGCTGGACATTTTCTCGTTCTGGATAAGACGGATCTCCTGCAGCCGCTTCTCTGAGACGTCGCGGAAGAAAACCAGTGCACGGTTCTTCTCCCCCAGGGCATCACGGATCGGGGTGGCGGTGATGTCCAGGTAGAGGGTCTTCCGGCCGTCACGCACACAGACCTGGGAGGTCTCCACCCGCTCCCCCTTGAGCGCCCGCTCCACCGGGCACTCCCGGGAGTGGGCCCCGGACTCGGGATGGAAGATGGCGCCGCAGGAGGTGCCGCCGGCCATCCCTTCCGGGTAGAGCGTAGGGGCTATGAGGTTATGGTGCTGTACCCGTCCGTCGTGGTTGTAGACGGTGATACCGTCGCTGATGGAGTCGAAAATGGCCTGCAGCTCGTTGGTCTTGTTGCGCAGCTCCACTTCGGCGCGCTTGCGCTCGGTGATGTCCTGGGTGGTGCCGTAGAGGCGCACTACCGTCCCCTTGTCGTCCAGTGAGGGCTCCACGATGGTGTAGACCCAGCGGCAGACGCCGTCGCCGAACAGCAGGCGGTGCTCGATCTCATAGCTCATCCCCTCCTGGATGCCGCGCCGCAGGTGATCCATGACGTTTGCCAGGTCGTCTGGGTGGACAACCCCGGCAAAGGTCTCCTGGGTCATCTCCTCCCGCCCGAGACGGAGGATACGGAGCAGCTCGTCCGAGGCGTTGACAGCTCCGCTACCCGGATCGAAGCTCCAGGACCCGACATGGGTCATGGACTGAGCCTTGGAGAGGTTGTACTCGCTCTCCGACAACGCCTTTTCCGCCATCTTCTTTTCGGTGATGTCCAGCAGCACTGCGAGGCATTCATCACCCGATTCGGTGACCATGGCCTCGATCCGCACGTACTGTGGTTGGCGCCGGGTGGTTGAGAGACGCAGGCGGCAGGTTTCCTTCCCTCCTCCGCCAAAGACCGTCTCCAGGAAGCGGACAAACATCGGCCGCTCCTCGGGGGCAACGAACCCTGCAAACTCCCTGCCGGTCAGCCCCTCCCGCTCCACCCCGAGGAGACGGATGCCGAACTTGTTGACCGAGAGGACCATGCCGGCGCGATCGAAGGTGAAGTAGCCGACCGGGGCGAAGTCGTACAGCAGGGCATACTTGTTGCGCGATGCTTCAAGCTCCTCCCGGGAGGCGCGCAGTTCGGCGATTTTCGTTTCCAGCTCCCGCTGGTGGGCTCCGCTTTCAACCGATTTCATGGCACTCCCCCCCGCGCCCTCGTGCCGCCACTACCACTGCCGCCGCACATCGGGGTCGAAGGCAGGCGCGGCGCCGCTCTTCCCCCTTGTGTAGTAGGTCCGGTAGTCCCGGGGCTCCTCCGGGGCCGCTGCATGACCGCGCCCCTTCCAGGCGCGGGTGTCGTGGTGGTCGTAGAGGGTGGAGAAGAGGTCCTCCACCACCCGGCTCAGCTCGTCCACGTCCCGCACGGTCTCCACCTTGTCGCAGTAGGAGCCGTACAGCTCCATGAGGCAGTCGCCACGCTGCCAGAGATCCTTCTCCTCGGGGGTGAGCCAGAGCATGTAGCCGGCCTTTTCCCGGATCTCCTCCAGCGCCCAGTCACGGGGCTCGTTGTAGTTGTTGCGGCCGTCCCCCATGATGATGATCGCCGGTTTCCCCCGCATGTTTTCCAGGTGCTTCTTCTTGAAGGTCTCGAAAACGTTGCCGTAGTCGCTGTTGTCATCCAGGTTGACGATATCCCCCCGGTCGATGGTCTCCAGCAGACAGTTTACCGGCATGTTACGCAAGAGATCGGTGATCTCCACGATCTCCCGGTTGAAGACGAAGCTGCGCACCGCCATCACCCGGCTCTGCAGGGTGTGCAACAGCAGCAGCATGAAGCGGGTGGCGTGGCTGACGGAGAAACTGACATCGCAGAAGACCACCAGGCGCGGCTTCTCCTTCCGTTTGCGCCGGAGCGAAAGCAAAAAAGGCACCATGCCGTTGCGGTAGTTCTTCTGCAGGGTCTTGATGACATGGAGCCTGCCCCGGTTCTCCAGCTCCTTCATCCGCTTCACATCCTTGCGGATCCGCACGAGCATGCGGCAGACAACTTCCTGCATGTCGGCCAGCTCCTCGGGGGTGAATACGACCGGCTTCTTCCCACCCAGGTTCTGGTTGAAGGCCACGGTCTGGGGGCTCTCCATGTAGTAATCCGACGGCATGGGAGCATCCATCTGGCCGCGATGGCCGTCCACCTGCACCAGCAGGTCTGCGCCGCCGCCATCGTCGTCGCTCTCTTCCATGGCGAGAAGATCTTCCAGCTCATCGGCGGAAAATTCGCCGTCAGTCACCAGCAGCGGGTCATCCTTCTCCTTCGTGCGGTGCTCCTCGGCCTTGAGCTGCTCTCCCTCGACTATATGGATCATGGCCCCGAGGAAATCCATTGGGTCCAGGTTGTCAACCAGGGGTTCCCTGCCGCTGAAATAGGCGTCAAACAGCTCATCGAAGACAGGAATGTCGTTAACGTTCTTCACCAGGGTCAGCCGCAGGAGCGCCTTGACCTGCTCCCGCCCCTCAAGACCGCCAAGGGCGAGGGCGCATACCGCGTCCAGGCTCTCCCCGGGAGAAACCCGCACCCCACGCTGCCGCAGGGAGATGACAAATCTGGTGATGACCCGTTCCATGAGTTACTCCGACACTCCGTTTAGCGCAGTTCCCGTGTCGCCAGCTCCGTCACCTCTTTCAGGTCGGCCTGGTGCTTGGCAATGGTGCCGACGGTGTTGGCAACCACCTCGGGGGTCAGCTGCCTGACCTGGAGGATGGAGAGCACCTGGGCCCAGTCCAGCGCCTCGGAGACGCTAGGGAGTTTGCGCAGGTTCAGCTCCCGTGCCTTGCGGAGGAATTCCACCATCTGCACCGCCAGGGTCTGGCAGAGCTCGGGGAAGCGGGTGCGGACAATGGCCACCTCGCGGTCGAAATCGGGGTAGCCGATGTAGAGATAGAGGCAGCGGCGGCGCAGGGCGTCGGAGATCATCCGCGTGCCGTTACTGGTGAGGATCGTCAGGGGCCTCGTCTTCGCCTCGATGACCCCCAGCTCGGGGACCGACACCTGAAAGTCGCTCAGGCACTCGAGGAGCAGAGCCTCGAACTCGTCGCCGGAACGGTCAATCTCGTCGATGAGGAGCAGGGAGCGCTTCTCCGAAAGAAAGCTGCGCAGGATCGGCCGCTGCACGAGGAAATTTTGCGAGAAGAAGAGGCTCTCCTCTGCCGATAGCCGTTCCACCGCCTCGCGCAGATCGGCCGATGTGGTGAGGTAGCTGTCCAGCTGGGTGCGGAGCAGCTGGGTGTAGAGAAGCTGCTTGCCGTACTCCCAGTCGTAGAGCGCCTTACCCTCGTCGATCCCCTCGTAGCACTGCAGCCGCACCAGTGGTGCGCCCAGCACGTTTGAGAGGGTCTTGGCCAGGCCGGTCTTGCCGACACCGGGGGGGCCTTCGATAAGGATCGGCTTTTCCATCCGCAGAGCAAGGAAAACGGCGGTGGCAATGGACTCATCGGCAATGTAGCCGCCGCTGCCGAGCAGATTCTTGACCTCGTGGGCTGTCATCATGGGGAACCTCGATATTGTAATAACCAACCCCTCCCGACCTCCCCTTGTCAGGGGAGGAGCAAAACCTTCCCCCCTTGACAAGGGGGGACCGAGGGGGGGTTCGCTCATGCGGCAGTGCCGCCTGACCCCGGAGAGACGGGCTCTCCGGGGCCGGCGGCACCTCACTGCAATTGATTCTTGTCAAAGAACGTTTTACATGCAGCCCTTGAAAACGGCGCGCATGTTGTCGAAGCCGATATCCATCGGGTTGCCCTCGGAGCAGATGTCCGCTGCGGCGAACTTGGAGAGGCCGTCCAGATCCTTCTCCTGCAGACCGAGGTCGGCGAAACGGGTGGTGATACCCAGATCGTCTTTAAGCTCCTGGATCATGTCGATGAACAGCTCGCCGGCCTTCATGTCGGAGATGCCGTTGGTGTTGATGCCGGCGGCGCGTGCCATCATGGCGAAACGCTCGGGGCATGCCGGGAGGTTGAGGCGGCAGACGTCGACCAGGGCGATGGCGTTGCAGAGGCCGTGGGGAGAGTCGTAGAGACCGCCCATGGCGTGTGCCATGGAGTGAACGATGCCGAGGCCGGCGCTGTTGAAGCTGTAGGCAGCGGCCATCTCGGCCCAGACCATCTGCTCAATGGCCTTGATGTTGTTCCGGTTGGCCGAGGACTGGCGCAGGTTATCGAAAATTTCGGTGATTGCCCAGAGGCCCGGACCGTAGGCGGACTGAACGCAGAGACGGGAAGCGATGGCTTCAACGGCGTGGGTCAGAGCGTCCATACCGGTGTAGGCGGCCAGGTTCTGGCTCATGCACTGGTGCAGCAACGGGTCGTTGACCGACTTGGTCGGGGTGCACTGGGGATCGAACAGTGCCATCTTGTACATCTTGTCGGTGTGGTTGATGATGGAGAAGCAGGAGATTTCCGAACCGGTACCGGAGGTGGTGTTGATGGCCAGGTGGGGAATCTTGTTCTTCTTCGTGCACTTGAAGGCGCCCTCGAAGGTACGCACATCCTGACCGTCGTGGCTGTAGACCAGCTTGATGGCCTTGGCGCAGTCGGTGGTGGAGCCGCCGCCGATGCTGACCATGCCGTCGAACTTGCCGGAAGCAAGGACCTTGGCACCTTCCATGACTTCGTAGTCCTTCGGGTTCGGGGTTGCCTTGTCATAGACCTCGGAAGCGATGCCGGCGTGCTTGAGCACACCCTGAATCGCCTCGATGATGCCGGTACCGCGCAGACCGGTGGTAACGATGAGGGCATTGGTCATACCCAGCGCCTTGGCATCATTGCCGACCATGGTGTGAGCGCCAATGCCTATGTTCACTGAAGGATAGGCATGCTGCATCTTGATCGGGTACTCACGTGATTCCAGCGAAAGGGTCCGTTTTGCATCTCTGAAATGTGGCATTGGTACTTCCTCCTTTTGGTGTTGTGTTAATGTCTGTTTTTTTGCTGCATGCTACTGCAAAGCGGTACTGCGGCCGGGACAACGGGTGAAACCTTTTTCAACCTCCTTATAACTTCGTTATAGCAAGCCGCTTCTTCACCGTGCAGATGCAACGGGATTCGCGACCAGACAGTGTGCATTGCTCTTGATTTCCTTTAGAGCAAGCAAAATGCCAAAAGGAACAATGGTTTATTTTTCAGCAGGTTAGCCGGTTTTATTCACAATAGACGCAAATGGCGAAAGTGGGGGCAGGGGAATTACGAAACACCTTTTTACTGAAAACGGACAAAATGGCAGCAACGAGGGTAGGGATTTTATACACAGTGGGGAATTTCGCCCCGACGACCACTGACGGTCAGCGGAGGGAGCAGGCGGGCTCGAAGGAACGGCGAATATTTTTCCGATTTTTTATGAAAATTTCCTGTTTAGCGTTTAACCGGGGAGTTTGAGCATCGTTCACAGGGCATCAAAACAGTTGCATTTCTCTACAGCGTAGATTTTTTCTACACTTTTCGACAACTCGCTATATATTACAGGGTATTACGAGAGGTGGCAGGGTAATTTCCGGACAGAACATCCAAACCACGACGATCTGCTGCAGATTTATTCCACACTCACATTCCCGCACAAAAAAATCCCCCGGGCACCATTGTGCCCGGGGGATCGCTTATCCTCAGCCGCAATTGCCTCTTACGGCAGCACACTGACCGGATCGCCCGGGGCAATCTCCCCACCCTTGATGACCCGGGCGAAGATCCCCTCCTTCGGCATGACGCAGTCACCGGCCTGGTAATAGATGGCGCAGCGGGTATGGCACTCCTTGCCGATCTG
>Ga0073934_10004022_pt1 | contig 25340 bp, 23 predicted proteins | sample LarsenN4metaG_FD_76834 | JGI IMG/M metagenome (GOLD analysis project Ga0073934, IMG submission 76834) | Hot spring sediment bacterial and archeal communities from British Columbia, Canada, to study Microbial Dark Matter (Phase II) - Larsen... ... | reverse complement strand
GATCTGCATGGTCTGGGTGTCGATGTGCGGCTCCAGCGCGTCAAAGCCATAGGGCAAGTTGGGTAGCTGGTGTGCCATACCATGTACTCCTCGACTCCGGGGTTCGAGATCGACGTCGGTGCCGGGTTCGGTGGCTCGGCGGGTCGCTCGATCACGTCGCCAGCACCCGCCGAACCGCCGAAGCGCCCGCCCGCAGCGCTTGGGTATGCCGCCGGAGCGGTAATTACACACCCGGGCGCTCGCCTGACAAGGGAAAAACCCGCCCCGACGTTGCAGGCAGGATAGCCTTGGCGCCAGATTCCTTAGGGTATTATGGCTGATCCCTGGTTGAGGACGGATCCCGCGGGCGCCTCGCTGCCTGACTCGGCGCTGGACGTGCTGGCCGAGGTGGCGGCCTATCTCGCCACCGGGATCGATTCCGACGAGTCCAAGGCCGCCGTGGCCGGGGCGCTGAAGCGGGGTCTCAAGCTCGCTCGGTGCCGCCTCTGGGTGCGCAGCGCGGACGGCTCGTCGTTCCGCCCCATGTGCGCGCCGGGCGAGGCGGAGCCGTCGGGAGACGAAGCCGAGCGGGTGCGCCGCTGGGTGGATCGGGGCGAGGCTCAAGGGCCCGGCCTGGATGCCATCTGGGTGCCGCTGGCCTACGAAGGGGCCAGACTGGGACTGCTGGAGGCGGTCCCCTCGGGCGACTCCGCGCCGGTCGTGGCGCAGCGGGTGAGCGAGGTGCTGGCCAACATGCTGTCGCCGCTGCTGGCCGCGGCGGAGCTGTCGGAAGACCTGGCCGGGGAGGTGGCGCTGCGCACCCGGGAGATCGATGCCCAGCGCCGATTCACCTCCCAGATCATCGACTCGCTGCCGGTGGGGCTCTACGTGATCGACCGGCAGTACCGGATCCAGGCCTGGAATCGCAAGCGGGAGACCGGCACTCAGGGTGTGGTCCGGGACGAAGTGCTGGGCCGGGAGGTCTTCGACGTCCTCCACCGCCAGCCGCGGGAGCTGCTGCGCCACGAATTCGACCGGGTGTTCGAAACCGGGAAGATGGAGCAGCTCGAGGTCGAGTCCACGGCGACCGGCGAGACCCGCTACTACCGCCTCACCAAGATCCCCATGCGCCTGGACGGGGACGTCGTGAGCCACGTCATTACCATCGGCGAAGACGTCACCGAGTGGAAGACGGTGCAGCAACAGATTGCCCAGACCGAGAAGCTGGCGGCCGTGGGCCAGCTGGCCGCGGGGGTGATGCACGAGATCAACAACCCGCTGGCCACCATCACGGCCTGCCTCGAGGCCCTGGCCTCGCGGAGCTACCAGCTCCCCGGCATCGCCCGACAGTCGTTCGAGGAGTACTACCGGATCATGGAGGCGGAGTTGGGGCGCTGTAAGCGGATCGTGGACGGGCTGCTAGATTTCTCGCGCCCCAAAGCCCGATACAAGAAGCCGGTGCCGATCAACCAGATCGTGGAAGATGCGCTGTTCCTGGTGAAGCATCACGACCGGTTCAAGCGCATCAAGCTGGTGCGCCGCCTGGCCGACAGCCTGCCGCAGGTTGAAGCCAATGCCGAGCAACTGATCCAGGCGTTTCTCGCGATCATGCTGAATGCCCTGGATGCCATGGAAGGCGAAGGCATCCTGACGGTGGCGACCGGGCTGAGCCCGGAACGGGCCGACGAGGTGTTCGTGGACTTCTCGGACACCGGCCCCGGCATCCCGCGAGAGCATCTGTCCAAGATTTTCGAGCCCTTCTTCACCACCAAGATGCCCGGGCAGGGAACCGGGTTGGGGCTCTCCATTTGCTACGGCATCGTGGCCGAGCACCGGGGGCGCATGCAGGTGGACTCGCAACCGAACTCCGGCACCACCTTCCGGGTGCTGCTGCCGGTGGCGGGGAGGGGCGGGGACGGCGTGTGAAAGTCCTGGTGGTCGAGGACGACCGGACCGTGGGCCAGTTCGTGCAGCACGGGCTGGAACAGCAGCGCATGCAGGTGGACCTGGTGCCGGATGGCCGCGAAGCGCTCGCCGCCGCGTCCCAGGCGTCGTACGACGTCATCGTGCTGGACCTGCGGTTGCCGGGGCTCGCCGGGGTGGAGGTGCTGCGGACGCTCCGCGACCGCGGCGTGGCGACACCGGTGCTGGTGCTCACCGCGCAGGACGCCCTGGAATCCAAGGTCCAGGCGCTCCGGATCGGGGCGGACGACTACGTCACCAAGCCCTTCGCCTTTGAGGAGCTGCTGGCGCGGGTCGAAGCCCTGGGCCGCCGTCCCCAGGCGATCGCGCCCCCGGTGTTGCGGGTGATGGATCTCACGATCGACACCGGAGCTCGCGAGGTGCGGCGGGGCGAGAAGGCGGTCGAGCTCACGCCCAAGGAGTACGCCGTGCTCGAGTACCTGGCCCGCAACCGGGATCGGGTGCTCTCCCGCACCCTGATCACCGAGTATGCCTGGGGGTATCACTTCGATCCCGGCACCAACATCGTGGACGTGGTCATCAACCGCCTCCGCAAGAAGGTGGATCACGGGCATTCCAAGAAGCTGATCCACACGGTGCGAGGCGTGGGCTACGTATTGAAGAGCTAGCATGAGCACCATTCGCGGTCGGCTGGTGGCATCGGTTACCGCGACCCTGGGCGCGGCGCTGTTCGCCTTCGGGGCCGTCCTCTACCTGGTGCAGCGGCCCGAGCGGTTTCGAGACGTGGACGCTCGGATCCGGTTCCAGGGCGACCTGATCGCGGCGCTGTTGGCGGAAGAGTCCGGCCCCGGCGACTCGCTCTCCGCGCCTGTCGGCGACCTCGGGCGCACGGCCCAGGTGGTGGGGACCGTGCGTTTGGTGATCAGGTCGTTGCGAGACTACGTGGTCGTGATCAGCCCGACTCGAGAGCTCGAGTACGCCTCCAGTGGCGCCCGCGGGTTGCCGGTCCAACCACTGCGAAGCCTGGTCGAGCTGGGCGAGCACCCGTTCACCGGGCGAACGCTCGGGTCAGCCGAGCTCGCGTCGGAAGCCGGCCGCATTCCCATCCGGTACTATCTCCGGGAAGTGCGGGCCGGAGGCCGTCCAGGGGCGATGGTGGTCGCCGCGGCCCCCACGGTCGGAGTGGTCCTGCCGCCAGACCGGCTGATTCCCGCCATGCTGCTGAGCGCGGCCGCGGTGATCGTCTTCGCGCTGCTCATCGTGTACCTGCTGGTGGATCGCACCCTGCAGCCGGTGGACGCCATCGTGGAAGAGGTGGAGGCCATCACCGACGGTCGGAGCCTGCACCGGCGCCTGATGGAGCCCCGCATCCAGGACGAGATGGCTCGACTCACGAATACGCTCAACGCCATGCTGGCGCGCCTGGAGCAGAGCTTCGCGAGCCTGCACCGGTTCACCGCCGACGCCAGCCACGAGCTCAAGACGCCGCTCACCGTCGTGCGTGCGGGCATCGAGCGGGCCATCACCCACCCCAAGGCGCCGCCCGAGCTTATGGAGGTCCTGGAGGAGGCGCTGGTCGAGGTGAACCGGATGGCGGAGCTGGTGGACGCCCTGCTCACGCTGGCCCGGGCCGACGAAGGCCGGGCGCCGCTCCACCTGGAGCCGGTGGAGCTCAAGGACGTCTTGAGCGAGGTCTCGGAGACGGCCAGCATTCTGGGAGAGCAGGCCAAGGTGGCGGTCTCGGTGGCCGTTCCCGAGCGCTCCGTCACCATGGCCGTGGATCCGAGCCGCATCCGCCAGCTGCTCATGAACCTGCTCACCAACGCCATCAAGTACACGCCGCAGGGTGGGGAAGTGAGGATAGACTGGGAGCAGGTAGACGGGAACGTGGTGCTTAGCGTTCGCGATACCGGTGTGGGGATCGCGCCGGGTGATCTCCCCCACATCTTCGACCGCTTCTGGCGCGCCGACCAGGCGCGGCGCCGCAGCGGCGGCCGCCCGGGCGTGGGCCTGGGCCTGGCCATCTCCAAATGGATCGTGGAAGCCCACGGCGGGACTATCGCAGTGGAAAGCCGGCCGGGTCGGGGGACCACCTTCACCGTCACCTTGCCCATCGGCGCAACCGGCGAGCAGTAGGCGGGCACATAGCCTAGCCGGCCGGATGTTGCCATACCGTAACCCGCCTGTCATCGTTTTGTAATGCTTCGAACAGCCTCCTGCCAGGCGGGGCTACTACGTGGGGGGTATCTTTATGCAGCGTAAGAAAACCGGTTAGCGCCAAGACCACACGAGGTGGAGGGAAGCCGTGTTCGACACCTTGATCGTGTCTAAGCCGCAAAAGAAGGGCACCTTCAAGCAGAAGCTGGGTGGCTCGACGTTCTCCGTGGTCACCCATGTGGTCCTGATCTGGCTGGCCGTTCAGGCCACGATCGGCGCCGGCTTGGAGAACTCCAGCTCCACCATTGACACCACCATGGTGTACATCGAGGAGAAGCAGGAGGAGAAGCCGCCGGAGCCCGAAGCCCCGCCGCCGCCGCCCAAGGGGTTCCAGACCCTCTTGGCGCCGGTCAGCATTCCGACCTCGATTCCGCCGATCAACCTGAACGAGACGTTCGATCCGCGGAACTTCACCGGCGTCGGCGTCGAGCTGGGCATCGCGAAGGGCGTGGACACGGGCCCGGTGGATCTCACTCAGGTGTTCATCGAGGCGGTGGTGGACGAGCCGCCGGAGCGGATCGCGTTCCCGCAGCCGGAGTATCCCCGGATGCTGCTGGAGGCCCGAATCGAGGGTCAGGTGGTGCTGGAAGCCGTCATCGACACCGCGGGCCACGCCGAGCCGCCGTCCATCAAGGTCGTGAGCTCGACCAACCGGGCCTTCGAGGCCCCGGCCAAGGACGCCCTGCGCAAGGCGCTGTTCCGGCCCGGTCGGGTGCGGGGGCAGCCGGTGCGCGTGCTGGTGCACTTGCCGCTGCGCTTCGTGATCCCGAAGTGACCGGCGGGATAAACCGCGGAAGACCGAGGATTGGCACGGGTAGTCCCTAGAACCACTCATTAGAATCACTCATTTGCACGGAACGGAGGCTGTGCTGCAATGAACGTCTCGCTACTGGTACTGTGGAATGACGCCGGCGGCTTCGCCAGGGGCATCATCGTGATCCTGGCGTTCATGTCGGTCATGTCCATCGGGGTCGCGATCGCCAAGTGGTGGCGGATGCGCCGGAGCACGCGGGAGACCGCCAAGTTCGCCCCCGAGTTCGGTCGATTCCTCCAGGAAGACCAGCTGGACGCGGCCATCACGCTGGCCGAGAAGCAGAAGGTCTCGCACGTGGCGCGGGTGCTCGGCGAGGCGCTGGCCGAGGTGAAGCCCCTGCTGCGCGACCGGGCCGCGGTGACCGTGGCCGACATCAACGCCGCGGAGCGGGCCACGGAGCGGCAGATGATGATCCTGTTGGCCGAGCTCAAGAAGGGGTTGGCCGTTCTCGCGACGGTGGGTGCGACCGCGCCGTTCGTGGGCCTGCTCGGCACCACCATGGGCATCGTGAACGCCTTCACCGGTATGGCCGTCACCGGGTCCGGCGGTCTGGCCGCGATTTCGGCCGGTATCGCCGAAGCGCTCATCACCACGGCCTTCGGTCTGCTGGTGGCGATCCCGGCGGTGTGGTTCTACAACTACTTCCAGACCCGGATCGAGGCCATCACGGTGGAAATGACCTACACCGCCAAGGAGCTGATCGACTACCTGATCAAGAGCGTCGGCTCCGAGTTCGGCCGGTCGATCTTCACCAAGGAGTTCCAGACCCAGAAGGCCGCCAGCGGCAAGCCGATTTCGCAGTGACCATCGGCCGGCCCCGGTAAGGAGGAGAGTGGCATATGGGTATGGCGATTGATGCCGGCGAGGGCCCCAAGCACGAGCCCAACGTCGTGCCGATGATCGACATCATGCTGGTGTTGCTGATCATCTTCATGATCGTGACCCCGGTGATCACGGCCGGCTTTCAGGCGCAGATGCCGCAGGGCAAGAACATCACCGGCCAGGAAGAGCAGGAAGGCGACATCACCTTGGGCGTCGATAAGGACGGGAAGTACTTCCTGGATGCGGGAACCGGGGAGGTCCGACCGGTCTGCGGGTTGCGCGCGACGGGGTGCGTCGAGCGCGATCGGCTGGGGGAGCTCCTCACCCAGGTGTACGAGAACCGGGTCAAGGACAAGATCCTCTACTTCAAGGCCGATCAGAACCTGGAGTACTCCAAGGTGGAAGGGGCGATTCAGATCGCCCGGAAGTCCGGTGTCCGCGTGGTCGCGGCCATTACCGAAGAGAAGCGCGACCCGTCGCGCACTGGCTTCATCCGGAGGTAGCGCGATATGGCTGGCATGGACATGGGAACCGCCGGGTTCAAGAAAGAACCCAATGTCGTCCCGATGATCGATATCCTCCTGGTGCTGCTCATCATCTTCATGATGCAGATCCCGCTCCAGCGGAAGGTGATGCACGTGCAGGTGCCGCCCGAGCAGCAGGTGGAGCGCGAGGTCGCCGAGCAGAGCGACCAGATCGTGCTCGAGCTCAGGGACGACGGCACCTACGCCATCAACAATCAACACGTGGCCAAGTCCGATCTCGATGCCAGGTTTCACGAGATCTACGACAACCGCCCGGCCAAGCTGTTGTTCGTGAAAGTGGGCGGGTCCCGGCGGTATCAGGACCTGATCGAGGCCATGGACATCGCGCGCGGGGCGGGAGTGCAGGTGATCGGGCTCACCCCGCCGCAGGAGACCGCCGCACAAGACTAAGACGCAGGACGCTTTCGTTCCGCCGCGGGCTTGGGGGGCCGGGAAGGCTCTCCAGGCCCGTGGTGTATATTGAGCCGATGCGCCTCCCCGCGCCGCCCACGCTCCGGCTGCCGCGGACCGGGCGTTCGTTCCATCGTCCCGTCGCGGTCTCAGCCGCGGTCCACCTGGCCGTCCTCCTGCTGCTACTCTGGGAAGCCGGCCGCCCGGCCGAGTCATTCCCGTCGGGTCCACCGGGACCGTCGGGGCGGGAGGGCGGAGGTGGTGGGTGGCGGGTGGAGTATCTCGCCCTGCCTCCCTACCGTGCGCCGGCGCCGCCGGACCAGACCCGGCCGCAGCGACCGCAGCCTCCACCGATCATCCAGGCCGAGGTGCGGGACGTCGCACCCACGACCTCCTTGGCCGCTGTCGTTTCTCTTGCCGCGCCGCCGGGCGCCGTCGGCGCCGGTGCCGGCGCCGGCTCTGGTGGCGGCGTGGGCGTGGGGCGTGGACCGGGAACGGGATCCGGGGTCGGCCGGGGCGGCGGTGCCGGCGAGGTCTTCCCGCCGCAGGCCTTGCACACAATCTTACCGCCGCTTCCCAAGCCGGCCTCCATGCGCGGGAAGAGCTTCCGCGTGCACTTCTGGGTGAGTCCGACCGGCCGCGTGACCCGGGTAGACGTGAGCCCACCGATTCCGGATGGGGACTATCGGAAACGGTTCGTTCAGCTCATGTACGAGTACACGTTTACCCCCGCGATGCGGCCGGACGGGACGCCCGTGGCTGGTGAGACGGTGCTGGTGATTACGCTGTGAGAGGCAGGGCCGCTCATTCCCTCCAAGGGCCCTGTCTGTCCATCTGCCCGCCACCCGAACTGAGGTCCTCGCCCATGTCCCAGCTCTTCGCCCGGAAGTCCGTCGCCGAGCTTACCTCGGAAGCTGCCCCCGGTGAGCGGGGGCTCAGGAGAGTGCTCGGCAAGTGGCAGCTCACGGCGCTGGGCGTGGGCGCCATTATCGGCGCCGGCATCTTCGCGAGCACCGGGACGGCGATCGTGGGACTCACCGAGGCCTCGGGCCAGGTCGTGCGGTACGGCGCCGGGCCGGCCATCGTGCTTTCGTTTGTCCTGGTGGCCGTGGCCTGCGGATTCGCGGCCCTTTGCTACGCCGAGTTCGCCGCCATGGTGCCGGTCTCGGGGTCCGCGTACACCTACGCGTACGCCTCGCTGGGCGAGTTCGTGGCCTGGATCATCGGCTGGGACCTGATCATCGAGTATGCCGTCGGCAACGTGGCGGTAGCCATCTCCTGGGCCGGCTACCTGCGCGAGTTACTGGCGCAGTTCGGGCTCAATCTCCCGGCATGGATCACGGTGGACTATCGCACCGCCCACCAGGCCGTGGCAGCGGTGGCGTCCGGCGCCACCGATGCCACCACGCAGCTCCTTGCCAGCGCCGTGAGCACCGCGCCGCGCCTGATGGGGATCCCCGTCATTCTGAATATCCCGGCGGTGCTCATCGTGGTCGGGATCACGGCGCTCCTGGTGTACGGCATCAGGGAGTCCGCCGTTTCCAACTCGGTGATGGTGTTGCTGAAGATCGGCATCGTGCTGTTTTTCGTGGCGGTCGGCACCTTGTTCATCGATCCCGGTCACTACACCGCCCACGGCGGGTTCGCGCCCAATGGGTTCAAGGGCATCAGCGCCGCCGCGGCCGTCATCTTCTTCGCCTATATCGGCTTCGACGCCGTCTCCACCGCCGCCGAGGAAACCAGGGATCCGGGCCGCGACATGCCGTTCGGGATCATTATGAGTCTCATCGTCTGTACGGCGATCTACGTCCTGGTGGCGCTGGTGATGACCGGTATGGCCCCCTGGCGGCAACTCGGGACCGCGGAGCCCATGCTGACGGCGCTCAACCTCGCGAGCGGCAACCCCCGGCTCCTCGCGGTGTCCCACTTCATCGTGGCGCTGGGCGCGGTCCTGGCGATGACCACGGTGCTCCTGGTGTTCCAATTGGGCCAGCCGCGGATCTTCTTTTCCATGGCCCGGGACGGGCTGCTTCCCCCCTGGGCCGCGAAGGTGCATCCACGGTTCCGTACCCCGCACGTCACCACCATCCTCACCGGGGCGTTCGTCGCCTTCTTCGCCGCCTTCGCCAATATCGACGAGGTGGTGAACCTGACCAACATCGGGACCCTGTTCGCCTTCGTGCTGGTCTCCGCCGGGATCCTGATCTTGCGGGTGAAGGACCCGGATCGCCCTCGCCCGTTCAAGACACCGCTGGTGCCGTGGGTGCCGATCGCCTCGATCGTCACCTGCGGGTACCTGATGATCGAGCTGCCGACGGTGACGTGGATTCGCTTCGGCGTCTGGCTGGCGCTGGGGCTGCTGTTCTACTTCTCGTACGGGTTCTGGAACAGCCGCCTGCGGACGGGCCGAGCCCCAGGTGGCCAGCACTGAGGCGCGTGCGCGAAATCGAGCACGCTCGGTGAAATCTCGCCGTGAGTGTTCTAGCGCTGGTTGTCTGCCTGACCTCGGGATGCCGGCCTGAAGCAGAGTCAGGTCGCCAGTTTGAGCGCCAGTCGGAGCGCGCCCTGAGGCGGCTCCACCAATGTCGGCGAGATGATGATCGGCGGCACGTCGCCTTGGAGCAGCCGGACGGTGGCGGCTCGCACCGGGGAGTCGGGTCGAAGCAGGCCTCCCGCCAAGGCCACCGTGACCGGCGCGTCATCGGGGAAGTGGGGTCGGAGCGCGCGCACGTGAGCCGCCAGGGCCTCCGCCGCCTGACCCACCAGCCGCTGGGCCACGTCGTCTCCCCGTGCCGCTGCGGCCTGGACCACCCGCGCCAGATCGGCGACCACCTCGCGCGACGCCTGGCGGGCCCACTGGAGTAGCGCGTTCTCGCCCTCGACGGCCGCTACCTGCTCTAGCGCGCCGGTGAGCGCCGTCGGAGGGGCCCTCCCGTCGCTGGCCTGGGCCACGGCGCTCAACGCGGCGCGCGCCAGCCAGTAGCCGCTCCCTTCGTCGCCGAACTGCCAGCCGTGTCCGCCGGCTCGCCGGGTCTCGCCGGAGGGGAGCCGCGCATACGCGCCGGAGCCCGTCCCTGCCAGCAACACGATGCCGGGACCATCGCCCAGGCCGGCCACCAGGGCTATCTCCAGGTCCGTGGTCACGCGCACAGCCTCCGCGATGCCGGCGGCGCGCAGGGCCCGCTCGAGCTCCCTTCGCTCCGGCTCGCGTCCGGCCCCGGCGGCCCCGACGACGAGCGCGCGGACGCGTTTCGCACTGGCGCTACTCAGAGCACGCCGCACCGTCTCCAGGATCGCTTCGCTGGCTTCCTGCACTGCGCCCGGTCGGACCGCGCCGGCGGCGCCCGACGCGCGCCCCTGCACCCGTAGCGTTTCGTCCGCCACGAACGCTGTGCTCTGGGAGGCGCCGGCGTCCACCCCCGCGAACAGGGTCATTGGCGGCCGGCGTTAGGGAACGGCGGTCCGGTGTCCGACGGGGGCGACCCCGCCCCCGGTCCCCGGAGCCCAGGCCCCGGAACCCGGCTCGAGCCCCAGCCCACGGCGAGCGTGATCGCCGTCCCCAGGGGCACGTACCACGGCCACGCGAGCGCCCGGAAGGACCCCGGCTTGACCAGCACCACGACCGCCATCGTCGCGCTGGCCACCAGGATGGCGGCGATCACGTCACGCTGCCGCACCCGGGCGCTGACCCCTCCCAGGATGAACGTGCCCAGCAGCCCACCGTAGGTGATCGAAGCGATGGACAGCGCGACCTCGACCACCGGCTGGCTGTTCCCCCCGAACGAAAGCGCGCCGCCCATCAACACCATGGCCCAAACCAGCGTGAGCCAGCGGCCCACCGTGAGCAGGTGGCGCGGCTCCCGGCGGCCCGTAAACGGGGCGTAGAAGTCGTGCGTCGAGGCGGAGGCCAGCGAATTGAGGGAGGAGCTCACCGTACTCATGGCGGCGGCCAGCAGGCCGGCCACAGCCAATCCCGCTATCCCCGCAGGCAGCGCGTTCACCATGAAACGCGGGTAGATCTCGTCGCCGGAACTGACGCCCTGGTCCGCCCCCGCCGCCCATAGCAGCGTACCCACCAGCAGGAAGACTGCGAACTGGGCGATCACCACCACGCCGGAGCCCACGATCGCCCGGCGGGCATCCCGCAGGCTTGGCGTCGCGAGCAGGCGTTGTACCATCATGTGATCGGTGCCGTGGGACGCCGCGGACAGCAACGCGCCGCCGATCACTCCCCCGAGCAGACTGTAGGGAGTCGTGAGCGAAACCCTCCAGTCAATCGCGTGCAGCTTCCCGGCCGCGGACGCGCGCGACAGGCTCGCGCCCAAGCCCCCGGCCAATTGGCTCGCGACCCACAGCGTCGCCACCGCGCCGAAGAGGTACACGCCGAGTTGCAGCAGGTCCACCCACACCACGGCCTTGAGCCCGCCCGCCCAGGTGTAGATCACCGTGACCAGGACGACGGCCGCCACGCTCACCGGAAGGCTCCAGCCCGTCACGATGGCCAGCGGAATCGCGGTGGCGAACACCCGGACGCTGTCACCCAGCGCGCGAATCGAAAGAAACACACCGGAAGCCAGGCGCCGGGTCGCTTTGCCGAACCGGGCCTCGAGCCGGGCGTAGGCGGTTTCTTGTTGACCGGTGAAGTAGCCCGGCAGGAGCCACAGCGCCACGCCGATCCGGCCCAGGAGATAGCCAATGGGGAGCTGGAGAAACGTGAGGTCGGTTCGGGCCGCGATGCCGGGCACCGAGATCACCGAGAGCGCCGAGGTCTCGGTTGCCACGATCGAGAGCATGACCGCCCACCAGGGCAAGTCGTGCTTCCCCAGGAAGTAGTCCGACGCATCCCGCTGCCGCCCCGCGAAGTACCAGCCGACGCCCAGGATGGCGACGCCGTAAACGGCCATCACCATCCAGTCCAGCGGGGTCATTCCGGGGACCAACGTGAAACGGGGGGCCTGCATCCGGTGCAGGCCCCCCGTACATCCCTCGGCGCCCGACGCAACGGGCTCAGACCGTGAACGAGCTCCCGCAGCCGCACCCGCCCGTGCTGTTGGGGTTGTCGAAGGTGAACCCGGTGCCCTGGAGCGTGGTGACGTAGTCGATGGTGACACCGTCCAAATACTGGGCGCTGAAGGCATCCACGAACACCCGCAGTCCTTGACTCTCGAGGATCATGTCGTCGTCCAGCGGGCGTTCCTCCACGTTGAGCCCGTACTTGAATCCCGAGCACCCTCCGGGTAGAACCGCCACCCGCAGGCCGGCCGTCTCCAGCGGAACTTGCTCCTGCTCGAGGAAGCGCTTCACCTGCTCGTTGGCGCGCTGGGTGATGCGAATCGATACCGTAGCCTGGGGTCGCTGCGTCGTGCTCATGAAGGCTCCTCTGTAAGGCCCGCAAATTAGGAAGGCCCGGGAGCCCTGTCAACGCCGGATGTGGCGAACGTCGTCTCGGACCGCAAATTACGCGCAACGACGCCCAAACAGACGGCCGCCACGGCCACTGATACGGCTCCGGTTGCGGCGTTCCCCAACAACAATTCTCCCGTGGCCGCCAGGGTGCTGAAGACCGCCCCTAACCCGGCGATCCAGTTGACCCACGAGAGGGCTCCTCCCGGGATGCGATCATCCCCGAACCCGAGACGGGAGGCGACCGCTCGCCAGCCGGGGCCCCCCGGCCGCACCCGGCGATAGAACCCCTCCAGCGTGGCGGCCGATTCGGGTGGGGTGAGCAGGGTGACGCCTACCCACACGACGGTCGTGACTCCCACGGTCCAGAGCATCACCACCGCGAAGCCCGCCCCGCTCGGGTCCGCGGCATCGTAGCCTCCCACCGCCTGTACCGTGATCGAGGTCACGAAGGAGGCCGCCATGGCCGCCAGCTCCGACCACGCGTTGATCCGCCACCAGTACCATCGCAGGATCAGGACCAATCCCGTTCCGGCACCCAGGGCCAGCAAGATCCTCCAGCCCGCTTCGACCGAGCCCAAAAACTGCATCACCACGAAGGCGAAGACCATCAGCGCGCCGGTGGCGATCCTCCCCACGAGCACCTGCTCGCGGTCCGCCGCGCGGGGGCGCACGAAGCGGAGATATACGTCGTTGACCAGGTACGAAGCGCCCCAGTTGAGATGGGTGGCGATGGTGCTCATGTAAGCGGCGGCGAAGGCGGCCAGCATCAGGCCCTTGAGCCCGGTCGGGAGCAGGTCCACCATGGTGCGAACGTAGCCCTCTTCGGGATTGGCGAGGCCCGGGTAGCGGACCACCGTCACCAGTCCCACGATGATCCAGGGCCAGGGGCGAATGGCGTAGTGCGCCACGTTGAACCACAAGGTCGCCAGCAGGCTGTGGCGCTCGTCCCGGGATGACAGCATGCGTTGCGCCACGTAGCCGCCGCCGCCGGGCTCGGCACCCGGGTACCATACGGCCCACCACTGCACGGCCAGATACACCAACAGCGTGGAGAGGGGGAGCCAGGGCGAGTCCAGGGGCGGGAACAGGCTCAGCGCCGCGTCGCGGCTTCCGAAATGCTGGCTGGTAGCGGCCGTCAGCTGGTCGAGACCGCCCACCGCGTTCACCGCCACGACTGCCAGCACGATGCAGCCGGTCATGGCGATGAGGAACTGGACGAAGTCGGTCACCACGACCGCCCAAAGGCCGGCCACGGTCGAGTACACGGCGGTGATCACGAACAAGGTGAGCGCCGCGGCCCACCCGCTCCACCCCAGGGACACCTCGATGATGGTCACCATGGCGCGCGTCACCCAGCCCATGATGATGAGGTTGATCGGCAGGGCCAGGTACAGAGCGCGCGTGGCCCGAAGCACGGCGGCGGGCTTGCCCGAGTACCGGAGTTCGGTGAACTCCACGTCGGTCACCACGCCCGCGCGGCGCCACAGGCGGGAGAAAAAGAACACCGTCAACATCCCGCTCAGGGCCAGGTTCCACCACAGCCAGTTGCCGGCCACTCCGTGGCGAGCCACCATGCCGCTCACGGCCAGCGGCGTGTCAGCGGCGAAGGTGGTGGCGACCATGGACGTGCCGGCGAGCCACCAGGGCAGCGAGCGGCCCGACACGAAGTAGTCCGCCAGCGATCGGCGGGCGCGACCCGCAAAGGCCAGTCCGATCCCGGCGCTCAAGGCGAAGTACGCCGCGATGATGGTCCAGTCGAGGACGGAGAGCGTCATCGGTCCGGAATCATGATGCCGGTTCCTCGCGGCAGTGAGGGCGAGAGCTGAACCGGTGACTTGCCGCGGATCGGCGCTTCCCCCGTGAGCGCCCTGGCCACGGCCCGTTCGGTCGCGACCGCGTCGCTCCAGGCCAGGAGGTACGTTCCCTGGAAGTCGGGGATCTGGTTCAGCAGGTAAGGGCTCCCGAACGATGCGAGGACGGTGGACTTCTCGGCCGCCGTGGTCTGAATCAGCCGGGCCAGCGAGTCCGGTAACGCCACGTGGCCGCGCCAGGCGATGGGCCGAACACTGCTGGCGAAGATCACCCGAGGGTGGTTCCGAATCAGCACGCGGGCTGAGTCATAGGACCATGCCCCCGATTGTGGGTAGATCCGGAAGGCCGTCACTGTGTCCCCCCGCGTCCGGAGCTCGGAGACCAGCGTCCCGCCCATGGTGAGGTTGGTCTCTTCAGCATACGTAATGAGCGCCACCCGGCCCCGCCGGGCGCGGTACTGGTCAATGGGCCCGCGCGTGACCAGCGTGAGCGAGCGCTGCGCGATGTCGTCGGCCAGGTTCTGGAACGCCTTCTGGCCGACCACCATGGGAATGCTGTCTACCGACGCCGTCCGGCGGCTGAACAGCCCGGCCCCGATCTTGAGCTCGAGGATCCGGCGTACCGAGGCATCCAGCCGCTGGGGGCTGATCCGTCCGGAATCCACAGCCGCCAGCATCGCGGCGCGCGCCCAACTCAAGTCGGCGGGCATGAGCAGCATGTCGCTGCCCGCCAGAAACGCCTGCACGGCGCTCTCTCCTGGGCCGAATCGACTGACGATGGCTCCCATGCTCAGCGCATCGGTCACCACCAATCCCCGGAAGCCCAGCGAGTCCCTCAGGAATCCGGTTGTGACGGAGGGGGACAGCGTGGCCGGCAGGGAGTCGCCTCCCGCACCACAGGCGTAGACGACGTGAGCCACCATCACGGCCGTGGCGCCGGCCTTGATGGCGGCGCGGAACGGGACCAGCTCCAGCCGGTCCAGTCGGTCCCAGCAGCCCGGGAGGACCGGGAGGGCCAGGTGGGAGTCGGTCCCGGTGTCGCCGTGTCCGGGGAAATGCTTGGCCGTGGTGTAGAGGCCGTGTTCGCTCGCGCCGCGCACATAGGCGCGGATTAGCCTTGAGACGTCTTCCGGGTCCTCTCCAAAGGACCGGGTGTTGATGATGGGGTTGAGCGGGTTGCTGTTGAGGTCTCCTACCGGCGAGAAGGTCCAGTGGATGCCGACGGCTCGCGCTTCGATGGCCGTCACCCGGCCCAGCTCGTAGGCGTCCAGCTCGCTGCCGGTGGCGCCGATGGCCATGGCCATGGGGAAGGCGGTGGCTCCCGCCAGGCGCATCCCGACGCCGAACTCCAGGTCCGCCGCCACCAACAGTGGCAAGCGTGAGCGCCGCTGGAGCGCGTTGAGCTTGAGCCCCGCGTCCAGCGGAGATGCGCTGGCCGCGAAAGAGATGACCAGCCCCCCCACCTGGGCCGAATCCACCCAGGCGAGCGCTCGGCCGAACGCGTCGGTGTCGAACGCCGAGTAGTCGCCGGGGAGCCAGGGCATCAAGACCTGCCCCACCTTTTCTTCCGGGGACAACGTCGCCAGAATGCTGTCGGCCCTGGGCGGTCCGACCAGCGCCTCGGCGGGGACCGCCAATTCTGGCAGGTTGGCCCTGGGGTCGGGCACCATCGGCGGTCCCGGCGCTCCAGCCCGGGCTCGGGCGCAGCCGTCGGCCGCGAGCACCACGACAAGGAGCCAGCGCCAGTGAGTTGTCAGCGGGTACCTGCCTGGTTGCAGGCGCCGTCCGCCGGGGTGGTGACGCCCGGTCCCTTGAGGCGCTGGGCGACGCCCGTGGGGGCGGCGCTGGTGTTGGCCGGGTGTGCGGCTAACGGGGCGCAGAGGCCAGCCGTGCGTCCCGGCATCGATGTCTTGCTCACGGATTCCCTCCACCTGATCCAGCGTCGCCGCGTCGCCCTCCTCACGAACCAGACCGGAGTGGATCGGGAGGGGGTGAGCGATGTGGACCGGCTGCTCGGTGCCGGGGTCAATCTCATTGCCCTGTTCAGTCCCGAGCACGGATTCCGCGGCGCGTCGAACCAACAGAATATCAGACACGGGGTGGATTCCGCCACTGGGTTGCCCGTGTACAGTCTCTACGGCACCGTGCGCGCGCCCACCCCGGAGATGCTGCGGAACGTGGACGTGGTGCTGGCGGATCTCCAGGACATCGGAGCGCGGACGTACACCTACATCTCGACGATCCTGCTCACGCTGGAGGCCGTGTCCCAGCAGCAGCGGACTCTGGTGGTGCTGGACCGGCCGGATCCGATCGGCGGTGTGGCGGTCCAGGGCCCGCTGCTGGATACCGCCTTCGCGTCGTTCGTCGGGATGCTGCCGGTGCCGCTCCGACACGGGATGACCATGGGCGAGTTGGCCCGGCTGGGCGCGGCTCGGCTGGGTCTTTCCGGCAGCCTCCGGGTGGTGCCAACTGGCGGATGGGCTCGCGCCCAGTGGTTCGACCAGGCCGGGCTCCCGTGGGTGCGGCCATCACCCAGCATGCCGGACCTCGAGAGCGCGACGCACTACCCGGGAACGGTGGTGTTCGAGGGCACCAATCTCTCGGTGGGTCGGGGCACTCCCATCGCGTTCCAAGTGGTCGGTGCCCCGTGGATGGATCCGACCAAAGTGAGGGCGACGCTGGGCGACATCCCGGGGGTGGTGGTCGCGGATACGACGTTCACGCCCGTGGCGCCAGCCGACGGGAAATACCCTGACGAGCGGCTGCCGGCTCTCAGATTCCGCGCGACGGACCGGGCCGTGTACGATCCCACGCTGCTCGCGGCAAAGCTGCTCGCGGCCATACGGGACGTGCACCCGGATCGCCTCTGGTTCAACGCTGCAGCGTTTGATCGGCTGGCGGGCAGCGATCGCTGGCGGCTGGCCGTGCTGCGAGGCGAGTCGGGTGAGCAGACTTGGCAGAGCTGGCAGCCTGGCGTCGCTGAATTCAAGCGGCAGCGCGAGCCGTACCTGCTGTACCCGTAGGCCAGCTGGCGGTAGGCCGCCCGCGAGGCTTCCAGAGCAGTTTGCCGCAACCCGCGATGCCCGCTATTCTTAGACGCCTTCAAGGGCCGACGGTATGACCCTCTTCCCGCACTGGATGCAACGGCCGCTCGATGCCGTCCTCGCCCCGCTGGCGCGCTCGCTGGGCACCAGCGGTGTGAGTCCCAACACCATTACGACCGTGGGAACGCTGGTGCTGATGGGAGCCGGCGTCTTCTTCGGCGCGGGCAGCGTCCGGCTGGGCGCGCTGTTACTGCTGCTGAGCGGCGTGTGCGACATGCTGGACGGGAGAGTGGCGCGCACCAACGGGCTGGTGACCAAGTTCGGCGCCTTTTACGACTCCACCCTTGACCGGATCGGCGAAGCGGCGTTGTTCCTGGGGATCGCCTGGTACTTCGTCTCCGGCGGCGTCGCGCCCGGGCTGGCGCCATGGGCCATGGCCATGACGTTCGTCGCCGCCGGCGCCGGCATCATCGTGTCGTATGCCCGGGCCCGAGCTGAGGGCCTGGGACTCGAGTGCCAGGTGGGGATCGCCCAGCGTGCCGAGCGCATCGTGGGGCTCGGCGCGCCCACGCTCTTCTTCGGCGCCGGACCTCGGGGGTACCTGTTGCTGACCCTGGTGAGCGCGCTGGCGCTGCTGAACGTGCTTACCGTGGTTCAACGGATGGTGCACGTGTACCGGATCACGCGACAGGCCGCTGGGGAAGCGTCCCGGCGCGCCACCCCGGCCCTCGCCGAGCCGGTGGGAAAGGGGCGACGTGGCAGTTAACAAGCGGGCTGCGGCCCGGCGGGGCGTCCAGAACGCCAAGGGCAAGCGACCGGCGACCGTGACGCCGGCCACGCGCGCCGTGGCGCCGGCCGGCGGGAAGCTCGGCGTGATGCTCGTGGGCCTGGGCGCGGTGGCCACCACCTTCATCGCCGGCGTGGAGAACGTGCGGCGGCGAAACGGGAGACCCATTGGCTCCCTGTGCGAGCTGGGCACCATTCGGCTGGGACGGCGCACGGAGGGCCGCGCGCCTCGTCTCCGCAAGTTCGTGCCCCTCGCCAAGCTCGATGATCTGGTGTTCGCGGCGTGGGATCCCATTCCCGACGACGCCTACCAGTCGGCCAAGGTGGCGGGCGTGCTCGAGCAGCAGCACCTCGAGCCCATCGCCGATTTCTTGAAGGGCATCGTGCCCCTGCCGGCCGTCTTCGACCAGCAGTACGTGAAGCGGCTGCACGGGAGCAATGTCAAACAGGGTGCTACCAAGCGGGAGCTGGCGGAGCAGCTGCGTGAGGACATTCGGGCTTTCAAGGAGCGCGCCAAGTGCGACCGCCTGGTCATGATCTGGTGCGCCTCCACCGAGGTGTTTCTCGCCCCCGGACCCGCGCACAGGACCCTCAAGGCCTTCGAGCGCGCCATGGGTCAGAACGATCCGGCCATCGCTCCCTCCATGTTGTATGCGTGGGCGGCCCTGATGGAGAACGTCCCCTTTGCCAACGGCGCGCCCAATCTCACGGTGGACACAGCCGCGCTCCAGGAGCTGGCGCGGGAACGCCACGTGCCCATCGCCGGCAAGGACTTCAAGACGGGCCAGACCCTGATGAAGACGGTCATCTCGCCCATGCTCAAGGCGCGGATGCTGGGGCTCTCGGGCTGGTATTCCACCAACATCCTGGGCAACCGCGACGGCGAGGTCCTGGACGATCCCGAGTCCTTCAAGACCAAGGAGGAATCCAAGCTTGGCGTCCTGGAGCACATCCTCCAGCCGTCGCTCTACCCCGAGCTGTACGGCAACGTCTACCACAAGGTCCGCATCAACTACTACCCGCCCCGGGGCGACAACAAGGAGGGGTGGGACAACATCGACATCTTCGGGTGGCTGGGCTACCCGATGCAGATTAAGGTGGACTTCCTGTGCCGGGACTCGATCCTGGCGGCGCCCATCGTGCTCGACCTCGCGCTGTTCATGGACCTGGCGCAGCGAGCCAGGCTGGGCGGCATTCAGGAGTGGCTGTCGTTCTACTTCAAGAGTCCCATGGCGGCTTCGGGCCTCACCCCCGAGCACGATCTCTTCATCCAGCACACCAAGCTCAAGAACACGCTGCGCTGGCTCATGGGCGAAGAGCAGATCACGCACCTGGGCGTCGAGTACTACGACTACTACGAGAAGGCGTGAGTGTCGCTGACGGCCTGGTGATCCTGGCGGGCGCCGGGCTGATCGCCGGCGAGCTGTGGTATTTCCTGGGTCCGCGGCCCCGACCGGAGGGACCAGCGCCGGCGCCGGGCAGGCCGCAGGAGCTCCGGATCGTGGTGCGGGGGGGCTACGACCCGGACACCATCTTCGTCGAGGCGGGCCGGCCGGTCCGCCTTCTGTTCTATCGGGACGAGAGCGCCGAGTGTAGCTCGCGGGTCGTGTTCGACCGGCTGGCGATTGACCGGGAGCTCCCGGCGTTTCAGACCACGCCCATCGAGTTCACGCCCGCCCAGCCGGGGGACTACCCGTTCCGCTGTCACATGAACATGCTGCACGGCCGGGTGGTGGCCCAGGTGGGTCGCGATGGCGCCCGGGCCAACCTGGGGAAGGGCCATCATAAGCATGGGTAGGACCCGCCTCACCTTCCCCGTGGAGGGCATGACCTGCGGCGCCTGCGCCGTCACCGTGCAGAAGCGGCTGGCCGCCGAGCCGGGAGTCACTGAAGCGGCGGTGAACTATGCCACCGGCAAGGCCACGCTGACCATCGAAGATGAGCGCGTGAAGGTGGCCGACCTGGTGAAGGCCATTCGCGAGGTGGGCTACGATTCCGGCAAAGTGGCGGTCCAGCTCGCCGTGGAGGGATTGCACTACGCCTCCGGCACGGCGCGATTGGAGCAGGAACTGCTGGGCGTCTCCGGCGTCCTCGCCGCCGCGGCGAATCAAGCGACGGAACGCGTCGCCGTGGAATACGTGCCCGGGATCGCGTCACCGGCGGACCTGGAGGCTGCCGTGACCCGCGCCGGCTTCAGCCTGGCGGAGCCGGTGCCCTCCGAGGACCCAGTGGAACGGGAGCGCCTGCGCCGGCGCCGCGAGATCCGTGTCCTCGGGGCCAAGTTCGCCGTCGCGGCGGTCGCGACCGCGGCGACTATGGTCGGCTCCATGCCGTTGATGGGCGGGGGGCACCACGCTCGGGACCTGCTCAGCCTGGTCATGGGTGCCCTCAACGATCTCGTGGCCGACGCGCTCCCGCCGCTTTACCGGTTGGCGCAAACCTCACCCGGGCTCCTCAAGCTCGCGATGCTGGGGCTGACACTCCCGGTGGTGATCTGGAGCGGCCGGCAGTTCTTCGTGGGCGCTTGGCGGGCGTTCCAGCATCGCGCCGCCGACATGAACACGCTCATCGCCGTGGGGACCGGCGCCGCGTTTCTGTATTCGGCCGCCGCCTCGATCGCCCCCAGCCGCTTCACCGGCGCCGGGCTCCAGGCGGATGTCTACTTCGAGGCGGTGAACGGCATCATCGCCCTGATCCTGCTCGGTCGCCTGCTCGAAGCCCGTGCCAAGGCCGAGACCTCGGGGGCTATTCGGAAGCTGTTGGCCCTGAGACCTAAGACGGCGCGGGTTCAGCGCGAGGGACAAGACCGGGATATCGCCATCGAGGAAGTTGTGGTGGGCGACCGCGTGATCGTCCGACCGGGCGAGACCATCCCGGTGGACGGCGTGGTGCTCGAGGGCATGTCGGCGGTGGACGAAGCCATGCTCACGGGTGAGCCCCTGCCGGTCGAGAAGCAGCCGGGGGCTCGGCTCATCGGTGGCACGGTGAACGGGGCCGGCTCGCTCGTGCTCGAAACGCAGGCCGTGGGCAAGGACACGGCGCTGGCGCAGATCGTCCGGCTGGTGGAGGAAGCGCAGGGGACCAAGGCCCCCATTCAGCGGCTGGCCGACCGCGTGGCCGGCGTGTTCGTGCCCATCGTCATCGCCATCGCCGTCGCGGCGTTCGTGGTGTGGTTCGTGGTGGGACCGGAACCCAGGATGATCTACGCCACGGTCGCGCTGGTCACTGTGCTGGTGATCGCCTGCCCCTGTGCGCTCGGCCTCGCCACGCCCACCGCCATCATGGTGGGAACGGGCCGCGGCGCGCAACACGGGATTCTGATTCGGGGCGGGGAGGCGCTGGAAGCGCTGCGGCACGTGGACACGGTGGTGTTCGACAAGACCGGCACCATCACCGTGGGAAAACCCAGCGTCACCCACGTGCTGGGCGCCCGACGTTCCGACGGCTCCGTGGTGAGCCCAGCCGAGCTGCTCAAGCTGGCGGCGGCGGTGGAGACGCGCTCGGAGCATCCGCTGGCCGCGGCCATCGCGGACGCCGCCAAGACCAAAGGCATCGTGCTCCCCGCCGTGGAGCGGTTCGTGGCGATGCCGGGCCGCGGGGCCCGCGGCATCGTGGGTCGATTCCTGGTCGAGGTCATCAGCGTGAAGCACGCCCGCGAGCGGAACCTGGAACTGGGCACCCTCGCCGCCGAGGCGGACAAGCACACCCTGCAGGGGCGCTCGCACGTGGTGGTGGTCGTGAACGACACCGTCCAGGGGCTCATCGTCGTCGCGGACCAGATCAAGCCGGGGGCCAAGGATGCGCTGGCTCGCTTGAAGGAGCTGGGCTTCCGGCTGTATCTCCTCTCGGGCGACACCAAGCCGGCCGCCCACCTGGTGGCCCGGGACGTCGGGATCGACCGGGTCATCGCGGAGGTGGCCCCTGGCGACAAGGTGGATGAGATCAAGCGTCTTCAGGCAGATGGACGCCGCGTGGCGATGGTCGGCGACGGACTGAACGACGCGCCGGCCCTGGCCCAGGCCGATGTGGGCGTAGCCATCGGCACCGGAACGGACGTGGCCGTGGAAGCCTCCGACGTCACCTTGATCCGGGGCGATCTCCGGGCGGTGGTGACCGGATTCGAGCTGGCCCGTCGCACCATGGGCACGATCCGTACCAACCTGTTCTTCGCGTTCATCTATAACGTCCTGGGGATTCCGCTGGCGGCCGGAGTGTTGTATCCATGGACCGGGCTACTGTTGAGCCCTGTCGTGGCCGGCGGCGCGATGGCGCTCTCCAGCCTGAGTGTCGTGGGCAACAGCCTCCGGCTGCGGGGATTCCAGCCGTCCTTTGGAGCGTAAGCATGCGCTATTTCCACCGAACGGCCATCGCACCGGACGCCGTTCTCAAACAGGCCGACGGTTTCTTCGGCGGCCGCCTGAGCCCGGCTGGCTCCGGCGAGCGGAGCCGAGCCTTCAGCGGCCCCATCGGCCGGATTACGATTCAGGTTGCGGCCGAGGGTGGCCATTACACCTTGGTCACGGTGCAGACTGACCAGGTGGGAGAGAGCGAGGCCGATAAGCTGGCCAAGCGTTTCCTCGCCGTGGTGCACCAGCAGCTCGAGCCGAGCCACGTCGTTCGGGGAGCATACTGAGAGCGGCGGGGATCGAACAGGGGCATTTCCTCGGCCGCTCCTGCCGCTGCTCCCGCTGGAGAACAAGACATGGCAGCCATCTCGCTCAAAATCAGCGGCATGCATTGCAGCCACTGCCGGGTCAAGGTAGAGCAGGCGCTCCAGAAAGTCGCGGGCGTCTACGGCGTGGCGGTGGATTTGGACGGCGGCACGGCGGAAGTGGACTTCGATGGGAAGACCGCTCCCGAAGCGCTGGTAGCCGCGGTCAAAGCCGCGGGCTACGACGCCAAGGTGAGCGCCTGACGCATGGCGGCCCCCGCGACGCGGCGGACGCCCATTCCCGCGGGGCTATCCGCCGACGCCCTCCTCGAGATCTACTACTACCTGAGGCTCACCCGGTCGCTGGAGGAGCGGCTGGTCAACCTCTACCGTCAGGGCAAAGTGATCGGGGGGCTGTACTGCTCGCTGGGCCAGGAAGGGCAGAGCGTGGGCTCCGCGTACGCCCTTCAGCCCGGTGACATCCTTTCCCCGCTGATTCGCAACCTGGGCTCCATGTTGGTGATGGGAACCACCCCGGTGGACCTGTTCCGGCAGTACATGGCCAAAGGCACCGGACCCACCCACGGACGAGATACCAACGTGCATTTCGCCGACCTGGCCAAAGGGTACCTGGGCAACATCTCCCACCTGGGCGACATGGTTCCGGTCATGGCCGGGATCGCGCTCAGCTTTCGGATGCGCGGCGAGCGGCGGGTGGGACTGGTGCATGTGGGCGACGGTGCCACCAGCACCGGCGCCTTTCACGAGGGGGTGAACTTCGCGGCCGTTCAGCGGGTCCCGCTGATCGTGATCATCGAGAACAATGGCTACGCGTATTCCACGCCGACGTTCCGCCAGACCGCCGTGAAACGACTGGCGGAGAAGGCCAAAGCCTATGGCGTGCCAGCCGAGACCGTGGACGGCAACGACGTGTTCGCCGTGTACGAATCCACCAAGCGGGCCGTCGAGCGCGCGCGCCGCGGCGAGGGCGTGACGCTGATCGAGGTCGTCACCTACCGCCGGAAGGGGCACGCCGAGCACGACGACCAGCGTTACCAGCCTCAGGAAGAGCGGCAGCACTGGGCCCGGCAGGACCCGCTCGACCGTTACCTGCATCGCCTGGTGGCCGAAGGGTGGGCTGACGAAGCCGAGGTCCGAGCGCTGGACGAGCGGGTGGCCACCGAGCTCGACGCCGCCGTAGCCGCGGCGGAACACGAGCCGCTGCCCCACGGCGATAGCGCGCTGAGCGGTGTCCTGGCCGATCCGCCGGAGGCCGAGCGCCTCTGGTACCGGAGGCAGTGATGCCGGAAGTCACGTACCTCGAAGCCCTGCGGCAGGGCCTGTGGGAAGAGATGGAGCGGGATGAGCGGGTGTTCATCCTGGGCGAGGACATTGGCATCTACGGCGGCGCGTTCAAGGTCACCGAGGGGTTCCTCGACCGGTTCGGGGCCTCCCGGGTGATCGACACGCCGATCAGCGAGGCAGCCATCGTGGGGGCCGCCGCGGGGGCGGCCCACATGGGCTTACGGCCGGTGGCGGAGATGCAGTTCATCGACTTCATCTCGTGCGCCTATGACATGCTGACCAATTACGTCACCACGGCGCGCTACCGGACCGGCGTGGCGACTCCGTTGGTGGTGCGCGGCCCCTCCGGCGGCTACGTGCGCGGCGGGCCGTTCCACTCCCAGATGCCCGAGGCCGCGTTCTTCCATACGCCCGGCCTCAAGATCGTGTGTCCCGCGACGGCCAGAGATGCCAAAGGCCTGATCAAGGCCGCCATCCGGGACGACGACCCGGTGCTGTACTTGGAGCACAAGTACCTGTACCGCCGCATCAAGGAGAACCTGCCGGGGGATGGGGACCTGCTGACCCCGATCGGCAAGGCTCGGCTGGCACGCGAAGGAACCGACCTCTCTATCGTGACCTATTCCGCCACGGTGTGGAAGGCGCTGGAGGCGGCGGACGAGCTGGCGGCCAAGGACGGAGCGTCGGTGGAAGTGATTGATCTCCGTTCCCTGGTGCCGCTGGATGACGCGGCCATCATCGAGTCCGTGAAGAAGACCAACAAAGTGCTCATCGTGCACGAAGACACACGGACCGGCGGCGTGGCCGGCGAGATCGCCGCGCGCATCAACGAGCAGGCCTTCGAGTGGCTGGACGGGCCGATTCTCCGGATCACCGCACACGACGTGCCGCTCCCGTACTCGCCCCCGCTCGAGGATTTCGTCTTGCCGCAAACGGCTGACATCGTGACTGCGGCGCGGCGGCTGCTGGCCTACTAGGCAACCGCTGCGGCAGTCGCCCGCCGTGAGTCCCTCGGCGTGCTGTCGGCCCCCGCGCCTGCGGCGATCCAGGTCTACCTGCGGGACCTGACGCACGCTCCGGGACCCACGGCGTACGACCGCGGCAGGGCATCACTCCCGCGCGCGGCGCTCGCACAACCGAGCAGCGGCGGCTATCTTAATCGACGATCAGCCGTCAAGCGAAGACTCGCGGATGAGTCGAACACCGCGCGCCGGGGAGGGCGCGGCGAGGAGTGCTGCATGGCCCGTGTGGACGTCATCATGCCCCAGATGGGTGAGTCCATCGCCGAGGGCACCATCTCGAAGTGGCTCAAGAAGCCCGGCGATCCGGTCAAGCGGGACGAAGCCATTCTCGAGATCTCCACCGACAAGGTGGACGCGGAGATCCCCGCTCCCGCCAGCGGGGTCTTGAGCGAGATCAAGGTGGGTGAGGGCAAGACGGTCGCGGTGCAGACCGTGATCGCGGTCATTGAGACGGAGGCGGCGGTTGGGGCCGGAGGGGCCGCAGGGACGGCAGGGGCCGCCGCGGGGGCTGGAGCGGCCGCAGTGGCGGCAGCGGAGGCTGCGACACCCGCGCCCGCCCCACCTGCAACGGCTGCGAGAGTGGCAACCGCCCCATTGAGGCCCGCCGCGCCTCCTCCCGCTGGTG
>Ga0073934_10004020_pt1 | contig 25343 bp, 12 predicted proteins | sample LarsenN4metaG_FD_76834 | JGI IMG/M metagenome (GOLD analysis project Ga0073934, IMG submission 76834) | Hot spring sediment bacterial and archeal communities from British Columbia, Canada, to study Microbial Dark Matter (Phase II) - Larsen... ... | reverse complement strand
GTGAAGCCGCTCAAAGTGGTGGAGATCTTCGAGCGAATCCTGCGCGGCAAGGACGGCAAGGTCGAGTATCACTATGTCCTGATCGACTACCTGTGCGCCGTGACGGGGGGCACGTTGCGCGCCGGGGACGATTCGATCGGCGTTGCGTGGGTGAAACGGAAGGACTTGGCGGGAATGAAGCTGACCGAAGGGACGCTGGAGGTGATCGAGCGCACCTTTGAGCGCCACGGCCGGTCCGGACGGCGCGGCGGTCTTGCATGAGTTTCTCGACGGGCGCCCTCGAGTTTGACGCGGTGCGCGCCCTGTTTGGCCGCTACGTGGCCAGTCCGGCCGGCCGCGCGAGGCTCGAGGAGGTCTTTCCTTCCGCCGATCGCGAGGAGGCCGAGCGCTCCCTGGCCGAGGCGGCCGAGTCGCTCGCCTACCATGAAGCGGCGTTGCAACCGCCGGCGGCCGGGCGGAACTCACTGGTCCGCATCCGCTTCGACGGCCTGCCGGACGTGCGCCCGCATCTGGCCAAGCTCGCCATCCCGGGAGTCGTCCTGGAGGGGATGGAACTGCGCGAACTGATCTCGCTTCTCGACCGCGCAGCCGATATCCGCTCGCAGCTGGCGTCGGCCGGCGCCCGCTTTCCGCTGATCGCGGCGCATGCGTCGCGCATCGCCGACCACCGTCCGCTGCTGCGGGACCTGGCCGGCAAGATCGAGCCGGACGGCGGGGTGGCGGATCACGCCAGCGTGGCGCTGAACCGTCTCCGCCGCGACATTGAAAGGCAGCAGCGCGCCATACAGGAGTCGCTCGAGCGGTTCATGCGCGCCCATCGCGGCGACGGCGTGCTTCAGGAGGAGTTTGTCACGTTCCGCAACGACCGCTACGTTCTGCCGATTGTGGCCGGCCAGAAACGAAGGGTCGACGGCATCGTTCACGCGGCCAGCGGAACGGGCCATACGTTGTTCATCGAGCCGCTCGAAACGGTGGGACTGAACAACGACCTTGTCCGCCTGCGTGAGCAGGAGAGCCGCGAAGTCCACCGCATCCTGGAGGAGATGACGGAGCGCGTCCGCCAGGTCGCCGGCGATATCCGGGAAACCGACGGCATTCTCGGCCGTCTCGAACTCCTCTTCGCGAAGGCTCGCTTCGCAGCTGATTTCGACTGTGTTGTTCCGTCGTTCAGTCCCCCGGCTGCGCCACGGCTGGCGCTGGCCGGCGCCCGGCATCCGCTGCTGGTGGACGTCCTCCGGAGGCAGCGCAAGAGCGTGGTGCCGCTGACGCTCACTCTCGAGGGCTCCACGCGAACGCTGTTGATCAGCGGCCCGAACACGGGCGGCAAGACGGTCACCCTCAAGACCGTCGGCATCTTCGCGCTAATGGCGCAGAGCGGGCTGCCCGTTCCGGCAACGGAGGCGGTGCTGCCGTTCTTCGACCGCGTCCTCGCCGACATCGGGGACCATCAGTCTCTCGAGCAGAGCCTGAGCACGTTTTCCGCACACATCACGCGCATCAGGGAGATGCTCGGGGAGGTGGGTCCGCGGTCGCTGGTGTTGCTCGACGAATTGGGCCGTGCGACAGACCCCGAGGAAGGCGGCGCGCTCGGGGTGGCCATCGTGGACCACGTCCGCCGGACGGGGGCCTACACCCTGGCCTCGACGCACCTGCTGGCGCCGAAAATCTACGGGTCGGCGACGGAGGGCGTCCTGAACGCATCGATGAGCTTCGACGAGGAGACGCTCGCGCCGACCTACGTGCTCAAAACCGGCGTCCCCGGGGCCTCCGCGGGACTCGACATCGCGCAGCGGATCGGGCTTCCGGCCGAACTGATTGAGCAGGCGCGCGGCTCGCTCTCGAGCGGGCAGCGAAACCTGTCGCGGCTGTTGAGGCTGCTCGAGGAGAAACTCGAGTCCGTGTCCCGCCTGGAGCGGGAGCTCGAAGAGCGGAAGCGCGCGATGGAGGCCGAGCAGGCTGGCCTGAAAGATTTTTGGGAGAAGCGGGAGTCGGCCCGGCTGGCTGAACTCGACCGCCGCGTCGAGGCGCTGCTGGCCCGGTTTGAATCGCAAGCCCGCCTGACCCTCGAGCAGATCGCGCACTCCGGGGATCAGCGCAAAGCGGCGGAGCACGCATCGCGCAAAGTGGCCCAGGTCAAGCGGGAACTGCGCGAAGAGATGAACGCGGCCGCCAAATCTCAACCCGAAGCGGGGGCGGCCGCCGCGGCGGCCGGGCTGCGCGAGGGCTTGCGCGTGAAGTTGCGCGGCGTACGGGAACCGGCGCGGATTCGCCGGCTGCTGGGGTCCGGAGCGATCGAAGTGGAAGCGGGATTCCTGAAGCTTCAGGTGGGCCGGGAGGAAGTTCTGGAAATCCTGCCGGAGGCGCCGGAAGAGGCCCGGCTGCCGAAGGGGATTTCGCTGCGGACGGCGCCGCGAACCGAGGCGGTTTCACAGGAAATCAACGTGATCGGAAAGCGGGCGGAGGAGGCCCTGGACGAGGTGGACAAGTTTCTCGACACCGCCGCGCTCGCGTCAGTTTCGCGGGTCCGGATCGTCCACGGCCATGGCATGGGCGTGTTGAAGCGGGCGATCGGCGAACTGCTCGAGTCACACGCACTCGTACTGAAGCACTATCCCGCGCCGGCGCAGGAGGGCGGCGCGGGCGCGACCATCGCCGAGTTGCGGACCGGCGAGTAGCAGGCGGCCAGCCGACTCCAGGGTCCGCGCAAGTTTCTGGGCCGGTCCCGCGCTCCGATCCCGTCGTGAACGCGAACCGGTTTGACGGCCTCAGTGGCGATTCCAGGACCGGTTCGGTTTGCTCCACAGGATCCGCGCGGCGTAGAGCGTATTGTCCGCGCCGTACGGATTGTCCGGCTTCAGGACGAAGTCCGGACCCCACGTCTGCATCCATTCCGTCACAGTGACCCAGGTCTCGTTCGCGTTGACCTCTGTCACGCCGAAATTGCCCAGACGCGCGCCCCGCTCCGGGACAAGCACCCGCTCGGTGGACCGGATGACCCGGAGTGTGTCCGGATCGACCCGGGCGATGAACAGCGGAGCGCGGTGGCGGAAGACGTGGTCGTTCCCGGCGCCCCGGCGGGTGTAGACGAGATACAGCGCGTCGCTGTGCGTGACCCAATGCGTCTGCGTGTTGTAGTTGCCGAGGGCCGATCCGTCGTCCCAGAGCCACGGTTTGGGAGCATCAAACCGGAGGCCGTCCGCGCTTGACGTCACATAACCCCGCGCATCCTGCCGAATGGTCAGATAGAACCGGTCCCGAAAGCGCGTGAGAGAAGGCTCGGCGAGTCCGCGGTCTTCGTCGACCGCCAGTTGATTCCCAACGGCGTCCAACGCCAGCCGGGCGCCATCGAACCGGCAGCGCGTCACCGAAACGCGGGCGTAGCGGGCTCCCCTGGCGCTGTGGTAGATCGGAATCAGGATGCGTCCGTCCGGCAGGTCCACGCGCTGAGCGCACCCCGCGCCGGCATTGAAAAATTGCTCGCCGGGCATGGGCAGAGCCGCCCATGGGGTCCAGGTTTCGGAGGCTGCATCGTAAACCGACCACACGGTCTGGCGGGGAACATCTCGCGCCACGCGATTGTCCCGATAGCGCACGGTGTGGCCGATACCCAGCAGCTTGCCTGTGGCGGCGTGCCACTTCGGCCAGAAATCGCTGGCCGCAACGACGATTCCCCCAGCCTCCTCGCGCCGTCCCAGGGTTTCAGCGTGCTCCTTCGGCCCTCGCCAGGTCCTTCCCATGTCGTCTGTGCGCATCTCATTCAGCGCGTAGAACACGTCGCTGCCGGTGAGCAGGAGCTTCTGCATGGTCAGGACGACCTTCGGGGGCTCCCCCGGGATGGCGCCCGCGCGGGCATGCACCCAGCAGTAGCGGCCGTCGTAGCCTTTTCGAACGCGATCGAGGCGGATCTCGAAGTCGGCGGCGGGGAGTTGCGCGAGCAGGACAGCCAGCGCGGCGGCCGTTTTCATGCCAGAACCGGCTTCACGACGTTGCCATGAATGTCGGTGAGCCGGAAGTCGCGGCCGGCATGACGGAAGGTCAGCTTCAGGTGGTCGAAACCAAGGCAATGCAGGATGGTGGCGTGGAAGTCGTGCACGTGGACCGGATTCTCGGCCGGAGCGGCGCCAAACTCGTCGGAAGAGCCGTAGACCATGCCGCCTTTCACGCCGCCGCCGGCGAGCCACGAGGTGAAAACCTTGTTGTGATGGGAGCGGCCGTTGCCCGTTTCGTTCCACGGCGACCGGCCGAACTCGGTCGTCCAGACGACGAGCGTATCCTCGAGCATGCCGCGCGATTTGAGGTCGCGGAGCAGTCCGGCGATCGGCTTGTCGACGTTCGCGGCGAGGCCATCCATGCCCTTGATGTCGCTGTGCACATCCCAGTTCTTGTTCGAGCCCGTGTCGATCAGTTCGATGAAGCGGACGCCGCGCTCGGCCAGGCGGCGCGCCACCAGGCACTGCCATGCGAAGCCGGTGTTCTGTCCGCGTTCAAGCCCGTAGAGATTCAGTGTGGCCGTGGTTTCGCGGGAGAAATCGAACACTTCCGGCATCTCGCTTTGCATGCCGAAAGCGGTCTCGAACGATTGGATGCGCGCGGCCAGTGCGGGATCGCCGGGGCGCTCTCCGAGGTGGCGGCGGTTGAAGCGGGCGAGAAAGTCGAGTTCGGCTTCCTGGAGTTTCGAAGTGGGCGCGCGGCGGACAAGGTCGCTGACCGGTTCCGGACCGCCGGTGACGCGCGTGCCCTGGTGCGCGCCGGGCAGAAAGTCGGAAGACCACACCTGACTGCCCGCATACGGCAGATAGGGCGCCAGCACGACGAAAGAGGGAAGGTTGCGGTTCGTCGTCCCGAGGCCGTAGCTGACCCAGGACCCGATGGACGGCCGCTTCACGGTGACCGAGCCGGTGTGGATGCCCATGGCGGCCTGGAAGTGATCATTGTGATCGCCGTGCAGGGAGCGGATGACACAAAGATCATCCGCCATCTCAGCGGTGTGGCGGAACAGGTCCGTCACTTCGAGTCCGCTCCGGCCGTACCGCTTCGTGTCCCAGATGGTGGGCAGATACCTTGAGCCCTTGGGTCCCGGCTTCTTCTGGGCCCTCGCGGCGGCGGCGATGGCCGGTTTGGGATCGAAGGTGTCGACATGGGAGACGCCGCCGGTCAGGTACAGGAAGATCACGCGCCGGGCCTTGCCGGGAAAATGGGGTGCGCGTGGCGCCAGCGGATCGTTTTCGGCGGCGAGTGCGTCGCTAAGAATGGCTGGCATGAGCGTGGAGCCCGCCACAAGAGAGCGAAGGAGGCGACGGCGTGAAAGTTGCATGGGGTCGGTCGTCCTTTTAATCTATGTAAAAGAATTCGTTCGAAGCGATCAGCGCGCGCATGAGGCTCGCCAGCGCGGCGCGCTGCCTCTGATCCTCCGGAATGTCCGGGCCGGTGAGCGCCGCCGCTCCGGCCAGAAAGCGGGCGGCTTCCACCTGTTCGGCGGGCCGCGGATCGCGGGCGAACAGAAGCCGGTAAGCCAGGCGGACGCGGCCTGCGGTCGACGGCTCCGCCAGGCCGACCCGTACGGCCAGCGCGTCCGACTGCTTGTGCACGAACTCGTTGTTCATGAAGTAGAGCGACTGGAGCGCCGTTGTGTTGTCCGGCCGGGAAGGCGTTGTGTTGTTCGGATCCGGCCCGTCGAACAGTTCGAGAAACGGGTGGCGGCGGAACCGCTGCTGGAGAAGATAGACGCTGCGCTTGGTGTGGTCGTAGGTGGCGAGATCGGCGACGAAGGGCCGGTGTTGGGTGAACAGGTAGCTGGCGCGGGGCGGGAACGGATGCGGACCGGCGGGCGTCGTGTCGAGCTGCCCGGAGGCGGCTAGAATCGTGTCCCGCACCTCCTCCGCCGCCAGTCTGCGCCGGTCAAACCGCCAGTAGTGAATGTTCTTCGGATCCTTCACCGAAGCGGCTTCGTCGTGACCGGAGGCGGTCTGATAGGCCCGCGTGAGCACGATCCGACGGTGCATCTTCTTAAGCGACCAGCCGTCCTCGACGAACCGGGCCGCCAGGTAGTCGAGCAGCTCCGGGTGGGATGGCTTTTCGCCGCGCGTGCCGAAATCGTTCGGCGAGTTGACGAGGCCCCGGCCGAAATGCCACAACCAGACGCGATTGACCAGGACGCGCGGCGTGAGAGGGTTCTTCGGGTCCACGATCCAGCCGGCGAGCAGATCGCGGCCTGATCCCGGATGGTCCGCCGGAACGCGCTGGCCGCCGAGAATCTGGAAAAAGCCGCGCGGCGCCTCGGGGCCGAGAACACGGGGTTCCCCTTTGATCATCACTTTCGCGTTGACGGGTTTACCTTCCGAGACCGCGTAGGCCATCGGGATGTCAGGCCAGGCTGCGCGCAGATTGTTGAGCTCGTCCTTGGCCTTGTAGAACGCGACCAGCGCGTCTTTGTCCGCGGTTGCCGGCGGCGCGCCCTTTCGGACGGTCTTGTGGAGGTCGACCATCTTCGCCATCACGCTGTCGAGGCGGGCCTGGTCTTTCTTGTCGAGCGCGACGAAATCGGCGAGGTACTGCTGGTGTTCAAGGCCGGCATGCGCGTAACGGGTGCTTTGAAAGATCCCGGCCAGGGCGTAGTAGTCCTTCTGGGGGATCGGGTCGAATTTGTGGTCGTGGCAGCGGGCGCAGCCGGCGGTCAGGCCGAGAAAAGCCTTGCTCATGTTCTCGATCGTGTCATCGTGGGTCAGGAACATTTCTCCGGTGTTCTGCCCGAATCGGCGTGACACGGCAAGATACGAGGTCGCGGCGATCTTGTCGCGGCGGTCCTCATCGTCGGCCGGGGTCATGAGATCGCCCGCGATCTGCTCGCGCAGGAACGTGTTCATCGGCTTGTCGCTGTTGATCGAACGGATCACGTAGTTGCGGTAGCGGTAGAGTTCGGGGACGGGGAAGTCGGAGGCGTCGCCCGCCGTGTCGGCATAGCGGACGAGGTCGAGCCAGTGGCGGCCCCAGTGCTCGCCGTAGTGGCGCGAGGCGAGCAGGCGGTCGACGACCTTCTCGAAGGCGCGCGGGCTGGCGTCGCTCAGGAACGCGCTCACTTCAGCGGGCGTGGGCGGGAGGCCGGTCAGATCATAGGTAACGCGGCGGATCAGCGCGGTCCTGGTCGCGCGGGGCAGCGGCCTCAGGTTCTGCTCGTCGAGCTTCGCCTTGATGAAACGGTCGACCTCGGTCCGGTTCCACTCTGGATCGCCGATGGCGGGAACCGCGGGATCCCTCACGGGCTGATAGGCCCAGTGTTTGCGTTCCTTGTCCCAATCGTAGGCCGCGGTTTCCACCGGCTTCCAGGATGACGTACGGGGGTCTGCGGCGCCGGTTTTCACCCACTTGATGAAGTCCTGCACGGTTTCCGGGTCGAGCGCTTTGCCCGGGGGCATTTTCAGATCCTTGTGCTCGCCGCGGATGGCCTTGATCAGGAGACTCTCTTCGGGCTTTCCGGGTATGACGGCGGGCACGCCGGACTTGCCGCCCCGCAACAGGCCCTCCCTGCTGTCGGCGTACAAGTTGCCCTGGGCGGGCTTCGCCCTCTCACTGTGGCAGGAGTAGCACTCCTTGGCGAGAACCGGGCGGATGTGCTTCTCGAAGAAAGCGAGACCCTCGTCAGCCCACAAGGCCGGTCCCGCGAAAACAAGCAGGGAGGAGAGGCACACTTTCCGCATCGTATGTCACCATCATAATCCCATCCGGACGCGGCAGCCCGAGCCGAAGTGCCGGGCGCACGGAGGATATATGATGACCCCATGTCTGGGACCATGTTGCGATCCTTGTTTCTGTTCGGATCCATGTCGGCTCTGGCGGCGCAGTCGACCGGACGAATCTCCGGCGCCGTCGTCGACTCGGCGGAGGCGGCCATTCCCGGCGCCATCGTGTCGTGCGTGAATACCGGAACCGGGACGTCCCACGAAGTCGTGACGGGCGATGACGGCATCTTCCGATTCCCCGAATTGCCGATCGGCCAGTACCGGTTGACCGTCACCAAGGAGGGGTTTCAGCGGCTCACGCGCGGGGAAGTGGAACTGTTGACCGGCCACATGGTCGAGCTGAAGCTGCACATGAGCGTCGGATCGGTGGCCGAGACGATCGACGTCAAGGGCGACGTTCCGCTTGTGCAGACAGTTTCGTCCGAAGTGAAGACGACCATGGACAGCCGCGCCATGAGCGAACTCCCGCTCAACGGGCGCAACCCGCTCGAACTCGTCGTGCTCACGCCGGGGGCTGATTTCACCTCCCTCGGCACGAGCCCCGGACAGCAGGACAACACGGGCGTCGTGGTAAACGGATTGCGCTCGACCGACAACAATTTCCAGCTCGACGGCGCCGGCTTCAACAACCCGATGTACGCCTCGGCGCCGACGCTGCCGAACCCGGACACACTCGGGGAGTTCACGGTGCAGTCGTCGAACTTCAGTGCGCGGGAGTCGCGGGCGGGCGCCGTCGTCCAGCTCTCCACGCGGTCGGGAACGAACCGATTCAGCGGCGCGTTCTTCAACTTTCTGCGTAATGACAAGCTGGATGCCCGGAACTTCTTCGCGCAACAGGTTTCCGAGTTCAAGCGCAATCAGGGAGGGGCGTCGGTCGGCGGGCCGATTCTGCGAAACCGTCTTTTCTTCTTCGGCTCCTACCAGGTGACGGTCAAGCGCGGATCTCCGAGCCCGAAGCTGCTGACGGTTCCCACGCCTGCGATGCGCGAAGGCGTGTTCCCCGCGGTCCGCACGATCTATGATCCAGCCGCCAACCGCCAGCCATTTCCCGCCAACACAATCCCGCGGAGCCGCTTCGACGCACCGCTCCAGAAGCTGATGCCGTTCATGCCGCTTCCGAACAACGGTCCCACGATCGCCGAGCTGCCGCGCGAGGACGACCAGAATGACCATCAGATTCTCGGTAAGATTGATTACCAATACGGATCGGGAAATGCGCTGTCGGTGCGTTACTACTACGACCTGAACGATATCCAGCGCGATACGACGTCGGTTCGCGACACCTTCTCGCTCAATTCGTACCGGAACCAGAGCCTGACCGTGCGCGATACGCGCACGGTGAAGTCCGTGTTCACGCTCAATAACTCCGTAAGCTACTCACGTACTTTCCGCAGACAGGTTCCGCAAGCCCCGATCTACACGAACGTGCTGGCCAGCGGCGTGGTTCCCGCCAACGAGCGGACCCTGCCGGAGCTGCGCGTGAACCTCGCCAACTATTTTAATTTCTTCAGCGGCGGTCCGTTGCAGTTCTATCCGAGTTTCTGGGAGATCCGGAACCAGACGGCGTGGTCGCGCGGGGCGCACCTGATCGCCTTCGGCGCCGACATCTACCGGAGCCGTGAGGACGCCATCGACAACTCATTCGGGTCCGGTATCTGGAGCTTCAGCATGCTGCGGACGCAGAACGCGGCCGGGCTGGGAGGCGACACATTCGCCTCGTTTTTGCTTGGGCTGCCGGCGACCTTCCAGCAGACCTCGTCGGACCTGGCGCGGCTGATCGAGAACCGCTACCAGTTGTGGTTTCAGGACGACTGGCGGATCCGGCCCCGGCTGACGCTGAACCTGGGACTGCGATGGGAACCGGCGCTTCCCGCCCACGACGTGCTGGGCCCGCTGACCGGATTCACGCCCGGCATGCAGTCGACCGTGGCGCCGAACGCGCCGCGCGGCCTTATCTTCTCCGGGGATGTGCGAGATTCGATCTACCCGGCCGACTGGAACAACGTCGCGCCGCGCATCGGCTTCGCCTGGGATCTGACCGGAAGCGGAAAGTCCGTCATCCGCGCCGGCTATGGCATCTACTACCGTGCGGTTCCGCTCGCCGTGCAGCGCATTGTCGGGACCAACGGGACGTTCCGGACCCAGGACATCACCGTGAACGAGCCTCCCTCCTTCGCGGAACCCTGGAACGGGTACCCGGGCGGCAATCCGTTTCCGTATCACACACCCAACCGGGACGAAATGCGGAATTGGCGGTTCCGCCTTCCGGTCTTCGCGCAGGCTCTGGATCCGAACACGCGAACCAGCTACACGCAAAGCTGGAACTTCACCGTTGAGCGGCAGGTGCTCTCCGACGCTTCCGTCTCGGCGGCCTATATCGGCAACCGCTCGATCAAGATCATCTCCGGCGTCGAGGGGAATCCGGCCGTGTTTCGCGCCGGCGCCACCGCGGCGAACATCGACTCTCGCCGGATCTATCCAGGGCTGGCGTCTGTTCGGCTAAGCACGCCGTGGCAATGGGCGAACTACCACTCGATGCAGATTTCCGTCACCAAACGCACGCGGCGGGGGTTGAGCACGGTTTCAAACTACGTCTTCAGCAAGGCGATCGACATCGGCACGGGAGGCACGATCGGCGGGTTCAACTGGCAGGCGCGCGACCCGTTCAACTGGTCCATCGACAAGGCGGTTTCCGACACGGACGTGACCCACCGCGTGAACGTCGCTCTTCTCTACGACCTCCCGGTGCTGGTGCGAGGGTCGAAGCTGGGCGGCGCGGCCATCAACGGCTGGCAGTTGAACGGCATCCTCACGGCGCAGACCGGCTATCCGTTTGATATCACCGCCGGCAACCGCGCTCTGACCGGAGGGAACTCGGCGAACGCCGACATCGTGGGCGACCCGGTCCGGCCCGCCGGTGCGGACCCCGTGGTTCAGTATTTCAACACCGCGGCCTTCGTGCTGCCGCCCCTGGGGACGCACGGAACGCTGGGCCGGAACGTGCTCCGCGGTCCGGGTAAAGTGAATTTCAATTTTTCGACGTTCAAGAACTTCCCGGCCTCCGAGCGGTACACGCTCCAGTTCCGGTTCGAGGCATTCAACTTCTTCAACCACGCCAACTTCGATCTGCCGAACGGCGGCGTCGGTGGGGTCAACTTCGGCCGCATTATGGCCGCGGCGGACCCTCGAGTGCTCCAGTTCGGGCTGAAACTGCTGTTCGGGGGCGCGCGGTAACCGGGGATTCCGCTTCCGATCGCGCTGGCGCGAAGAGGCAGCCGAGGCTCGACACGGGGCTGTCTCAAGGATCGACGCGCTACAATTCGGTCATGAAATTAGCCCAAGCCCTGTCTTTGTTTTCAGTTCTTTCCACCGCCCTGCTGGCCGACCAGGTCGTCATGAAAAACGGCGACAAAGTCTCCGGCGACATCGTGAAGAAGGACGCCAAGACGCTCACGATCAAGAGCAAGTTCTTTGGCGTCGTCACGCTTCCCTGGGACGAGGTGGAGAGCGTACGGGCCGACACTCCGATCAACGTCGTGCTGCCCGGCGAGCAAACGGTGAAGGGCACGCTCGCCCCGGCCGGCGGAAAGATCGAAGTCGGGGCGGAGGGACAGAAACGCACCGTCGCGCCCGCCGAAATCATCGCCCTGCGGAACGCCGACGAGCAGGCGGCCTACGAGAGAATGCTTTCGCCCGGGCTCGGCGACCTGTGGGCCGGAACAGCCACCATAGGATGGACGGGATCACGGGGGAACGCAAAGACCGCGACCTGGACCACCGGGCTCAACGCCGCCCGCGCCACCCGCAGCGACAAGCTCTTTCTTTACTTCAACTCGATCCTCGCCTCAGCGACCGTGAACACCCTCAGCGCGCGGACCGCGCAGGCGCTGCGCGGCGGCTGGGGGTACAACCGCAATCTGAACCCGCGAATCTTTTTCAATGGCTTTAACGACTGGGAATACGACCGCTTTCAGAACCTGGATCTTCGTACCGTGATCGGCGGAGGGTTCGGCGCGAACGTATGGAAGGCCGAGCGGGGACGGTTCGATCTGGTGGGCGGGCTGGCTTACAACCGCGAGAAGTTCGACCCTGTGCGGCCTGATCTTCCCTTCGTGCGGACGGGCGCGGACGGGTACTGGGGGGACGATCTCAGCTTCAAGCTCAACGCCAGGACCAGTTTCTTTCAAGGCTTCCGGATGTTCAACAACCTGAAGGTCGGCGAACGGTGGCGCATGAACTTCGACGCCGGCGCCAACACACAGTTGACCAAATGGCTGACCTGGAATCTGGTCATCAGCGACCGTTTCCTGAATCTCCCGGTGGCGGGCCGAAAGAAAAACGACTTCCTCTACACGACCGGGTTCGGAATCACATTCGCGAAGTAGCCTCGCCTCAACAGCGTGGGCGGTGGAATAATAGCAGATGTCCATGTCTGATACTCGAAAGATCCTCCTCGACGAAAGAGACATCCCGGAGCGGTGGTACAACATCGTGGCCGACATGCCGAACCGGCCGATGCCGCCGATCCACCCGGCGACCCACGAGCCGATCGGGCCCGAGGCCCTGGCGCCGCTGTTTCCCATGGCGTTGATCGCCCAGGAGGTTTCCACCGAGCGGTGGATCGAAATTCCGGCCGAAGTCCGGGACGTCTACCGGCAGTGGCGCGCGACACCGCTCTACCGCGCCCGGGCATTCGAGAAGGCGCTCGACACGCCCGCGCGGATCTATTACAAGTACGAAGGCGTGAGCCCGGCCGGTTCGCACAAGCCGAACACCGCTGTGCCGCAGGCCTACTACAACGCCCGGGAAGGAGTGAAACGGATCGCCACCGAGACGGGCGCAGGCCAGTGGGGTTCCGCGCTCGCCTATGCCTGCCAGCGCTTCGGGCTCGGCTGCGAGATCTACATGGTGAGGATCTCATACGAGCAGAAGCCCTACCGCAAGCTGATGATGAGCACATGGGGCGCGACGGTCATCCCGTCGCCGAGCAGCCACACCCAAGCCGGCCGCCGGATTCTGGAGGCGGATCCCGATTCGCCCGGCAGTCTCGGCATCGCGATCTCGGAAGCCGTGGAACGCGCCGCCGGCGATGAGGCCACCAAGTACTCGCTCGGCAGTGTCCTCAACCACGTGCTTCTGCATCAGACTGTGATCGGACTCGAAGCGGTGCAACAGATGGAAAAGGCCGGCGACCTCCCGGATGTGGTGATCGCCCCGTTCGGCGGCGGATCGAACTTCGCGGGCCTCACCTTCCCGTTCCTTCGACTGAACTTCGGCGAGGGGAAGAAAATCCGCTGCATCGCCGCCGAACCGACTTCTTGTCCAAAGCTGACCCGGGGCGTTTTCCGGTACGATTTCGGCGACAGCGTCGGCATGACGCCCCTGCTTCCGATGTACACACTGGGCCACACGTTTGTCCCGGCGAAGATTCACGCCGGCGGGCTGCGCTATCACGGCGCGGGCGTCATTGTCAGCCAGTTGCTCAAGGACGGGCTCATCGAGGCGGCTGCCGTCGATCAACTGACCGCATTCGAAGCCGGCGTTCAGTTTGCCCGGTCCGAGGGCATCATTCCGGCGCCTGAGGCCAATCACGGAATCGCCGTCGCCGTCCGGGAGGCGCTGGCGGCGCGCGAGGATGGCCGCCCCCGAACGATCCTGTTCAATCTGTGCGGCCACGGCCACTTCGACATGGCCGCCTACGAAGCCTACTTTGCCGGCAATCTTGAGCGGCACGAGCTGTCGCAGGAGGAGATTGACGCGGCGGTGTCGCGGATCGACACTCCGGCGGTTCCGGCGTAACGGGAATCAGCGGCGCAGGACCGGCGAACTATCGTTTCTTCTTCATCAGCCACGCCTCGGAGACGATTGTGCCCCAGCCGCCGCTGTTGCGCCACACTTCGCGCTCGACGCGGGACCCGCGGGCGACATCGGCGGCGCGCTCAAACCGGACGATCAGCTCGCCGTTCCGGATGGCGGCCGGCGGAATGTCGAATGTGAAGAATTCAGCCTGGCGCTCGGGAACCGGAAGGTCGCGCGCCAGTACGGTGTCTCCGGCGTAGATCGTCTCGGATTTCTGATTCATGCGGCCGCGGTAACGATCCTGGTACCACGGGCGGACCAGCGTGAAGCGGATCCTGTACGCCGCCGCCGGATCGAGGCCGCGGTAGTGGAACGTAACGCCCTGGTCCTCGTCCTGCGTGTAGTGGCTGGTGCGCTGGCTCGGCCGGTTGCTCTCCCAGAGCATCTCCGGGACAAAAGGCTGGCCGAAATCGAACGGATAGCCGCGCACGATGTTCGGGCACCGGTCAAGCGTGCCGGCGTCGTCGTAAAATCCGCCCTCGCCCGGGTCCTCGTAGTCCGTGATCATGTGGAGGAGTTCGGCGCGTTCTGCGCCGGAAGCGCGAAGCGCCCGCTCGAGCTGGCGTTTCAGCCAGCCGAGCCCGATGAAGTCGTGGTCGAGATTGTAGATTCCCTCGTTCCGGACTCCATATAACTGGTTGCTTTCCTCTCCGAGCCGGACGGCTTCCGCGCGCAGGCTGGCCATATCCGGCGTCTCGCGAAGATCTGCCAGCAATGAAAGCGAGCGTCGGATCGACGCGTCCGAGCCGTCGCGCCGGATAGCCTGCTCGACGGCGCGCTGGGCCTCGGCCTGCTGACGGACACTGAGTTGAATGTGCTTGTCGAGCGCCGCCTTCTGCATGTGCTCCCGCCAAAGCCAGCTCCGCTTCATGACGAGCGCGGGCATCCTGCGCCCGGCTTCGGACACCAGGTTGTAGTAGCGGTCGATTCCGCTCTTGGCGGTGATCGGGGTTCCCGGCTTTTCGGCCAGGTTGTCTTCCAACTGGAACAGGGCCTCGGCCATAAGCGGCGCCGCTTCGGGCCCGAACCACGTTCGGGAGTACTCGGCGACCAGGTCCTCCACGGTTGTTTGGGGAGCCCAAAGCAGGCGCTGCCACATCCACTGATTAAAGTGGTCCTGCGTCCCGCTGGAGTGGGTGACATCGCCGATGCCGTAGCGCATGACCTGGTTGAAGAACCAGTGGTAGTAACGCGGCCACGCGAAGAATGTCAGGCGGTCATACACCATGTTGAGCGCCGGGTCGGGGTGGCGCTCGTAGAGAAAGTGGTTCCAGGGCGGTGGCTGGTCTCCGTTGCGGTCCGCGCGCGGATACATCTGAATGTAGCCGTTCTGCGCGTAGCGCCAGTGGGTGAGTTCATTGAAAAAGACGAGATCCGTCGTGCGGGGCAACTCGTGCAGAATCTCCTGCGGATAACGCGCCGGCGGGCCGAAGCCGGGATACCGGAACAGGTCCATGCGGTGCGTCTGCCGGTGTCCGGGCTGCCACAGCATTGCGTCCGACCCGGGTCCGTAGCAGAACGCCCGCAGCCACGGCTGCGTCTCGTTCCGCAGGTATTCGAAGATCGCCTTGTCGCCGTCGTTGTCAAATTTCTGGTTTGTCGCGAAGAACTGCGTCAGAGGATGATAGCGGCGGATGATACGCGCCATGTCGGCCGCAAGGCGGATGTAGACGGCGCCGTACGGCCGGCACCGGTCGCACTCGCAGCCCCCGCCGTCGCCGCCGACAAAGCGCACATAGTCAAAGGGGGGACTGTCGCGGAAGCGCTTCTCGCAACGATCCAGCAGAGCCTGCCGGGCCGCCGGAACGGACGGACAGAGATAGCCTTGCCGGCCGATCGACTCGGCCGCGCGCCACTCGGGAGGGCCCTCGCCCACGTTGGCGCCGTAGTGAACCAGCGTCTTGAGGCCGAACTCGCGGGTCAGGCGGTAGACCGGATCGGTCGTGGCGATGCTTTCGGCCACCTGCACCGTATTCATCCCGGCCAAGGCGAAATCGAGGATCTTGCGCCGCAGCTCCGCCTGGGTCCACGGGCGCACCTTGCCGCGCGTCAGCGCGACGCCGCTCTGGCCGAACTGGGTCCCGCGGACCTCGAACGCCGGCGCGGTGCGGATCGAGAGGGATTCCGGGAACTCGAACGTTTTCTCCCGGATCGTCATGCGCCGCAGTATCTCACCGGCGGCGTAGAGCGCTCCCCGCGAATCGACCGCGGCGGCGATCAGAAGGGACGTGCCGGCGCCCGCGGTTTGCAGGAGGAATCCCTCCGGACCCGGCGCGAGCTCTGTCAGAGGCCGGATGCGCCTCGAATCGAACTCGGCGCGAAGCCGCGCATGGTTCGAAAGAACCCCAAGCAGGATGGTCAGCTCGCCCCGCACCGGGCTGGCCGCAGCCGCTTCGGGCTCGACGCGGGCTGAAACTCCGCCGGACTCGGCGATGCGTTCGGCAAGCAGAGCGGCGGCGTTGCGTTCGACTTCCGCGGCCTGGGCGCCGGTGACAATTCGCGCGCTCGTGAAGGTCGCGCCCGGCGCGGCCGCGCAGCAAAGGGCCGGAATCAGGATTCGGAACAGGAGGCGGGACATCCTTCCGCGCGCGGACCATGAGCGTTGCTCCAACCGTTTCGCCATACCGTTCAGTGTAATTGGGCGGTGTGCAAGGCCAGAGGCCGGAATGGTGGTTTGCGGCCGCCACTGTGGCTGAAATGAGCCGGAAACGGCGCCCATGCAGGCTGCGTCAGGACGAGTGAATCGAGGTGGAACCCATGATCCGACGAACTCTCCTCCAAACCCTGATGATCGCGGCGGCCGTTTCCACGCTCGGCGCGGATGACCGCCGCGGGCCGTACCACGACGGACGGCGGGGAGGCTACGGCGCCGGTCCGGGCCGGAACGCCGTGCGGGCGGCGATCCGCGACTTGAACGGCATCTTCCGTCACGCCCGTGTGGACCGTCACGAAGGGGAGCACTTCCGGCGCGCTCTCCGGGAGCTGGACGAGTTTGAAAGGCAGGCGTCGCGGGGGCGCTTCGACCGCTCCCGGCTGGATCGCGCGATTGACAACATGAAAGACCTCGCCCGGGCGGACCAGGTCTGGCCGCAGGACCGGCGGATCATCGCGCGCCATGTTCAGGAACTGCGCAGACTGCGGGATTACGGGTTCGATTCGCGGTTCGATAACGGTCCTCGGGGCTACGGTTACCGCCGCGACGACTGACGCACCGCGATCGCCTTCCCGCCTGCCGGACCACCGAATGCCGCGACGATCCATCGGCCCCTGTTGCCGGGCGAACGCGGTTCGCCCGGTCGTCATCGGGGCTCCCTGTCCATCCCCCGCTGCGCTGACAGCGATGTCAGGCATCCTTGACCGGACCGCACGAGAGTAATACAGTGGGCAAGTAACAAACAACAGGTCGGGGAATGGAATATTTCCGGTCCCGGACGGGAAGGGGATCCTCTCATGAAACGATGGCTCCCGGCCGGCTTTTTGCTGGCGGCTGCTCTGTGCCCCGCGCAGGAGATTCGCGGGACGATTCTGGGCTCGGTTACCGATCCCGCGGGCGCCGCGGTGCCCAACGCGCGCATCACGGTCCGCAACACCGGCACCAACTCTGCCGTGAGCGCCGCCACCAATGATAATGGCAACTACCAGGTGCCCTTTCTACCCCCCGGCAACTACGCGGTCACCGTCGAAGGGCAGGGATTCAAGCGCGTGGAACGCACGAACGTCCGCCTGGGCACTACCGAACAGTTGACCCTGAATTTCACCCTCGAAATCGGAGCCACGTCGGAGTCTGTCACCGTGACGGCCGCCGCGCCCATGCTCAACACCGCCAACGCGGAACTCGGCACTGTCATCGACAACCGTTACGTCGGGATGGTGTCGGTGTCGTTGAGCCGGAATGTCATCAACTTGCGGAACCTCTCGCCAGGGGTCACAGGAGGCACTGGCACTTACACGAGTTCAGCTCAAGGGGACTTCGCCATCGCCGGAGGCGGCAGTGGCACCGGGCGCAACGAAGTCATCCTGGACGGAATGCCCAATACAACGGCGGGGGGCACGTTCGGGTTCATCCCCTCACTCGATTCCGTGGAGGAAGTGCGCGTCCACACCACCATGTTCGACGCCTCGATGGGCCATTCCAACGCCGGCGCCCTGAGCATCACCACGCGTGGGGGCACGAACGATCTGCACGGCGCCGTCTACCTGTTCAAGCGCTGGACCGGCCTCTATGCCAACAGCTGGACCAACAACCGCCTGGGTTTGGCCAAGCCTCCGGTCGAGTATCAGCAGTGGGGCTACACGGTGGGCGGTCCGGTGTACATTCCGAAGATCTACAACGGACGCAACCGCACCTTTTTCTCAACTTCCCTGGAGCGCGATCACGATCCGCGTGAGCTGACGCGGCAGGCCCGCGTGCCAACTGAACTCGAACGGGCCGGGGATTTCTCGCGCACGGTCAACCGCCAGGGCGGCGCGTTCGCCATCTACGACCCGGCGACCACCGTCATCAGCGGCGCCACTGCAACCCGGCAGCCGTTCGCCGGCGGCCGCATTCCGGCGTCCCGGTTGAGCCCGATCGGGCTGGCCGTTCTGTCGCGGTTCCCGAGTCCCAATTCCGGCTCCTCGACGCAACTGGAGGCGTACAATTGGGCCGCAAGCAAGGTTTACGCGGTCGACCAGCACCAAGCCGGAGTCCGCATCGATCATGAATTCACGAGCAAGCAGCGGCTTTTCGGCCGGTTCGGATTTCTCGACCGCATTCAACAGGCGGAGGATCTGTTTTTCGGCGCGACATCGTACCCGGTCTCCGGATCCTCTGATCTCGGCCGCCTGTTCCGCCGGCGTATCAACGTGAGCCTCGACGATACGATCGTACTGTCGCCGACGCTGGTCGGCTCCGTTCGCGTGGGCGTGTTGAGCTATATCAGCGATAGCACCGCCGGCGCTCCGGGCGCCGACCCAAACGATCTGAAGCTGCCGCCCGTGATCGTCTCCAACCAGGCATTCCGGGGGTGGAGCACGTTCGATCTCGGCGGCAACATGCCCGTAATCGGAGCGACCAAGTCCTTCTCGCGGGAGATGGTCTACTCGCTGCTTTCCACCTGGACAAAGCTCGCCGGTCAACACGCCGTCAAGTTCGGAGTGGACTACCGGCTGGCGCGAAACAGCAACGTCGCGCCGGGCGCCAGCGCGACCGGTTCATTCGCCGTCGGTCCCACATTCACGCAGTCGGACCCCTTCAACCGCAATGCGGCGAACACGTCCGGCTCCGGCATGGCGAGCATCCTGCTCGGCCTCGCGGATTCCGGCACTTTCGGCTTCAACTCCCCCACATCGGTTCAGAATCACTACGCCGGGCTGTTCATCCAGGACGACTGGAAGCTCACGTCCCGTTTCACGCTGAACCTCGGCGTGCGCTACGAGCTGGAGATGCCTTACACCGAGCGCTACAACCGCAACAGCTACCGGTTTGACGAAACGGCGGCGCTGCCCGTGCGGGTTCCCGGCCTTGACCTCCGCGGCGGCGTGCTGTTTGCGGGAGTCGACGGCAATCCCCGCGCCATCGCTCCGGATAAGAACAATTTCGGCCCGCGGATCGGTTTCGCCTACAGCATCCGGCCCAAGACGGTGCTTCGCGGCGGCTACGGTATGTTCTATTCGACCATCTCGCTGAACACGAGCTTCTTCGGCGCGGTCAACACATTCAACGCGCAGACCACGTTCGCGGGCACCCTCGACAACGGCGCGACGCCGTTCAACACACTGGCAAACCCGTATCCCGCGGGCTTGGTGCAGCCGATCGGAAGTTCGGCGGGCATCCTTTCGCAAATCGGCGACGCCCTGACGGTTTTCGACGACAAACGGGTGAATCCTTACAACCAGCAATGGCAGTTCAGCATCCAGCACGAGTTGCCATCGCAGATCGTGGTGGAGGCGGCGTACATGGGCATGCACAGCCTGAAGCAGATTGAGAGTTTCAACCTCAACGAGCGGCCGGACCTATTTCTGGCTCTCGGACGGGCGGAGAACAACACGCTGCCCAATCCCTTCCGCAATGTCTTTCCTCCGACATCCACGCTCGGCCGGGGAGCAACCATTACCCAAAGCCGCTTGTGGCCGCGCTTCCCCCAATACACGACGCTCACTTTGCAGGGAGTCAATACCGGCCGCGCGCTGTATCATTCGCTGCAATCGAAGATCGACAAGCGCCTGACCCACGGGCTCAACGCGTTGTTCAGCTATACGTGGGCGCGGACGATGGACAACAACACGACGAGCATAATCAATCCGCGCCGATACCGGTCGGTCTCCCCCGTTGATCAGAAACATGTCGCCAGACTTGCCTTCACGTATCAGTTGCCGTTCCAGTTCCAGGGCAACCGGTTTCTCAAGCAGGTGGCGGGAGGCTGGGCGGCGAGCGGTTTCTTTACGCTGGCCTCAGGGACCCCTCTGTCGGTGAGCCACGCCAATGGGCGCCCCATCCGGATCTCCAACCCGCGTCTCGGCGGGCCGGTGTCAAACCGGATCGGCGACCGCGTGACCGGCGGGCGCGTTGCAAATCCTTATTTTGACGTCAACGCGTTCCTTCCCCTGGTGGATCAGTACCAGATCGCCCCGGACGGACCGACGCTCGACGAACTGCGGGCGCCGGGGACAAGATCGCTGAACGCGTCCCTGTTCAAGTCGTTCCCGATCCGCGAAAGGGTGCGGGCGGAGGTCCGGCTCGAAGGGACGGGCGTGACGAATACTCCGAACTTTGCGGCGCCCGGCACGAACATGAACCAGACCGCGACGTTCGGGGTCATCACGTCGGCCGGAGGCAACCGCGCGATGCAGGGAGCGCTTCGCTTCGTCTTCTGAACGCACCCCGTACACAGGAAGTACAAGTAGGATATGATGCGACAAGCGCATTTGTCGCAAGGGGTGTCTCACGTATGAGCCAACGACGTAGCTTCTTCCTGGCTGGGGCGATTGTTTTCGCCACAGCCGGCCTGTTTTCGCAAGTGCCGACCGGGGTCCTGACCGGCGTTGTGAAAGACGCGTCCGGCGCGGTGATTCCCAACGTCAAGGTTGTCGCCACAAACACGAGCACGAACCTCAGCCGCCAGGCGGTGACGGACTCGTCCGGCACCTACCGCATCGCTGCTCTCAACCCGGGGCCGTACCGGCTGGAAGCCGAGGCGGGAGGATTCAAGAAAGCGACGCTCTCCGACATCGTGCTCGAGGTGAATACCCAGGTCCGGGTCGACGTCGAGATGCAAGTCGGCGAGGTGACGCAGTCGCTCGAAGTCACGGGGCGGGCCTCACTCGTGAACACGGAAAACAACCAGATCGGCGGTGTGATCAACCAGTCCCGGGTGGTAAGCCTGCCGCTGAACGGCCGGAATTTCATGGAACTGACCACGCTGACGGCCGGCATCGGCGAGGGCACGGGCGCGGCGGCGATCGTCAATAAGCGCGCGCCCACGGCCGCCGGCATGCCGCACCAGGACAACAACTACCAGCTGGACGGGGCCGACAACAAGGAGGCCTTCTTCAACAGCTGGAATCTCGGACCGTCCGTTGACGCGATTCAGGAGTTCAGCATCCAGGTCGGCCAGTACTCGGCCGAGTTCGGCTCGGGCGGCGGCGCCGTGATCAACGTCGTGACCAAGTCCGGCACGAACCAGATTCACGGCACCGCGTGGGAGTTCCTGCGCAACAACAAGTTCGACGCCCGAAACTTCTTCCTCACTCCCACCCAGACGATCGCTCCGCTGCGGCGGAACCAGTTCGGCGCCGCCGTCGGAGGGCCGATCCGGAAAAACAGGATGTTCATCTTCGGCAATTATGACGGCTCCCGCATCCGCCAGGGCCTGTTCCGGAGCGCGCAGGTCCCCAACGCGGACCTGATCGGCGGCAACCTGTCCAGCATCAACAAGGTGATCCGTGATCCACAGAACGCCCAGCCGTTCGCCGGCAACATCATTCCCCGCACCCGGCTCGACCCGATCTCGCAGGCGCTGGCGAAGTTCTACCCCGCTCCGAACAATCCGAATCCGGTACAGAACTACAGCGTGAACGTATCCAGCCGGAACGACTACGATTCGGCCCTGTTCCGCTATGACTGGCGCATGACCGACAAACACGATCTCATGGTCCGCTACGGCTACCAGGATATTGATCAGTACACGCCGGGCACCTTTCCTCTGGTCGGAGGGCTCATTGTTCCGCAAAAGCCGCAGAACCTGGCGATCAACCTGACTTCGATCATGACTCCCAACGTCCTGAACGAGTTCCGCGCCAGCTATGGCCGGCAGATCCACCGCCAGCGCGGACAGAACTCCGGCAATCCGCTGGCGGCGAACGCGGGGATTCCGTTCGCGCCCAAGGAGGGAAGCGGGGCGGGATTCGTGGAGAGCATCGGCCTCAGCAATACAATCTTTGCCGGCCTGAGCGAACAGCAGCCGTGGTTTCTCACGGTGAACACGTTCCAGTGGTACGACGGCATCACGTGGTCGCGGGGCAAACACAACCTCAAGGCCGGCGCCGATATCCGCCGCCATCGCGCCGACGCCTTCCTCGGCACGCGTCTGAATAACCAGTACAGCTTCACCGGGCAGTTTTCGGGGGACGGATTTTCCGATTTCCTGCTCGGCAACATGGCTTCCTCTTCGATCGCGCTCGCTCCGAATGAGACGGGGCGGTTCCGGCGGACGATGCTGGCTTTCTACTTCCTCGACGACTTCAAGGTGAACCCGAAGCTGACCCTCAACATCGGTCTTCGCTACGAATTCGCCCAGGTGCCGCGGGAGTTGAGCGGACTGACGCCGACGTTCGATCCGAGCCTCGCCAACGGGCAGGGCGGCCTGCGGTTCCCCAAACACAACACCAACGCCGCGCCGTTCTACCAGCGCGTCCGGCCCGATCTCGGCTTCGGCCTGACCGACCGGGAAGCGCTGTTCACCTCCGACAAGAACAATTTCGCGCCTCGCTTTGGCTTCGCCTACCGCCCGTTCGGCCACAACCGGTCGGTCGTGCGCGGCGGCTACGGGATCTTTCAGTCGAGCCCGCAGTTGATGAACCTCGTGCAGAATTCCGTCACGGGACCACCGGCGCAGCTCTGGGCGGGATACACTTCCGATCTTACGCGTCCCACGCTGACGTGGGCGGGCGACGTGAACAATCCCAACGGGTCGCTGGCCACCGCCATCTTCGGCGTGCTGACCGGACCGGAGAACAAGTGGATCGACGGCTATACGCAACAGTGGTCGCTGAGCGTGGCGCAGGAGGTCGCCGGCACGGTGTTCGAGGTGCAGTACCTCGGCTCAAAGAGCACTCACCTTGAGAATTCGATGGACTACAACGCCACGCAGCCCGGCCCCGGCGCCGTCCAGAGCCGCATCCCTTGGCCGAAGTGGAATCGCGTGTTCGGGTTCAATTCGAGCGGAGCTTCGAACTATCACGGGCTGCTCATGTCGGCCGAGAAGCGCATGGGCAAGGGCTTGATTTTCAAGGCGGCTTACACGTTCAGCAAGACGCTTGCCAAGAACGGAGCGCGGTCTACGGGCAACGTCGGCCAGGTCCAGAATCCGTTCAATCTGCGTCTCAACAACGGATTCTCTGTGGACAACGTCCCGCAGCGATTCACCGGAAACGCGCTGTACGAGTTGCCGTTCGGCCGCGGCAAGAAGTTTGGCAGCGGGATCAACCGCGGGCTGGACCTCGCCCTGGGCGGCTGGACCCTGTCCGGGATTGTGACGCTGCACAACGGCTACCACCTGACCGCGCCGACCGTGGCCGCGGCAAACTGCAACTCCTCGCCGACCAACCTGTGCCGTCCCGACGTGCTCCGCAATCCCGTGCTGGGCGGCAGCGGGCTGGTTACGCCGCGATGGGACCGCGCCGCCTTCGACTGGCCGCTCAACACCGCCGTCCATCCCGCGCAGGCGCCGCGGTTCGGCAACTCGGCGATGAACATTCTGCGCGGCAACGGAATCAACACGGCCGATATCGGCATCTTCAAGAATTTTCCGTTCAAGGAGCGCTACCGTTTCGAGTTCCGCACCGAGATGTTCAACGCCTTCAACCACACCAACTTCGCCAATCCGAACACCTCGGTGGAGAATCCGAATTTCGGCCGGACTTTCTCGACCTCGATCTCGCCGCGCACGATCCAGTTCGGACTGAAGTTCTACTGGTAACGGCCGGAAAAGCCGCGATCCGGCCTACGCCTCGATTTCGCGCATGTCGCCGAGCAGAAAGTGGACCACGGCGAGCGCGATCAGGTGGAACGTGCCCATCGTCAGGAACACGGGCGTGTACCCGAAGTGGGTGACCACGTAGCCGGGCAACAGCGCCGAGAACAGAAGTCCGCCGAACCCGCCCAGGCACCCTCCAATCCCGGTGACGGAGGCGGTCAGCGACTTGGGAAACACGTCGGACGTCGTCGTGTACAGGTTCGCCGACCAGCCCTGATGCGCCGCCGTGGCGATGCTGACCAGAAGGATCGCGGCCACGACGTGCTCGGCCAGCGCGGCCAGCGCGGCGACCGGCATCGCGCCGGCGCACAGCGCCATCGCCGCTTTGCGCGCCTTTCCGTTCGGCCAGCCGCGGCGGATGAGCCACGATGAGATCCAGCCGCCGCCGACGCTGCCGATATCCGCCATCAGGTAGATGAACGGAAGCGCCCATCCGATCTGCTCGAGGCTCAGTTTGCGCACGTCGAAGAAGTAGGTCGGGAGCCAGTACAGGTAAAACCACCACACGGGATCGGAGAGGAACTTCGCGATCCCGAACCCCCATGTCTGCCGGAACCGCAGCGCGTCCCTCCAGCCGAGCCGTGCCGTGGGACCCGCGCTCTCCTGCGCCGCGTCGGATTCGATGTGCGCCAACTCTGCCGCATTCACCCCGCGGTGCTCCCGCGGCAGGCGGTAGAGCCACAGCCACAATACAAGCCAAATCAGGCCCGTCGCCGCCGTGACCAGAAAGCACATTCGCCATCCGAAGGCGAAGTTCATCCACGCGAACACGGGCGGACCGATCATAGACGCCACGTTGCTGCCGGCATTGAAGATGCCGGTGGCGAGCGCCCGCTCCCTCTTCGGGAACCACTCGGCTACCGCCTTGATCGCCGCCGGGAAGTTCCCCGACTCGCCGAGGCCCAGCACGGCCCGCCAGAAGCCGAGCGAGACCGCCCCGGTCGCTAAGGCGTGGCAGGCTGCCGCCACGGACCACCAGACCAGCGAGGCGCAGTAGCCGATCTTCGACCCGAACAAATCAATCAGTTTGCCGGCCCCGAGGAAGCCCACGGTGTAGGCAACCTGGAACGCGCCGGTGATGTAGCCGTACTGCCTGGTGGTGATCTGCAACTCGTCGCGTATGGCCGGAATCAGGAAACCGAGAAGGATCCGGTCCAGGTAGTTGACCGTGGTGGCCAGGAAGAGGAGAGCTAAAATCCCCCAACGTACGCGAGTCACAGGTGCGATTATAGAGGCTCGGCCGCGCCACTGTCGCGCTTTTCCTCCGGGCGGCGGACAACTTGTCGGGTGCGTCCGGACAAGTTGTCCGGACTCTTCCCCGCGATTCGCGGGTCCGTTCCCGTAACCTGCTCATTCTACGTGTATTCCCTCCCGTCCCGGTCTGGCCTCCTCCGTGCATTCCCAGCGGCATGCGACGAGTTACCCTGAATGCGATTCTCCCGGTGGCGGTGTTGTCCGCCCTCCCCGTCCTGTTGGCGGCTGAAGAAGCCGACCGCAAGCAGGCTCCCGAATT
>Ga0073934_10004019_pt1 | contig 25351 bp, 7 predicted proteins | sample LarsenN4metaG_FD_76834 | JGI IMG/M metagenome (GOLD analysis project Ga0073934, IMG submission 76834) | Hot spring sediment bacterial and archeal communities from British Columbia, Canada, to study Microbial Dark Matter (Phase II) - Larsen... ... | reverse complement strand
GGCAGTATCTTCATCCAGGTTTTGAGGGCGTTGTACGCCCGAAGTTCTTGCGCCCGCAAAACAATCCAAAAATAAAAGCTGGTTGGTTCGGGCGTGCAACGCCCTCAAAACAAATTAAAATTGGTTCGGGCGTGCAACGCCCTCAAAACAAATTAAAATTGGTTCGGGCGTGCAACGCCCTCAAAACCGCCTGAAGCTCTTGCGCCCTCAAACCCGCCTGAAGCTCTTGCGCCCTCAAAACCGCCTGAACCGACGGCAATCTTTTTCTTAATCTCTATAGCTTCTCCCCAATCAGCCCAACCAATATTCCTCTATTGCTCTTTATCTTTCTCCGTAGGATTACCCAGCACGAGAACATGAACAACCTTGGGGGTCTCAGCTTTCGCCGCTTCAGCGCCTTTAACCGCTTCGCCTCCCTCTTTGGCCTCACCCTCTCCGGCGACAGCCGATTGCTTCTGAACCTTTGCGCCCCTGGCGAGCTTGCACATCACAGCATCGCCAAGCTGATTGGCCATCATTACATCTTTCAGGAAAAATGTCAGTCGGCCCTGACCTTCTGCGCTCGTCTCAGGCAGATCTTTGGCCAGATCCACCGACAGATTCAATATCGTGCCTGTGCCATTGCGGAATGATGGAAGCGTCAACAACGCTTGAAGCGATGGCATTATTACTACCCTCAGTATCCCCTCCTTTGAATTATCCCACTTTACATCAAAGCGCGAATCAAGCGAATCGCCTGCGCTTATCTTCTTAATCTTGGTTATTACCTTCGGATCGTATTCCAATGTGAACTGCATTGCAGTAATGCCCGCGCCATTATCAACTTGAAGAGAGATTTGCGCCTCACTGCCCGGCTGGACTTCCACTCGCGGGACGGTAATAGTCCTGACATTAGCAAAGCCCTGGCCCGGCGCGGGAAAGACTATGCTAAGAATAAAGACGATGGTTGCTAAGAGAAGAATAAAGTTTGTAGATCTTAATCTCATTTGAAAGTTCTCCTTTGTTTTTAAATCATTCAAGAGCACCTCCTTGAAGCAGGCTTGTGTGCTTGCGCTTCCAGGGGCTCTCACTTGCTTTTAATTCATTCAAGAGCGCCACCACAAAGCAGGCAAGGATGAGAGGCGCTCCCAGAGGCTCTCATTTTGTTTTATTCGAGAGCGCCTCCTCGAAGCAGGCTTGTGTGCTTGCGCTTCCAGGGGCTCTCACTTGCTTTTAATTCATTCAAGAGCGCCACCACAAAGCAGGCAAGGATGAGAGGCGCTCCCAGAGGCTCTCATTTTGTTCTAAATCGTTTTGAGGGCGACACAGCGTTTGAACCATTGACAGTTGATCAAACGCTGAGCGCCCTCAAAAGTTTCTTTATTACCTTGATTCTGCAGATTTCCGGCGAAATCGGCAAAACTGATTATTCAACCGTGAGCTTAACCGTGTTGGAGAATATCTGACCTGCTCCGGGAACAGTGGCGCTGGCCGGATTAGCTACTCTCACATCCAGCGTGCCTCTCTGCTCTAAGAGCGAAGCCTTGACCCGGACAACAATCTGCGTTGCACTGTTGCGCTGGACGCGGTCGGCTCTAATCACCTCCGGCCCAACAATCACGCTGACCCCCTCGCGGAAGTTTCTGCCATCAATCACCAGATCAATAGCATCACTACCGGCTCTCACTCTGTCAGGAGTAATCTTGGTAATCGTCGGCGCAACTACTTCGAACGAGACCGTGTTAGACAGCGCGCCATCAGAGTTCCGCACTTGAACTGTTACCGTGCCAGGTTGAGCCAGGAACCGATCAAGATCATTACCCTGACTGAAATCGAGCCTCAGCTCAGTGGTCGTCTTGCCTCTGACGCTGCTGCCGTTTCTAGTCCTGATTGCTGTGCCGTTGAGCAGGATCTGACCGCCAACATCGAATGTCCCCTGGCCACCGATCAGTGCGCTGGTGACCTTGATTGTTCGGCCAGACACGCCAGCAACAATTGGCGGCCTGTCAGTTACGTTGGATCCATCGAGTACGATGACGCGGATTACCACCGCAGTATTAGCATCACTGGTAATCTGCGGTCCACGTATCGCTACCTGATCACTGACAAACGACTGCCTGTTACCAACGCCATCCGTCGCAGTTATTCTGAACCGCACTGTTGTCGAGTTGAAGCCAGGCGCAGGGGTGAAGTTAACGTTGGTAGCACTGCCAGGCAGGTTATCGCCTCCAGGCACAACACTGAATGTAGCGCCGCCATCTGTCGAAACCTCTACCCTGATGCTAGTCACAGTTGATGGATCGGTTGCCTGACTCCACCTGACCGTAAACGCCACTCCTGACTTGAGCACTGTCCCTGATACAGGCGCTTGAATGGTGAGCGCTGGGCCTGTGCGATCAAGCAACGCTTCAGCCGTTCCGGCAGCCGAAGTATTGCCAACACCATCCTTCGCCACCGCTCTGAATGTAATCGTGCCATCCCTCAGACTCGATACATTGACAGTTGCGCTGAAGGTGAAGTTAGGCGCTGCGCCTCCAATGCTGGTAATGACAACCGGCGTCGTCGTGGTAGCGCCATCAGTAGCAGTCACCGACACTTCAGCCACTCCATTAGCTACTTCGGTAATCCTGCCAGAAATAGCCACCGCTGCTTGATTGGCCGGAGTGATTGTCGATATCGGCGTATTGATAGTTACAACCGGCGGCGTCGTATCCTTGCTGGCAGTCGCTGTCGCTGCATCGGAAGCATTTCCTGCATTATCCGTCGCTACTGCGCGGAATGTGATCTGTCCATCCCGCAAGCTGGACACATTGATCGTTCCACTGAAGGTGAAGTTAGGCGCTGTGCCTCCGATAGTAGTAATGACAACAGGCGCCGTTGTCGTCGTTCCATCGCTGGCAGTTATCGACACGTTTGCCACTCCTGTGCCTTCCTCAAAGACAGTGCCTGAGATCGGCACCGCTGCCTGGTTGGCAGGAACAATTATGCCCGTCGTCGCTATCGGCGTATTGATCTTCACAACCGGCTTGTCGGCATCCGTCACCGTGATCTGAATCGTCTGATTGGCGGAGCCATTGAACTGATCGCTGACGGCAATGACGGGATTAAATGCGCCGATAAACCGCGTATTCTTCTTGATCGTAATTGTAGCCACATTGCCGCTGGCAGTCATCTCGATGAAGCCCGTCACACCTCCAACCAGAGTGAATGTCAGAGGATCGCCATCCACATCTGTGCCAGTAGCAGTGATGGTTGTATCAGCATCGGTTGACTTGCGACTGACGCTTGTCCTGTCAACCTGAATCTGAGGAGCAGTATTGACTCTCACCGAGCCGTTCACCGGGTTAGCAGGCAGCGAGTTGCCGCTGGTATCGGCAACGCTGAGTGATGCAAAGATGACACTGGTTACCGTACCTGGTTTGGCATTGCCTGCTACAGTGAATGTCACATCGATCACCGAGTTGGCCCCTGCCTTGAATGAAGCTGCCGCTCCGCTCGGGAAGATGAGGATCGGAATCTGTCCCTGCGCCAGCGCCGTCGCGCTGATCGGTTGCAACTGGAACCTCGCCGGATCGACTCCTGCGCCCAGCTTAATGTCCGCCGTCGTCGTTGACAGCACGCGAGTGTCAAATTGCAGAACGAACTGCACCCCGGCGATCCCATTGCCTTCATTGATAGTCACAGGAAGGGTAACTTGCCCGCCGGGCACCTGGACCCTGCTGCCTACGGTGAGCGACGACTTGGCTACACGCACTGCACCGTTTGCAGTAAGTACCGGCAAGGAATTGCCGTTAACATCTGAGAGTGATGCCCCACTCAGAGATATATTAGAGATGCTGCCAGCAGCGCCCAGAGCATCAAACGTCAGGTTCAAGATCACTCCTGAGCCGGACCTGAATGATGGCAGTGGAGGCGCGCCCAGCGAAGCAAGCAGCACGGTGAACGATCCACTGGCATTGGCAGCATTGACATCAATCGCTTGCGCCAGACCCACATTCCCTGCCTGCGAGCCTACAGTCACCGACTTCAGCAGCAATGACCGATCGAATGATACTGTGAATTGCGCGCCGGAGACGTTGTTGCCTTCATCAATACTGATGGGCACCAGAACTCCGGTTGCTCCCGCCAGCACCGCTACATTGGCGACTGTCAGAGTTCGAGTACTGATAAGGAAGCGTCCGTTCTCTACTGTTAGCGCACCGCCTGCTATCGTATTCCCTGTCCTATCTGAAAGCGCCACATTCGTCAGCGTCACATTGCTTGACCCCGGCGCCGTTAAATTGCTCTTGACATTGAATGTCAGATCGATAACGCTTCCTGCGCCTGTTCTCAGAGTCGGAATGACAGTAGGGGTGCCCTTCGGGATAATGAGCACTCTCAATGCGCCTGAAGCATTGGCCAGAGCTGTGCTGGTCGCATTGATATCGAATGCAGCAGAATCGACCAGACTGCCTAATCCTACACTGGTCAGCTCAATGACCCGGTTATCGAAATTCAGAGTGAAATCTACTGCTGAAACCAGTGAGCCTTCATTGAGGAATACTGAGGTCTTAGCTCCGGTCTGGCCGGGGAATATCTTCAACTCAAAATCTCCGGTCCCCCTGGGCGCGCCTATTGTCACAGGAACGCCGGTAACCGAACCGTTGACGAATGTCGCATTGGCTATCACATTGCCATTGGCATCGGCAAGCGCGCGGTTAGCGGCAAAGCTGAGCGCCGAAGCGCCCCTGCCTACGACATTGAATGTAATCACGGCAATATTGCCTGCTGCGGCATTGAATGTCGGCAGAGGCAATGTGCCCGTTGTGCTTGCCACCAGCACGGTGACAAATCCGGCGCCCTTAGATGAAGAGAATGTGACGTTCCCGATGACATCACCAGCAACCACAGTATCAGCCTGAAGTATACTGGCGTCAAAGTTCAAAGTGAAGCTTGCGCCCGCCACTCCAGTACCATTGGTCAGGAAGATTGGCACGGTGACTTTGCCGCCAACGGCAGCCGTAGCCGTCCCCGCGCTGACCGTTGGCGTAGCCGGCAGCGTGACCGTGATCCTCACCGAAGCAGTTACCGGAGTGGAGATTTTGCCGTCGGTCACGCCAAATGTCACGGTAAACGATTTGCCGCTCTGCGATGCATCAGGAGTGAAGTTGAATATGCCGGTTGAAGGATTACCCGGAGGCGCAGTGAAGTTTGAATTGGCAAGCGTAGTCTGCTGCTGCACTACCACCACATCGCCGACGTCATCATCTCTGCCTACTACCTGGAAGGTGAGCGTCTTGCCGAATTCAACTGTCTTGTCTCCAGGAGGAACAATTGTAATCGTCGGCGCAGCATTGGCGCTGCGGACGACGGTAATCTTGAACGATTTGCTGTCGCTGCCGCCACGGCCATCGCTGGCAGTCACTGTAGTCTGGTAATCCCCCGGCGCTTGATTTGCCGGCGGAGCTATAACCAGAGTGGCAGTAGTGGTGTTGCCGCTGGTAGATGTGTTGCGCACGGTAGTAAAGGCAGCGCCTGCGCCGCTGACGGCGAACGTAACGGCATCGCCATTGGCATCTGTCGCTGAGATACCGACATTTCTTGTCTCGCCCTGAGCTACTGATTGATCGGCAATCGCTGCCAGAACCGGCGCCACATTAGCGCCTGCTACTGTAACCCTGAAGCTCTTGCTATCGGTTCCGCCTTTTCCATCATTGGCAGTCACCGTAGCAGTGAAATCGCCTGCTGCCTGGTTTGCACCAGGAGCAATTGTAAGCGTCGCTGTAGTGGTATTACCGGTCTTGGTTACATTGGAAACGGTGATGAAACCTGACGCCGTACCGGTTACGGTAAATGTGACAGCATCGCCGTCGGCGTCGGTAGCCGAGATATTAACTGTCCTGGTCTGGCCTGCCGTGACCGTTTGATCTGCTATCGCAGCCAGTACCGGCGGATTGTTCTGTTGTACTGCCTGGACTGTAACATTGAAGTTCTTACTATCAGTTCCGCCTTTGCCATCATTGGCAGTTACTGTAGCAGTGAAGTTGCCCGCCGCTTGATTTGCCGCAGGAGCGATTGTTAATACGGCTGTAGTGGTATTACCGGTCTTGGTTACATTGGAAACGGTGATGAAACCTGACGCCGTGCCGGTTACGGTGAATGTGACGGCATCACCATCGGCATCGGTAGCCGAGATATTAACCGTCCTGGTCTGACCTGCGGTAACCGTCTGATCGGCAATTGCAGCCAGCACCGGAGCGGCATTGGCGCCAGCAACTGCAACTGAGCCGTTGACCAGATTAGGTGCAGGGGCAGTCCTTCCCTGTAGATCGAGGAAGTTAGGATTTCTCAGGCCGACTGTAGTAGTCTTCCCTGCTGCATTGGCTGCGACCCTGAATGTCAGGTTCCACAACACATTCTTGCCCGCAGGCAAAATCGGTGGACTGGGAATCCCAGGAATCGGGATAGAAAGTAGTGCCAGGTCTTGTTGACCCGGAGGTTGATTTGCACTGACCAGCGCAATGATTTGAGCTGGAACGTCAGGACCTTTCTCGCCTTTGACGAATGTCAACACTGTGGGGTCAAAGGTAACTGTAAACGCAGCCGTTCCAGTGTTGGTGCCATCGCTCAATTTTACTGGGACAATGACTTCCTGGCCTGCCTGCGCCGGGATATTTGAGTCAATGCTCAGTGTAATGGCGCCTTGTGCAAATACTCCGCTAAGAAAGAGCGTCACTGTGAGCAAGGCCAGTGCCAGGCCTGCGGGACGCCAGAATCTTTTCATTAATGTTTTCATTACGCTTTCTCCCATTCACTGCGCAATTAATATGACAGTGGTTTTATTGCTATAAATACATTCTACGTTCTATGTTCGACGTTCTACGTTGAGGTATTGAACGTCGAACTTTTAAGTAATGCTTCTCAAAATGTTTGGAGTTCAAGCTTTAGCTTGCTCAAAATGTTTGAAGCTTTAGCTTGCTCAAAATGTTTGGAGTTCAAGCTTTAGCTTGCTCTTTTCGCTTACTACAACCTGAAGGTTGAACTCCAAACTTAGAACTCCAAACTAGACGAAGCGGCGCCCCTCTACGTTTGAGGGACGCCGCTCGAAGATAAGGTACTAGGGTGTATTGAGTCTGATTATCAACCTGATCAGGTCGGCCACGTTGACAACCCCGTCACCGTTGACATCGGCGCCCGGCGCCTGGGCTCCGGATATCGTCCCTAACAGGAACTGAATCAAGGCGACCAGGTCACCAGTGTCAATCCTGCCATCGGCATTGACGTCGCCTGCCTGGAAGACAACTATCCGGAAGCTCTGCGATGCCGTTCCACCCTGTCCGTCACTAACTGTTACGGTGACGTTGAATGTCCTGCCTGCATCTGCCAGAACGCCGGTGTAGGTGATAACGCCGGTCTGGGCATTGATCGAAGCTCCCGCAGGCAGCCCGGTGGCCGAGAAGGTCAGCGTATCGCTATCGGCATCGGTCGCGCTCGGAGTGATTGTCACCGCCTGGCCAACTGAAACCGACCTGTCAGCAATCGCGCTGAGCACAGGAGCCTGGTTGACATTTCTGACTGTCACATTGACCGTAGCCGAGTTGCTCCCACCAAAGCCATCGCTGACCGTCAAGCGGAATGTCAAGGTCACCGACTGATTGGTAGTCAGCGTCGGAGCAGTAAACGTAGCAGTCGCACTATTGGCTCCACTGAGCGTGACCGTCGGGCCAGCCGTCTGAGTCCAGGCGAATGTCAACGTATCGCCATCGGCATCGGTGCCTGAGCCGCTGAGCGTGACCGTCGCGCCTTCATTGACCGTCTGAGCCGAACCGGCGTTAGCTACCGGCGCCTGGTTGATGTTCTTAACGGTGATGGTTGAGACCACCGGATCGCTGGTTAATTGCCCATCGCTCACCGTTAACTGGAATCTCAGAATAACATCCACATTGCTCGTCAGCGTCGGAGCGGTGAATGTCGGATTAGCCGCAGTGTCGCTGCTCAGGGTGACTTGCGGTCCGCCTGCCAGTTGCACCCACTTGAATGTCAGTGTGTCACCGGTATCAGGATCGTTGCTGCCGCTGCCGCTGAGCGTTACCGTCGTGCCCTCGTTGACAGTCTGGTTGGTAGTTACGGCAACCGGCTTGCGGTTGACATGAGTGATTGTCACATTGACTGTACCCGTTGCTGACCCGCCGAATCCATCGCTGGCCGTCACACGGAAGCTGAGCGTCACCGGCTGGTTGGTGGTAAGCAGAGGCGCAGTGAATGTAACAGTTGCACCTACTCCGTTATTGCTCAGTGTCACTGCTGTGCCAGCCGTCTGAGTCCACTGGAATGTCAAAGTATCGCTATCCGGATCGGTGCCGGTGGCGATCAGCGTGACAATGCTGCTTTCGACCGCAGTTGATGGAGCAGCAGTAGCCGATGTCACCGTCGGCGCCTGGTTGATGTTATTGACGGTTATGTTCCTTGTCGCTGTGCCGGTAGCGCCGGCAGCGTCTGTAGCCGTCACCTGGAAGGTAAGGGTTACAGGCGTGTTGGTCGGTATTGAAGGCGCAGTGACTGTTATGGTAGCGCCGGTTGTCGCACTCAAGGTTGCTGCCGGACCGACCGTCTGCGTCCAGGTAAACGTAGCCGTGTCGCCCGGATCGGGATCGTTGGCAGCAGCGGTGAGCGTGAACGTGCCGTTCTCATTGACCGTCGTTGCCGAAGCAGTGATTGTCGGCGCAGGCGCACGGTTGGTTGAAGTTATTGTGATATTCTGCTGCGCTTGAGTCACATTCTGCGAGACTGCGAAGATCGTGAATGTGCCCGCAGTTGTGTCTTTGTACTTGAACTGCGCAGTGTTGCTGCCTGCGGCTATTGTCACAGAGTTAATCACAGTGGTATTGTCCGCCGCGCTAATGAACTGTCCTGTGCTCGAAGTGCTGGTCAAGAAGACGGTGAGACCACCTGTACCAGCGTTGACCGGGTTGCCATTAGCATCCTGAGACTGGACTGTGAATGCGCCTGACAGATCGCCTCTGTTGATTGTCTGCGCTGTCGAGGTAATCGCCAGCCTGGCAATCGTGGTTGAAGCATTCACCGTGATGTTCTGTACTGCATTTGCTAACCCTACAGGATTCGCATTGCCTGCGTCAAAGGCAATTCCAGTAAGCGTCTTCGTGCCGGCAACAGTGTCCCCGTACCGGAAGCTGGCGCTGCTGGAGCCAGTGTTTATGGCCACTGTTGTTATGTTGGCTGTGTCAGCAGCGTCTCTGAAAATTCCAGACACGGCGCTACTGCTCAGTCTTACAGTTATAGTTGCATCAGCAGTATTGGGATTACCAAACTGGTCCTGTCGCTGGATTGTCAGAGTTCCAGAAACGCCTCCTGCTGTGAAGCTTGTTGCTGCATTGGTAAATACCAACATTGTTGCTGTCGCAGGATTAATCGTCTCTTGTCTTGTACTTGAGGCAAAACCAGTAGCTGAAGCCGTGATTGTAGGTGTACCTGACCTCGTATCCTTGTAGAAGAACGTGGCACTGCTTGCGCCATTGGGGATACTAATAGAAGTCACGCTTCCATCGAAGAGACCATTAACTACAGTGTCAAATCTACCACCTGGAGAATTTGTAGCCAGGTTCACAGTTATGGCTGAACCAGACACATTAAATATTGCATTCGGTGGCGTTGCAGCATCCTCTAAACGTACAGTGATTGGCCCAATGATGGTCCCAGCACTGACAGTTGCCCCAGCACCCTGTATTGCGACTTTATTTATGCTCACCGTAATGGTCTGGCTAACAGTCAAAGAACCAGATGTTGCAGTAAGCGTAAATGTGCCAGCAACTGTATCTCTGTACAGGAAGTTTGCACTGCTAGTACCATTGATAATTTGCACTGAATTAATGATCGTACCAGTTGCTGGAGTTACTCCACTGTTGCCATCGGCAGCAGAGACAAATACTCCGGTGGTACCACTCCGAGTCAGGTTTACCGTTATGGTAGCATCTGCGGTATTTGGGTTGCCGAATGCATCCCCGCGTTGGACAGTTATTGTACCTGAGTTCTGTTGCGCAAGTATGCTCTGAGCTGGTGTTGTAAACACCAATTGAGCAGTTGCTGCAGGGTTGATCGTAAATGTGGTGTTTTGCGTACCCACTGTACCTGTTCCAGTGTTACTGTCAGCTATCGTAATCGTGTGAGACCCTGCTGCTGTAGCTCTGTAGAAGAAGGTACCTGCGCTCGAACCGGGTGCTATCGTTATCGTAGTTATAGATCCGTCAAATGCACCTGTCGCACTGAGATCAAACCTACCACTAGTTGAACTGCTAGTCAGGTTCAGTGTAATCGCTGATGAGCTACTCGTTGTGTTGTTATTTGCATCGCGCAGAGTGACTGTAATCGCTGCTGAAGCAACTCCAGCAGTGATCGTTTGCCCTGCTCCTGCAGAGATAATGAAGTTGGTCGGGGTTCCGGCAGTGACTGTGATTGATGCAGTTGCACCGGTAACGCTCGGGAACTGACCATTTGCGCCCACATTCGGGTTCACAGCAGCAGTGATTGTTTTGGTTCCTGTAACTGTGTCTGTATACCTGAAGGATCCAGACGTGCTCTGCCCTGCTGGAATGACTACTGTTGTAAGCGTTATGTTGTTGTTCAGCGGATCTCTGAATGATCCAGTACCAGCCGATGACGTCAATGTTATCGTCAAAGAGCTATCAATAGCCACATTCACTGGGTTACCAGCGCCATCCTGCTGTTGCAGTGTGAATGTACCTGAAATCTGGCCTGCTGTGACTGATGTTGCTGTTGCGATAAAGACAAGCCTGGTGTTATCGACATTTACTGCCAATGTGCCATTAGTCAATGTCCCTGACGAGGCCACGATGGTAGTGCCCGGCTGTCCTGAGGCCGAGGTGTTCACAACACTATCTCTGTATCTGAACGTCGCTGAGCTTGTCCCTTGAGCAATTGTCACTGAAGTAATAACGGTGGTCCCATCTGCCGAGCTTATGAACTGCCCGCCAGTCGAGCTGCTCGTCAGATTTACAACAGTATTAGATGCTGCATTCCTATTGTTGCCGAATGCATCGCGCAACGTAACTGTTATATCACCCGACGTCAAATTCCTTGTAACAATAAGCGGGGCCGCAGGTGAAGTTATTACCAACGCAGCAGGAACATTTGCTTCTACAACGATATTGTTCGAGGTTGCCTTAGTTAAAGTGCCCGATGTGAAGTCAATTGTTATCGTTGTTGCTACATTGTGGGAAAGGTTGGTGAATGTCGCTACACCGTTAACCGCATTGATTGTAGTGGTCCCCTGTAATGTTCCAGACCCGGCATTGCGGGTCGCAGTAATCGCCAAGGTGTCCTGGTTTCGGAGGTTATCGAACTGGTCTCTAATCTCCACTATTGGCTGTACAGCAAAAGGTTGGCCAGCAACCGCAGTTGATGATGGCTGACGAGTAATAACCAGCTTGTTCGCCACAGCCGGATTGATTGTCTGGGTCTGGTTGGCAGATAGAGGAGCTGCGCCAACTACCTGAGCGACTGCAGTGACAACAGGCGTACCCGTCTTGGTATCCCTAAAGAAAACGTTAACCGAACTCTGGTTGGCGGGAATAATTGCAATCAACGTACTGGTGAACGGCCCACTGGAACTTGTGCTAAATCCACCTGTCGCTGAGTTCGAGCTGAAGCTGACCTGAGTATCGCTAGTCACTGTCTCTGCTGTGTTACCAGCGTTCCGTGTAGTGACGGTCAACGGATTTGCATCTCCAGCATTTTGCGTATTGCTGCCTGTAATAATTATGTTGGTGATGTTCGCACTGGCATTGTCGCCACCAACAACAAATGCAGTGGCAAGGATACCGCCATCGACGCCTTTACCACCGGCAACCAGAATAGCGCCATTTCCAAGGGCCGCAGTTGAATGGTCACGGCGGGCAAGCGTGCTATCCACTTCATAAGCTTCAGCTACCCCTGTCAACAGATCGATTGACCGCAAGCCCCCATCTTCGCCAAAGATGAACGTTCTGCTGCCGGAACCGAGCGCGTCTACCTCGCTGAACTTCCTCATACTGACCTGGCGCGGGCTGAATGCTATGCCGTCAAAAACATCCGTGGTCCCTGCATCATCGCCGCCTACCAGGGCCACCGACCCGTCTCTCAACCCAATTGTAGTATGCCCGGCGCGGGGCGAACTCATCGCGGCAATGGGAGTGAAGAGGCCCGTCTGCGGATCGAATATCTCTGCCGATGCTAGACTCGATCCGTTAAGGCGACCGCCGGCTATCAGCACTCTGCCATCGGCAAGAAGCGTTGCGCTGTGATTGGCGCGCGCGCTTGACAATTTGCTATCGAGCAGGGTGAACTCTCCTGTGCTGGGATCGAAGATCTCCGCCGTACCATCTATATCACCGCCGGCCAGAAGCACTCTGCCATCGAGCAGCAAGGTCGCCGTATGGCCTACACGCCCAACATTCATCTTGCTATCCAACTCGGTGAATGTATTAGTGATGTAATCATAGACCTCGACCGACCTGGCCGCTCGTCCTTTAGCGTTCAAACCGCCGGTGACAAGCACTCTGCCGTTATCATAAGTAATTGCCAGGGTGGGATTGATCCGACCCCTCGACATATGGCTCTCTACCACGCTGAACGAGCGTGTTTCGGGATCGTAAAGTTCGGCGGAGCTTAGCTCATTGCCGTTTGCGTCCACGCCGCCTACGACGAGAATCTTGCCGTTGGGCAATGTGATTGCGGCGTGCTCCGCTCTTCCAATGATGAGGCCGCTGGTAGTTAGCAGCCTCCCTCTCTCTCTATTGCTTGCGCTCGAAGCCTCTACGCTTTTACCGCGATAAATCCAACTACCCAAAGAAAGCGCGGTAGCTACAAAAAGGCCGATCATGAGCATTAAACTAACATCTCTTCGTCTCATAAGAACCTGTCCTTTCAATAAAATTTAAATTTATGCCGGAATAACGTCCGACGTCGCCACGTCCGACGTCGCCACGTCCTATGTCCGTCCTACGTCCGCAACGTCCGGTGTCCGACGTCGGTTTTGCTTTTGACGTCGGACGTAGGACGTTGCGGACGTAGGACGTTCTTACGTCGGACGTTACTTACGTCGGACGTTACTTACGTCGGACATTTTCAAATAGCGGCTAAGCCCGCCGATTAATTCCTTGACCTTTTTCACCTGATCATAGAGCTGGTCAAATTGCTCCTGTGTCAGGTAACCGCGATCAAGCGCGTTATAAAGCTGCGATTGCACCTCCGAACCGGAACGCCTTGAATATCCCAAGAACTTCAAAAACTCGGCATCGGAATCACAATCGAATCCTTCCGCAATATTTGACATTATCGATACAGATGCTCTCTGTATCTGATCCCTGAGCCCATAATCCCTGATGAACTCAGGATTCTTACTAATGATTTCAAATAGCGCTTTATTAAAAACCCTTGCCTCTTGCCAACTTCTTAGATCCTCAAACCGCTCGATCTTCATAAGTTCGTCCGATGTCCGTCCGACGTCGCCACGTCCGATGTCCGTCCGACGTCGGTTTTGCTTTTGACGTCGGACGTAGGACGTTCTGACGTCGGACGTTCTGACGTCGCCACGTCCGATGTCGGTTTTGCTTTTGACGTCGGACGTAGGACGTTCTGACGTCGGACGTTCTGACGTCGCCACGTCCGATGTCCTACGTCTTGTTTTTGACGTTCCGACATCGGACGTTGCGGACGTTTACACCGTCCCCCGTATGACGATGATGATTCTGATCAAGTCGGCAACATCGATCCTTCCATCTCCATTGACATCGGCTCCTACGTTGGTCGGAGCAGTGCCTACCAGCATCTGAATCATCAGCAGTAGATCGTTAATGTCGATCTTGTTGTCTCCATTGGCATCGCCAGGAGCTACTGCCTTCGTGTTGGTAGTAGATGAAGTCGTGCTATTGCCAACATTATCGCTTGCCGTTGCCGTGATCGAAACCGGCCCTACCAGCAATCCACTCAGGAAGACGCTGAACGTGCCGTCCGGGTTCCGCGTCGCCAGAACACCGTTGATGCGCACGCTCGATGCACTGACTCCACTGCCGGAATCTTCTACCCTGATCTTCACCTCATTGGTTGCCAGCCCTGCCTTCAATATTCCATCAGTCGCTGCCGGATTTATGTAGGTGATCGTCGGGCCGGTTACATCGCCTGTTACTGCCTTAGAATCGCTCGCGCTATTGCCTGCCCTGTCGGTAGCAGTGGCAGTGATCGTCAGCGCGCCACTACTAGCATTGGTCAGCGTGACACTGAATGTATTGCCGCTGACCGCAGCCGCCTGGCCGTTGACCGTTACTGTACTGAGGTTGGCGTCATTGACTGTGCCCGTCACCGTTATAGACTTGCCAACGAATGAGCCCGCAGCAGGCGATGTGATCGAGATTACCGGATTAGTTACATCGACCGTCACGGTGACATTGGCAGTGCTGACATTACCAGCATTGTCTGTCGCCCTGGCAGTGATGCCCTGCGCCCCTTCACTCAACGTGATTGTCGCCGAATAACTGTTGCCGGTGATGGTAGCGGCCACATTGTTCACCGTCACCGAAGCCACACCGTTGCCAACATCCTCGACCGTTCCTGTGACATTGACCGTAGTGCTCTTCAAGAACTGGCCATTGGTCGGCGATGTGATGGTGATTACCGGAGCAGTAGCATCGGCATTGATCGTCAGATTGCCTGTGCCGCTGCCTGCCAGGAACTTGACTCCGCCGCTGTAGCTTGCCGAGATCGTGTAGGTCCTGGCTGCCGTGCCTCCAGGTATCGTATAGACGACGCTGGCATTGCCATTTGTCAGAACCGCTGACGTTACCGCCGCGCCGACATTGAGAGCGCCGTCCTTGACCTGGAATGTCACCGTGCCTTCATTGACTACCGAACCGGTCACCGTAGCAGTCAAGGTTACCGTCTGAGCAGCATTGTTGAAGACAAGCTGCTTATCCTGAACCGCTACCGTTGTCGGAGCCTTGTTCACAGTCAGCGTCTTGGTAGCGTCGCTGCTTGCGCTGAATCTGGTTCCGCCACTGTAAGCGGCTGTGACTGTCAACGCGCCAGGCAGCGTGCCACCAGGCAGCACATAGGACGCAGTAGCAGCGCCGTTGGCCACTGTCCCTGATGTCACGGCAGTGCCGACGGTTGTGCCGCCGCTGCTTACGGTGAATGTCACTGTGCCTTCGTTGACTGCGCCGTTGGCAGATGCGACCGTCGCGCTCAGAGCGACCGTCTGGTTATTGTCATTGTAAACGGCAGTTGCGTTGACTCCGGTCGTTGTCGAAGCAGCTCGACTGACTGTAAGGGTCTTGGTGTCGCTGCTTGCGGCAAACTTGGTCCCACCACTGAAGCTGGCTGTGATTGTGTAGTTGCCGGGCAGCGTGCCGCCGGGCAGTACGTAGGTCACAGTAGCAGTGCCGTTGGTCAGCGCCGCTGAGGTTACCGGAGTTCCAATCGTAGTTGCGCCGCTGCTGATGGTGAACGTCACTGTACCCTGATTGACTACCGACCCGACTACGGTTGCCGTCAGCGTCAGGTTCTGAGCCGCATCGTTGTAAACAGCCGTAGCATTGGCTGTAGTAGTTGTTGTTGGCGCAGCAGCGACTGTCAGCGTCTTGGTGTTATCGCTGCTGGTGGCAAACGTGGCGCTGCCGCTGTAGGCGGCTGCAATATTGAGCGTCGCCGGCAGCGTGCCGCCGGGCAGCACAAAAGTAGCCGTAGCAACCCCGTTAGCTACTGTGCCAGAGGTCACCGGCGCGCCGATTGTCGTGCCGCCGCTGCTGACGGTGAATGTCACTGTGCCCTCATTGACTGCGGCGCCACCGGCTGCCGTCACAGTAGCGGTGAGGGTGACATTCTGATTATTGTCGTTGAAATTGGCGGTCGCATTGGCAGCAGTCGTTGTAGTGACGATCTTATTGACTGTCTGGACTAACGATGCTGAACCGCCGTTGAAGTTAGCATCGCCAGCATAAGCGGCTGTGATATTGCGAGCGCCGGCAACCAGCGATGTTGTCGTGAACACTGCTGTGGTGACGCCTCCGGTTGTGCTCAGATTGGCCGAGCCGAGCACTGTGCCGCCATCATTGAATGTGACTGAGCCGGTGGGCGTACCGAATCCGCTAGTCACAGTCACCGTTACTGTGAATGTAACCTGCTGGCCGACATTCGACGGATTGGGCGTTGAAGTTATTGCCACAGACGTGTTGCCCTTATTGACCACCTGCGGATTGCCGTTCTGCCCACCTGCAGGACTGAGCCCGGCGCTGCTACCGTTGAAGCTTGCATCACCAAGATAATTCGCAGTGATTGTGTGGTTGCCCACCGAGAGCGAAGCAACCGGTATTGTTGCCGAGCCGCCTACCAGTGTCCCCGAACCTATTGAGGCTGCACCATCAAACAAGGCAACTGTGCCCGAAGGCGTTCCTGCGCCAGGCGCAACCGCAGTCACTGTCACAGTGAAGTTGACCAATTGACCGGTGATCGACGGATTGGCCGAAGAGGTCACCACAGTCGTGGTATTGGCCTTATTCACTACCTGATTAGGAGGATTCGGGCCACCAGTCAGAGATATTGTAACCGAGTTGTAGTTATTATCACCACTGTAATCAGCAGTGATTGGATGTGAGGCAACTGTTAGTGAAGACGTAGAGAACTGCGCCGTCTGGGTTCCTCCGAGGGTCACAGTACCACCGCCCAACGCAACATTGTTATCCTTGAACGTTACAGTTCCGGTCGGTTTTACAGTAAGCCCGGATGTTACCGTAGCAGTGAATGTTACTGACTGCCCGAAGACAGATGGATTAGTGTTAGAAGTCAGCGTCGTCGTTGTCGGAGTAACCTTATTTATTGTCTGGCTAAACGCGCTTGAAGTGCTTGTATTAAAGTTGCCATCACCATTATATGTAGCGGTGATCGAGCGCACGCCCGCATTCAGAGAGTCTGTGCTGATGCTAGCAGTCGTTACGCCTCCTGAAGTGCTAACCGTCGCAGGACTACCAATCTGATTTTCACCACTGAAGAAGGTTACTGTCCCGGTCGGGTTAGCCACAGTAGTTGAACCAGGTGACTGGACTATAATCGTCGCAGTGAATGTTATCGACTGGCCGAAGTTAGACGGATTGAGCGACGACGCTACCGATGTTGTGGTACTGGCCTTGTTCACAACCTGAGTGAGCGCCGAAGACGTACTGGAATTGAAGTTCCCATCACCGCCGTATTCGACTGTGATCGAATGTGTTGCTACCGACAGTTGCGAGGTAGTGAACGACACCTGCCCAGAACTTAGCCCAAGTGTAGCCAGCGTGCTCGTTCCATCCTTGAACGTGACAGTTCCTGTCGGCGTGCCTGCGCCCGGCACCACTGCTGTTACCGTTGCAGTGAACGTCACCTGCTGGCCGAAGACCGACGGGTTGACTGAAGAGGTCACCGCAGTCGTCGTGCTAGCTTTGTTCACCGTTTGTGAGAACGACAGCGATGTGCTGCTGTTGAAGTTAGTATCACCAGCATAGACGGCTGTGATGTTCGCGTGCGTGCCAACAGAGAGCGTTGAAATGTTCAGCGTTGCTTGCGATGGATTCTGGCCATTAAGCGTGCCCGTTCCGATATTAGTCGCACCATCGAAGAACGTGACTGTGCCGGTCGGATTGCCAATAGCATTGGTTCCCGGATTAGTGATACTCACCGTGGCAGTGAACGTCACCTGCTGGCCGAAGACCGACGGGTTGACTGAAGAGGTCACCGCAGTCGTCGTGCTAGCTTTGTTCACCGTTTGTGAGAACGACGGCGATGTGCTGCTGTTGAAGTTAGTATCGCCAGCATAGACGGCTGTGATGTTCGCGTGCGTGCCAACAGAGAGCGTTGAAATGTTCAGCGTTGCTTGCGATGGATTCAGGCCATTAAGCGCGCCCGTTCCGATATTAGTCGCACCATCGAAGAACGTGACTGTGCCGGTCGGATTGCTCACCGCATTCGAACCGGGCGCAGTTATGCTCACAGTAGCAGTGAGCGTGATCTGCTGACCGGTGACTGACGGGTTGATATTTGAAGTTACTGCCACCGTCGTATTGGCCTTGTTCACAACCTGTGAGAGCGGACTTGCATTGGAATTGCTCCCGTTGAAATTGCTATCGCCACTGTATTCGACTGTGATCGAGTGGGTAGCCGTAGACAGCGTGGCAGTTGCGAACGTCGCTGTAAACTCACCTGCGTTGCCAGTTGCAATGGATGTGCCTATCGTATTTCCTCCATCCTTGAACGTGACTGTGCCGGTTATTGTGCCACCCAGCCCAGCAGTGCCAAAACTGACATGCCTGATCGTTGCTGTGAAGGTAACTGACTGCCCAGAAACAGAAACCGATGGATTGGCACTTGAGCTTACTGAAATCGTTGTATTGGCCTTGTTGACAACTATATTACCGCTTGTCCCGGTCGCAGACGGCGTAGTTGAAGTAGCGGTTAACGTGATAGTATTAGCAGTAGTCTCCCTAGTAGAGATCGTCTTCGGATTGGTCGTGAGCAAGAAGATATTGTCACCACCCTCACCGAAGGTATTGTTGCCATTGCTGTCAAAACGTACAGTACTTGAACTAGAGGTCATCGTCACTGAGACTGTAGCATCAGCGCCAGAAGGCGTTGGAACATCCAATGCATCGAGCGCTGTAACGGTCGTGGTAAACGGCACGCCAACAGTCTGCGGCGTGTTAGCACTCACCGTATACTTAGCAATTGCCTGCTGACCGATAGCAAACTCGCTGAATGAGGTCACTCCTGTTGCCTCAGTGCTTGTGGCAGTTCGTATGCCTGTAGTGGTAGTAAACCAGGTGCCACCGGAGAAGCGGCGGATGACAAACTTACCTGTATCTGCGCCGTTATCAATATCGCCCGCAACAAAGTTGAATGTGGCATTATAACTCGTGATAGCCAACCCTCCGGATACGGTGAAGGTCCATTTACGGTTGACGCTCCGGTTGGCATCGATTCCTGATGTTGCTATCTGAGCATGATCACCACTAGTCGTCGATCCCGTCACATTACCGCTAACGGTTACATTGAGATTGGCGAGATTGACTGGAGTGAACTTGGTAGCATCACCAATCGGGTAGGTGAACGACTGAGCAGCACCGGTCGGGAACGTCTTGTTCAGGAATCCGTTGATGTAGCTGGTCGCGCTCCCATCTGAAATGCTGCCGTTAGCGCCGATGAAGACGGTGCTGTTTTGCGCTGTAACAACACCCGATGTGAGTGTCAGAGTGCCATTGATAGTCTGGTCGGATGAAGCTGCTAGTGAAACCCCACTGGTGTTGTTGATCATCAGGTTATTAAAGGTCGTGGGCCCAGTCATGAGCTGAGCAGCGCTACCGTTCAGAGTGATTGTGCTGGTGTTGGCATTGAACGTCCCATTATTGGTCCAACCGCCAGCGACTCTCAAACTGCCCGAACCGGCATTGAACGTAGCGCCACCCGCGTTGGAGAAGCTACCGCCCAGAGAGAACAACCCGGTGGTGAGGGTGAAGGTCCCGGCATTGTTATTAAGGTTGCCGCCCACATTAAACGTGGCAGTATTCCCATTGAATGTGCCGCTGTTGGTCAACCCTCCTGCCGTTATGTTCACAGTGCTTGTATCCCCATTGAACGTGGCGCCGGTATTGTTGGTCAACCCTCCTGCCGTTATGCCTATAGTGCTCGAGCCTGCATTGAATGTGCCGCTGTTGGTCAACCCTCCTGCCGTTATGTTCACAGTGCTTGTATTCCCATTGAACGTGGCGCCGGTATTGTTGGTCAACCCTCCTGCCGTTATGCCTATAGTGCTCGAGCCTGCATTGAATGTGCCGCTGTTGGCCAAACCACCTGCTGTTATCGTATGGCCAGCATTGTTTGTATTGTACGTTACATTGGCCCCATTCGACATACCTGCACCAATGCTCATCGTTCCACCGGCAGTAATGGAGAGTGAAGACCCAGTAGAGGTATTGAAGGCGCCATTGATGGTCAATGCACCAGCGATCGTATCTGTCCCACTGCCTGAGACAGTGAGATTGTGATAGGTGCTGCCGCTGGGAACAACTATAGTCTGGCTCACACCGGTGTAGTTGACTAAGTTCACTGCGGTGCTCGCATTGAATGTAGTGACAGTAATGCTGCCGCCGAGGTTCAGCGTAGAGCTATTCTGCTGAGTGAATGTGCCTGCTCCGCTCAGTGCATTATTGGATGTGACAGTACCGCTATTCGACAGAGTAGCGCCTGTGCCTACCGTAACAGTATTGGATGTGACAGTACCGCTATTCGACAGAGTAGCGCCTGTGCCTACCGTAACAGTATTTGCATTAATCGAAGCTCCGGCACTGTTTGTCAGCGTGCCAGCCGCCACGTTGAGAGTACCTAGAGGAGCATTACCAATAGCTCCGCTGTTAGTGTGCGTCGCCCCCTGGAGGTTGAGCGTTGTGCCAGTAAAGGTAACGCCTGCGTTGTTGGTGAAATTCCCATTAACGGTTATCGCCTGGCTAGCGGTCTTGGTTCCATTTCCACTCAACGTCAGATTGTTGAAATCGGTGGCAGCGTTTCCGCTGATAGTTTGATCGCCATTCGCATAACCTTCGCCGGTGCTGCGACTGAAGTTGACGGTGCTGGTACCTCTGGCAAAGGTTCCGCTGCCGCTCCAATTCCCATTTAGATCGATCGTGGAAGTGTTACCATTGAGAATACCGGTAATTGTGATGTTGCCTTCGCCAATTACCGTATGAGTACGTGATGCGCCGCTGTCGAATGTCACATTACCGCCAATCGACCAGTTGCCCGTGCCGGTTGTCGTAGTGGTTCCGATTGTCAGGTTCGAGGCAGCCGCAGTAACGAGCGCAGTACCTGTAGTAAGGGTGAAGTTGCCCAGGATTAGCAGTGTCCCGCCTGACCCGGCAGGCATCACATCAGTTCCACTTCCTGTGAGAGATAGGTGGAAATATCCTGCTGCACTTGGATTGATGACTGTCTGGCTTGCCCCAGCGTAGTTGACTGTGTTGCCAGTAGCCGAAGCATTTAGTACGCCAACAAAACCTGCCGTGCTGCCATTAATGAGGAGGGTAGAGTTAGGCCCCTGAGTCAATGTGCCTGCGCCAGTCAGGTTATTCGTAGTGACGCCGGTGCCTGCGTCATTATTTAGAACATTACCATTGACAGTCAAGTTTGTTACAGTAATTGCTCCACTGTTGGTGAAATCATCAGCACTATCATCGCCAATAGTGAGTGTGGCTACTCCTTGTATTATGCCAGCATTCAGATTCGTTGTGCTGGGATTAGTGCCGCCATCTCCGTTCAGGGTGAGGCTGTTACCTCCGCCGCTATATGTAATTCCCGAATTGTTCAAGAAGAGTCCTGCAACAACCACATTATTGTTAGCAGTCTTTGTTCCCGAACCGGCTAACGTCAGGTTCCCGAAGGTCAATGTCGCTGCATTGGGATTTACTGTCTGATTGGCCCCCTCAAAGATCACTGTGCTGGTTGAATCAAGGCTGTACGTTGTGAAATTAGCCGGGAATCGATTTGTTCCAGTAGTCGCGCCCCCTCCCCCAACCCTGCCAAGTTTTAACGTTGTATTAGTTTCAAGGGTCAACGTCCCGGCATTGCCGGCATTTCGATCCGCAGTAAAGGTAGCAAGATTAAAGGTGGCGCCGCTCTTAACCGTGAGTGAGTTGCCGTTAGTGTTTGACAGGGTAATGTCCCGATCCAACAGGACTGTATTGGTGGAAGTTCCAGTACCGATCGTGAGGCTATTGAATTGCGTGTTTTGTGCTCCACTTATTGTCTGAGTGCCAGACGAAGCATTGAAGGTAACTGTTCCCGCCGTAAATGTCGCGGTCCCACCGTTAGTCCAATCACCACCGACAGTAGTATTTAGCGAATTCGTACTGGGATCGTATGTTCCTTGAGTAATCGTAAAGTTGCCAGCTAATGTTAAGTTGCTTGTGTCAAGGCGCACAGTGCCTGGAGTATCTATAGTCACGTTATTCAGGGTCGATGCGCAATCGAGCAAGAAAGTCCCGCCGTTGGTCCCGAATGTGACAGTGCTACCGGTGAAAGTCTTGCCAGCGTCTATATCAATTTTGGCATTTCCAGGTCTAGATATAATGAGAGCACTATTTAACGTGAAATTGCCATTTGTTACAAGAAGCGGCGAACCGGTAGTGAAACCGGAATCATCACCCACCCGGATGGTTCCCCCTGTGGCATTGAAAGTCCCCCCCGCCGTAGTAGCGCTGAGACCGCCTGCGACATTGAGGGTCCCACTGCCACTCACACTGACTGTTCCTGTTCCTCCGATCTCCAGTCTGCCTTCATCACCACCAGCGTCGTTGCCGGCATTGAAAGTTCCACCGGAAACTGTCAGGCTGCCATCTACCGTCAGCTTACCGGTATTACCCCAATTGGAAGTGCCTTGCAGGATCGCAAATCCCTCATCATTATTTATAGTGACATTTCCGCTGAAAGGAGTGATGGTGGTCGCCGAATTTAATTCAAATATCCCTTTTGTGAGCGTCAGACCACCAACCTTCATTGTGAATGAGGCGGCTGTAAAGCTGACTTTATCTGTAGCTGCGCCTTTATTGATTTCGACGATGTTGAATTCGAAGAGAGCCGGAGTGCCACTGACCGTTTTGTTGCCGCTTCCACTGAATGTGACATTAGCTACAGAGTCCGCATCGAGGACCAAATCGATTGTGCCGTTATTTGTTAGACTGCCTTTGATATTGATCGGGTTAGCAAAGTTGCCAGCAGCATTTGTAATATTTATTGTGCCGAGAGCCCCTACATTAACATCGCCGGTGCCATTGCCATTAACATTCAACTGGCGGGCAGCCGCGTCGTCAAAGCTTAAAGTCCCAGCACCAGATGTCCCACCAAAGCCCGTCGCAATTTCAAGTCCTCCAAGGTTAGCGGTGTTCGTGTTTAAGGTCACGGTATGACCACCGTGTATTACTACAGTAGAATCTGCGGTAGGCACCTCCTGTGTACCATTTCCAGCAGCATTATTTCTCGACCAGGTGGCGGCGTTGTCCCAATCTCCCGTTTGCCTTGAAAAATAGACATCACCCAAACCAGACTCTTTGAATACTGCTTGCGCAATTCTCCCTGAACTCTGTCCTGTCGCAATCACAGTATATTCTTTGCGTTTCTTCTTCTTGCCCATTACAAATTCATCATTGCTGATATTGCCGTTCTCATCAGCAATTGCCGTGATTGTGCGCTCGCGAGTCCCTGACTCTTTCTTTATAGTTATTGCCAGCTCGACAGTTTCACCGGGCTCCCATCCGGCGCCGGTTATCTTCACTTCCTCTTCCGGTTTATAGTGCTTCTTATCCGTGCGAACGGTTGAAAAGAAATAAGCTTCAATTGTATCCAGCGGATTGCCGTCGGCATCTCTACCGCCGAAGACCATCGCCTGAGTATCAGTGACGAGCGCCGAGCCCGGCGTCGAACGATTCATTCTCATCTGCTTGGTAGCAGCAAATGTTTTTGATAGCGGATTGAAAAGTTCTGCTTCCGATGAAACTTCGCCGTTTACCGTGCCGCCTGCAAACATCACCGTGCCGTTACCCTCAAGGAACTGAGCAGCGGCCCCCACTCGCGTGACGGGCATCTTCATCTCACTGGCGGAGAAAGTGAAATTATCAGTGTCACCGATTTCAGTAGTATCAAGGTCCTGCTCTCCATCATTACCGCCAGCGATTATCAATTCGCCGTCTGGCGAGAGGACTGCCGAATGGCCGGAGCGCCTGGATGTCAGTCTCCCTCTTTCGATAAATGTCTGCTGGTCTACATTATAGTATTCAGTTGTATCGAGTACGCCATCGGCTCCGGTACCGCCTGTGATTAGAACTGCTCCGCTGGGCAATATCGTCGCCGTGTGACGCGAACGGGCGGTTAACAATTTGCCGCTCACAAGAGAGAATTTCCCCGTATTGGGATCAAAGATTTCCGCCGAACCAATCGGCCCATCGGCGTTTTCGCCGCCCACGAGTAGCACCTTTCCACTTTGTAACAATGTTGCCGAAGCATAAGCGCGAGGGACGATCATCTGCGCCTCAATGATCTCCGATTGCTTCGTTACTGGATCAAATATTTCTACTAACTGAGTATATCCTCCGTTTGTCTCGCCGCCGGCGATGAGCACTTTGCCATCGGGCAATTTGGCGACTGCCGCTCCTGAGCGCGGCACCAGCATGTGTCCAACCACCGACCATCCATCCTCAAAGCCCGGCTTTTTGCGCAGCGCCTGAGCCAGCGAGAAGAACGGACTTGTCGGCGAAGCAGGATTGAGGAAGCTCTCATGCAATATCTTCCCTATCGACGCAGATGAGGTCGAATAGCCTGCCACGGAAAGCATGGCGATAAAAACAACCAGTGCAATAAAGCGAGTACGTGTACTTTGAATTCGCGTCTTTAGTAATGACGACTTTCTCATTGCTATAATCCTTTCGGTAATATTTCGTAATATGGAACCATCAGAACATCTAGTGATACTCAATCTCAGCCATTGGTAACTCTGGGAGCCAACGCTTCCGATCTGATCATCACCAGCATCTACTACACTACTCGCTGGTTCTGTATCCGATCTGCCGCCAAATACGTTCGACGTTCGACGTTCTATGTTCTACGGTTCTATAGTTCTACGTTCTATGTTGAAAATTAAACATCGAACGTCGAACGTTACTGTCTCACAGGAACTTGTCCTTTCAAATAACCGTTGTTCTGCCGCAGCCATCTGTCACGTTGTCATCGGCTGCGAATCTAGCGCGAGGCAACCGAAGCGGCCGCCGTTGTGCTGTTCAATCACCGGGCTGCTGAGCCCGTCTGCCCGCCCCCCCTCCTCTGCGATGGCAGACGGCAATCGGGCACACACTAACCCTGCAATGCAAAAGCGCACCAGGAGCAATTTTCAAAATTTCTCAACTAAGTGAAGCTGAAAAGAACGGCTATCAGTCTCGCCGACTGAATGCCATTTTATTACTGATCTTATTGACTACTAAGTGGTTAGCTGCCGACCTGAACGGGGAAATGTCGGCAGCGCCACGGCGAAACTGCCACTTTCAGAAAGCTTTCGGTAAAACTATTTTCAAGTTACCCCAACGCCCCAAAATCATTGCCTTTGAGGGCATTCCTTTTACAACCCAGGCAGGCAAGGATGCCTGCGCTCGCATGTGTGCTTTTGGTCCACTTCTCCTCTTGCATATTCGGCGAAGCTTTGGAGTGCGGCGACTTGTCGCCGCTTTCCATAGCTGTTTGGTATGGTATTTAGGCGAAGCCTTTGTCGTCGCTTTCCATTGACCTGCGCCTCGCCCCATGGCCGCTTACTAAAGCGCTGACAAGT
>Ga0073934_10004017_pt1 | contig 25357 bp, 19 predicted proteins | sample LarsenN4metaG_FD_76834 | JGI IMG/M metagenome (GOLD analysis project Ga0073934, IMG submission 76834) | Hot spring sediment bacterial and archeal communities from British Columbia, Canada, to study Microbial Dark Matter (Phase II) - Larsen... ... | reverse complement strand
CAACGATGAAGACCGCCATTAATGTTGGCTTACAGCACTTGTTCTGGGCTTCCTCCGACGAAGGCGCGCCGGTGGGTGGGGCAGGGTAGCAAGCCGGTCAATTGCTGAAGTCATGAACGCGACATCGTGGCACGCAACGGTCAATAGCCGTAGATTTGCGCTCGCCGAACTTTGCATCGTGGCGATTTGTGGGGCGGCTTTATGCCTCGTTCCAGGTTTTGGGATTTGGGCAGTTGCCGTTTCTCTGATACCCTGGGGCTTTCGATTTGCCGTTGGCGAGCCCTTGTTCCGGCGAACACGTGTTGACTTGTTGCTCGCCATATTTGTGTTAACCGCCTTCGCAGGATTTTGGGCATCGTACGACAAATATACTGCCCTGCAAAAACTCAACCTACTCTTAATGGCAGCGGTATTTTATTATGCGCTTCGTTCACAGCCACGCGAAAACCTGATTTGGATTTCTGCGGGATTTTTCAGCGTAGGTGTAGGCGTTGCCGTATATTTTTTCCTTACACATGATTTTGTTGCTGTTCCGCGGAAGATCGAGGTCGTCAATGTGATTGGGCGGGCGATCATGTGGCTAAGACCCGAATTCGGCTTGCGAGCGATTCACCCGAATTACGTGGCTGGGTTTGCCGCGGTCATGGCGCCATTCGGGTTTTATTTGCTTCTTGCGCGTGAAAACAAAATTTTCCGATCGCCCCGAATCACCCGGCTGATCGTTGCGGGGTTTTTCCTGATCTTTTCCGCGATAGTGATGACGACCTCGCGTGGAGCGGTGATGGCGATCGTCGCTGCGATCGGGGTCGGACTCCTATGGTTGATCGTGACACCCATTGGAAACAGGCTGAAACTTGGGAAGGAAGCGGTTTTTCCTTCTCTCGTATTCATCTATTTGGCAGCGGTTATTCTTGTTTTATATGCCGGTCCTGCGCAGTCTCCGGGAAATATCGAGGATGCTGGTGATTATGGCGATGGAAGTCGCTGGGAATTGTTCTCTCGAAGCGTATACTTGTTGGCAGACTTTCCCATCACCGGAGGCGGGTTGGCTTCGTTTCCCGGGCTTTACTCGCAATATATCCTAAACATTCCCTATTACCAACTGCACAACTCTCACAATCTTTTTCTCGATGTTTTCATTGAACAGGGACTTTTCGGCGGATCGGCTTTCTTAGTTTTGTATGTTGCGGCCATTTGGCGAGTAACGCGAAATATTGCATCGCCCAAATCTTCGGGCGACACTTTCATGAACTGGATCGTGCTCGGTTCTTTGGTGATTGCCGCCCTGCATGGATTTGTGGATGATTACCTTTATTACCAGAACGGCGCGTTGTTCTCGCTGGCCCTGTTGGGAATTGTTCCGAATTCATCCGGAACCCGGCCGATGATTCAACGTGCGAACCGTTTTTCGCGCGCGGATATAATTGTGTATGGTTCTGTTGGCGCGGTCCTCGCGGCATTAATCTTCATTTATCAAGGTACATTGAAATCCATTTGGTACTCCAATCTTGGCGCGGTGCAGATGGCGTGGGTAGAACTGGATGGATTTCCCGCTAATCAATGGGCGGATCCCTCCATAGTTGGTTTACTACGGGATTCCGAAACCTCGCTTCGAATCTCCGTGGAGGCTGATCCCAACAACCGGACGGCGAATCACCGACTTGGCTTAATCGCCATGTTGCGGAGAGATTTTGTCCCGGCAACAAAATTTTTAAAAACCGCATATATTCAATCACCCCGACACCGAGGCATTGTAAAGTCGCTTGGCTTTTCATATACCTGGAGCGGAAATCGGGGGCTTGCTCATGGTCTTCTTGCCACCATTCCCGAGGCGGTATATGAATTAGATACATATGTTTGGTATTGGTCTACGCAAGGCTTACCTGAGTTGTCCTCATATGCTGTTAATATGCGAGAAACGTTAAATACGTTGACAGTGAAGCCATAGATAATGGAGAAACCTGTGAAAATCTCTCACTCTCAAATTGCCCGTATCATCGGTACCGCTTGTGTGTTTGTAGGAATAACGATTGGAAATGTTGGCAACAGTTTTGCACAATCATCGCAGGAATGGACCGAGCCTGTTAATATCTCGCGATCTGGCGATTCTGCCTCGCCAGTCAGTGTGGTCAGTTCAGATGGGGTGATACATACCCTCTGGTTCGATGTGTTTGAAGAGGTGTACCGTTATTCTAAGAGTGAAGATGGGGGGGGTACTTGGACTTCACCGGTTAAAGGTAACTTCCCGTTTTCGCTTAGAGGCGATCCCGTTAGGTTGGTGGCAGGCTCTGATGGCATTGTTCACATCTTCTGGATCGATGGTTTGAATCTTCGTTACAGCCGGGCAACATCAGATGCTTTGGGGATACCAGCGAATTGGGGTAATACCAGAATCCTTGCACGTTATATTGTGAACTTCGATGTAGATTTAACACCCCGAGGTAATTTACATTTGGCTTATATCACCTCGCTTAATCCTGAAGGCATTTCGTATCAATACTCATCAGATGGAACCTCGTGGTTGCCAGCCCATGTCGTATTTGAATCTTCCTACCTTCGCACAACAAGCCTCAAAGATTCTCGTATACGTGTTGTTGCTTCGGACGATCCGGAAAACCCGAAAGTGTATGTTGGTTGGGATGTTCGATCGCAAAAAAGGATCTACCTTACTTCCTCGTCCGATGCTGGTGTAAGCTGGGCCGAGATAGAACAAGTCAAAGGGCCGGAAGATACCGGTGGATTCGGTATCCCTTTCGGCGCCGAGATGGGAATCTTCGAAAAGTCTGTGTTGTTTCTCTGGCAAGTCGGCGAGCCAGGTGCGGGTCAATGCAGCCTTTATGCTCAATGGTTGCGAGATGGATCCAGTGATTGGGAAACACCAGAGTTGATTATGGGTAGTCAATCAGTATGCCCTGAGCAGGTACGTTTAATCATGTTTAAACCGAGCGTGCCAATCATATTGCTGACCTATCCGGGAAATTCTCCTGCCCTGTTAGCGTGGAATGGCACTGCTTGGAGCGAGCCTCAAATACAGGAGGAGATTTCTCTTTTTTCAGATCCTCTCACTTTTGAAACCATCATGTTAGGTTGCTTTCAAGACATCATCACTCGCGACCTTTTATTGCTAATTGGTTGCGATTTAGGAAAAGGCGGGGACATTTGGTTTACATCGCGTTCGCTTGCATCGTGGGAGGGCTGGTTTTCCCCTTCGACGATTTGGAGTCCCCCTACTTCAATTGTCAATTCATCGAGGGAAATCTCTTCCCTAGCATTTACGTCGGATAAAGAAATTGTTCACGCGGTTTGGGCAGAATCGCCTGTGACCGATATATCCTTATCGGGCAGTGCCATTGTTTATGCCCGTTGGGATGGTAAAAATTGGTCCACTCCACAGAAGATCCAATCCAATCTTTCCGGGTACCCATCGCAACTGTCAATTGCTACCAGCAATCAAGGCAGGCTTGAACTGTCTTGGATCGATGAGGAAACCGGGGATATGTTATACAGTTGGGCAAATAGCGACCGTGCCGTTAATGCGGCTGAATGGGCGAGTCCGTTGGTGCTACCATCCCCATCCCAGTGGAATGGCGCACCGGATGTTTTTGTTGATTCCGCAGGAAGAATCGGTATAGTCTACGCAGTTCCCGTTAATGAGAATCGTGGCATTTACATGACTCTATCTGAAGATAAGGGTCTCACATGGTCATCTCCTTTGAGGGTCTTCGACGCGGAGTCCGCGGGGTGGCAAATGGTCGGTAACCCCGAGGTAACCTTGAGCGATGATGGTCGATTGCATGCACTATTCACGCGATACGCTACAATGCAAGAGAAGCCGGTCGAGTTATACTATTTACAGTCCGCAGATAGTGGAGTCACCTGGAGTGAACCGCTAAAAGTGGGAGATGGCGAAATCATGTGGAGTGAAATTATCAGTTATGAGGGTAATATTATTCACAGGTTCTGGCAGGAGGAAAAAAATTCCGAGTTTGCGAACTTGAGTCAGATTTCCCGGGATGGGGGTGTCACATGGGAAAACTCAATCGATATCACCTCGGTTTCCGATTCTTCATCAGTTGTGGGTTTGATTTTTGACGGCGTTCAGGAGCTGCATTTTATACGGCTTGAGCAGGACGATTCTCTTCAAGGTACAGGCCAGATCAAACTAATTGTTCATGACTCGCGTTGGGATGGACAGGCATGGATTAAAGAGGTGTTTCAGGAATTTACATTCCGTGGTCGTGACGCTCAGTTTTCCATTGCTGGTGGATTAACTCCCAATGGTTTCATCAACATTTGTATTTTGGCACGATACTACGATGAGGGTGGTGACCTGGTCAACGAAATTCTGAGTATCGATCGTTCTTTGGGCAGGTCAAACGGAAATCTTACACCCATTCCGGCAGAAATTTCGCACCCTGAGATCTCGGTCGCACAAACCCTTGTTCCAACTATTGTGGCTGACGTTCCAACGCAGTTGACACAGTTATCAGCGCTGGAAGACGATTCGTCACCAGTGATCAGGAATATCCTGGGTCTTGTGGTGTTTTTGATCGCTTTGGGTGTTATGATTTTTGTTTTTTCAAGCCTAGCGTTCAGGAAAAAATAGGTTGTTGTCAAATTCTTCAGGTTTGATCAATCGCACGATTTTCTTCGTGCAAAGGCAAAGAAGGCATAGGTGAAGAATCGTCACTCTATCTGGTTAGCGTTGTTTACCATCGGGTTGTTCGTCTTATCCGCGAATGTTTCGAAGGTTTCAGCGCAAATACAAAATCAATGGCAGCCTGATGATAGAATACCCGGCTATCTTGACAGCACCTTTACACCTTATATGGTGGCCGATCAAAACCAAACTGTACATGTGTTCGCCAGCCAAGTCATCAGCGAGGAAACATTTCAGAGAGGAATCGTTTATAGGCAATGGAGTGTGTCGGGTGGATGGACCAAGACAACAGATATCTTGCTATCGCCCTCTGGTGACGCGGTGATCCAAGGTGCGTTTCTCGATAAAAAGGGATTTATCCATGTAATTTTTTGGGGAGGATCTGCTGAAAGTGCTCATATTTTCTATTCTAAAGCACCTGTGCAAAATGCAGATTCAGGTTTCTCATGGACGAAGCCCGTTATTATTGGAAATCGCTCTGTCGAAACCACATCTGCCGCTATTACCGGTGATGGTGAAGGAAACTTGGTTGTTATCTACAATGGTGAAAGTATGGGCATCGGAGTTTATGGAATTCACTCCACCGACTCCGGCGAAACGTGGTCTAGGTCTGCACCGATCTATTTGACGTACGATTCTACTTTACTTCCATTTAGCCTCCGCCTTGCCATGGGACGTGAAGGACGTGTACATGCGGCTTGGAGCGTAGTTACGATATTAGGTGAGGATCAATCTCTTCATTATGCCAACTTCGATATCGCTGAGCAGGCTTGGAGCGTGCCATTGACACTGCTCGAAAAACCCGATGAAAGGGGCTTTTTTGGGCCATCCTATCCATCGATGGTGGATACGGGTAACGAAGTAGTCATTATGTATAACGGTGGTAACCCATTCGATGGATTGCCAGTTCCCGCCGGCCGCCCTGTCCAAATGGTGAGTGTTTCGAAGGATAATGGGGATACTTGGGAGGTGCCCGTCGTTCCGTTCTATCGCCATAACGGTAGAAGTGGTGAACATATGATCGTCACAGACTCTAATCATGTTGTTCACGCGATCTTTATTCAGCGCATCGAATATGTTGATGATAATAAGAATGTGGTCATTGGAGGAATTTGGCATAGCACCTACAAGGATGGAGTATGGAGCAACCCGGAGCGGTTTATCCCTTCAGTTCAATCCTCTAACATACGAGCAATTGTGAGTCAGGGAAATGTACTTCTTGCAACATGGATCGAAGATCAAGGGGTTGGACAATCAGGTGTTTGGTATAGCTACATGATGCTCGACGCGCCTGAGTCAGCATCTGTTCCATACCCGACTCTTCCCACGTCCGAGAATGCGGCGGTACCCACTTCTATCGATTTTCCATTGATTCCATCTCCTGCTTCTACATCAGTTCCCGCGCTTCTTGAATCTGATGATAGTAGCAATCCCGCCCTGCCTCTTATTTTGGGAATTTTGCCGGTGTTGATTTTAATAGGTATCATGCTTATCATTTATCGGCGACGGGTTTCGGAATAGAGCCATAATGGCAGAAACTTTCTGGCCATCAAGAGAGTTCATCACAGATTGGGGACAATTTTCTTCGCGGGTTCGCTCCAGGGGTTGCCAACTTCTAAAAAGGCTGGATGATTTTCCAAACTCTATACTAGTTGCGGGTTGTCAGCGATCTGGGACTACCATACTTTCCAGAATCCTCACGCAAAGCGACGGTATGACTAATTATTGGTTCGGACCCGATGATGAATTGGATGCGGCATTGATCCTCTCCGGTTACGTAGGGCATTCCCCAAAAGGCCGTTATTGTTTTCAAACGACTTATGTGAATAATTGCTATCGTGAATATTTTGAGCACCGGGGATCGTACAAATTGATTTGGGTCTTGAGAAACCCGTACTCTGTGGTTTATTCACTTCTTCATAATTGGACCCCAGATGCACTTGTTCGATTGTTTCGTGAATGTGGTGCTGAATTACTTCGGGGAAGGGATGTGATCTTGTATGAAATATTTGGGGTTCAAGGGGTGTCCCGCATACGCCAGGCTTGTTATAGCTATATCTCCAAGACCGCGCAGGTGTTTGAATTAAAGCGACAGCTTGACCCTGAGCAATTAATGATTTTGGATTATGACGATCTCGTGACGCGCAAGGTTACACATTTGCCTGCCGTCTACGATTTTGTAGAAGTCGAATTTCGAAATGATTACCTCCGAAAGATCTCATCGGAAAGCGTAAAAAAGGCGCGGCAGCTTCCGTCAAAAGATACAGCGATTGTTCGAGAGATGTGTGATGCTATCTATCAACAAGCAGCAAGCATGAAGACGATTGGTTGATTAACAGAAAAATCAATGAGAATAAGTGTTGTAATTGTAGTTCGCAATCGCGCAGGATATCTGGCAGAAAGTCTCCAGAGCATCCTTGATCAATCATATCCCGCTCACGAAATTGTTCTAGTTGATGTATTGGGTGATGAGGAATATATCAAGGGAAGTATTTCGCAAATCGATCACCCTCGTATAAAGTGTGTTTTTCGTGACGAGGATAAAGCTTACTCCTCCGCTATTGGCGAGGGGTGCCACGCCTCGACCGGCGAGATCATTTGCTTTCTCGATGGAAGCGACAAGTTCAAAAGGGAGAAGCTAGGTGAAGTTGCTAAATATTTTGGCGATCACCCTCATGAAAATATCATTTCTCATTCATGTTTTGTAGTATCGAGAGATGGGAAAATTCTATCGCTTTGGCGTCCGAAGGCAAAGATTAGTCTTGAAGATCTCTTGTTGCAGGAGCCGATGCCCTTGAGTGCTATTGCAATTCGGCGGTCGTCTGTTCATGAGTTAATTTCGAACCCCGAGAGCGCTGTCGTTGATGCGGGTTGGATGAGTTTTGTTGTACATTTGCTGTTGCCCAATATTCCCTTGAATGTTATTGATCGCCCGCTTAGCGACTGTAGGGCTGTCTCTAATCCTGGAGAAATAACTCAGTCCGATTATTTGCAGCACTCTATTCGAATTCTGGAAATGATTTTTGACCATCCCGATTGCCCTGAGAGCCTGCTGCGGTTGCGCGAATCTGCATTGGCAAGAATCCACCTCAAATTGGCGTATGAAGCGTTCGTTCGAGGAGATACAGCCATTGGTCGTGAAATGCTTCGTTCCTCGATATATTTGGATCGTTCTATTCTGGATGTCCAAGCTTATCGTTTCTTCTTCTTTCTAATTGTTGAGAGTGTCAAAGAGGAGGATCATCAAAATCGAATCGCGCGAGTGTTTGGACAGTTACCCGCGGAGATGATATGGATGTTGCCGCATATGAACGAGGTAATTGCTCGTGGGTTTGTATTGCACGGGATTCGTGCGATTTTATGGGGCAGGGTCGAGGAAGGTAAATTGGATTTGGCAGAGGCTCTCAGGCTTGGTTGCCGTATCGATCAATATTTTTATTATGCCTTGGCAGAGGAGCTATTGGGTTGTGAAACTGTTTACGGTCCCGGTGATGTGGATTTGGCACTACACTCCCTAACTCCGTATCTTGAAAAGATGAGCACGCCATCTCTTGTGCGGTGGTTTAAAGGCGAGTTTTTTGCCAATCGTTCGTTCCGCGAGTTTAATAAAGGCAGATATTCGCTTGCATTGCGAAGCATTCAATACGCGATCTTGACGCGGCCTGAATTTATGGCGAACCGAGGTTTGCTCGTTACCTTGTTTCGATCCCTTGGGCGATTGCGATCTCGGCGGGCATAAGATTTCACTTTGGAGTTGTTTGAATGAATTATACTGTTCGTTTTGTTAATGTTTCAAAAAGATATGACCTCGGGTTGACTCGTACCAGCTTACCTGGGCTTGTATCGAAGGCAATAAAGAGAGCGCTCAAGCCTTCGATCAAGAGTACTCCGAATGACAATGTCTTGTGGGCATTGCGCGATGCCAGCTTCGAGTTGAAGCAAGGTGAATCACTTGCGATGATCGGCTCCAACGGTGCCGGAAAGACCACATCCCTGAAGCTACTTGCTAATATCACCAAGCCCACTTCCGGAAAGATCGAAACCAAGGGGAAAATCTCAGCTCTCATCGAACTGGGCGCCGGATTTCACCCCGACCTAACCGGTCGCGAGAATATCTACCTCAACGGAATCATTTTGGGGCTTAAACGAAATGAGGTCGCCTCTCGTTTTGATGAGATCGTGTCTTTCTCCGAACTTGAGCGATTCATCGACACCCCGGTAAAACGTTACTCATCCGGTATGAAGGTCAGGCTTGGTTTTGCTGTAGCTGCGTGCATCAATATCCCGGATATTCTTCTTGTGGATGAGGTGCTTGCAGTCGGTGATGCAACATTTCGCCAGAAATGCATCAAGCGAATTCAAGATCTCATGGAGCAGGGCACTAGTATAATTTTTGTTTCCCACAATCTCTGGCTGGTTCAGGCTGTTTGTACTTCAGCGCTATATTTGGAGCGAGGACAGATCATCCAACGAGGAAATACGGCGGAAGTGATTGCTGCTTATGACCGCGACTTGAATTTACGTCGTGCCGGCAACCTCAAAAATCCAGGAGAAAATCAAACTCAGTTGGAAGGAGATCTCGAGATAGTTAAGACCGAGGTTCTGGATGAAGGTGGGGCTTCTGTTGGTGAGACCCGAAACGATAAGGCGGTTACAATTCGAGTTCGTTATGTGGCGTATAAAGGTATTGGAGAAGTCAACGTTGTTGTGCGAATTATCCGTTCCGATGGTTTGACTTGCTGTATGATGCGTACATCCCTCGATAAATTCCCTGTTTCAGTGGAGCAGGGCGCAGGAGAAGTGTCAGTAACGTTGGATCCGATTCAATTGTACGGGGGGGCTTATTATGCCCAGGTGTTGTTCAGGGATGCCAGTGATGCAGAAACTATAGCGACTGCCTCCTCCGACTGGTTCTATGTCACAGGCTCTGTTCTAAGCCATCAGGAAATGAATGGTGTCTTTGAACCAAAAAGGAAATGGAATGGGAATTCTTCCCCCGGCGTAGTCGCAGCCGATCTCGCACCTGAAAAGCAGATAAATCAAATTTCTCATTCATCGGAGTCTACGCAAAATGACACAATATAATCTGTCCTTGACAAAGGAATTAATCGGTGCATGGACGTCCCGAACCATCCGTGCGCGGTATCAACAATCTGCGCTTGGCTGGCTCTGGGCAATCATTCAACCTGCTGCGATTGCAGCAATTTACACAATCATTTTCAGTTATATAATCCCGATAAATACGGGCGGAGTTCCCTATGCTGTTTTTTCCTATGCGGCTGTCATCCCTTGGACGTTCCTCGCCGCGTCGTTGGCGGATATGACGGCATCCCTGGTGGGCAATATGGATCTTGTGTCCAAGATCTATTTTCCCCGCGAGGCATTGCCTATTGCCGCCATGTCTGCCAGGCTGATGGATTTTGGCATAGCGGCAATCCTTCTGCTGATCCTGATGGTGATCTTTGGAATCCCTTTGTTCCATGTTAGCTGGTTATTCCTGCCGGCTATACTGGTTATTCAGATGGCTTTGGTCCTTGGGTTGGGGTTAGCCTGTGCTGCTGCCAACGTGTTTTACCGGGATGTTCAGTCGTTGATTACTCTAGGCCTTCAGATCTGGTTCTATGCCTCCCCGATTATTTATCCGCTATCTGCTGTTCCGGAGAAATACCAGCGGTATTATTTTCTTAACCCGATGGCGGGGATCATCGAGGCATATCGCGATGTGTTGATTTACAACAGATTCCCCGGATCATATCTTTTGTTTTCAGCGCTTATCGCTTTTGTCATCTTTCTCTTGGGATATCGATTTTTCAAGAAAGTCGAATTCCAATTCGCTGACATTATCTAGGAGTAATTCGCAATGCAATCACCGCTTGTCAGTGTGATCATTCCAGCCTATAACCAGGGCGATTTCATAGGAGATGCGATTCAGAGCGTGCTCGATCAAACCTATGAGAATTTTGAAATCATTGTTGTCAATGACGCATCCACCGATAATACGGAAGAGGTTATCCGCCGCTTTAACGATGATCGGTTGAAATATATTGTCCATCAGAAAAATGCTCGCCTTCCGGCAACCCGCAATACCGGGATGCGTGCATCCCAAGGGGAGATCCTTGCCCTCTTGGATGCCGACGATATATTTCTTCCTGAAAAATTACAAGTGCATGTAACGTTTCTTCGCGAACATCCCGATGTAGGCGTTTCTTATAACTCTCGTTTCAATTTACATTACTCATCGAGGGAAATTGCGGGGATATGGCGCCCACCCATGAAGGTTGGCTTGGTCGATCTCATTCTGGGGTTCCCATTTGCACCCAGTGATATGGTAGTACGACGCGACTGGGCATTCAAGGTTGGATTATTTGACCCGGCAATGGGAACTGCGGAGGATACCGATTTTCCTTGTCGACTCGCGTTGGCTGGATGTCAATTCGCTGGCATCGACCGAGTGTTGAATTACCGCCGTTATCACTCAGGTCGACCTAGAAAGAATCTGCAAGGACGTTTAGATGATGTGGCGCGTGCGCAGACAGCAATTTTTGCCGATCCGCGTTGCTCAAAAGATGCGCTTGAGTTGGGCCAGTTCGCACTCAAACATCATCTAATGGTCGTCATGTCGCTTGCGTACCTGCAAGAGGAAACTCATCTCGCCCAGAAGTTCATGCGAGAACTGGTCGAAATGGATCCCCGAGTGCTAGAGGGTGAACCGTCTGAGTTCATTGACTTTATGACCTCGGAAAGTATTGCTGACGAGAGTCTGAATCATGAAGATGTCATAGACCGCATCATCCGTCAACTTCCCCCGGAGCATGCCTGGCTCGGTGCGCAATTGGATCGCTCAAAGGCAACCGGTGCACTGATGCGCGGATTGCGATCCGTAGCTTGGAATCGGATAGATCGTGGTCAAGTGCAACTTCTCCGTGCGAAGGAATTAGGAGTGCAAATCCATCCGCAGATGGTGTTGTTTTTCCTCTCACATTTACTTAGCTATGAAACCGCATTCGAGTTTAATAAAACGATGAGCCTGCTTGAGCGGGTGACCGAATCTCTTGAGATGATCGGGCAAGGGCAATCAGCCAGAAGTTTGCGCGAGAAGTACCTCGTGATGCGAGCCTTTGAAAGCTATTTTTCGGGCAATTTCGAGCGTGTTCCGGAAAAGGTGGTGCGCGCGGTGACGGAATATCCAAAGCATGTGATGAATCGAGGTGTCTTGTCAATACTTGTGCGCTCAATTTTTAGATCTCTCGTGGCTGGCAGGGCTGAACGCTCGCAAGCAGGCGTTTCTGAGTTCCATGCGTAGTCCATTTCGCCAAAAGTTTCCGGGTTGGATGGGCACTCGGAAAAAGGATTTTGCTTTATGCGAATCGGGATGATATTGCCTGACTTTCAGGAACTTGGGGGTATGGAGGAATACAGCGTGACGTTGGCTGTGGGTTTGCGGAAAAAAGACCATGAAGTCAGTGTTCTGTCCACGGCATGGGTAAAGCCGGATAATCAATACTTGCAACGATTGCGCAAGAACGGCGTCGGTTTCATCAGCCTTCCGAAATGGGTTTCCTACCCGGTATCTGACTGGGATACAAAAGAAAGAATTGCAACTGTATTGGTCTTCATTGCTTCGCCTTTAGTATGGAGCGCTGCGATTGCTCTATCGCTTGTACGCGTGCAATCGCTATCGAAATCTATAACAAGCGCAAAACATTGGCTGAGGGGTAAAGCCATGCGTATCCTCACCCCAGATCGACGTAAGCCTTTCGTCAGGCTCATGCTGTCTTGGTGGAAGTTAACATGGAAGCCGGATATACTGCACATACAGGGATATACCAATACACTACTATTTGTCATTGATTGGGCTTATGCCAAAAATCTCCCAATTGTTTATGAAGAACATCAAACGCCTGATTCGCGCTTCGACTGGTGGGATGGCTTCGATAAGAGTGTCAATAAAGCCGATGTCGTTATTGCGGTCTCGGGGACCAGTGCAGAAGCATTGAGGACCATCTGCGGAGTAACAAAACCTATTGTCGTTCAAGGACCACTTGTGCCCGACCCGGTCACCAATGGGTGGATGAAGAGCAACGGTTCTTCCCGCCATTCAAGCCTGCGCCTCACAACTTTGGCGCGCCTCTACCAGACAAAAGGGCTCTCATATCTGCTTGAAGCGCTCGTAGAAGTGCGTAAAAAATACCCTCATGTTCAAGCGCGTATTTATGGTGAAGGCCCTCTACGAGATGACTTGCTGACACAAGCACAGAATCTTGGTTTGGATGGAGATTCGATATTGGCTGGTGCATTTACAAGCCGCGAGCAGTTGGCGAACATCATGGCAGAAACAGATGTTTTTGTCATGCCTTCCATTCTTGAAGGTCAACCTGTAGCACTTGTGGAAGCCATGTCGTACGGTAAACCAATTATCGCCACAACCGTAGGCGGGATACCTGAACTCATCTCTGATGGGAGAAATGGTTTGTTGTGTCCGGCACAAGATCCCCTCTCTCTTGCCGAGAAGATCATGGTTCTTGTCGAGAATGTATCCCTTCGTGAAACACTTGGAAGGTCGGCGCGGAACTCCTACGAGCAGGGACCATTTCAACCGGGTGCCGTCTGTGAGAATTTTCTTTCGGTATATGATCGAATATTAGTGCAGCGTGCCTCTGGTTTGAACTGATCTGGTCGTTTTTACAAGGCATCTATGACAAAAGGATGATGGTATGATTATTTTGCAAACCATAAGGTCATTTCCCCATATTCTTCTCTTCAAACGCTCGTCACAAAGGACCGTAATCGAAGCTGATGTGAAACGCTGGGTGGAGATTCGTGCTCCAGGCCGGTTGAGTCACTCCGCTTTGAAGAACATCACCTGGTTGCTGGATAGCTTTCCTGAGTTCAGAAATCTATTTTATTTTCGACTTGGTACTTATGCCGGTAAGGCCGGCAAGCTGTTACTCTTTATTGGGCGCATCCTGTATTCGCCAAATGAAACACCGGCGTTCGCTTTTTGTGAAATTGGTCCTGGGTTATATATCGAATTCGGATATGGCACGATCATTGGTCCCAGGAGGATTGGTGAGAATTGCTGGATTAATTCAGGCGTAACGATCGGTTACAAGAACGATGTTGATCCATCCCCTATCATCGGTAACAATGTATACATTGGCGCCGGAGCACAGGTATTAGGACCTATAACCATCGGGGATAACGCAGTGATTGGAGCAAATGCCGTTGTGTTGCGGGATGTCCCGCCTAATTGCATGGTGGTAGGTGTGCCGGCGCGAATCATCAAGCGTGATGGTGAGCGTGTGAAACGGTTTTCTGCGGAAGCTTAAGGATCTTGAGAAACTGCGGCATGGCATTACCTCTGCTTCACCTGTTTTTGTATCGGCGTTCTATTGCACGGGAGTCTATCGAAAAAGACATCCCGCGCTGGATCAGGTTTATCAATCCTTCGCTTTCGAGTCTTTCGTCTGACCAAGCGTTAGTCTGGCTATTGAATACCGAAACGCTGAAGGAGTTCCGCAATCTTTTCTATTACAGGATCGGCCAGCCTGCCAGCATCATTGATCGCGTCTTGTTAGCCGTTGCAAAATCCAGTCGCGAACCGCGTAATACGATTTCGATTCGCGTGCCCTCCATTGGATATGGATTTGTTATCAAGCATGGTTACAATGTGATTATTCACGCGGAACGCATCGGAGTGAATTGTCTTGTTTTTCAGGATGTAACAATCGGATATAAGACGCCAGGGGGAGGTTTGCCTGTCCTTGGCGATCATGTTCATGTCAGTGTAGGAGCGAAGATCCTTGGTCCAGTCACGATCGGGGATTACTCCATCATCGGTGCAAATTCTGTGGTCACGAAAGATTTACCGCCGCATAGCACAGCGATGGGTGTTCCTGTCCGCTCAATTTCAAAAGCAGGTTCCACCGCGTAGCAACCGGAATAGAAACGATTTTCTTTAGAGATCCATCTTCATGACCCAAGATAATAATATCGCAAAAGAAAAACACGGTATGCGGATCGCGCTCGGTGTGCCCGAATGGAAGCCCTTTCGTGATGCCATGGAGGGGAAACCTGCCGATGCCACTTATGTTCTTCAACGCCATCTCGTGAAGCGTCTGAAGAATAGAGGCCATCGTCTCACATTTGTTGCACCTAAATCCCTGGATGATTTTGTTCTTACCGCAGACCCTGTTCAGGATGTGCCGGTCCGTCGTACGTGGACAGCAGGTTCAATGTTCAACATAGCGAGTAAATCTGCGTGGTGGATGCAAAAACTTGCGGGTATCCCATATCTCAATTTTTTTTTCAATTACCGCTACATGGATGCCTGCCTGAAGGTATTGCCTGGGCATGATATTGTCTATGAACGTAATGGGTTATATAACTCAGGTTTGGCAATGGCGAGTCGAAAACTTGGTTTACCTTATATTGTATTCTTCGAGGCGGACCAGATTATGGAGCTTGACACGATGGGTAAGCCCGTAACGGGGTTACTCCGCTGGCGTGCAAAACAAATCCTGCGCTACAATCTTAATGTGGCTGATTGTATCGTTTGTGTGTCAGAGGAAGGTCGTGAGCATCTACATACTGAATGGAAAGTTCCAATGCAAAAGATGGTTGTCTTTCCGAATGCCGTCGATGTGGAAAAATTCAAACCCAACCCTGCGACGCGTGCTGCAATCCGTAAATCACTTAATTTCGAAACCAACCCCATTGTTTTATTCCTTGGGAACTTTTTTCATTGGCATGATGTACCGACTTTACTTAGCGCTTTCAGCCTTGTATTAAAATCGTATCCCGCTACGCGGCTTGTCTTGGTGGGTGATGGTGAACACCGGTCCGAGATGGAAAAACGTGCTGATGATTTGGGATTGCTCCATGCGGTTAGGTTCATTGGTATTGTCCCACACCCTGAAGTGCCGAAGTATGTAGCCGCTGCTGATATTGCTGTTGTGCCTTATCCCTCCATGCAACAAAAGATGTGGCTCTCACCCCTCAAACTGTTCGAATACATGGCTTCGGGCAACGCGGTAGTGGCTTCTGCGGTTGGGCAGATCAATCAAGTTATTCAGGATCGTCGGAACGGCCTGCTGGTGCCGCCCGGTGACAGTGCAGCGCTGGCTGATGCGCTTACTACATTAATTGAAAATCCTGACCTCCGTTACGCGCTTGGTACACGGGCGCGTTATGATGCCGAATCAAAATATTCATGGGATCACTATATCATTCGACTCGAGCACTTGTTCAAAGCAATTATTGCTCGCCAGCCTTTCGATTTCATATAAACACCTATGCCCTCAGTTCCTATCGTAAGCGTTATAATCCCCAATTTCAATCATGCTCAATACTTGGGAGATGCAATTACCAGCGTCATGAACCAGACTTTTCGTGATTTCGAGGTGATTGTAGTGGATGATGGTTCAACCGACAATAGCCGCGAAGTTGTGAAGGAATTTGGCGATCGGGTTCAATACATATGGCAAAAAAATAGTGGATTATCCGCTGCACGCAACACCGGAATCGAGCAAGCCCGAGGCGAGTTCATCGGAGTGTTGGATGCCGACGATATGTATGAACCGGAATTTATGAGTGTTTTAGTTCCGATACTACAAGAGGACAAGATGGCTGGAGCGGTCTATTGTGGCTATCGTTTTGTCGATGTGGCGAACCAACCGCTCCCTCAGGTTGAAGCGCGGTTGGTTCCCCCGGATCGTTTGTTTCAGGCATTAGTGGACGGGAATTTCCTTGTGCCAGAATCGATACTAGTGCGCAAACACTGCTATGCCAAACTTGGCTTATTTGATGTTAAATTTCGTGCTTGCGAAGACGTGGATATGTGGTTGAGAATAGCTGGCCAGTACAAAGTATTAGGCGTGACAAATATTCTTACACGACATCGAATACTCCCACATAGTATGTCCACAGATCCATCTCGTCAGACCGAAAATCGCCTGGCTGTGATTCAAAAGCATTTTGGTCCAATACCACTTGTAGATAAGGACTGGACAGAAGCTCAAAGGCGTGCATATGGTCAGGCTTATCTTGCTTCGACGGTCGAATATCTTCAAGCGCGAATGACAGATCGCGCGTATGAAAGTTTCAAAAACATGATAGTTGCTTGCCCGGCACTATTGACGCGGCTCAACACATTTTATGAACTGGGTTGTGGCGAACAACCTAAAGGTTATCGCGGAGACTTCGCCAGTCTTAACTTAGATTCCAGTTCCCGCCACTTGATAGATATGCTGGATCGTTTCTTTGAAGAGGTAAAAAACCCAAGTTATTCATCGCAATTGAGAAGGGTCGCTTACTCCCAATCATATTTTGCCTTGGGCTTGTTATATTATGGTTCGAGGCGTTTTACTGAAGCGAGAAGTTTCTTTCTGCGCGCCGCAATTTTAGATTGGAGATTGGTACTGGATCGAACCTTCATCAGTTCGCTTATTAAGTCTTTCATCAACCCTAAGATCATTGATTGGTATCGCGAGAAACGTTACCGATCCGTTGACTCCCAACACTCACAGTCCGCTTAGATGTCGAAATGCGTGTTCTTTTTCTCACCAATATGTATCCTCCATACGACATTGGGGGTTATGAGCAAATATGCCAGGAAGTTGCAGAGGGGTTGAAGAATCGAGGTCACTCTGTAAAGATCCTGACCTCTCGTTATGGCGTCGAGGCATCTTCAAATGGCGAAGAAGATGTGATCAGATCCTTATACCTACAGGCAGATTTGAATTACTATCGCCCGGCTGATTTTTTTCTAAGATGGCCTGCGCAGGAAAAGTTTAATCTCTTTCAATTGCAATCTGTCGTTGAGAGTTTCACACCCGACGTTGTAGTTATTTGGGGAATGTATTTGCTGTCTTTGAATCTTCCATATTGGCTTGAAAGATGGATGCCGGCGCAGGTTGTCTATTATATTGCGTCCTATTGGCCAACAGACGAGGATCCACATCGCATCTACTGGCGTTTGACAGCCAGGAGATGGATTGCCGAGCAATTCAAAAGACCCCTGCGCTCTCTTGCCTTTTCGAAATTAAAGATGGATCAATATCCTCCTTCTCTAAAATTCAGTAGAACATTGTGTTGCAGCGAATATGTAAAAAGCAGGTTGGTGATGGCTGGCGCAATACCTCCAGAATCCGGGGTGTTACATATTGGGATTGATCCGGCGCCATTTTTCACCAGCGCAAAATTATCTCAACTGTCTGGAGTGAAGCCCCTTCGGATGCTTTATTTTGGGCGTCTAATCGAAGATAAAGGGGTTCATACAGCGATTCAGGCACTTAATATTCTTAAAACGCAGGACCTTGCTAATCATGTTCAATTGACCGTGTTGGGTAGTGGTCATCCTGAATATGAAGCCCGATTACATTCGATGGTTTCTGAATCCGGGCTCGGCGACCAGGTCAAATTTGCTGGAAAAATTTCACGGGATGCTGTCCCCGCCGTATTGAGTCAGTTCGATGTTTTCCTTTTCACATCAATATGGCCCGAGCCATTTGGGAGAACGATCATCGAAGCAATGCTCGCCAATTTGATTGTCATCGGCTCGGATGTGGGGGGAAGCAGGGAAATCTTTGCAGAATATGATAGCGATCTCCTTTACCCAGCGGGTGATGCCGGTGCTTTGGCATCTCGAATCGCCCTCCTATTGAGCGGATCCAAAGATACGGGAGAATTAATTCGCCGGGGTAAGGCTCTTGCATTGGGGAAATTTTCATTGGATAACATGGTTGCAGGAATTGAAACCTACCTCCTCAATGTGATTCGGTCGAACTTTTCGAAGGTCGCATAAAATTCGATGAGATTCCTGTTTGTCTCAAATTTTTACCCGCCTGCCAGTCGAGGAGGCTATGAGCAATGGTGCCAGGAGGTGGCAGAAGGGCTAATGGAACGCGGTCATACAGTTCATATATTGACCAGTACTTATCGATTGTCACAATTGAATATCGTCGAACCGAAGTGGATTCATCGTATCCTCCATCTTGAATTGGAGATAGCATCGCTCAAGAATGCTTTTCAGTTTTTTACCCACAGGGTAAAACGGGAGCGTGATAATCTTTCCCGTGTAAGAAATCTCCTTGACAAGGTTAAGCCGGATGCTGTGTTGATTTGGGGGATGTGGAATTTGCACCATTCTATCCCTGCCTTGCTAGAAGACCGCATGGGAAATCGTGTGGTGTATTATATGGGCGACTATTGGCCTATGCTTCCCAGTCCGTTTGAAGGATTTTGGGATGCTCCTGCACGGAATATATTGACAGGAATTCCAAAAGGGTTCTTAAAACCTGTTGCTAAGACCATCCTTGCTGGTGAAATACGACCCTCGTTGCGCTTTGAATGTGTTCTCTTTCCCTCAAAATTCATGCTTGATGAGTTTGAAAGGAAACAGGTAAAAATTCGAAAGGCACAAGTGGTTTATGGTGCGATTGACACTCAAGTGTATCTTCAAAGCCATCGAAAAGAGAGGAATGAAAAGGATATCATCTCCTTATTGTTCGTCGGTAGGCTATCCAGGGAAAAAGGAGTTCATACGGCTATTCAGGCGGTTGGATGTTTAGTGCACACACATGCGCTACAAAATATCCGGTTGATAATTGTTGGGGATGGCGAGTCTGATTATGAGGTTTTCCTCCGAAATTTGGTAGCGAAAGAGGGTCTTGAGAAGTTTGTGCAAATAACCCCAGCCCAGCCCAAGGAGTCGCTGCCGTCATTATACGGAAATGTTGATATATTTCTTTTCACATCTATCTGGGCAGAGCCATTTGGGCGCGTACTCGTGGAAGCAATGGCTTCGGGAGTTTCGATTATTGGTACCCGGGTTGGTGGAGCAGGAGAGGTTTTAATGGAGAATGAGAATGCGCTGACCTTTCCTCCCGATGATCCACTGAAATTGGCAGCGCAGATTAAAAGATTGGTCGAAGCACCTGAACTTCGCAAGCGGCTGGCGGAATCCGCTCGACAAACTGCCATAAGCAAGTTTGACATCCAGCGCATGACCGAAGAAATTGGTGCTCATCTGGTTTCAACCGCAAAGACATGAAGATTCTTTTTCTTTCGCGTTGGTTCCCTTACCCACCTAGCAACGGCTCCAAACTGAGAATTTATAACCTTTTGCGCGCGTTGAAATCCAATCACGAAGTGACTTTGCTGAGTTTCAGCGATCAGACACAAAGTGAGAGCGAAGCGTTGGAAGTTCTGTCCATTTGTTCGGATTTGCATATTGTCCCGTGGCGGGAATATAATCCGAAAAGCGTTCGAGCTAGGTTAGGATTTTTGAGTTTAAAGCCTCGCTCGATAGTTGATACATTTTCTCCCGAGATGGCAGAAAAGATTTCAACTTTACTGAAAGATCGTCGTTATGATCTTGTAATCGCATCACAATTATCCATGGCTGCATATTATCCATATTTTAAAAATACACCCTCGATTTTTGAGGAACTTGAAATCGGGTTAACTTTACCTGATATGTACCCACAAATGGGTTACAAAGATTATCTGCGACGAAAAATAACTTGGGTGAAACTCCGTCATTATCTTGCAAAGCTATTCAATTTTTTTCAAGCAATCACGGTTGTTTCCGATAAGGAAGCGGAGCAGGTATCGCAATATTTTCCCGGAAGGCAGAAGGTCGTTGTAATTCCCAATTGCTTGAACGTAGATGATTACAAGAAAGTGCACGTTAAGCCAATTCCTGGAAGATTGATATTTACTGGCTCATTTCGTTATCCTGTAAACTATGAGGCGATGCAGTGGTTCGTCGGAAGGGTCTTTCCGCTGATTCTACAAAAGATCCCATCGGCGCATTTGATTATCACAGGTGATCATGCAGATTTGCCCTTGCCGTCAAATCAACAGATTACCCTTGCTGGTCATGTTGATGATGTTCGGCCCCTTCTCGCCTCCTCGATGGTGGCGGTTGCTCCGCTTTGGAGTGGCGGTGGTACACGCCTCAAAATACTCGAATCCCTTGCATTAGGAATCCCTGTGGTTAGTACAAGCAAAGGGGCGGAAGGGCTGGAAGTCGTGCATGGAAAAAATGTGTTGCTGGCGGATGATCCCCTTGGCTTTGCTGAGTCTGCAGTTCGTATTCTTGAGGATCCTGGTCTTCGAGATAGGCTATCCGAGGAAGGGGGCAGGCTCGTCAGGGAAAAATATAGTTTCGAAGTGATGAGTAAATCGTTTGAAGTTTTGTTGCAAAGTTTCAACTCATTGTAGGTTTAACCGTGTTATCCTTAAATAAGGTATTTGCTTGAGAATGGATATGTTTAGCATGGCAAGGGTATTCGTTCCCATCGAAATGCTGATAGAGTCTGAAAGGTTTGGTGAACAGAAATGAACATCAACTTCGATCTTCGTTTTTTCTCTTTCCATCGCAGGGTCTCACTGGATAAGAGGGCTGTCCGGTATATGATTATCGTTGCCACTATGATGGTGACTCTTGTGCTTGCATATTGGGGTACAGAGCTGATGTTCTTGGGTATTTTTGCCGTTTTGGTGGGGCTGACGGGCTTGTTGATTCTGATGCGAGAATTGAGATTGGGGTATTTCATTCTCCTTTTCGGGGGCATGTTCGTACCCTTTTCCGGACCGGGCGGTTTCAATGCCTCCATTTTGACAGTGATTCTGATTTGCGCTCTCTGGCTGGCGGATATGTTCATTGTCAAGAGGGAATTCAATTTCATTAGTTCACGGGCGATCCGACCCGTAATTTACTTGATGGCAGTGTCCATCGTGGCTTTTGGGTTGGGGCAGGTTGCGTGGTTTGCGTTCGGCCAGCAGGCTCCGTTCGATGCCCAATTAGGTGGTTTCGCAATCTATTTCTTTTCCCTCGCCACAATGATCATGACGGCTAACCTGATCAAAGATATCAAATGGCTGAAATACATTGTGTGGACGTTTATTGGGTTAGGGGCGGTTTATGTGTTAGGAAATGCCGTAAATCTTGATCTTGTTGATGCGATCTATCAAGAGGGCATTTATGCTAACAGCATGTTTTGGATGTGGATGGTTGCCATTACCTTGGGACAAGTGCTGTTCAATGATGAGCTAAGCTGGCGGAACCGGATTCTGTTATTTATTATTTTTGTTTTTACATTTTTTGTTGCATTTGTTCAGCAGAATGATTGGAAATCCGGCTGGGTGCCTGCGGCAGTTGCTGCTATGGTGCTTGTTGCCTTGCGCTACCCGAAACTCATCCTGTTGGGTATTCCACTTGCTTTAATTTATGGTGGCATAGTTGCGCAGGAACTCATTTCGACTGATCAATATAGTTGGGACACTCGCATAGATGCCTGGCTGGTTGTTTTGGATATCAGCCGAACGAGTCCGTTGTTTGGGCTCGGTTTTGCCAATTATTACTGGTATGCATCACTATTCAATCTTCGCGGTTATTACCTTCAATTTAATTCACACAGCCAATACGTTGACATAATCGCCCAAACCGGAATTGCAGGTTTACTTTCCTTCCTATGGATATTGTTCGAGATTGGTTTGTTGGCGTGGTTTCTCAAGGATAAACTAAAGGATGGGTTCTCGCGAGCTTACATTTATTGCATGATTGGCGGATTGGCAGGTGTGGTGGTTGCTGCATTCCTGGTGGATTGGGTGCTACCCTTTGCTTACAATATTGGCCTGGAAGGTTTCAGAGCTAGTATCCTCCCGTGGATATTCTTTGGGGGGCTAGTCAGTATTCAACAAATCTACCTGAAAGAAAAAACTTCATAAACGCATAAGGTTCCCATGGAAGAATTAATTGGCTTGATTCCCGCGGCAGGGAAGGGTGTTCGGTTGGGTTTACCGTATCCGAAAGAGTTATATCCTGTCATTCGAAATAATCATTACAAACCCATCTCGCAATTCGTTGTAGATAACCTGACGAACGCGGGCTTAAAGCACATTGTGTTCGTGGTCAACGAGACCAAGCACCAGCTGATGGGGTATTTTGGGAGCGGACAACGCTTCGGATGTGATATCAGCTATGTGGTGCAGGAGGTGGTGGAGGGAAAGACGAAATCCACTTCGCCCGGGCTTGCCCATGCATTGGATTCCGCGTATCACTTGATCAAGGAGAAAACGGTATTCTTTGGTATGGCTGATACATTGATGCAACCGAACGACATTTTCAAGCGTGTTCACGAAGCTGCCTCATCTGATGACGATGTGCTGTTCGGCATGTTCACCACAGACCGACCTGAAAAGTTCGGTATGGTAAAGATGGATGGAGACAGCCGAGTGATTGAGATCGTGGACAAGCCCAGGCAGACTGATTTGACCGAGATGTGGGGGTGTATTGTATGGCGTCCGAAGTTCACCGAGTATTTGCACAAGTGCGTGTACGAAGAAGGCATCTCAGATTTTGCAAAGATCATGAATGACGGGATCACTTCAGGGATGAAGTTTAAAGGTGTGCACATGAAGAATGGCACATATATTGATCTAGGCACATACGAGGAAATTGCCGATCTCGATAAAAAATACCGGGAGGAGTAAACGATGCAGGAAACGATGAGCAAGCCGAAGGTCGGGAGGAGAGGCGATACTAACGTGGACATGTCCATTGTTTTGGTGTGTTGGAACAACAAAGCGTATCTTGACCCATGTTTGAAATCCCTGTTTGAGGGCGGGTTGAAGAGTTCGTTCGATGTCGTTGTCGTGGATAACGGTTCCACCGACGGCAGCCAGCAGATGCTGGCGCAACAATACCCGCAGGTAAAGTTGATCCAGAACTCGGGAAATGTCGGGTTGGGTAAAGCCAGCAACCAGGGTATCGAGGCAACGAATGGGCGATATGTTTTACTGTTGAATAACGATACGCTTGTGAACGGACCTGCTCTGGATGTGCTCGTGGAATTCTTGGATACTCATCCCGATGCGGGCGCGGCGGCTGGGAAGTTGTTGAATCCTGACGGTTCGTTTCAATCAGGATTTGCCCCCTTCTCCACCTTCTTGGAAGAATTTCTCATCGTCACACGCATCGGCGAATTGATCTGGCCGGGCTATCCTTCCCACGGGGATTCGAACGAGATCAAGGCGACGGGTTGGATGAGTTCGGCGTGCCTGCTGGTGCGCCGCGCCGCCCTCGACGAGATCGGTTTACTTGATGAAAGTTATTTCATATACGGCGATGAAGCGGATTTGCAATTCCGCCTGAACAAAGCGGGCTGGAAGGTGTTTTTCCTGCCGAATTCATCGATCGTCCACTTTGGCGGGCGGAGCATGGACCGCTGGAAGCGGCGAAAAATGGTCTATCGCGGCAAGATGATGTTCTACAAAAAAAATTATGGATTTGTAAGCACCTTTTTCCTGCGCCTGCTGTTCTTTGTAATGAGCATAATGAAATTGCTGGTTTGGTGCCTTGGCTTTTTTGTTCCTTCGAAGAACGATCAGGCGAAGAAGGAATTACGCTCGAACCTTGACGTAATGTCATTGTGTCTTAACTTGAAATAGCGTTTTTCGTCGTATTCTATACGCCACGGATCCCACGGATTTTCACGGATAGATCGATGCGTCCGTGTGAATCTGGTGAAGGTCCGTGGCTGAAATTTAATTTCCCGATGAACATTCTATTCCTTACCCAGATCGTGCCATTTCCTCCGGACGCGGGACCTCGTGTGAAAACCTGGCATGTTCTCAGAGCCCTTGCTGGCTATGGATATTCTGTAACTTTGGTATCTTTTGTTCGTCCAGAAGAGGTACAGTATTTGTCTGCGCTCGAAAAGGTATGTAAAACAGTCCATGCTGTGCCGATCCGCCGTTCGCGGTTGGCGGATGCAGGTTATATGATTCGTAGTTATCTCACAGGTCGTCCGTTTTTGGTGGAGCGGGATGACCTGCCCTCCATGCAGGATCTGGTGAATGATCTGGTGCAGCGGGGTGAGTACGATTGTATCCACGCTGACCAGTTGACCATGGTGCAATTTGCCTTGCGCGGTGCCAAATCGGCGAATAGTAAACAGCCCAAAGTCATCTTTGACGCGCACAATGCGACTTGGACGATCGTGGAACGGATGCAGGGGAACGCACGCTGGTTCCTGAAACCGATTCTTGGAGTGGAAGCAAAACGCGTGAAACGCTACGAAGGCGAGTTATTGAAGCAGGTAGACCATGTACTGGCAGTCACGGAGGTAGACCGGGTTGGTCTCGAAGAAGCATGGAAGAGTACGAGAACAATGCCGCGTGAGCGACTTGCCCCAATAATGGTCGTGCCGATCGCAACGGATACACAGCAGTTGCAGCCGATTCGGCGCAAGCGTGACTCGAAAAATATCGTTACGCTTGGTACGTTGCATTATCCGCCAAACGCAGATGGTATCCGCTGGTTTTTCAACGAAGCATTCCCGCTGATTCGCGAGCGCGTGCCTGATGCAACGCTCACCATCATTGGCAGGAACCCACCGCAGGATTTTCTCGAATTTGCGGCTCGCAACCCGAATGATGTGAGAATCACGGGTTATGTTCCTGAACTCCCCCCCTATCTGGAGCAAAGCGCGTTGATGGTGGTACCAGTCCGTGCTGGAGGCGGGATGCGTGTCCGAATCCTTGAAGCGTTCGCATACGCGATGCCGGTCGTCACAACGACGGTCGGGTTGGAAGGCATCCACGCCGAACCCGGCAGGGATGTGCTGGTGGCAGACACAGCCATAGATTTTGCCGATCACGTGATCAAATTGTTGAATGACACCGGAT
>Ga0073934_10004016_pt1 | contig 25358 bp, 20 predicted proteins | sample LarsenN4metaG_FD_76834 | JGI IMG/M metagenome (GOLD analysis project Ga0073934, IMG submission 76834) | Hot spring sediment bacterial and archeal communities from British Columbia, Canada, to study Microbial Dark Matter (Phase II) - Larsen... ... | reverse complement strand
GGTAAAGTCAACATTTCCTATCAAGCGTTCCTCATCAAAGCTGAGCTCTTGCCGGCCTAGTCTTGCAGCCAGCGGTTGGTGGAAAAGATCTTTCAACTCCAGGTAGCCCTGATGGAGGTCGAAGTGATCCGCCTCAAAATCCTCCAGGGGACCTGCTTCCTCTCCGAAGAACCGTACGTCTTGAAGTTGGAGGAAGGCCCGGATGTTATCGGTCACAGAGGCTTCAACATGGACCCGGCTTCTGAGGCTCGTAAAGGTATCAGGATCGGTATCTTTATTAAAGTCCCGGGCATCGTATTCAAACCTGGGCCGGATTTGACCTCCCACGGAGATCCTTCGCAGGAGCCCGGGCGCTCCTCGCTCCTTTTCCGCCGTTTGGATCTCGCGCAGTTTCTGTTCTCCAATCCTCCCCTCCTCCCGAATCTGCGCAAGCTTCCCCAAGGTAGTACGCTCGGGAGGATTATCTCTGATGGTCACCCCAGATTGTCCGGCGTCCAACGTTTCACTGGGTTGGCCCGGATAAAGCAGGCTCTTTAACGTGACGGTCCCATCTTCTACCAGTAACCAGGTGGTCTCTGTGGACCGGAAGTAGCCCATACTGAAGATAGTAAACTTGACGCCGGCCAGGGCATTGGGCGTTTCGACGTTAAATTCCGAGCCCGGCGTTTTATAAGGATCCGCGATCAGTGCGCGGATCCTGCCCCATACCAGCTTAAACAGGGAAGACTTCACGGGCGTCCTTAAATTCAATTCTGCGATATCCACCCGGGTGTCCTCGCCCAGCTCCAGCCGGCTCCCATCTAGAAGCCTGAGCGTTACGCTGCTTCCTACGCTCGTCCGCAGGACGTCTCCCGGCTGAAGACCCATCCCCGATCCTGCAGGAACTTCCTCCGCTCCTTGAAGGGACACAAATACCGTCCCCTCTAGGAGCTCTATGAACGCAAGGGGTTCCGGTTGGGCCAGGGTTTCCCGGGCAGGACAAGCTATTAAACTAAGCAAAATAACTGTAAAGAAGAAAATGAAAGAAATTCTCGAATACCAGTTCATAGCCTTGAAAGTTGGGTTGTAGGGTTAAAAAGTTAAACTCCCAGGAAACAGAAAGAACCTTCACCTTAGACAAAAAACAGGTACTCTAGGTTAACCGGAATCTGAGCGTAATCAAATAACAATTTTGAAAATTTCTGGTCTTAGGCGGAATCTCGGAGAAAAGTATAGAGTTCTGACCCTGGAGTCGGAACAACACGGCCACTGCCATCGAGCTGGCCGGTAATAATCCCAAAACCGGTAAAGGGTTGCTCCAGCAAGACATAGTAGAAAACCAGATCTGTTGTGAAAACCCTTTTCATTTCAGGAATCTGGTTGTTCCACCAACTGAGGTGTTGATCGGGGCGGTTGATCCCCGTCTCTGTAACCATGATAGGTTTTCGCGTGGCCACCTGGAAAGAGGACCAGGGGTTCACGAGCCCATTGTCGAAATAGATATGGACCGCCCGAAAATCGCAGTAACGATCCGCTCCTGCCGTGGACATTTCTGCGAAGTCTGTAATTCCGCTGGGTTGGCCGATGGGCGCTGCAGCCACGATATTCACGGAAGGAAAATTGGCCCGAATCCGATCGTGGGCCGGTTTCAGGTAGTCTTGAACGTACTCCGTGTTAGAAATACCGTTAAATACGGCGGGCTCGTTAAGGATCTCAAAGTACCGGATAGACGGATAACGTCGGATAACCGTTTCCACCATATCCGGCCAGTCCGATTTGCTAATGGGACCCAGATTAAAATCGGCGATAAGCCCCAAAACGTTGGCCTGGGTCGCCGCCACGTAGGGCCCCCCCACATCGGTGGTAATCCCCAGGGTAATGCGGACCCAGTTCGCATTAATCTCGCTCAGCGCCTGCATCTGAACCGATAAAGCCGACCCTGTGTAGGGCTGAACATTAAACCCTAGAACCCCTTCAATGCCCGGGTTTACAGGCGTCCGACACCCTTCTAAAGTCCATGTAAGACCTGCCGTAGCTCCTAACTTTAAAAAATCCCTTCTGGTAAAGTTGCGCGCCATTATTATCTCCTTTAAAGTCTTTCAGGATTTGCTCTTTTGATATAGGACTACTTTCAACTAAAAAAGTTGCGGACGGTGGGGACTCTTCAGTTCGATAGAGATAAATACAGGATGCTATGAATCGTTGACAATCTGCAGATATTCCTTCATACTATATATAAGGAGCCTATATACCTTCTAGAGGCCATTAATAAAATTAAATTTTAGCAAACTATGTCAAGAGAAGCTATGAGAAATCCAGGGCTTGCCGCTGTTTTGAGTCTAATACTTCCTGGCGTAGGTCAGATCTATAACGGTCAGTTTTTATGGGCCATTTTTTGGTTCATCGTCACTCCCGGAACCTGGATTACGACGGGGGGTCTGTTGGGATGGGTCGCGCACCTCATCTCCGCCTATACGGCTTATAGAAGTGCCGTAAAATTGAATGAAGAGCTGCTACGATGGAAGCAACCTTAGCCAGGAAGAAGTCCGGTTGATAGGGTCAGATCGGGATAGCCGTTCTACTTTCGCACGGGTCATTCTGAACGGAGTGAAGCGTCCAACCTCGTAGGAGGGAGGCCCTTCGTTTAGGGTGACAGGGCGCACGTAAAATGGACGTAGTATTATTAAAAGCCTGGTCCCCTCTTCCTTTAAGGGTAGTAGCCGGTATCATCTTTATTGTCCATGGGGGGCAAAAACTATTCGTTTACGGTATCGGCGGGTTTGCCGGAGCTCTCAGCCAAATGGGGATTGAGCCCGCGATGTTCTGGTCTGTGATCGTGACCCTGGTAGAGTTTCTCGGAGGGATCGCCGTACTTATCGGATTATTCACGCGCTGGGCTGCGTTACTCCTGGCGGTGGATATGGCGGTGGCGGTCGTGGTAGTCCATTTTCCTAAGGGATTTTTCACCAGCCAGGGAGGGTTTGAGTTCCCTCTCACCCTTCTGGGGGTCTGCCTCTCCCTGTTACTTTCAGGGGCAGGGCCTTTCTCATTAGATGGTTTACTTGGAAGAGAAAGAGCCGTAAGCCAGAGGGAGTTAACGGGGAAGAGTTAACCCCTTGACGGAAGAAGCTATGCGTTGCACTCACTCTTTTTTTGAAGGTTTCGGTTTCTCCCAGATATTTTCTACCTTCTCGGTAGGGGGCCCTTTCTGGAGGCAGTTTTACACCAGGGCAGAACGACTTGAAAAACTTAAAGAATATCGCGATCTGTTGAAAAAGGAACTGGAAGGCGTGGAGGAGGCCATCCGGGAACTGGAACAACAGCGTGAGAAGTAGGGGAAGACCTTGGCGGGGTCGGCAAGGGCGAAGATAAGCGATCCATCCCCAAGGCTTCGCTCCTACTGGGAAACGAAGGGCAGGGTAAAGATAAAACTGCTCCCCTGGTTGGGTGTGCTCTCCGCCCAGATTTTACCTTTGTGGGCCTTTATCACCAGTTTACAGAACGCCAACCCTAAGCCTGTAGAAGCGGCCCTTCCGGCCTGTCGCGGCTCGAATTGAACAAATTTATCGAAGATTTTATCCAGATACTCCGAAGGGATCCCGGGCCCACTATCCTGAACGCGGACGATCAGCTCGGCGGAGTTTACCGACGTGGTGATACAGACCTGGCCCCGCTCGGGAGTATATTTAACGGCGTTATTTAAGAGGTTTACCAAGACGCGGGTTATTTTCTCGGGATCGACAAAAATCATGGGTAAGTTCTCCGTACCCTCCCGCTTGAGGGTAATGGCCTTGGCTTGCTGAAAAAACTTTACCTGTTCCACAGCCGCCTCTATAAGCTGCGGGAAAGCCACGAACTCGCGCTCAACTCTAAGATTTCCTTCCTCCATTTTATGGATATCCAGCAAATCTGTAATCATGTTCAGCAGATTTACAGAACTGTTCAGAGCCGTTTTCAACAGTTGCTGCTGCATCCCATTAACAGGACCCGCCCGCTCTTCGAGGAAGACTTCCAGCGTGCCGATCAGGGTTCCCAAGGGGTTTTTTAAATCATGGACGATCATGCTGGTGAGGTCCCTTCTGATCTGCTCGAGATGTTCCTGCTCTGTGATATCTTGCATGACCAGTTGAATCACCCGCTTGCCCCCATATTCACTTTCGGAAACGTGAATCTCTACCGTACAACACGTACCATCTTTTCGAGTCAACTTACTTCGAGCTGTTTTCGAGCTACCGCTCTGCAGCGCTTCCTGGATCAAGTTAATCATGGAGGCCTGCTCTTCTTTCAAGGAGAGTTTCAGAATGTTCATTTCCAGCAGCTCTTCCATGGCGTACCCGAACGTTAACTCCGCCTGGTGATTTATATTCAGAATCTGACCCGTTGACGGATCTAAAATAAAAATAGGATTACTGGCGTTCTCAAAGAGCCGCTCATATTTAGCGCCTTCTTCTTTAATCTTATTAAAGAGTTTTGTATTCTCAATGGCAACGGCCAGATGATTGGAGATTTGTTCCAACAGGTCAAACTGTTTCTCCGAAAAATTATTCACCTTTTTACTTCCAAAATTTAAGGCGCCAATCGTATACCCCTTGTATTCTAAGGGGAAGTCAAGATAAGAACGAATCCCTTCTGCAAAAAGCTTATCGTCCTCCAAAAAACGCCCCTCCTCCGTGTCTCTGACGATAATGGGCTTGTGGGTATCTAGAACCACTCCGATGGCGGTAAACTCTCGGGGCAGGTAGCCCCCTTCCCGCAGCACGGTAAAATCGTAATCCTTTGCCAGGGCAAAAAGCTCTATCTTCTCCCCGCTTTCGTCCGGGAGGGCGATATCCATTCGATCAAAATCCAGAATCCGGTTTAGTTCGATGCTGATAGCTTTGTAAACGCTTCGAATATCCAGACTTGAAGCGATAATCTTACTGATATTACCGATCACTTCCTTTTCTTGCTCTCTTTTTCTCTTCTCCGTAACGTCCCGGGCGATTCCCTGGATCGCTTTTTTTCCGCCATACTCCACCACCGACAGGGTCATCTCGAAAACGATGAAGGTCCCATCCTTCCTAAGGAAAGAGCTATCGAAAGTATGGGAGGTCTCCTTTTCCAGAACCTCTTGAAGGACCTGGATGAGGGTCGCTCGTTCCAGAGATGAACAGAGTTCCAGCAGGGAAGCTCCCAAGAGCTCCCTTTGGGAGTAGCCTAGGTCGTTCACGGCCTGATGGTTAGCCTCTATAATATACCCGCCCTGGGCCTCCAAGATGAAAATGGCTTCCTTGGCATAATCAAAGAGTTTTTTATACCTCTCCTGCTCCTCTCGGATTTTGTTGAAAAGCCTTGAATTTTCTACGGCAACGGCAAGCTGATTCGTGATTCGTCTCAGCAGGCGAAGATGTTTTCTAGAAAAGTTATTCGCCTTCCGGCTTCCGAAATTAATGGCCCCAATAACTTCACCTTTGTATTTCAGGGGGCAGCTCAACCCGGATTGGATCCCCGCTTTAAGCAGCCCGCTATGGGCTTGCGGTAAAAATCTGCTTTTTTCGGTCTCCTTAATAAACACAGGCCTTCCCGTATCTATGATCCTTTTCAAGACCGTTCCCTCCTTGACAGGGTATCGTTGCGGGGCGAATTTCGTCAGGCCATAATCCTTGGCTAAAGCGACCAGCTCAAACTGATCCTTCTGCTCCGTGAGGACGGTAATGCTCATCCGGTCGAAATCAATCAGCTTTTTTAACTCTCCGCTGATGCCCTCGAAAACCTCAGAGATCAAACTGGAGGCTATAATCCGATTAAGGTTACGTAGGATTCTCCTTTCCTCCCGAAGGCGATGTGCTCTTGGGTCTGGATAGTCGGGTATTTCTGTCATGAGGTAAGCCTCCTTTTTATTTCGGCAATAACCTCGTGGGTGAATTCCATAGTGCCGTACTCCCCGCCCAAATCCGGGGTCGTCCTCCCTTTTTCCAAAAGCGAGAGGGTAGATTCTCGGATCAGCGCCGCGAGGGTTGCCTCTCCAAGCTGGAAGAGGAGTTGAGAAAAAGCCAGAAAAATAGCCGTCGGATTGGCCTTATTCTTCCCGGCGATATCCGGGGCCGTCCCACCGGCAGGATCGAACAAGCCAAGGGTTATATTTCCCTGCTCGTCGAAGGCATAGCTGCCGCTGGCTCCGATTCCCATAGATCCCACCAGCCCACAAGCCATATCCGACAGAAAGTCTCCATATTCGTTCAGGACCAGGACGACTTGAAAGTTCTCCGGGTGCATGATGATCTTAGCCAACAGCGCATCGAATAGCTCTTTTTGGTGAGGAACCCCAGGATATCGCTTCTCCACCTGGGCCACGATATCCTCGAAGAGGCCATCGGTTACCCGCTGGATCGTATACTTGGAGGCCGAAGTCACCGATTTATGGGTCCGTTTGGCCAGCTCAAAGGCAAAAATAGCGGCAGTTTGCGTGGTAGACCGCTCCACAATCCGAAGGGAGACCGCGGCATCTTTTCCGATCATGCGACCGGGGTCTTCATAGGTTCCTCCCGTAGCGACCCGAACGATATCTAAATCCAATCTCTTGGTAAAATTGCTTTTGACGCCCGGCAAGGTCATCACCGGGCGGTGAATGACGCTAAAGTTACAAAGTTTACGGAGGACCACGTTAGGGCTTTCTTCTTCGGTGACCGTGGGATATTTGAGGGCAAATCGCGTCTTGAGGATCGCCTCGTAAGCCATATCGTAAACTTTGGGCCCGGTCTTGCGCCGATTCTCCAGGCTCAAATCAATCTGGATAAAATCAAGGGTGAGGGGAAGGGCGTCGGCCAGCGTATGAAGAGACTGACATAGTTCCGGACCAATCCCATCCCCCAATAACTCTGTTATCTCGTATCTCATTATACGTTTTCTCGTTGGGACTTTGATAACCTTCTCAAATCTGTTAAATCTGTAGGAAAGGTACACAAGGGCTCTTGATTTGTCAAGGCAGAAATAAAACGGAGCAAACCTTTACATTTCTGCCATCTTGGCTTATAATAAAATCTCTATAGGCTCCCATCTTAGATTCCTCCACCCCATTCATCATGGAGGAGTCGGCATCCCACACGGAACGAAGGGGGTGCAACCCTCTCTTTATTTTGGGCAGCGACCTCGGCGAAGGGAGATTACGCCCCTTCTTGCTTAAATATTAAACCGAGGAGGTGGGATAGTGCATCCTATGCTGAAAAACTTAACCTTTAAGAAAAAACTTTTGTTTGCCTCTATGATCCTGATGCTTCCTTTGCTCTTGGTGGGAGGGCTATCCATTTGGGCCTCTCAACATATCCATCTGGCTCTTCAAGACCTGGAGCCTAAATATTTCCAGGCACTTCTTCTCGGAGAAATAGAAGCTGCCGTTAACAGGCAACTTAAGGAGATTTCGGATTATCTCATCGAAGGAGATGTGGATGCCAGGGAAGAACTCCGTAAATTCCACCAGATCGTAGCAGAAAAAATAGAGGACTGGAAAAGGCTCGTTCTACCTTCCCATGGGGCGAAGGACATCGAGGATATCGAAGCCCTCTATGCACAGATAAATAAGGAAACTCAGGAGATTCTATCGCTTTACGACCGGGGTGAAAAACAAAAGGCGATCGAGTTGATGGAAAAAATCTTGGAACAGACGACCTTAGAGTCTTTTGAAAACAAGATTCAAGGGCTGATCCAGATCTCTAAAAAGGCCTCTATCGCCGCTTTACGGACCATTAAGCACATCGAAAAGGATTCCCGAATTCTCTTAAGCGTGGGGGTTTTCTGTTCTTTGATTCTTGGAATTACCGCCGCCGTCCTTATTTCTCTTAGCATTTCCCGACCCATTGAAGCGCTCAAAAAAGCCACAGAAATTTTGGGGGAAGGCCATCTGGATTACGAAATTCCTTTAAAGACCCGGGATGAGATCGGCATTTTGGCCAATTCTTTCGATAAAATGGCCCGAAAACTTAAAGAATCCCAGGAGCGCTTAACCCAATCCAATAACTACTTACAGGCTAAAATCAAGGAGCTGGAATACGCCCAAGCCCAACTGATTCAATCGGAGAAACTTGCCTCCATCGGCCAGATGTCCGCCACTGTGGCCCACGGCATGCGAAACCCCCTGGCTAACATCCGCGCGGTCGCCCAGGTAAGTTTGCGGGAATTGAGCATGGACCGCGTAGAAGGCATACCGAGGTCAGACGGTCGAGGCCTGGAAGAAAATCTCAAAGATATCATCTCGGAAGTGGATCGGCTGGAAAGAAGAATCAGCCACTTGCTGGATTTTACCCGACCGTTTCCCTTTAACCCCTTTAAAGAAAATATCAACTCTATTTTGAATCGCCTCACCTTTACCTTTCATAAACAGCTCTCGGAGCGAGGGATCATTCTGGAGACAAACTTACAGAACGATCTTCCGGAGATTCTCCTGGACCCGGTCCAAATGGAACAAATTCTATCCGAGGTTATCTCAAACTCTATGGACGCCATGCCCACAGGGGGCAGGTTGCTTATTCAATCGGAAGAGGTCCTGCCAGAACCATCAGGGGAGCCCCATGGAAATACGTACATCCAGCTCAAATTCCAGGATACCGGGGAGGGGATCCCAGAAGAAGTGCTGCCCAAGGTCTTCGACCCTTTTTTCACCACCAAGATAGAAGGAAGCGGGTTAGGTCTGGCTTTTGCACGGAAAGTGATCGAAAGGCACGGGGGTCGAATCTGGATAGAAAGTAAGCCGGGTCAGGGGACCTGCGTGAAGATCCGGTTGCCTGTGCTGGCCGGCGATGGGCAGTAGAGGGCGGGCCGTAATGAGTCCACTATTCATGATCTGTCGCCCGCTGCTGACGGCCTGGGGTTTAAGGTATGTCTTTAACTATACTGGTTATCGAAGATGAGAGAATGCTAGCTAGATCCATTCAGAAGTTCTTAGCCGGGTATGGCTACGAAACGTTGATTGCGGAAGATGGGGAAGTGGGATTAGACCTGGCCAGGGAAATAAGGCCGGACCTGGTTTTTCTGGATGTGCGTCTGCCTAAAATAGAGGGAATGGAACTCTTAAAGAAGATCAAAGAGCTGGATCCTTCCATCTCTGTAATCATGATAACCGCCTACGGATCCATTGAGGGCGCCGTCGAAGCCATGAAACTGGGCGCCTACGACTACATCAAAAAGCCCGTAGACCTTGATGAGTTGCGGATTTTAGCCGATAGAGTTCAAGAGACCTCCCGGCTTAAACAGGAACTCATTTACTATCGGGATCGGGCTTCTAAAAGATTTGGGTTTAAGGATATCATCGGTCAATGCGAGGAGATGCAACGGGTCTTCAAAAGGGTTCAGCAGATCACGGAGTTGGATGCAGGAAAAGGCGGTGAAGCTTTGACCGTCTTGATCACCGGAGAAACCGGGACCGGCAAAGAATTGGTCGCCAAGGCGATTCATTACGCCAGCCGCAGGGCCCAAGGGCCTTTCATAGAGATAAATTGCACGGCCATTCCCGTAAACCTCCTGGAAGCGGAATTATTTGGCTACGAAAAGGGAGCGTTTACAGATGCTAAAACCTCTAAAATGGGTCTATTCGAAGCAGCCGACCAGGGGACCCTCTTCTTAGATGAGATTGGAGATTTAGATCAGAACCTGCAAGGTAAGCTCCTGAAAGCCATAGAGGAAAAGGTGGTTCGAAGGTTGGGAGGCTTGAGAGACCGGCATATAGATGTTCGCATTATAGCTGCTACCCACAGAGACCTGGATAAGGCGTTGAAAGAAGGATCCTTCCGAAGGGATCTTTACTACCGGCTTAACGTTTTAACCATAGACCTTCCTCCCCTGCGGAAGCGAGGAGAAGACGTTCTCCTGCTGGCCGAGTATTTCCTTAAAAAGTTCAGCGCCCAGTACCATAGACAGGTAAAAAAACTGACGGAGCGCACCAGAAAGGTTCTCCTCACCTACCCCTGGCCGGGTAACGTCCGGGAACTGAGCCATGTCCTGGAAAGGGCAGTCCTGTTGGGGGATGAGGAGGAGATTCAACCGGAGCATTTAGGTCTGGGTTCTTTCAGCCAGGTTAAGGCGTTGGCGGCACAGGTGAACTCGGAAGGGGAGTTAATTATAAATTTTCCTCCCGAAGGGATCGTGTTAGAGCACCTCGAAAAACAGATCATTCAACAGGCCCTCAAGCATACAAACTGGAACCGGGCTCAAGCAGCCAAGCTTCTGGGATTAACCCGGGATACCCTACGGTACCGTATGGAAAAATTTGGGATTACCCCCCCTGAAATGCCGTGAGATCCGCGTGGGATTTCCCCCACTGGGGGATTTGACCACCTATTTATAACAACATCCATCAAACCCACCCACCTACCCGTCTCGTTTTCTAACCACTAAAAATAGATCGCTTTCGCGGTAACTCCTTTTCTTCAAACCTCTCCCGTGGGGGTTGGTATGAACCCTGCTCTTTGGTAATTATAACCCAATATGAAAAGTAGGATGGGTGGCGTCCGAGAGCCGGCGGACGCCGCCCATGATGGGCGTAACTTACCTTATTACTTCTACAATTTGATGATGAACCGATAGAAGGCGTCAGTTCGGAATATGAATGGAACCCGCGCGACGTGTGGATAGGAGGTAAAGGATGATAGAATTTCTGAAGCGGCCTTTTTTTAGAAATGTTCTTATCGCCAGCTTTTTCGTGTGTAGCTTGAGTTTAAAGGGACAGGCGGAGGAGGCTTCTCCTCCAATCCCGCAACCGCCTCTTTCTCCTCCCCCGCCCGTTTCACAGCAGCCCCCGCAGCGACCTGGGTTTTTTCAAACCTTAAATCCGGATATGCGGGTGGAGGTAAATTTTATCGGGAATAAAACGTTTAATAGGAAGGATAACGAGGACGGGAACGGAAACGATATCGGAGGAGGGGACGACGAAGGAGGCGAAGGGGATTTGGACCTCCTTCGAGACCGGTTTACGCTCAAAGAAGTGGAACTGGGCTTTCAAGCCGCTGTAGATCCCTATGCCCGGGCCGATGTCTTCTTTTCGGGGGAGGGTCTCCTCGGGGAAGAAAGCGAAGTCGAATTGGAAGAAGGATTTTTAACCCTTTTGCGACTTCCCCTCAACGCTCAGATTAAAATCGGAAAGTTTAGATCTTCCTTCGGAGAGATCAACGATGGAGACCCGGACGACGAATTCCCTTACGCGGACAGACCTCTGGTGTTGGTCAACTTTTTTGGGGAAGAAGGGCACCTGGAGACGGGAATCTCGTCAAACTTTGTGATCCCGAACCCGTGGAACATTCCCATATTATATTGGTTGGGGGTTTTCAATGGGGATAACGAACGGGCCTTCCACGGCGGAGAAGCCCGGAAACCTGTTTACTTTACCCGCCTCGAACTTTTCTCAGAGCTAGGACCCGCCACCGGGTTCGAAGTAGGGTTCTCGTTCATTACCGGCCATAATGATCCAGATGGGGAGTTCCGAACGACCATGGAAAATGCCCATTTCGAGCTGGAATGGAAACACCCCCTCTATGGTCAGTATAAATCCTTTGCCGTAGTGGGCGAGATCTACATGAGCCAGCGGGAGGGAATAGGGGGCACTGAGCATAGCTTCGGCCTCTACACGTATGCACAGTATCAGGTAAGCCGCCGGTGGTTCGTTACGGGTCGTTACGATTATTCCCAGCTCCCAGAAGATAGCGATTCCAGGGAATGGCTGGTAGGCAGCGCTGTGACCTTTCAGCCGAGCCGATTTAGCCGGTTCCGCGCGCAATACAACCATGTGGATAGCAACTTCGATGAGCCCCGGGATGAACTTTTCTTTCAAGTCCTCTTTATCCTAGGCTTTGAGAGGCCAGAACCGTTCTAGCCCGTGTTACGTGTTGCACGCTCCGTGGTGGATCGATTACGCAGCGTGCAACATCTGGCACGAAAACAACCCCGTGAGAAATATTACCTCAGGATGTCTAGCTTTGATCCTTCTTTTTGTGGCAGTCTTGGGTACTCCTAAAAAAGCTCCGATAGCTAAACCTATTAACGTGGTGACCAGCAGCACCGATTTTGCCTCCATCGCTAAGGAAATCGGGAAGGATCGGGTAGAGGCTTTTTCTCCCTTCAAGGGATACCAGGAGCCGGAACTCTGGGTCGAAGAGGTGTTTCCGAGCTGGATGCTAAAGGCTGCTAAAGCGGACATGTACGTCAGAATAGGGCTCCTGGCCGATGTTTGGGCCGATGTGGTCATCGAGGGCTCTCGAAACAAAAAGATCTTTCCTGGAGAAGCCGGATATGTAGATGCTTCGGAAGGCATTGAGGTCTTGGACGTACCCACCGCCAAAGTGGACCGCGCCAGCGGTGAAATCCACCTACAGGGGAACCCGCATTATCTGCTGGATCCCCTCAATGGAAAGATCGTGGCCGATAACCTTTTGAAGGGATTGATCCGGATATCGCCCGAGAACGCCGATTTCTTCAGAGCCAATGCTGAAGACTTTAAAGCCCGGATCGACCAGGCCATGGGGCCATGGCAGGTGGCTGCTAAACCTCTGGAGGGAGCTAAACTGGCAGCGTACCATGAGACCTGGACGTATCTGGCCAGAAGATTTGGATTCAGGATAGTAGGCTATTGTGAGCCCAAACCGGGGGTTCCTCCGACCCCTTTGGATCTGGAGAAACTGATCGGGGTGATGAAAACCGAAGGGGTCAAAGCCATCATTAAAGCGCCCGTATACCCCGATAAAATTCCCAACTTTATAGCCGGCCAAACCGGTGCAAAGGTTTACACGCTCCCGGCCCACGTGGAGGGGGTGCCGGAAGCGAAAGACTATTTCGCTTTATTCGATTATTTAATTGCTAAACTTAATGAAGCCGTGAAGTAAATCGTTTCGCATCCCTTATGAATTGCTCCGGAAGGAATGGAACTGTCCGGAGCATTCTTCGGGTTCGCGTCATTGACGCCTTATAAGGAGGAGAGATGAACTACGCACTTAGATTTGCTTGTTTCTTGCTAAGTTTCCTTTTTACCTTTTCCACCTCACCGAGCTCCGGCTCTGCACAGCCCCAGCTTCGGGCTTATGTCACCAACGAGAAATCCAACGATGTCCACGTCATTGATGTGGCTACTGATAAAGTCATCGCTAAAATATCCGTAGGGGAAAGACCTCGAGGCATCGTCGTTACACCCGATAAAATGAAAGTATATGTATCCAACGGTAACTCTAACGATCTTACAATCATCGATACGGCCACCAACAAGGTGATCGAGACCATTCCGGGGCCTGTAGACCCAGAGGGGCTGGATATCACTCCCGATGGCAAGCAGCTTTATGTGGTCAGCGAAAATGGGGCGTTTACAAGGGTTTTGGAACTCCCAAGCCATAAGCAGTTGGCGGACCTTCCAGCAGGCGTAGAGCCGGAAACGGTGCTGATCAGCCCTGATGGAACCAGGGCTTATGTCCCCAACGAGACCTCGGGCGATGTGTACGTGATCGATACTTCTAAACTGGAGGTGATTGCGAAAATTAAGGTGGGAGAAAACCCACGAGGAGTGGCTTTTACTCCCGATGGGAAAAGGGCCTTCGTCTCCAACGAGCGTACCAACGATCTGTCGGTGATCGACGTGGAGAAAAACGCGGTCATCGAGACCGTGAAGATGGGAGAGCGACCGGTGGGGGTATCGGTTACCCCGGATGGGAAAAAACTGTATATAGCGCATGGTCGTTCAGATGAGGTGCGGGTCTTGAGCGTCGAGACCTTAGAATTGATCACATCCATACCGTTAAAAGGAGAAGCAAAGGGAGAGGCTAAACCATCTGGGGAATCTGGAGAGGAGGAAGAGGAGGAGGTCAGTAAAAAGGGCCTGAGGGCCTGGTGGACGGACATGACGCCGGACGGAAGTAAGCTTTATGTAACGGTAGGTCGGGTTGGCTCCGTGGCAGTTATTGATACAAAATCTAATAAAGTCACCGCCATGATACCGGTCGGAGAGCTTCCCTGGGGGATCGATATCGCGGAGATTCCAAAATGAGATAAAGACCGGAAAGTAAAGAGAGATAACTTCCCCCCTTTGTTAAGGGCTTTGAGGGATCTGGACCTTTTCTGGATGAGCTAGCTCAGGCTCAAAGAGGCTATTAAACAGGGGTAACCTGTGCCCTCACTTTCCCCTTCCCTCGCAGGAAAGGGACGTTGGAGGGGTCAGGTCCAAAAAAAATACCCGTGAAAGTGGCCCCTCTCCCAAAGCCTTGGGAGGGTAGGCTTTTAGGGGTATCTTTTACCGACCTAACCCCCTTCCCGCGTCGGGGAGGGGGAATTTGGGAATGGTTTAGGTCCCGACTCCCCTTCCCTGGGAGGGAAGGGGAGTCGGAGGGGTTAGGTTCAAAAAAGGTACCCTTCAAGGGGTAGAAGGCGAGGGTGGAACGGTCATTTAAATTTAACTTTACAAGGTAGTAGCTCTCCCTATCTCATCGCTAAGGGGCGCAAAGCCGTCCCAGCTACCGTCCCTCTTAAGGCGTTCGTGGTTAAGAAGTAGGTAAACTCATAGCCCTTATCTTTGGAAAGCTCTTCCAAATTATGGAACTCCAAGATATGAACCCCTTGCTCGATCAGGAGATAATTGTGGACCGGAATAAAGGTTCCCCCCATCTTCTCCGAATCGGCCTGCGGAGCGGGAGCTACTTCCAGACCCGACGTATCCGAACCGATGGCCATGGCCCCTTTTTCTTCGACCAGCCACTTCGCGGCGGTCAAGCCGATTCCCGCCGAGTCGTGTTCTCCGATGGTCTTATGATCGCTCCCGTTCTCTCCCCAGTAACGGGCCGTACCGGTCCTGATCAATACCACAGTTCCTGGGGTGATATCGACGTTTTCCATCTTCAGGGCCCCTTCCAAATCTTGTACGGTAATCTCGTAATGGGAGGGAAGCGCATCGACTTTCTTATAGGCCGCGACATCGACCAGAACCCCTCGAGCCACAATGGGAGGAATGGTGGTCACGTCACACTTCCGAATGCCCCAGTTCCCCCCCCAATCTTCTTCCTTAAACCCATTGTACCAATGGTTATCTGCCCCCATCGTAACGTGGCCTAGCCCATCGATCTGGGTGGCTACGTTATCGTTGATGAAAAGGGCGATACTGTGCCAGGCGGTTCCATTTTTGTTCCCTTTTTCCGGCAGGGTAAACTCTAAATCTTTCTGCCGTTTGACGCCTTCCGGAGAACGAAAGGTCATGATCTCACCCGGGCTATGACCCGGCCATTTATAGGAGAAACGGTCGTAAGGAAGGCCCAAATCGTAGGTTTTTCCCTGCTTGATCAGCTTCACCGCGGCCAATCGCGTCGCGTCGGTCATCTCATTAAGGGCTCCGACTTCATCGTCTTTCCCCCAAACCCAACCCCAACCCTTGCCCTTCTGCCATTTCTTCATGGTAGGCTGTTGGGCCTCTGAATGCAGCACCGTCAACAAAATAAAGGAAGAAACGACCCATGAAGCTACCACCAGTTTGAGGTACGTTCTATCCAGCTTCATAAACTCCTCCTCCTCACGGATTTAGTGCCCCCTATGCAGGGTAAGCACTAAAACTCATCATTTAATCCTAACTTTATCCTGAGTAACTCCGGTTTTATCACCCTTGGACACCCAGGAACCTACTTCCGATACGTTCGTTTCCTTGCGTTACATCTCCCTCCTTTCTTTGGTTTAAATGGAAGTAACCGGCAGGTTTCACGGTAGTCCTTTGTAAAGTTCATCTTGATACATCCTTCCAAGCTCCGGGAGGAGCGACCTGTTGGTAGCCAGGGTTAACCCCAACAAGCCTCCCAGCTCCCTAAGGAGCGATCAGTTTCCTCGTCTACAAACCGGTCGCTCCTCCCGGAGCTTCTAAGACGGGATCCCTCTGTTTGGCTACAAACAGATCCCCCCTCCCGGGGTTTTTAAGGAGGATGAAAACGAACTTTACAAGGTAATAATACCCTGCTTACCTAATTTTGACCCATAGTTCCGCTTTCCCTCCCCACTCCCCTCTCCCACCGCGTGGGAGAGGGGCCGGGGGTGAGGGCCGAAAATGACACAAACCTAACTTTATACGGAAGCTTACTCCATGCCCAATTCCTGCATCACGTCGAGGAGGGCCTTCAGCCCGTGGACAAGGGTTAAAGCGCCACCGGGTATAAAGGCGACCTCTATGGCTTCCACGAGTTCTTGCTTCGTGGCACCCAGCGAAAAGGCCCGCTTGATCTGGGTACGTAGGGCCACTTCATCGGTTTTGGAGGCCAATACAGCGACCAGGATAATTTGCTTGATTTTTTGGGGAAGGACGACACTCCGAGCTCCCACGGTGTCCCACATTTTTTCGTAGTTGATGATAAAATCCGGGTCCTCTTTAGCTAAAAACTCTTGCCAGGGATATAAATAGCCCCGCTTCGCTTTAATCTCTTCAAGGATTCTTTGGCTTTGCTCATTCATCGGTCGTTTCCTTTGGGATAGAATACCAGCTTAAGGTGCCTGTCTCAGACTGTTGAGATCGTTTTAATTCAGAAAAAAACAGCAACGATAAGAGGATCAGAAACCCTATAAACACGTAAATGACGAGCCTTTTGAGAAGCCTTCGGGTTCTTTCCCTCTGGAAGATCTGATCTAAGGCCTTCTGATCGAAAACGGGTCTACGCAACTCCTTTCTGTTGTGCCACTGACAGCCATCCAGCACGTCGTAGTGTTCACAGGACAGGTTATTACAGGTTAATACGTCGTAGTAGGTTTCCGTGACGGGGTCTTTTAATCCCAGGGGGCACAGATCTCCGACTTCTACTTCCTCGTCCATCGGATCATAGTCTTGTTTTCGATTTTGTTCTTTCTTTCGGAAGGCGAGCAGCAGCAGAACGGGACCAAAAAGCAAGATCAAGGTGGGCACAATAAGCCCAACGATAACGATGAAAATTTGAGAGTAGGTCATAAGATCCCCTTACTTCTCAAGTTTTGTTCCGCATTTTCCGCAATACTCAAAAGACTCCGGTAACCCCTGTACGCCACATTGAGGACAGGTCTTTCGGTAAGGTCCCCAAAGAAATTCAGGAGATTTCCCCTGGGCAGCTCGCTGTCTCAACTTTAGATAATCCGGAGCGCGTTTCTCTACAAAGGCCGTCATCCCTTCGTGGGGTTCCGCACAGGCAAAGTGCAAGGATAACCAGTCCTTCGCATGACCGATGGTCAAATACCAGGCCAGATCTTTCCAGAAGTTCGTCTGCTGTTTCGTGTAACGGAGACATTCCTGGAATTTAAGAACCAGGCGCTCACAAAACTCTTTTACAACCGTATCCAGTTGTTCGTAAGGAACTACCCGATTCACCAATCCCCAGTCCAGGGCCGTTCTGGCATCTATCTCTTCGCAAAGCCATAACATCTCGCGAGCCCTTCGATCCCCCACGACGATCGGTAACCACTGGGTTGCTCCTCCCGCAGCGACGCTCCCGACTTGAGTACCGACCTGTTTAATGGTTACATGTTCGGCGGCTATGGCCAGATCGCAAGCCAAATTGAACTCGTTACCTCCCCCTACAACCATCCCGTTAAGACGGGCAATGGTGGGTTTGCCAATATTGCGTAGCAACTCCAGGCACTGGATGAACACCCCCATCCACTTCCAATACTCGCGAGGATGATGAATATAATAAGCCTGATACTCTTTAACGTCGGCACCCGTACAGAAGGCTTTGTCTCCGGCTCCCGTCAGAACCACCACGGCAACCCCATCATCCCAGGAAGCGTCCTGGAAGGCCAGACACATCTCCTGTAAGACACGAAGGTTCAAAGCGTTATACACGGTGGGCCGATTGATGGTCACCTGGGCCACCCAATCCTTCTTTTCGTAGAAAATCTCTGTGAAGTGGAATTCTTCGGGCGATTTAGCAGAAAACGGAGTCATGTCTATATCCTTACACAGGCTCTACGTGCTGTCAAGAGATAAAAATGTTTTGCCCGTTGCCCGTTGCCCATTGCCAATTCCTGTTGACGAAAACTCCCAAGGGATGTAACTTGAATAGTTCAAGGGAATAAGGACGACCTGATAGGTTTTCCCTATACCAGACCATGGATAACAAACATGATTGGTTTATACATCCATATCCCTTTTTGCGCGAGTAAATGTTACTACTGTGATTTTAATTCCTATGCCGGCAAAGGAAATTTGGCCACGGGGTTTTTCGAGGCCCTGGCGCGGGAAGCGGAGCATTACCTTAAACGAGGAGCTTTCGATGCGGGGGTGAAAACCATCTTTTTCGGGGGCGGGACTCCCTCTCTGTATATTAAAGAAATCGTAAGTTTTTTAGAGACCTACTTTCCCCTCTTTCGGGTGGCCCCAGAGGCAGAGATCACCCTGGAAGCGAATCCAGGAACTATAACCCGGGAAAAATTTAAACAATTGAAGGATTCCCCGATTAACCGGTTGAGCTTTGGATTCCAATCCTTCCATCCGGCCCTTTTGAAAAAACTGGGAAGGACCCACAGCGTGGAAGACTCTTTACAGGCCCTATACCTGGCCCGTGAGGAGGGGTTCCATAACATCAACTGTGATCTCATTTTCGCAACCCCGGGCCAATCTTTAGAAATGTGGAGGGAGGACCTGGAACGGCTTATTAAGCTTTGTCCAGAGCATATCTCCACCTACAATTTAACCATCGAAGAGGGCACGAAGTTCTGGGAGTGGCAGAGGTTAGGAACGTTTAGAATGCCGGACGAGGACCTCCAATTGGCCATGTATCAACTCAGCATTGAGCTTTTGACCGCAGCGGGCTATCAGCACTATGAAATTTCCAATTTCGCCCGACCGGGGTTTCGATCGGAGCATAACCAGATTTATTGGAGAAATGAAGAATACCTGGGACTAGGACCCGGCGCGGTCTCGTATTTATCAGGCCGTCGTTTTTCTAACGTCCGCCCCATCGGGGCCTATATGAAGCGACTTCAAAACGGTAGCCTTCCCGTAGAAGAGGAAGAAAAGGTCAGCCTACCCATGCAGATGGCAGAGACCTTGATGATGCATCTGCGGCTCCGCGAGGGCATGCCCCTGGAGTATTTTCAAAGCCGGTTTGGAGTCCCTGTAGAAGCCGTTTATAAACTTACCCTCGAAAAGCTTTCTCGCTTAAAGCTCGTAGAAATTGCCGAAGGGCATTTACGACTTACCAGAGAAGGACTTTATCTTGCCAACGAAGTTTTTATGGAATTTTTAGATCAGGAGGTCGTATGAGCTCTTATGAAATCCTGAAGGAAATTAAACAGGTGGTAGACAAATCTAGAAGCTTTCTCATTACCGGGCAGGATAAGCCTGATGGAGATTCCATCGGCGCCCAACTGGCCTTGTATAAAATCTTATCCGTAGCTAAAAGCGATGGCCGTGGAATTCTAGATACTTCGGTCATCATAGATATCGTTAATGACGAACTACCTCCCCCTCGGTATCAGTTTCTGCCGCATTTTTATGCGGTGAAGCCCCTTGAGAAGGTTCGTGAGCAAAGGTACGAGGTGGGATTTATCCTGGATGCCGGAAGAGATCGCATTGGCGAGGTCCTCCCGCTCCTTGAGAAATGTGACTCTACGATTAACATCGATCATCATAAAAGTCGCTTGCCAGGCAACGAGACCATTCCCTGGATAGAACCCCATGCAGCCGCGACGGCGGAGATGGTCTTTGAATTTATCGATCATCCGGATTGGAAGATCCCTTTAACCCTTGATATCGCAGAATGCATTTACGCAGGGATCATTTTTGACACAGGATCCTTCAAGTACTCTCTGACCTCCCCCAAGACGCATCGTATCGCGGCCAGATTGCTGGAAACAGGGATAGACGCTTCAAAGATTAGCGAGCGAGTTCTTCTGTCTAAATCCTATGCAGCCGTTAAATTGATGGCAGCGGTTTTGTCCGGCGTCAAACGGGACCCCCGGGGGGCCATTTTGTGGGGCGTGATCACAGAAAAAATGTTGCAAGAGACCGGAGCGCAGCCCTCCGACGAAGAGGGAATTATCTCTCAGTACTGTTTTACAGATGGCGTAGAGGTCTCGGTTTTATTTAAGGAAATGGGTGGGAATAAAACTAAAGTCTCTTTTCGATCCAGGGGGCATCTGGATGTGGGGGCCTTTGCGAAAACTTTGCATCCGACCGGCGGCGGCCACGAACGCGCAGCCGGGTGTACGTTAGACGGGACGCTGAAAGAAGTCCAGCAACGCGTGCTCAAGGCTCTGGAGAGGATTCTGTATAATTCATAATGGCGTAACTCTTTAACCAGACGGCCACTGGACCCCCAAATTGCTCATTCAAAAATGATAGTTATAGACGATGAGGTCGTCCTCACGGAGGGGCGTTGTTGTCAAGGGAGAGTTACCTTAACATTTTTCTTGACGCTGCCGTATAAAACAAAAACCCTACGAGAAGTAGGGTGTATTTTTCAGATGCGGGCCATAATGGTTTTGATCACTGGATCGCTCGGGTTATATCCCTTCGTAACAAATCCAGTAAAGAGGAAGAAGAAGTTAAGAAGATTAAAAAGAAGATGAAAGAGGATAGCCATCTGCGGCCTTCTACTTTCCATCTTCCATCCCCGGGTTATTCGCCAACTGCCCGAAATATTCGTCCAGTACCAGTAGGACGGCCTTGAGCATCTCCGTACGAGGGAACGGGTCCTCATAATGGCGCGAGAATACGCGGGGCATGGCGATGCCCCAATGATCCGCCTTCACGATACCAAGATTCGTAATATCTCCGGTCCCCTCGAAAAACTCGGAATCCGGAAGCAAAATCTGAGTATCGTTAAAAACGTTATGCTTGTACAATTCCCGGCCAGAGACGTACAAAAACAAATCATCCGGGTTGGTAATAAATCTCAAACCCTCTTTAAATTCAGCCTCAGGATAGACGGCTGAAATCGAAAAAAGTTTAACGGACCGGTTAATTCGAGCCTTCGCGTAGTTAGTCTCACAGGTAACCCGCGTCAAATCTGTAATCCCCTCGGGAAGGTCCGCAAGATCCTGGGCAAGCTCTGCAACTTTCTCAAGCAAGTCGTTCCATTCTTTAAAAGCATGGCTCTGGAACCGTGGCATCTCGCCCATCATCCACTTTAACAATTTTGCGCCGGACCCTGACCTCTGGCTGAAGGCTCGATAGGCCTTCAGCAGCCGTAACGTGACTTCGGTCGTCCGAGAGGAAGCCAGGACTGAGCCCCGAAGAGCTCCGGCAAAGCTGACCACGGCCCTGGTTCGTTGGATGACCTCCGCATAACCGGGATCCGAGAGCATTTCCACAATAACAGGGCTTCCCTTGCTATAGGTGAAGAATAGGAGCTTCTGTCGAGTATCCAGCTCATTTTGGAGGATGCGGTAGACGCGCTCGGCACACTTTTTGTTGCTGTCGAAAGAATTCCCGTATGAGGCATACACCACGTTGAAGCCCAGGTCCCTGAACAGGGAGATCTGATCGCCGAAGGCTCTCTGCTTGATCAAGTGATGCCCGAAGCCCGGAACAAGGACCAGGGTGGCATCCAGCCTTGCGGCGGTTTCCTGAGTCAGCGCCGGAACGGGCGGGAGGTCCCCTGAGAAATATCGGTCGAAAAGGCTTCTCCGGATGTTCAGATCGATAACCTTGAAAGACTCCTCCGAATGGATATCCGGCATGAATCCGGTGGGGAGGAAGTATAAATAATCCTCTAGATTTTTCCCGGACTCCCCCAAGAGCCTCTGAAATATCTGCCCAAACCGGATTTTCCATTTATCCAGGTTTTCTGACATCCTTAAACCTCCCCGGACCCCGAATAGCCCTTCTGTTCCTTATAAAACGGGTCCCCCTACGCAAGCAAGAAAATTTTTCCAGATCCTCGGATCCAGGCATCTGGCTCCAGAATTTAATTCCGTTGAAAATCTTATTGAAAAGCTATAGAATGGAGTTATCCTTGTAAAGAGTAAATAATCCGAAACCTTTATAACCTGACCTTCCTTATCATCACGGGTCTCGAACTATGATTTTATGGGTCGACGGAAGGACTTGATGAGGTACAGCGCGAGGGTCATAGGCTTTATGGAATCCTTTGAATCATAGTTCAGACATCCTTACCCGGAGATTAGAAAACCCAGAGCCCTTAAGGAGGGGGATACGGTCGGGGTCATCGCCCCGGCGGGTCCTGTGGATAGGGAGCGCCTCAAGCAAGGAGAAAAAGCCCTGAACGAGATGGGGTTCCAGGTAAAGTATGACCCTTCTATCCTGGACTCCTTCAGATACCTGGCCGGAAGCGATCAACGGCGGGGCGAGGAAGTTAACCGGATGTTTGCGGATCCGGAGGTTCAAGGCATTTTCTGTGCGCGGGGAGGATACGGTTGTGCCAGGACTTTAGCTTTTGTCGATGAGGAGATCCTAAAGAACAATCCCAAGGTTTTCCTGGGCTACAGTGATATAACTTCTTTCCTCCTCTATCTGTATCGGCGGTGTTCTCTGGTCAGCTTTCATGGGCCTATGGTGACCATCGATTTATATAAGCCTGTGACGGATAAAACCCGGGCTTCTCTCCTCAACGCGCTTACCGTGCCGAAGCCTCCTCAAGACCGGGTAAGCCTTAAAATTTTAAAGGGCGGCTTCGGAGAAGGGATTCTCCTTGGAGGGTGCCTGTCCATCCTGGTTCATAGCCTGGGAACCCCCTATGAGCCGGATTTACGGAGTAAGATACTGTTTTTAGAAGATATTGACGAATCTCCCTATCGGATCGACCGCATGCTGACCCACTTAAAAAATGCCGGGAAGTTGCAGCAAGTCGCAGGGCTCGTTTTTGGGGAGATGAAACGCTGCCATCCCTCCGCGGAGGAGGGCTATCTGTTAGAGGAGGTCATCTCAGAGGTCTTACAGGATTTAACGGTTCCCATTCTTTTTGGATTCCCCTCCGGGCATACCCACGAAGATAACCTGACCCTCCCCATGGGCGTAAGAGCCAGAATAGATGGGGAGCAGGGGCAATTGGTTATCCTGGAGTCCGGAGTTTCTTAAATTATTTGTCTGGCCGCTACCCGTTGTCTGTTACCGGCGGCAGGTTGGTAGGGAACCCACCGGGTTCCCTCAGCATCGCTACTCACCGCGGACAACGGAAGACGGACGGTATTCACCGGATCTTATGAAAAAAACTCTTTTTCTCTACCGCCTCCTGTTTACTGCTTTTTGTCTGCTGGGCGTTCTAACTTCTTTTCCGGTTTGGGCGCAGAACCTGCCTGAATTTGTACCGGTCACCCCGATAATTTTAGACAACGGGCTGACCGTAATCCTTAGAGAAAATCATACTGCGCCTGTGGCTACCATGCGTATTTACGTGCGAACGGGTAGTATCTACGAACAAGAATACCTGGGAAGTGGCATCTCCCATCTGTTTGAGCACCTCATCTCCGGGGGGAGCACCTCCACCCGAAGCGAGGAGGAGACCCGGGCCATCCTGGATTCCATCGGAGGAGCCAGCAATGCCTACACCACCAAAGATCATACCGCTTTCTTTGTAACGACCTCCTCCGACCATTTTGATACGGTGATCGAGCTCATGGCGGACTGGATGCAGAACAGCACATTTCCGCCGAACGAATTTGATCGGGAGTGGGGGGTCGTCCAGCGGGAGCTGGAGCAGGATGAGAATGACCCTGAAAGCGTTCTCTACGACCTGGCATCCGCCAATATGTTCCGGGTGCACCCTGAAAAGTATCCCGTCATCGGCCATAAAGAGATCCTTCAAAGATTGACCCGGGAGGATGTTATTAAATATTATAAAAGGATGTATTCGCCGGATAATATGATTGTGGTCGCCGTGGGAGATTTTAACAAGGAGGAGGTTCTAGAGAAGATTAAAAAGGCCTTCCAGAATTTTAAGAGGCAATCGATCCCTCCTATCACGCTCCCGGAGGAACCTCTCCAGATCAGTAAACGGGTCGTGGTTAAAGGCATGGACGTTCAAGTGGCCCTCGCGCGGATGGATTTTCGGACCGTCGACCTCCTTCACCCGGATCTGTACCCACTGGACGTGCTGGATTTTATCCTTTCCCACGGGGAGAGCTCCAGACTGGTCAGAGAAATCAAAGACGCGCAGCAACTGGTTTACTCCCTCTCTACTTTCTCTTATACCCCCCACTACCGGCCCGGAAACTTTACCGTCAGCATCTCCCTGGATCCTGCTAACCTGGAAAAGGCCCAAAATGCCATTTTATCGGAGCTTTACCGACTTAAAACGGAGTTAGTGACGGAGCAGGAGCTGCAAAAGGCGAAAAAACAAAAAATCAGTGAATATATCTCCGGCTTACAGACCGTTGAGAGCCAGGCATCGGATCTGGGGATAAATATGTTAGGCGCTCTGGATCCGAATTTTAGCCAGAAGTACGTAGAAAATATTCAAAAGGTAACGGCAGAGGATATCCGACGGGTGGTCCATAAGTACTTTTTCGAGGATAACCTGAGCGTCACGATGATCGTGCCTAAGGCGGTGGAAGAAGCAAAACAGCAGAAACCTGAAGAAAAAATTACGCCCTCTCCCATCCGAAAGGTGGTCCTGGACAACGGGATGGTTCTGCTGACCCGGCGCAATCCAGGAGTCCCTCTCGTATCCCTACAAGCCTACTTCAAAGGTGGGCTCATGGTGGAAAATGAGAAAAACAACGGGATCTCGAATTTTACGGCGCAAATGCTTCTGAAAGGGACGAAAACCCGAACTGCTCTGGACATTGCGAGCTTTTTTGATTCCATCGGTGGCGGCATCGAGGCCGGCTCCGGTAATAACACTTTTTCTGTTTCGGCGGCGGTTTTAAGTGCGGATTTTGACTCGGCTTTAGAGGTGGTTGCCGACGTAATCCAAAATCCTACCTTCCCTGAAGAGGAAATGGAAAAGCTTCGAAAGGTCATCCTGGCTGAGATTAAAAGGATCGATGAAACCTGGGAATCCGAGTCAGAGACCTTCTTTAGAAGAAATTTCTTCGCCAAGAGCCCGTATCGGTATTTATCCATTGGGTTGGAAGAAACGGTCAGCGGGTTCACCCGTAAAGATCTCCAAGGGTTTTATCAGGCGTTCTGTGTTCCCAATAACCTGGTTTTAGCTGTCTTTGGAGATATAGATCCGGTTCATGTAGAAGAACTCGTAAAAAAGGAGTTCTCCGGGTTCGAGAAAAATCCATCCCTGAAGTTTCCTGAAGTTCCCGAGGAGCCTCCCTTGGAGAAAAGCCGAGAAGTCCGTAAGACCACAGAAAAAACGGTTTCAGCCATCTACCTCGGGTATCCCGGCATGGACCTCTACAATGTGAAAGACCGGGATGCCATAACTGTCTTAGATGCCATCATTTCTGGAATTGGATACCCGAGTGGCTGGCTTCACAACGAACTGCGGGGCAGACAGTTGGTTTATGTGGTGCACGCGTACAACTTCGCC